>Ga0187766_10001436_pt1 | contig 13950 bp, 8 predicted proteins | sample 0216_QUI02_MP05__4_FD_132971 | JGI IMG/M metagenome (GOLD analysis project Ga0187766, IMG submission 132971) | Tropical peat soil microbial communities from peatlands in Department of Meta, Colombia - 0216_QUI02_MP05_20_MG | ecosystem: Environmental > Terrestrial > Soil > Wetlands > Peat ... | reverse complement strand
GGCATCATTCTTTTGATCGGCATCGTAAAGAAAAACGGCATCATGATGGTAGATTTTGCATTGGAGGCTGAGCGCCGGGGAGGCATGAAGCCGGTGGATGCGATCTACCAAGCCAGCCTCTTGCGATTCCGGCCGATCATGATGACTACCATGGCGGCACTGCTCGGGGCGCTTCCGCTGGCGTTGGGCGGTGGGGTGGGTTCCGAGTTTCGCAAACCGCTTGGCATCACCATTGCCGGGGGTCTCATTTTCAGCCAGATGCTCACACTCTATACCACGCCGGTGATTTATCTCTACCTTGATCGTTTGAGACTTTGGCTCAAAGGTAGGCGAGCAGGGCGCAAAGGGACACCCATGCCCATAGACCGATGAGACATTGAATAATTGCGAAGCTGCACTGGGTTCTGAGACAGCCACCGAAGAAGAATTTTAAAAGGAGAATCAATGAGTCGATTAACAACTGCTTCTCGCGTATGGACATGGCCTTTAGGTCCCACTCTTCTAATACTTGCAGGAGTGCTCGCTCTTTTTACCGCCTGTACGGTCGGTCCGAATTACGTCAAACCTGCGACCGAAATCCCCTGGGCTTACAAGGAGATGGAAGGTTGGAAAGTGGCACAGCCCAAAGACTATCTCAGCCGCGGGGCATGGTGGGAGATTTTTAATGATCCTGAGCTCAACGCCCTCGAGGAGCAGGTTAATATCTCAAACCAGAGCCTCAAGCTAGCGGAAGCCCAGTTTCAGCAGGCCCGAGCACTAGTTTTGGTCGCTCGATCGGCTTACTTTCCGACGGTTACCGTCGGGGCGTCCCCCACGTACTCACGCATATCGGCGAACACGCCGGGAAACGCCGGGGCTTCTACCAAAACCAGCCATGACTACATGCTTGTCGGTGAAGTGTCCTGGGAGTTGGACCTTTGGGGCAAGGTTCGCCGCGCCGTCGAAGCCAGCAAGGCGACTGCCCAGGCGACCGCAGCAGATCTCGAATCGACCCGACTGCTGGTTCAGGCCGAACTGGCACAGGACTATTTTTTACTGCGTGTTCTGGACGGGCAGAAACAGCTTTTGGACGAAACGGTAGCCGCCTTCCAAAAGTCCCTCGAACTGACAGAGAACCGGTATGCGGCCGGCGTGGCGTCCAAAGGGGACGTGCTCCTGGCAGACACCCAGCTCAAGGTTACCCAGGCCCAGGCGATCGATGTTGGCGTGCAACGCGCACAACTGGAGCATGCGATCGCATTGCTTGTTGGAAAACCCGCCTCTCTGTTTTCTATTCCTGTTGTGCCGTTGGCTGCAGTCCCTCCAAATGTGCCCGTGGGCGTACCGTCCGAGCTTCTCGAACGCAGACCTGATATTGCCGGAGCCGAGCGGCGTGTTGCGGCAGCGAATGCCCAGATCGGAGTGGCAGAGGCTGCCTATTATCCAACCGTTACGCTAAGTGCATCGGGTGGGTTCGAAAGCTCAGTTTCATCCAAATGGCTTACATGGCCAAGCCGCTTCTGGTCTTTTGGGCCTGGGATATCCGAGACCGTATATGACGGAGGCTTGAGGCGGGGTCAGAGCGCTGCGGCCCGGGCAGCCTATGACGGGACGGTGGCGTCCTATCGCCAGACCGTACTTACCGGATTTCAAGAGGTAGAAGACAACCTGGCTGCCCTGCGCATCCTCGAAGAAGAAGCCAACGCCCAGGATGAGGCGGTCAAGGCAGCCAAGCAATCGGTGACGGTAGCCCTGAACCAGTATAAAGCGGGAATCATAAATTACCTCGTTGTCATAGTAGTCCAGGCTGCAGCGCTAAACAACGAAACGACCGCACTCGGCATCCTCGCCCGTCGCATGACTGCGGCCACGCTTCTTATTAAGGCACTGGGCGGCGGCTGGGATGCGTCCACTCTACCCTCGGCCAAAGACCTCAGTCACAAAGACTCTAAGCAATCACAGTCAACCGAGAGCAAACCCTTGTCGGCAGACCTAACGAGCGCCGGTACTCCTTAGGAGTCCGTCCTCAGTACTTTTTTTCCTCTAACAAGGAGTGTCACATTCTTCTCCGGCCGTTTTTCAAAAAAAAAGGGATCAGTTAGAGGAGGGCAATAACTGATCCCCACCAGTACATCAGCAGGGGGTAAAACAAGGAGCTTTTGGTGTACTGGCCTTTCGAAAAATTATAAGACATAAAGATTAGAGTGGGATTAGAACTGGATTAAGATTTTTTAAGACCGGTGGTGAGTTCATCCCATCACCTTTTTCAATTCCCTTACATCCCTCACGGGCGGCAGGCAGGTAAATCCTTTGCAGACGAAAGCCGTTGGAACCTCTGGCACCCCTTTCTCCATGAGAAACGGAAACCAGTTCCCTTTTATAGGTTCCTGAGGATCCTTCAGGCTCAGGATTTTGTTAGGAAGATAAGCAAAGGAGATCTCCTTGAGCATGCTTTTCGTCCTCGGATCATCTCTTGAGCCGATGATTCCGATCTCCTGCGGATTCAAAAAGAATGAGAGGGCCGACAGCATCTGCGTAAATCCGGAAGGATGCTGCTCGAGAAAGTTATGGAAGAGATGAAGGATCTGTTCGGCCTTCGATTTGAAAGATTCTTCGCCGGTAAGATAGCTGAGTTTGGTCAAATTAAACAGGGCGACGGAGTTCGCCGAAGGGATGGCATTGTCATAAGGGTTCTTCGATCGGGCAATCAAAGGTTCGTTCTCCTTCCCTGTGAAGAAGAAACCTCCATTCTTCTCATCCCAGAATTGGTAAATCATTCTCTGGTTGAGATCCTCTGCCTCTTTCAACCATTCCGTCTCAAATGTGGCTTCATACAGATCGATGAGGGCTTGGATAAAAAAGGCATAGTCTTCCGAATACCCCTTTACCCTGGATTTTCCTCCACGGCACACTCTCATCAGGTCGCCATCCTCCCGCATCTCCCGGAGGATGAAACGGGCAGCTTCTTTTGCCCCGTTAAGATATTGCTCTTTTCCCGTGACTTTAAATCCATCCACGAAACCGGAAATCATCAAACTGTTCCAAGACGTCAGAATTTTCTCATCCCGCCCGGGTTTCACTCTTTTTTCCCTTTCGGCATAGAGTTTCCGCCGGGCCTCCGCCAGTATCTTTTCCAACTCCTCCACGGACACTCTGTATAACTGAGAAACCTTTTCTAAAGTCGATGCGATATTAAGAACACTTCTCCCTCCCTCGAAATTTCCCTCGGTGGCCACTCCATAATAAGCGCAAAAAGGAGTCCCTTTTTCTTTGCCCAATACTTCTTTAATCTCATCTCTCGTCCAGACATAGAACTTCCCTTCCTCACCTTCGCTGTCCGCGTCCTGGGTGGAGTAGAATCCCCCTTCCGGACTCTTCATTTCATGGCGGACATAGCGGAGGATTTCTTCGCCTACGTCACGATATCTTTCTTTTCCTGTGGCCTGATAGGCTTCAAAGTAGGTTTTGGAAAGCAGGGCGTTGTCATAGAGCATTTTTTCAAAATGGGGGATGAGCCATCGCTCATCCACAGAATACCGGTGGAATCCTCCTCCTAAATGGTCGTAGATCCCGCCATCGGCCATTTTCCCCAGAGTTTTTTCCACCATTTCCAATGCATTTTTTGAACCCGTACTCTTCCAGTACCGGAGGAGAAAGGAAAGGGTCATGCTGCTCGGGAATTTCGGGGCGTTTCCGAATCCTCCATAAATTGGGTCGAATTGGCTCTCCAGAGCCGTAAAAGCTTTTGTTAGAACCCTATCGTTCAGGGCCTCCTGAGAAAGGACTACTTCCGTTATCTGGCGGAGGGCATTTTTAAGTTGTGCCTCCATCTTCTCCACTTCTCTTCGATGAGAGCGGTAATAATCAGAGACGATCACCAGGACTTTTGAAAACCCTGGCATTCCGCCACGATCTTCAGGGGGGAAATAGGTTCCCGCATGAAAGGGGATGAGATCAGGAGTTAAGAAGACGGTCATCGGCCATCCGCCGGCCCCGGTCATCACCTGAACAGCATTCATATAAAGCTCGTCGAGATCCGGTCGCTCCTCTCGGTCAACCTTGATATTAATGAAGCGGAGGTTCATGATTCCCGCAATCGCCTCATTTTCAAAAGATTCCTTTTCCATCACATGGCACCAATGGCAGGAGGAGTAGCCAATGCTGAGGAGAATGGGTCGATCTTCTTTCTTAGCACGGCTCAGGGCCTCCTCTCCCCACGGATACCAATCCACAGGATTATGGGCATGTTGCATCAGGTACGGACTGGTCTCGTGCACCAGCCGGTTGGTATATTTGTGCTCCATGCGTAGCTCCTCAAGGGTATTTATAACCATCGGGATGGAGAATGACAAGGAAAATCCGCTTGACTTTTATAAAGGACTAAGTAGTATCATTATCCGGGAAGAACGATCCTGAGAATGGGAAAGAACTTCAAATCGTTCGTTTAGGTGTGCGTCCTGATGAAAAGAGAACTTACATTTGAACTAGGCTTGTATGCCTTATGTATCTTGTTGGTAGGATTGCTCTGGCATAAGCCAGTCATTCTAACAATTTGTTATGTGGCAATCAGCGTCGTCGCGCTCACCAAATGGCACACAAAAAGCGATCTGTTTTTCTATTTTGTTACCTTTATCCTCGGCCCCGTAGGAGAATCCGTAGCAGTCTACCTTGGAGCCTGGAAGTATTCAAAACCGCTTTTCTTGATTCCCCTGTGGTTGCCTTTCTTATGGGGTATTTGCGCCTTATTTATGAAAAATATCTCCGAGACACTGTTGAAGAGAAGAGAGAAGTCGTGACCTGGTCACTCGCCCTCCGGCAAAGTAAATATAAAAAAGTTGTTTGTCTTTTCGACTTCCGGACCCGCGCCGCCGGACTATCCATCGCATTGAACCAAAAAGACCGGCTTTGGCGTACCGCGCAGGATTTTTTCAGCTAAGCATCCCTGAAAAAAATGTTTGACCCCTCGATGCCGATGGGTAGACATGGCTATCAAGCCAATTTCTTTCTGGGCCGCATGCTCCAGTATCTCCTCAGCCTCATTTCCGTAGCGGACATGGGCATCTACGTCAAACCCTTTCGCCTTCAGGCGTCCCTCCATATCATGAAGATATTCCTCTGCCTGACGGACAACCTCCACCTGGGCTTCTGTTTGATCCGCACCCGGAAACGTATGGGCTAAGGCGACCCGTAAAAGGGATATACCCTCTCCGTTGCGTTCTGCCAGTTCCTCCACTTCCGGGATGATATTTTCCGCGCAGTCCGAGCCGTCCAGCGGTACAAGAATCCTTTCCTTTTTTTCCATAAGGATCCACCTCTCAGTTAAAACTAATAACTCTTATCTTGTCTGTCAAACAAACCTGGGTCTCTTATTCGATTCGAGGATCTTTTTTCTGACACGCACGGAATGCGGGGTTACCTCGACCAGCTCATCTTCCTTGATGAACTCGATTGCCTGCTCGAGGCTGAGGATTCTGGGAGGAACGAGCTGTAAAGCTTCGTCCGAGCCGGCTGCCCTCATGTTGGTCAGTTTCTTCTCCTTCGTCACATTGACATTGAGATCGTTCTCTCTCGAATTCTCACCGATCACCATTCCTTCGTAGACAGGCGTATTCTCCTTCGTAAAGAGTGTCCCACGGGGCTGGAGATGATAAAGGGCATACGTGGTGGTCTTCCCAGACCGGTCTGCAACCAACGTTCCGGTTGACCGCTTGGCGATCGGGCCATGCCACGGTTCATAACCGTCGAAGATGTGGTTGAAAAGGCCTGTTCCCCGTGTATCCGTCAGAAACTGGGAACGGAAACCGATCAGCCCTCTGGACGGGATCCTGAATTCGAGGCGAACCCTACCATGGCCGTTGTTGTTCATCTTCTGCATCCTGCCTTTCCGGATCCCTATCTGCTGTGTCACAACACCTATGAATTCCTCTGGAATATCGATGACGAGATGTTCCATCGGCTCGTGAAGAATACCGTCTAGGTTTTTTGTGATGCTCTCCGGCATGGACACGGAAAGCTCATAGCCCTCCCTCCGGATCATCTCAATAAGGATGGCAAGCTGCAGTTCTCCTCTTCCCATCACCTTGAAAGAATCTGTGGAATCGAAATCCACCCTGATCGACACATTATAAAGGAGCTCTTTTTCAAGCCGTTCCCTCAGGTTCCTCGATGTGACATACCTTCCCTCCTGGCCCGCAAAGGGGGACGTGTTCACGGAAAAAACCATAGAGATGGTGGGCTCATCCACGGCAATTCTCGGAAGGGGCTCCATATCTTCGATATCAGAGATGGTGTCACCGATATTAATCCCCTCCATCCCGGCCAAGGCAACGATGTCCCCGGCCCGGGCTTCTTTGATTTCCACTCTTTCGAGTCCCTGAAACCCGCAAAGAGAAGTCACTTTGGTCTTGATCGGTTCTCCTTTTCCGTCGAGCCTGGACACCCAATCCCCGACCTTCACCGAGCCTGAGAAGATCCTTCCTATGGCCAGCCTGCCCACATAATCGTTGTAGTCGATGTTGGTGACCAGAATCTTCAGCGGCCCCGCCTCATCCCCTTCCGGCGGTGGAACGGCGCGAAGGATAAGCTCAAACAGACACTGAAGGTCTTTCGTATTCTCATCAGGCCGCAGTTTCGCAATCCCGAGCTTCGCATTGGTGTAGACAATCGGAAATTCGAGCTGGTTCTCCGTGGCTTCGAGGTCAATAAAGAGATCGTAGACCTCGTTCAGCACCTCTTGGATTCTCGCATCGCCACGGTCTATCTTGTTAATCACAAGGATGGGAGGGAGATTGAACTCAAGAGCCTTTTTCAGAACAAACCTGGTCTGGGGCAAAGGGCCCTCGGAGGCGTCGACGAGGAGCAGCACACCATCCACCATCTTGAGCGTCCTTTCCACCTCCCCGCCGAAGTCGGCATGGCCTGGCGTATCGACAATATTGATCTTGACCCCCTTGTATTCGATCGCCGTATTTTTTGCCATAATCGTAATGCCGCGCTCCCGCTCCAGGTCGATATTGTCCATCACCCTGTCCTGGATCTTTTCGTTCAAACGGAAGATGCCCGACTGCCTGAGCAGACCATCGACAATCGTTGTCTTCCCATGATCCACGTGGGCAATCAGAGCAATATTTCTCAAATCCTCGCGTTTCATAAGTCACCTTCGTATTGCATCGAGTCGACCAGGGGGTATGTTTCTATCCTTTACCAGGTAGGTTTGTGGAGGGTTCCTGGATTCAAGGGTTCAAAACCTCGGGTTAGAAGGTGGAAAGTAGAATGCAGTTTTGACCACTTTCTACTCTCTGCTTTCCACTATCGGGTGTTTACCCGCTGGAACCCTTTCCGTTTAATGTTTTGGAGGTCAGGAATATTCCCGTGCCATATGGGATCAATACGATTTATCTTAAACAGAGATTTCAAGTCTCCCAGCTCCTGATTTGTCACAAAAGTCATGGCAATGCCCGCACGCCCCATTCTCCCGGTCCTTCCAGTCCTGTGCGTGTAGGATTCCGGCCGATACGGATAGTCATAATTGATCACGTGGCTGACACTGCTGAAGTCAAGTCCGCGGCCGGCAACATCGGTGGCAACCAAGAAGGCGATTTCGTTTCGGCGAAAACGCTCGAAGATGGACGTTCGCCTCGATTGTTCCAAGCCTCCGTGGATATACGCTATCGATTCGAATTTTCCCTCCAACTTTTTTATCAGTTCCTCACCGTGATGCCTTGAGTTGCAAAAGATGATGGCTTGCGAGATCTTCTCCCTTCTTAGGTATTCCATCAAAGCGTTGAGTCGATCGTGTCGTCTCGTAACCTGAAAATGATGAATAAGACTCTGAGGAGCCACCCGTTCCTTGTTCAATTCCACCCGGACGGGTTTTGTCAGATAGGTCCTGGCCAGTCGATCAATCTCTTCGGGCATTGTCGCCCCAAAGAACAAGGTCTGGTGTTCATGGATCAGACAGGACAGGATAAAGTCTATATCTTCGATAAACCCCATCTTCAGCATCTCATCCGCCTCATCCAGAACCAGCGTGCGGACAGAAGAGAGGTCAATCGCCGTGGTATGGTATAGGAAATCAATCAATCGACCGGGTGTCGCAACAAGGATATGCACCCTGTCTCTTAATTTTCCTTCTTGAACCTCCATCGGGAATCCGCCAAAGACGGCAAAAGGGACAACATCTGTTAATCTCGAAATTTTGCTAATTTCCTCCACATATTGAAACGCCAGTTCACGCGTGGGAACCAGGATGAGGGCCTGGATCGCATTGAGCGAAGCATCGATCTTCTGAACCAGTGGAACACAGCAGGCGGCTGTCTTCCCCGAGCCCGTCTCTGCCCGGGCCAAGAGGTCCCTCCCATTCAGGATGGGAAGGAACGTCTCTTCCTGGATAGGTGTCAACTCCTTGTACCCCATGGCAGTCAAGGCCTCCAGAATCTCCCGCCTCAAATCCAACTCTGAAAACTTCATCGCCAACCCTCAATGAACCAAATCAATATTGAACAGGGCTGTCCTTTTCTTTTCTGCCTCAGACCAACAATTTCCACGATTTCATGCGACGTGCAGGTAAGCAGTGGCTAAATCATGCAGAAATACGTTGGAGGAATCTGTACGAATGACAACACAACCTTTCAGAAAGCGGCAAACTTTCTTTACGAACTTTCTTCTTACTGTCTCCAAAAGCCCTGTTTCTCTATTATTATACGCTACTTTCTACCCAAAAGCAATAACATCGGTGTATCGGAATTCCGCAAGGATGAGCCAAGGCACGGTCTTAAAAAATCTTAATCCAGTACTAATCCTTCTCTAATGTTTTTATCATAAAATGAATAGTGTCATTGAAGAAACAGTACATCAAAAGCCCCTTTTTTTGCCCCCCATTGATGTACTGCTCGGGATCAGTTATTGCCCTCCTCTAACTGATCCCTTTTTTTTGTCGAGAGACAGTCGGAAAACGGCTTATAGGATTTATCTCTACTCGTAGGCATTCGCCGAAAAGATTTGGTCAGCTTGCGAATCCATTGTCTCGGGGCCGTGCAGGCGCAAGGGCGTCCATAGTTTCAATTAAAGAATGACGAAAATAGCGAAGACTAACCTACGGGGTATTGGCGCTCGGCAAGTCTATCGGCAAGGGTTTGCTCTCGTTTGACTGTGATTGCTTAAGGTCCTTGCGACCGAAGTCTTTAGCCGAGGGCAGGGTGGATACATCCCAGCCGCCCCCCAGAGCCATGACAAGAAGGACGCTGGCAGTCATCCGACGGCTCGCAATGCCAAGTGCGGTGATCTCGTTGTTCAGCGCTACGGTCTGAGCAATCAAAACGTTGAGGTAACTAACCGTCCCCGCCTTGTATTGGTTCGTCGTGAAATCGACAGCTTGCCGAGCCGCCTTCACCGCCTCATCCTGAACTTTAGCCTCGTTTCCAAGGATGCGTAGCGCGGCCAGGTTGTCTTCTACCTCTTGAAATCCCGTCAGTACGGTCTGGCGATAGGATGCGACTGTCCCATCATAGGCTGCTCGCGCCGCTGCGGTTTGACCCCGCCTCAAGCCACCGTCATACACGGTCTCCGAGATCCCAGGCCCAACCGACCAGAAGCGACTTGGCCACGAAAGCCATTTGGATAAGCTTGAGCTTTCAAACCCACCCGATGCGCTCAGTGTAACGGTTGGATAATAGGCCGCTACGGCCACTCCGATCTGGGCATTTGCTGCTGCCACACGGCGCTCGGCGCCGGCGATATCAGGCCTGCGTTCGAGAAGCCCGGATGGCACCCCGACGGGCACGGCAGGAGGAACCTTGGTCAGCGGTCCAACAGGAATGGAAAACAGAGAGGCGGGTTTTCCAACGAGCAATGCGATCGCATGCTCTAACTGCGCACGCTGCACACCAACATCGATCGCCTGGGCCTGGGTGGTCTTAAGCTGAGTTTCCGCCGAAAGCACATCTGCCCTGGATGCTACGCCGCTGGCGTATTGGTTTTTAGTCAATTCAAGAAACTTTTGGAAGGCGATGACGGTTGCATCCAGAAGCTGCTTCTGTGCATCGGATGCGTGCAGCTGAAAATAGTCCTGTGCCAGTTCTCCCTGAACCAGCAAGCGGGTCGATTCAAGATCAGCGGCAGTCGCCTGGGCGGTTGCCTTGCTGGACTCAACGTTGCGGCGAACCCGACCCCAGAGGTCCAGTTCCCAGGAGACATCAGCGCCAAGCAAGTAGTCCGAGTAAGGCGGGGAAAAGGTTCCCGTTTTTCCTGTCTGTGAGACCACGCTCGGCGAGTTCGGCGATACGCGTGCGCGCGTAAATGACGCTCCCACAGTGACCGTCGGAAAGTAGGCTGCTCGAGCAACTTGAACCAGAGCTCTGGCCTGCCGAAACTGCGCCTCCGCCACCTTCAGGCTCTGGTTCGAGATATTAACCTGCTCTTCGAGGGCGTTAAGCTGAGGATCATTGAAGATTTCCCACCATGCTCCGCGGGTGAGATGGTCCTTGGGCTGCGCCACCTTCCAACCTTCCATCTCCTTGTAAGCCCCGGGGATCTCGGTTGTGGGCCTCACATAATTCGGGCCAACCGTACAGGCGGTAAAAAGAGCAAGCATTCCTGTGAGTATTGGAAGAATGGAACCTAAAGGCCATCTCCATACGCGACAAGCAGTTGTTAAACGAATCATTGATTCTCCTTTCAAGATTCTTCTCCGGTGGCTGTCTCAAATTCGTCCAAAAAATATATCATAAAGAGTAGGTAACAATTTGGCCCTTCGAAAGTGAACATCTAATCCCCCTTCACCCCCTTTTGTCAAAAGGGGGGAAACCTCTCTGCTCCCTTAGGCAAAGGGAGGTTGGAAGGGATTTTACAAGACGATTTCAAACAGCTAAATTGATCGCAGCTTCGCAGTCGCTTTAATGCCTCATGGACCCACGGCCACCGGCTTCCCTTTATGTGCTCCCCGTTTGCCTTTGAGCCAAAGCCTGAAACGATCAAGGTAGAGATAAATTACCGGCGTGGTATAGAGAGTGAGCATCTGGCTGAAAATGAGGCCGCCGACGATGGAGATGCCGAGGGGTCGGCGAAACTCGGAACCCACCCCACCGCCCAACGCCAGTGGGAGCGCCCCGAGCAGTGCGGCCATGGTGGTCATCATAATCGGCCGGAATCGCAACAAGCTAGCTTGGTAAATCGCATCCACCGGTTTCATCCCTCCTCGGCGCTCAGCCTCCAACGCAAAATCGACCATCATGATGCCGTTTTTCTTGACAATGCCGATCAAAAGAATGACGCCGATCAAAGCAATGACGGTGAGCTCTTTGTGAAAGAGCAACAAGGCGAGGACGGCTCCTACACCCGCTGAGGGCAGCGTGGACAGGATGGTGATCGGGTGGATGTAGCTCTCATAGAGAACCCCCAGTACAATATAAACCGTCACGAGGGCTGCCAGGATCAAAAGGGGTTCGCTGGCCAGCGATGCCTGAAAGGCCTGGGCCGTACCCGAAAAGCCTGACCGGATACTCGCCGGCAACCCCATCTCCCGCGTGGCTGCCTCGATCGTGTTGACGGCATCCCCGAGTGCAACTCCTGGAAGCAAATTGAACGAGATGGTAACCGACGGAAACTGACCCTGGTGGTTTACGGCCAGGGAGGTCCAGGTTCGTTGGAAACGAGCGAATGCGCTCAGCGGAACCATGGCCCCGGTAGGAGGAGAGCTCACATAAATGTCCCGCAGCGTTTCGGGGCGTTGCCAAAACTTCGGCTCGACCTCCATTACGACGTGGTACTGATTTAACAGCGTATAAGTGATCAACACCTGCCGCTGGCCGAAGGCATCGTACAAGGTGTCATCAATGAGTTGCGAGGTGATACCCAACCGAGAGGCAGTGCTGCGGTCTACCACCACCGAGGTTTGAAGCCCCTTGTTCTGCTGATCGCTGCTCACATCAAGCAGTTGAGGCAATGTGCGCATTCGTTGGAGTACACGCGGACCCCATGCGTTGAGCTCTGTCAGGCTGTCTCCCTGGAGTGTATACTGGTATAATGCAGCACCTATCCTTCCGCCGATGCGCAAATCCTGTACTGCCTGAAAATAGGTTGGGGCACCCGGTACCCGGGCGAGCTTCTTCCGAAGCCGGGCGATCACCTGTTCCGCGCTGGTCTTCCGCTGGTTAAATGCTTTTAGCGTAATGAACATTCGTCCGATATTGGTCGTGGTACCGCCTCCTCCTCCCCCAGTAAACACCGCCGCATAATCGACTTCAGGATCACTCGTGATAATGTCCACTACTTCTGTTAACTTATTCTGCATGGCCTGAAACGAGATGTCCTGCTCCGCCTGGATGGTAGCGCTCAGGCGTCCGGTGTCTTGCTCCGGGAAGAAGCCTTTCGGAATGACGATGAAGAGGCCGATACTGACCCCGATTGTGACGAATAACAGAGCGAGCATAAACCGGGGGTGGCGCAGCGCCCAGCGGAGAGTGACATCGTAGAGGTGGCGCATCCCGTTGAAAATCTGCTCACTCGCTCTATACACGGGCCCGTGTCCTCCCATTTTCTCAGGTCTAAGGAGCTTAGCGCACATCATAGGCGTCGTCGTGAGCGATAAAACAAGCGAGATAGCCACTGCCGCAGAAAGTGTCACAGCGAACTCCCGAAACAGGCGGCCTACCATCCCGCCCATCAAGAGAATAGGGAGGAAGACTGCAACCAGAGAAGCGCTCATCGAGAGGACGGTGAAAGCAATCTCCCGTGACCCTATTAAGGCTGCCTCCCTCGGGAGAACCCCCTTCTCTCTGTGCCGGGTGACGTTCTCAAGAACGACAATCGCGTCGTCAACGACAAAGCCTGTTGCGATGGTGAGGGCCATCAGGGATAGGTTATCCAGGCTGTAGCCAAAGAGGTATAGCACGCCGAAGGTGCTAACCAGAGAGACCACAACTGCCACGCCGGGGATTACGGTGGCGCGGACATTTCTCAAAAAGCCGAAGACGACCAAAATCACGAGACATGCCGAGATAACGAGAGTCATCTCGACGTCATGCAGGGAACCCCGAATCGGGGGCGTCCGGTCCTGAACAACCGAAAGCTTGACTCCCCCTGGCATGACCGCCTCCATCTGCGGAAGTAAGCTCCGAACGCGGTCAACCGTATCAATGATATTTGCCTCGGGCTGACGAAAGACGATCACCATCACAGCAGGCCTTCCGTTGACCAGTCCTACGGCACGCAGGTCCTCCACCGAATCCTCTACGTTGGCAACGTCTGGCAGCCGTACTGGAGCTCCCCCCCTGTAAGCCACGACGAGGGGTCGGTACTGCTCGGCAACGTGAAGCTGGTCGTTGGTCTGGATCTCCCAGGTTCTCATCGCGTCTGCTAACTGTCCCTTCGGGCGATTTATGTTCGTGCTGCTCAGAACACTACGAACGCCCTCAAGGCTGATCCCGTACCTGTTTAATGCCGTTGGGTTAAGGTCTACCCGGACCGCGGGAAGGGAGCTGCCGCCTACAAATACCTGACCAACACCATCCACCTGGGATAATTTTTGTTGAAGGATGGTCGAGGCCGCATCGTACATCTTTCCTACACCTACTGAGTCGGATGTTAGGGCAATAATGAGAACGGGTGCCTCTGCCGGGTTCACTTTGCGATAGGTCGGTTGGCTCGGGAGAGTCGGCGGCAAGTAACCTCTTGCTGCATTGATCGCCGACTGGACATCCCGTGCAGCCCCGTTGATGTCGCGGTCCAGATCAAACTGCAGCGTGATGCTTGTTGCGCCGCGGACACTATTCGACGTCATTTCGGTCACACCGGCTATCAATCCAAACTGGCGCTCAAGGGGAGCTGCCACCGATGTGGCCATGGTCTCGGGGTCCGCTCCTGGAAGACTCGCTGCAACCTGGATCGTCGGATAGTCCACCCGAGGCAAGGGCGATACCGGTAACAAACGAAAGGAAATCGCCCCTCCGAGCGTCACTGCGATCGTCAAAAGAG
>Ga0187766_10001435_pt1 | contig 13951 bp, 14 predicted proteins | sample 0216_QUI02_MP05__4_FD_132971 | JGI IMG/M metagenome (GOLD analysis project Ga0187766, IMG submission 132971) | Tropical peat soil microbial communities from peatlands in Department of Meta, Colombia - 0216_QUI02_MP05_20_MG | ecosystem: Environmental > Terrestrial > Soil > Wetlands > Peat ... | reverse complement strand
CTCAGCATCGGCTCCGCGGCTCCGACCGCCTCATGATCATCTCGACTCGGCAGCCGACCATCACGTGGCTGCGCTGTCGCTCATTGAGCAGCTCGTCGATCGTCTCGCGAGCGCGTCGCCGTAAGGATTGCCGAGCGACTCGGCCCAGCCAACGACAACGACGTCGAGTGGTTCGACTCACGTCGTGCGGCCGAATACCTTGGCGTCGATCGCGATACGCTGCGCAAACTCGCAGCCGAGCGGGCGATACCGAGTGAGCAGGAACGCGTCGGCTGCAAGCTGTACTTCCGGTGCGCCGACCTGGATGCGTGGCGCCGGTCGGGTGGGCGTCCCGCCACTCGCCTCGGTCGTCGGCAAGGCAGCGTGACGAGGCAGGGGATGAGCAGCGAAGATGCCACCCCGAGGCGGGTCAGTCGAGCGCAACAGTCAGTCGAGCGCAACATCTACCCGGCGCTCGAGCGGCGTCTACGAGGTCGGATTCAAGGACGGATCCGGGCGTCAGCGTTGGCGGACGGTTGAGGGCGGCATCACCGCGGCACGCGCTGTTCGCAATGAGCTCTTGACGCAGCGTGGCCGTGGGGAGCGGGTCGCCGAGAACGCCCGCATGCGCTTCGGCGACGCTGCTGAGACGTGGCTCTCCGGGCCAGTCGTCGACCTGCGGCCGGCGACTCGGCAGTGCTACCGGAACGCGGTCGAGCAGCATCTGGCGCCACGGTTCGCAAGCCGGCGCCTTGACACCCTCTCTCCTGACGATCTCGCCGAGCTCGTCCGCGAGCTCCGGGGCAACGGCTTGGCCGAGTCGACGATCGTGATCGTGATCGGCGTGACAAACCGCATCCATCGCTACGCGGCGCGCCGGCTCGGATGGTTCGGCCCCAACCCGGCCTCGCTCATGCTGTCCTCCGAGCGGCCGAAGCCTTCGCAGGGGTAGCGGCGACGTCTGTTCGAGGGACGCGAGCTCGGGCAGACGATCGTTGCAGCGGGCGAGCCGTACCGCACTCTCTTCACGGTCGCGGCCCTGACGGGCGCCCGCCTGTCGGAGCTGCTCGGTCTCACCTGGGGGAACGTACGGATCGCAGACATCGAGGATGCTGCGGTCGAGTTCGGCTGGCAGGTTGATCGCGAGGGAACCGGCAGCCGACGAAGACCGACGGACCAGCACGGACAGTTCCGATCCCGCGCGAGCTGGCCGTTTCAACGCACCTGAGCCGGTCGAGGTACACCAGCCCACAGATCGGCGAGGTTCTCCCGCGGGCGGAGGACGCCTGCGGTGTCCATGAGAAGCTGCTCAACTATTCCTTGAACCTTGACCATCCTGCCGGCAGCCCGAAGGCAGGCGTCTTCCGCCGGAGCCTCGGGATCACGTCAGCTGACGTCGACTACCTTGCCGAGGCGCTCCTCGTCGGCATCTCCGAAACGCCGGGTCAGCGCGAGGCATGGAAGCGTGATGGAAGCCTCTTTCGCCGCGAAAGCGCCGTCAGCCGATCTACGGCTCCGGCCAGCAATGCCGCTCTTGGCCGGCAGGCCAATACGCAACCTCACCCGTTCTCGAGGTTGCCGTAGCTCGCCGAGAAGTGAGCGAGCGCCGCGCTGCGGTCACTGCGCTCGGCTTCGAAGGACGCGACCACCTGATCGGTGCCGATCTCGAGGTTTGCGCTCTGGTAGCGCATGAATCGCCGAGCCGGACCGCGCCGCACGCGTCTGCGGTCAGCGTGAGCAGGCGACCGTGACACCCGGCGCCCCGGCGTTCGGGAACGGATTGCGCGGGATCCGGGGCGGCCGGTCCGGCGATCAGGGATGGGTCACTAGGATCATCTTCAGTGGCCAGAGACAAGATCCCCACCTCGCGCGCTAGCCGCACCGCCAGGATCGGGGGGCTTGCAGCAGGGCAGGCAATCCGCCAGGCCGGCACGCGCGCGGCCAACGTGACGCGCGACAAGCAGGGCCGGCAGGCGGCGCTGGAACGTCGCCAGATCGAGGCGGCCGAGCAGATCGTCGCGGCGCTCGGAACGATGAAGGGCGCGGCGATGAAAGTCGGGCAGGTGATGTCGTTTCTCGACGTCGGCCTCGTGCCCGAGGAGTATCGCGAGGAGTTTCAGCGCAAGCTGGGCGCGCTCAGGGATGCGGCGCCGACGGTCACGTTCAAGGACATGCGCAAGGTGATCGAGGAGCAGCTCGATGACCCGCTGGAGGACGTGTTCGCGGCATTCGACGAGCAACCGATCGCTGCCGCGTCGATCGGCCAGGTGTACCGCGCAACGCTCGCCGACGGCCGGCGGGTTGCGGTCAAGGTCCAGTATCCGGGCGTCGCGGCCGCGGTCCGGGCGGACATGCAGAACCTCGGCCTGATCCTGCGTCTGGCCAAGCGGATCGCTCCGGGGTTGGACCCGAAGGCGATCGGACAGGAGATCCGCAACCGGATCGAGGAGGAGCTCGACTACGAGCTCGAGGCGCAGAATCAGCGCACGCTCGCGCGGATCTTCCGCGGCCATCCGTTCATCCGCATCCCCGACGTGGTCACGCGCCTGTCCCGCGAGCGGGTGCTGATCACCGAGTACGTGGAAGGGACCGGGTTCGAGGCGCTGAAGGGCTACCCGCAGGACGATCGCGACCGGATCGGCGAGATCCTGTTCCGGTTCTACTTCGGCTGTCTGTATCGCCACCGCGAGTTCTCGGGCGATCCGCACCCGGGGAACTCGATGCTGCTCGAGGACGGGCGGATCGCGTTCTTCGACTTCGGGTTGTTCAAGCGCATGCCGCCGGGAGGCGTCGAGCTCGAGATCGCCGTGGCACGGGCGATCATCGAGGGCGACAAGGAGACGATCATGCGGCTCGGGACCGACAGCGGCTTCTTTCCGGAGCCCGAGAAGTTCGATCCCGACCGGGTGCTGGAGCATTTCCGGGTCGCTACCTCCTGGTACACGGCCGACGAGTACATCGAGCTGTCGCCCGAGTACGCGACGCAGGTCCTGATCGACATGAGCGACCCCCGCTCCGAGTACTTCGGCCAGCTTCGCCACGAATCCGCGCCGCCCGACCACCTGTTCGGCCGGCGGATGGAGGTGCTGACGCTCGCCGTGATCGCGCAGCTGCACGCGCGCGGGAACTTCCATCGGGTCGCTCGCGAATGGTTCTACAGCGACCCGCCGGCCACCGAGCTCGGCCGCCAGGAAGCCGAGTTCTACCGGCGCGTCGCCGCGTAGCCGTGACCGGCGCGACCGGCCGGCGATCGCCGCGCGGACTACGCTGATCGTGCCCGGGATGCGTTCCTGGCGGGTGCACATCCTCGGCATCTCCAACCAGCGCGCGCCGCGGATCAAGACCGTGATCGAGGGCGAGGAGATCAAGGAGAAGCTGGGACTGAGCGCCCCGCACACGGTCCACTGCATGCCCGGCGAGATCGTCACGGTGTCGATGCTCGGCGACGCGGACGGCAACCCTTCCGCGCGGCTTCGGGGTGCTCGACGCGCGCGATTTCTCGCTCGCCGGGCGGTGGGAGCGCGCGCAGAACGGCCAGGAGTTCATGTACGACTTCTGGTACCAACCGCGCCACAACACGCTCGTGTCGAGTGAGTGGGGCGCCCCGAACACCTATCGGGGCGGCTTCAACCCTGCCGACGTGGCGGCGGGGAGGTACGGGCGGCGGCGGCACTTCTGGGACCTCGCGCGCCGTGTCAAGGTGCACACGCTCGACCTCGGCGACGAGGGCCTGATCCCGCTCGAGATCCGCTGGCAACACGACCCCGATTCCGCATAGGGGTTTGTCGGCGCGACCCTGTCGTCGAACATCCTGCGCTTCTACCGCGATAACGGCTCGTGGGCGGCGCAGAAGGTGATCGACGTCGGCAACGAGGAGCTTCAGGGCTGGCCGCTGGAACGCGGCGTGCCGGGCCTGATCACCGACCTGGTGCTGTCACTCGACGACCGCGACCTGTTCGTGTCCAACTGGCCGCACGGCGACCTGCGCCACTACGACGTCTCCGACCCCCAAACCGGTGCTCCGCTCGCAGGTCTGGCTCGGCGAGCTGCTCGGCCGCGACGGCGGCCACCCGAAGGCGGATCGTCCGCTGATCGGCGGTCCGCAGATGCTCCAGAACTCGCTCGACGGCAAGCGCATGTACGTCACCAACTCGCCGTACTCCACCTGGGACAACCAGCTATCCGGAGCTCGAGGGCTGGCTGACGAAGCTCGACCGCCGGGCCGACGGAACCTACGCGCCGGACCCGGACTTCTTCGTCGCCTTCCGACGCGCAAGGCGAGGGCGCGCGGCCCCACGAGATCCACCTCGCGGGCGGCGACTGCACGACCGAGATCTTCCGATAGCCGCAGGCGCGCGAGCCGGGTGAGGCGCCCGCGGGCGGCACCTGCGCTAAAGCTGAAGCTAAACCCGCTGGATCTGGAACAGGCTCGTCGTCCCGGGGCGACCGCTCGGGAGCCCGGCCGTGATCCCCACGCGGGCGCCGGGCTTGACCCAACCCAGCTCGACCACCCGTCGCGCGGCGTCAGCGATCAGCGCCTCGGTGATCTCGTGGCGGCGCATCGAGCCGGCCTGCACCCCCCACATCAGGCTGCACCGGCGGACGGTCTCCTTTCCCGGCGACAGGGCGAAGATCGGGACCTGGGGGCGGTGCGCGGACAGGAGCCGGGCGGAGCGGCCCGACAGGGTCGGCACCACGAGCGCCGCCAGGTGCAGGTCGCGCGCGGCCGCGCAGGCGCTGTAGGCGACGGTGTAGGCGGGATCGCGAGCGTCGCGTCTGACCCGATCCTCGTTCCAGGTTCGGTACGGCAGCACGTGCTCGGTGCGCTCGGCGATCGAGGCCATCATCTCCACCGCGCCGACCGGATACGCGCCGATCGCCGTCTCCTGCGAGAGCATCACCGCGTCGGTGCCGTCGAGGATCGCGTTCGCCACGTCCGCGACCTCGGCTCGCGTCGGGCGCGTCGAGGAGACCATCGAGTCGAGCATCTGCGTGGCCGTGATCGACGGGCGCGCGAGGCGGCCCGCGATCCGCAGCAACTGCTTCTGGGCGATCGGCACGTCCTCGATCGGCAACTCGATGCCGAGGTCGCCGCGCGCGACCATCACGCAGTCGGCGTTGCGAATGATCTCCTCCGCGCCATCGACGGCCTGCGGCTTCTCGATCTTCGCGATCAGCGGCAAGCGCGTGTGACGGCGCACCGCCGTGACGTCCTCGGCGGTCCGCACGAACGACAACGCGACCAGATCGACCCCGATCGATTCGCCGAAGCGCAGCATGTCGAGGTCCTCCGCCGGAACGGCCGGCAGTCCGCGCGCGGACCCGGGGATGTTCAGCCCCTGCCGAGAGGCGACCGAGCCGCCGACCTCGACCGACGTCTCGATCTCCCCGTCGCCGGAGCGCACCCGCGCCACGCGCAGGCGAATCGCGCCGTCCGCGAGGTAGATCACGTCCTGCGGATCGACCGCGCCCGCGAGCCCGCCCCAGGTGACCGACATCAGCCGCTCGTTGCCGACCGCGCTCGAGCCGCACAGCAGCACCAGCCTCTCGCCCGGCTTGAGCTCGGCGATCCCGTTCCGCAGCGCGCCGATGCGAAGCTTCGGACCCGGGAGGTCCTGAAGGATCGCCACCTGACGGCCCGCGCTGGAGGCCGCGGCGCGGACCCGGTCGGCGTTCTCGGCGTGAATCTCGGGGCTGCCGTGCGCGAAGTTCAGCCGTGCGACATCCATCCCGGCCTGCACCATCCGAACCAGCGTCTCGGGGTCGCGGGACCCCGGCCCAATCGTGGCGACGATCTTCGTTCGGCGCATGACGCGGGACGCTACTGCACGCGCGCCGGGTGCTCGTTACGGGGCCGCGATCGGCTGCCCGTCCGCGGTCAAGCGCCCGCCGCCGCGCAGGTCGCAGATCAGGTCCCAATGCAGCGCCGAGCTGTTCGTGCCGCCGGTCTCGGGGTATGAGCGGCCGAGCGCCAGGTGGACGGTGCCGGCCATCTTCTCGTAGAGCAGGATCGAGCCGGTCGGGCGATCGATGCCGGCGTTGGTGCCGATTCCAAGCTCGCCGAGGAACCTCGCGCCGGGATCGGTGGCCAGCGCCGCGCGCAGGTAATCCTCCCCGCGCGCGGCGCTCGATGCCACCACCCGTCCGTCGACGAACGTCAATGCGACGTCGCTGACCTCGACGCCGCGGGGGCTCGATGGAATCGTGAACCGGATCGTGCCGTTCGCCGAGTCCTCGAGCGGCCCGGTGAAGACCTCGCCGCTGGGCATGTTGTGGCGGCCGTCGGAGTTGATCCAGGTGCGCCCGTCGACGCGCAGTCGCAGGTCGGTGCCGTCCGCTTCGATGCGGATCTCGCGCGCGCGGGAAACTCGGTCCACGAGCTGAGCCTGGCGCGCACCGAGCTGCCGCCACGCGCCGATCGGGTCTGGCGTGTCGAGAAACAGCGCGCGGGCGACAAACGCTTCATAGTCGCGCTCGCTCATCCCTGCCTGCTGCGCGAGCGCCGCCGTCGGCCACAGGGTCCCGCACCAGCGCAGGCCCAGCCGGGCTTCCTGCACCGGCGCCCGTCCTCGCGCGGCGCGGGCGATCAACGCTGGATCGACGCCCGCCAGCGCATGCGTGTTCGTCGGCGCCTCGATTCCGATCACCGCGTCTGCGCCCCGCGCCTCGGCGAGCTCGAGCGGCGCGAACGAATCGAGATGGACCTCGCGTGCGTTCCGGTAGAAGTCGTCGGCAAGCGCGCCCGGGGCCAGCCGGACCAGCGGCCATGCGTCGCGCTCCAGCACGGCGCCGTGGATCGCCCGCACGAGCGGGAACGACGGCGGGCTCATACCGATCAGCACCTGGTCCCCGGGTCGCACCGCGACGCACCAGTCGCACAGCAGCCGCGCGAATGCATCTGCGTCGATCACGGCGCCTGGAGCTCCGGAAAGTGCTCGGCCAGATGCTCGCGCAGGCAGTCGCGCACGAACCGGCGCTCGTCGCTGGACGCGATCCGGTAGCGAGCGAGCAGCTCCTTCTGGCGTCCCAGCTCGAGGCCTGCGATCGTCCACGTCACGGCCAGACGCTCGAACAGGAACTCAGCGGCCCGCTGCCAGGCGTCCTCGCGCTGAAGGCCGCCCGCGAACACCGACGCGTACTGAAGTCGCGACGCCGGCGACAGCGACCCGCGCAGCCGCAGCACGTTCCCCTCGTCGTCCCGATACTCGCTGACGGGAGCCGACAGGCGCTCGCGTTGTCTGTGCCGGCGTCCCACCCGCGAGCAGTCTACGCGGGCCCAGGGCTCGCGACCGCATCAGCCTCGCGAGCCAATATCGTGCGCGCGATGACCCGTGGCCGCGAGCTCGGAAGAGGCGAGCGCGTGCTGCCGGGCCTGTGGCGGCTGCGCCTGCCGCTCCCCTGGCCCGGGATTCCGCACTGCAACGCGTGGGCGATCGCCGCCGGCTCGGGGGTGGTGCTGGTCGATACGGGCATGCACGAGCCAGGCTCGCTGCGGCAGCTGGAGCTGGCGCTCGAGCAGGTGAACCTCCGCCTCGAGCAGATTCGCCTGCTCGCCTGCACCCACGCCCACACCGATCACTGGGGCCAGGCCGCGCCGATCCGGGATCGCGCCGGGTGCGAGCTGTGGATGCACCCGAACCACGAGCACGCCACGCGCGCCGCGCGCGACCCCGAGGCGCGGCTCGCGCGCAGGATCGAGGTCGGGCGGCAGAGCGGCGTGCCCGCCGACGCGCTGCGCCGCTACGCCGAGCGATTGCGAGACATCCCGTCCGGGATCGCCCGCGTGATCGAGCCCGACCGGCCGCTCGTGGCCGGGGTCGAGATCGACACAGACCTCGGTGTCTGGAGCGTGCACGAGACCCCGGGGCACGCTCCATCTCACGTCTGCCTGTACCAGCGCGAACGGCGGCTGCTGATCTCCGGCGACCACCTGCTCGGGCGGATCTCGCTGTACTACGACCACGGCTGGACGCCGGATCCGGTCGGGGAGTTCCTGCGCTCGCTCGACGTCGTCGACGCGCTCGACGCGCGGCTGTGCCTGTCCGGACACGGACGGCCGTTTGTCGACGTCCACGGCCACATCGACGCAAACCGCGAGCTCGTGCGCGCGCGGCTCGACGCGATCCTGCGCGCGCTCGAAGCCGGGCCGCGGACCGCGGCCGAGATCTCGACGCAGATCCACGGCGAACCGCTGACCGCGAGCAACACGTCATGGTTGCTGTCCGAAACGCTCTGCTACCTGGACCACCTGGAGCTGCTGGGACGGCTCGTACGTGAGCCCGACGGCGAGGTGACGCGCTGGCGAGGCGCGTAACCGGGTCCCGGTCCGGGCCTGCGCTCGAGAACCTTGACACTCACGTGTCAAGGTTGTACTGTGCCGCGACAGTGAGGATCGACGAGATCATCGCCGGGGCGGACGGGCCGGTCTTCTCATTTGAGTTCTTCCCTCCGAAGAGCGACGAGGGCGAGCGCAATCTGCGCGCCGCGCTCGAGGCGCTGCGGGCGCTCGAGCCTGACTTCGCATCGGTCACCTACGGCGCCGGCGGCTCCACACGGAATCGCACGCTGGAGGTCACCAAGTGGCTCAAGCAGGAGCTCGGAATCGAAGCGATGGCGCATCTCAGCTGCGTCGGAGCGACGCGCGAGGAACTGCTCGCGATCCTCGACGGGATCGCATCCGCAGGCGTCGAGAACGTGCTCGCGCTTCGGGGTGACCCCCCTCGCGGACAGACGGAATGGATGCCGCATCCCGGCGGGCTGCACTACTCGACCGAGCTGGTCGAGCTGATCCGAGCGGGGTACCCGTTCAGCGTCGGCGCAGCGTGCTTCCCGGAGATCCACCCCGAGGCTCCGGACCTGGCGCATGACCTGCAATACCTCAAGCAGAAGGTCGACAGCGGGGCAACGTTCCTGATCACGCAGCTGTTCTTCGACAACGAGCTCTACTTCCGGTTCGTCGACGAGGCGCGCTGCTACGGGATCGAGGTCCCGATCATCCCCGGGGTCATGCCGATCACCGACGTCAGCCAGATCAAGACGATCACCGGCATGTGCGGCGCGACGATCCCGCAGGCGCTGCTCGAGGCGCTCGAGTGGCGCTGTCCCGACCCCGACGCGGTGCTGCAGCTCGGCCTCTCGTACGCGACGCTGCAATGCGCGGAGCTGCTCGCGCGCGGCGCCCCCGGGATCCATTTCTACACGCTCAACCGCTCGTCGGCGACGCGCGCGATCCTGTCCGCGCTGAAGCTGCTGCAACCGTGGGTCAGGCGCGAGGTGGTGCGGACGGCGGGGTGATCTTGAGCGCGTGGGCGACCGTCGGTTGCCCGTGCAGCTCGTAGCGCACGTCAACCTCGTCGTTGCGCTTGTACGTGCCGATCCCCCAGAAGCCGAGGAACCACGCCCACGGGCCGAGCTTCTGCTGCACGAGTTCGCGCTCGAACAGCATCTCCCCGCTGGAGATGCGGTAGTCGACGCCGAGCTCCTGGCGCACGCCGTTGACGTACACCTCGAACGGCGACCGGACACCCGCCGGGAGCTTCACCCGCCAGTAGTCCATCATCCCTCACCGGCGCCGTCGCCGCCGGCGGTCAGCCGATGATCCAAATCGCTTGGGAGCAGCGACAGCACGGCGTTGTCGACTCGCTCGCCGCGCTCACGCGTGCAGCCGCGCAGCACGCCCTCGTAACTGAACCCTGCTGCCCGCGCCGCGCGGATCATCGCTTCGTTGTCCGGCTCGGTGAGCACCTGCACCCGAGCCAGCCGGCACGTCCGCAGCACCCACCCGCTCAGCAGCCTCAAGGCGCCACTCGCCATTCCCTTGCCGCGCGCCTGCGGCGCGAGCCAGATGCCGAGCTCGGCGCGCGCCTGCTCCCAGTCGACGCCCAGCACGGTGAGCTGCCCGCGGCACACGTCGGAGCCCGGCTCGAGGATCGTGAACGCCGCGGACGCACCGGCGGCGCGCTGATCGGGCTCCCGCTCAGCCCAGCGCCCGAGCTCCGCTCCGCTCGGCGGACGCTCCCGGCCGATGCGCAGGTGCAGCCGCGGGTCGTCCTGGTAGGCGATCAGGATCTCGGGAATGTCGCGTTCGGAATAGTCGCGCACGGCTACCCGTACGTCGCTCAACCCCCGGTCGAGAAACGGGATCGCAGGCATATCGGGATCGCACCGTACTCTCTCGCGCGATGGAAGCAATCCCATACCGCATCAGACGGTCCACGCGCGCCCGCCGTGTGCGCGTGACCGTCGATCCAGCGCGCGGGGTCGAGGTCGTGCTACCCCCTCGGATCGCCGAGCGCGAGGCCGCGGCCGCGATCCGAGAGCTACGGCCGTGGATCGAGCGGCGGATGCACGAGCTCGCGCGGGCGCGCGCCGCGGTCGCCGCGCGTGGCGAGACGGTGCCGTACCTCGACCAGGTGCTGGCGCTGCGCGCGGAGCCGGGGCGCACGCGCGTTCATCGCCGCGGGGCGGAGCTGGTCGTTCCCGCCGGCCCGGAGCAGCGGCAGGCGCTCGAGCGCTGGTACCGGACGGCGGCCCGGGTCGAGATCGGGCAGCGGCTGGACCGCGCCTGCGCGCTCGCCGGCACTGCATACTCACGCCTGACGATCCGTGCGCAGCGCACCCGGTGGGCGAGCTGCTCGCGGACCGGGGCGATGAGCTTCAACTGGCGGCTGCTGCTCGCCCCCGAATCGGTGCTCAGCTACGTCGTCTGGCATGAGGTCTGCCACCTGGAGGTGATGAACCACTCGCCACAGTTCTGGGCGCTGCTTCGGGAACGGTGTCCGGATTACGCCCAGCAAGCGCACTGGCTTCGGCGCCACGGCGCGACGCTGGTGCTGTAGGGGCCCGCCGGGCGCCGGGCTAGGCCTGCAGGTATACGAGCACGGCGAGCACCCGGCGGTGATCGTCCGCGGTCGCGGGGAGATCGAGCTTCGCGAAGATCGCGGTCACATGCTTCTCGACCGCGCGCTCGGTGATCACGAGCTCGGCCGCAATCGCGTGATTGGATCGCCCTTCGGCCATCAGTGCGAGCACCTGGCGCTCGCGCTGGGTGAGCTCATCGAGCGGATCGTCTCGGCGGCGGCGGCCGAGCAACTGGGAGACAACCTCAGGGCCCAGGGCGGAGCCCCCGCGGGCTACGCGACGGATCGATTCGACGAACCGGTCGACGTCGGAGACGCGGTCCTTGAGCAGGTAGCCAAGGCCTGCGGCCTTGTCGGCGAGCAAGTCGAACACGTAGTCCTCCTCCACGTACTGCGAGAGCACCAGCACCGCGGTGTCCGGCAGTTCGGCACGGATCGTTCTCGCAGCGCGGAGCCCGTCGTCGGTGTGGGTCGGCGGCATCTTGATATCGACGATCGCAATGTCCGGCTTGTGCGCACGGACCTTCCGCATCAGATCCTCCGCGTCGCCCGCGCGGCCGACCACCTCGAACCCGGAATCCTCCAGCAGGCGCGCGATTCCCTCGCGCAGCAGCACCGAGTCTTCGCCGAGGACTATGCGCATGGGAGCTGGGCCCGGATCGTGGTTCCGTGGCCGGGCGGGCTGTCCACCTCGAATCGGCCATCGAGAGCCGCGACGCGGTCGGCCAGGCCTCGAAGTCCCGAGCCGTGCCCGGGATCCGCGCCGCCGACCCCGTCGTCGGACATCTCGACGCTCACCGACCCGTTGAGCTGCCTGACCCGCACCTGCGCGCGGCTCGCGTGCGCGTATCTCGCGACATTGGCGAGCGCCTCCGCAACCACGTAGTAGCTGGCGATCTCCACCCGTGCCGGAAGCCTTCCGGGTGGCGTCTCGACCAGCTCGACCGGCACCGGCACTCTGCCGGCGAGTGCCTTGACCGCCGCCGGCAGCCCGCGGTCGGAAAGGACCGCGGGACGTAGCTCGCGCGCGGCCGCGAGCGCCGTGACGCCATCCGGCGCCTCGCCGACCACCTCGAAGCCGGCGTCCTCGAGCACTCGTCGGGCGCTCGTCCGGAAGCTCGGATGGTCGTCGACGATCAAGACCGTCCTGCCCATGTCTCGATTGTCGCGAAGTCGAGCGGGCGCGATGGGTGGATAACCGCACCCCGGACGGAGGTTAACCGCGCTCAAACACGCCAGCCGCCCGCATCGTCGGATCGGCGCCTCGATGAGACGCTGCACGTGTGTCTGAGAACGATCTCATCGGAGGTACTGAAATGCAGCGCACCAACCTCGCGGCGCGGGCGGGCGCGTGGAGCGCGAAGCACCGCAAGACCGCGATTCTCGGCTGGCTTGCGTTCGTCGCGGTCGCCATCGTGCTCGGCTCAGCGGTCGGCACGAAGCAGATTCCGCAAGACGAGAGCGGGGTCGGCGAATCCGCTCGAGCGGCCCAGCTCCTGCACGAGAAGTTCCCGCAAGCCGCGGGCGAGCAGGTGCTGATCCAAAGCCCCACCTCGACCGTCAGCGACCCACAGTTCCAGGCCGCCGTCAGGGACGTCGTCGGGCGCCTGTCGGTCCTGCCCAGCGTGCAGGACCTGCGCTCGCCCCTGGTCCCCGCAAACCGCGGTGAGGTCTCGGGCGACCGCCATTCGGCGCTGGTCGGCTTCGAGATCCGGGGCAACGTGAACAACGCCGACAAGCGGGTCGGGCAGTCGCTCGCCGCCACCGCGGCAGCGCAGCGTGACCATCCGGGCTTCGTGATCCAGCAGGCAGGCGATGCAAGCTCCCAGAAGGCGCTGAACGACAGCTACAGCAACGACTTCGCCAAGGCACGGACGCTGTCGCTGCCGATCACGCTGATCATCCTGTTGGTGGCGTTCGGCGCGCTGGTGGCCGCCGGGATCCCGGTGCTGCTGGCGATCACGGGCGTCGGAGCGACGCTCGGCTTGGTCGCGCTGATCAGCCAGATCGCCGCCGTCGACCCAGTGGTGTCCGAGACCGTGCTCCTGATCGGGATGGCAGTCGGTGTCGACTACTCGCTGTTCTACATGCGCCGCGAGCGCGAGGAGCGGGCGAGGGGCCTCGATGAGCAGGCCGCGCTCCAGGCCGCCGCGGCGACGTCCGGACGCTCGGTGCTGGTCTCCGGCTTGACCGTGATGGCCGCGATGGCGGGAATGTACCTGGCGGGCGACAAGACATTCGCCTCGATCGCGACGGGCACGATCATCGTCGTCGCGGTCGCGGTCCTGGGTTCGCTGACGGTCCTGCCGGCGCTGCTGTCGAAGCTCGGCGACAGGGTGATGAAGGCCCGCGTGCCGTTCGTCGCCCGCCGCCGGGAGAGCGGCGCGGAGCCACGGATCTGGGGCGCGATCGTCGACCGCGTGCTGCGTCGTCCGCTGGCGGCGGTGCTCGTGGCGGGCGGGTTGCTGCTGGCGCTCGCGGCGCCGGCGCTCGGGCTGCATACATCCGTCCCCGGGCTTCAGGGCCTCCCGAGCGGGCTTCCGATCGTGAAGACGATCAACCGGATCGAGGCCGCGTTCCCCGGCGGCGCACAGCCCGCGACAGTGGTGGTCGAAGCTGGGGACGTGACCGCGCCCGCAGTGCGGAGCGCGATCGCGCAGCTGGAGCGACAGGGGATCGCGAGCGGCCAGATGCACCAGCCGTTCAATGTCCAGGTGAATCCGCAGCACGATGTGGCCGTCGTATCGATGCCGCTCGTCGGCAAGGGCACCGACGCGGCTTCCTACCGGGCGCTCGACACGCTCCGGCACGACCTGATTCCCGCGACGCTCGGTCAGGTCGCGGGCGTCAGGACGGCGGTGACGGGCGTGACCGCGGCATCGAAGGACTTCAACGACTCGATGAAGGCCCACATCCCGCTCGTGTTCGCGTTCGTACTGACGATGGCGTTCCTGCTCCTGCTGGTTACGTTCCGCTCGATCGTGATCCCGCTCACCGCGATCGTGCTGAACCTGCTGTCGGTCGGCGCCGCCTACGGTGTGCTCGTGCTCGTCTTCCAGCACACCTGGGCACAGGGGCTGCTCGGCTTCAAGTCGACCGGCGCGATCACCTCG
>Ga0187766_10001434_pt1 | contig 13955 bp, 12 predicted proteins | sample 0216_QUI02_MP05__4_FD_132971 | JGI IMG/M metagenome (GOLD analysis project Ga0187766, IMG submission 132971) | Tropical peat soil microbial communities from peatlands in Department of Meta, Colombia - 0216_QUI02_MP05_20_MG | ecosystem: Environmental > Terrestrial > Soil > Wetlands > Peat ... | reverse complement strand
GCGTCCGCATTGAGCAGTTCGAAATGCGTAGTTACGTGCCGGCGAGCGGAGATCTCCTCAAAGGCAGCATGGATCGTTCGCATCACCTCGTCCCGTCGAGCCAGATCGGTATCGCGCGCGTCCAGGCTGATCTCGACGCGGCTCGGAATGCTATTGACCGCTCCCGGGAATACCTCGCACATCCCTACCGTGGCCACGGTATCGGACGATCCACTCGTCCGCGCCGCGTTTTCAATCGCCAAAATCAGTTCCGATGCTGCGCAGAGCGCATCTCGTCTGTCCGGCATCAACACGCCGCCCGCATGCCCACCCTCCCCCTCGATCGTGATCCGCGCGCTGGCCGGCGCCGCTATCTTCTTCACAATCCCCAGCGGTATCCGCTCGCGCTCGAGCAAAGGCCCCTGTTCGATGTGCAGTTCAACAAACGCCTTGTAATAGCCGGCGGGCAGCTTCACATCTTCGAGTTGGCCCTCGAGACCCGCCTTCTGGCGCACCTCCTCGATGAATTCGCCGTTCTTATCCTTCAAATTCCTCGCCCCATCCGGCGAGAGTGTCCCGGCCAGCAAGCGGCTCCCGAGGCATCCAATGCCGAACCGCGTCGGCTCCTCGGAAGTCAGTAGCAGCAGCTCAATAGAATTCTTTGGCCGGAAACCGCTTTGCCGCAGGGCACGAATCGCCTCGAGGCCACCGAGCACTCCTACAACGCCGTCGTATTTCCCGGCATTGGGGATCGCATCGATGTGCGAACCAGTTCCAACGACGGGAGCGTGCTGATCCAGGCCCTGCCAGCGGGCAAACGTATTTCCGATTGCGTCGCGTCGGACCGAGAGTCCTGCGGCCTCGCAGCGGTCGATCAACCAGGCGCGAGCACGCATGTCGGCAGGGGTGAAAACGACTCGCGTCACCACCGGTGGATCTGCCGCGGAGATCAAAGCCAGCGCCTCGATCTCAGAAAGCAGCCGTCTCGAATCGATCTCAATTCTCATGCGTTGCTATCCCGCGAGTGGATGGCGATTCCAATCCTTATAGATGAGGTATTTCGCGGGGACCTTCCCGATGGCACCGAACCATTGCGGGCACCACGGTCCCATCCAAATGAAATCGCCGGCCGTCACCGAATACCAGGAATCTCCCAGCCGGTAAATCCCTCCCCCTTCCAGCATCAGCAGACCGTGCTCCATCACGTGCATTTCCACCATGCTGAGCGCGGCTCCCGGTTGATAGACCATCGTATTCACTGCGAAATCGAAAGCCGGGGTATCTGGCAGCAGGCACTTCACCTGCAAATCTCGATCGCCACCCAGCGGATTGGATGTGACCGCGTCTTCCGATGACACAATCGGTGCCGGCGCCTTCAGCGACGCGAGAGACCGGTACGGTTTTTCAATCACAGCCACGCGGCTCGTGGCTGCCGCAGTCACTCGGTGCGCCGATCCGGGAGGCAAGAATGCATACCCGCGGGGGCCTATCTCGCCCCTGTGGCCCTTCGTGTGGACCTTCAGGCTTCCCTGGATCACGTAGACGAACCGCTGCGCGTCGGTGGCGCCCAATTCACCGCCCGCCTCGAATTCCGCCGTGTACTGCGTGAAGGCCGCACCGATCGCCGGGCCCGCGTGAACAATCGCCACACAGCCCCTCATCCCCGGCAGCGGCGCACGTACAAAGGTGTCGGGGGTTAGCAGCAGATGATCGGCACGCCGGGCGCTGCGAGTGTGGCCGAGATTATGCACGTTTCCCTCTCCTAGCTCGGGCGGGCGATTCAGCGAGTAGCTCGAGCAGGCGGGAGCCGGTTTCGAGCGCCTTGGCGACGTCGTCCATCTCCACCGTCTCCTCCGGGCTATGGCTGATACCGCCGGGCGTTCGAAGAAACACCATCGCGGCTGGCACTTTTTCCCCCAAGATCATGGCGTCGTGTCCCGCGCCACTCACCATGCGATAAGGCTTACACCCCGCCTGGGCCATGGCTTCTTCGATCTGCCCGACCAAAATTTCGTCCATGGGCACCGACGGCTGGCTGAGCAGGGTGCGCTGCGACAAGGTCAGCCCGCGCCGCACGGCGATCTCTTCCGCCGCGCCAATCAATCGATCGACAGCCAGCATGCGCACTTCGTCGGCTCGATGCCGCACGTCCAGCGTCAGCCGGGTCTCTCGCGCAATCACGTTGGTCACGCCCGGCTTCGGTTCAACCGTGCCCACAGTCGCGACCAGACCCGGCACCGTGTTTGCATCGCGCTCCACTCGACCGATCCATTCCGCCGCACCCGCCAAGGAGTCCCGGCGCAAATGCATCGGCGTCGTCCCGGCATGATTCGCGCGTCCAAAGAACGTAAACTCCATCTTGCTTTGCCCGGCAACGGCTTCGACAGCGCCGAGCGGGAGGCCAAGCTCGTCCAGCACCGGTCCCTGCTCGATGTGAAACTCCACGTACCCCACGATCTCGCCCTCAAGACGCGCTGCAGCAAGGTCGCCTGGCTTGAGTCCAAAATCCTCAATCGCCGCGCGGACGCTCATGCCGCGCGCGTCCTCGCGCCTGAGCAATTCCTCGTCGACTCGGCCCACCAGGGCCCTGCTTCCGATGAACGGCGTCCCGAAGCGCACCCCCTCCTCCTCGGAAAATCCAACGATTTCGATTCCGAAGGGAAGGCGCTGGCCCTCAAGCGATTCAACCAGTCCCACGGCAAGAGCCACGCCCAGGGCCCCGTCAAATGCTCCCGCATCGGGCACCGTGTCAAGATGCGACCCCAGCAGCAGTCGCGGAGATCCGGGCTCTCGACCCGGGTAGAAGGCACGGAGATTTCCGGCAGCATCGATTTTCACTTCGACAGCCAACGGTTCGAGCCACTCGGCGATCTCCTGGTGGCAGTCGTGCATGGGCGGAGAAAGAAACGTGCGGCTCGTCGCATCGGGCCGTTCGCTGAAGCCGGCCAGCTTTCGACACCGGTCGATCACCGTTTTCGTCCTGGCTCGGTTTTCGTCGGTGATCGGCAAGGCGTTCTTTCTAGCGCTATCGCTGGCGGCAGATGCGTGCTTCGATGTAGCCGTGCGGTTCGTCGGTCGGCACGAAAACTTCATTCGGATTATCCTGGCCGAAGCGGGACAGATCCACGAGCAGACAATGAATATTCGGCATGCTCAGCTCGATCTCTTTGACTTCCGCCACCCGCTCAAGCACACGCTCGCCCATGGCATAAAGCGTATGCTGCACCGATTTGCTCGCGTGTCCGGCAAAGACGGCGATCAGGATTTCCCGAATCCTGGTCCGCAATTGGTTAAAACCCACTTCAGCGGGCTCATAGAGCCAGCGCGCTCTCACCGCCGTAGCGAAAAGGCGGTCCGACGTCGGCGGCAGCGTCGTCAGTGAATCTTGAAGGTAGCCTTCGAATCCCGATCCCGCCGTCTTCATGATGATCAGATTCTCGAGTCCCGAAACAACGGAAAAAGTTCCGCCTTGCGCCCGCTCAACTTTCGTCGTCTGCCGCTCGCCGCTCGATTGCACGAACGTCGTGGGATGCGGGTCGCCCTTGACCAGGGCATGCTCCCAGGCCTTCTCCGACACCGTCACCTCCCCGCTCCATACCTGCGGATTTCGCGCCAGCAGGAAATCGACCAACTCCTTTGCGAACTCCTCGATCGATGCGGCCGGCGATCGGCGCGCCAGAGAGTAGACCGTATTCTTCATCGTGTCCGTCGGCAGGATTTTGCTGTTGTCGCCCTCGGTGAAGCAGGTTTGGAAATCGCCTTTCAGCAAGACCTCGAGCGTCCAGTCGCGGAGCTCGTGAGTTTCGCGCTCGCGCTTCACGTGCACGAGCCGGACGCGCGATTTGCCATATCGATTGTCGCCCAGTGCGATCATCGTCAGCTTCCTCGGTACGTTGTGTAGCCGTGCGGGCTCAGCAGCAGCGGTATATGAAAATGCGTCTCGCCGTCCCGCACCGCAAATGTCACCAGCACAATCGGATACAGTCCGTACTCCTGATGGCTGGCATGATAACCCGCTGTATCGAACGCCAGACGATAAATGCCCGGCGAAACGGTCTCCCCCTCGGGAACCAACTGTTCGCAGCGACCATTTCGATCGGTTCTGGCCGAGGCAATGACGCGCCACTCACCGGAATCGATGTGACGCTCGAGATGGACCGACATGTCCGCGGCGGGAACCCCGCGAGCGGTGTCCAGAACGTGTGTGGAAATCCGCATCATTCTGAAAGCCACTTCCTTAACCGAAGCCGTGTAATCTGGCGCTGCTGCTCGGCCGCTTCGCGCATCTCCGTCGCTCGGTCATTGTGAAGCCGACTCCGCAGAATCTCCAGTATCTCGGAGCCTGTCTTGCCCGTCGCACAAACGATGAAGATGCGCCCGAATCGCTGTTCGTACTCCCGGTTTCCTTCCGCGAGGGCGGCCTTCACCGTACCGATCTCCCTCGCGACATTGCGCTGTTCGTTGGCGGACCACGCCACCGCTCGCCGATCCCCTGACGGCGTGGGGTGCGATTCGCCGATTCGCGGATGGCTTTCGAACGCCTCCATCCAATCCTGCTCGCTTAGGCTGCGCCACACTTCGTCCGATGCACTGAGCAGCAGGGCCTCGTCTAGGATCGGTCGGCGACTCGCCATCCGGCGCGCCCACACCCGCGAACCGCAGCACGCCACAATCTCCTTTTCGGCTTCCTCCGCGGACAGCCGGTTCCAACGCGCCAGAGCGTCAGTCATGATTTTTCCGCGCTACGCGCTGCTTCGAGAAACTCGACCACCAGGTTTCGAACCACGGCTGCCCGGTATCGGGCCGTCGAACGGATGTCGTCAATCGGTCGCGTTTCCTCCGCCGCGGATTGGCCGGCACGGGCGATCCGTTCCGTTTCGAGTGGTCTTCCTTCGAGCGTGCTCTCCGTGTGGCGCATGCGGATGGGTACCGGCGCCACGCTTCCGAGCGCCATGCGAACATCAGAAAGGACACCGTTGTGGACACGCGCCAGCGCCGCCATGCACACCTTCGCAATCGCCTGTGCGTTGCGCGCGCCGACCTTTCGTGCGTACGTAAAGTATCCCGAAAAACGCCGGGGAAGGCACACGGCGCGGATGAGTTCGTCCGGCGCGAGCGCCATCTGTTTGTAACCAGTATGAAAACTCAGGTACGGCACCTTTCTGTCGCCACGAGCCGACGAGAGCACCAGGTTCGCTTCATAAACCAGCAGCGCCGGCAATGAGTCGGCTGCCGGCGATGCGTTCACAATGTTCCCTCCGAGCGTGCCCCGGTTCTGATTCGCGATTCCACCGGTCCAGCTCGCCGCGCGCGCGAGTAATGGGAATTCGCGGGCCACCACTTCGTGATGGCGCAGATCGGTGTAGGTCGAACCTGCGCCGATCCGAATCTCCTCCGGCAGAACCTCGATCCGCCGTAGCTCAGCAAGGTTCCAGATACTCAGCAACTTGCGTGCCGGAAGCGTTCCGGCGGCAAACTGCACCATCACATCGGTGCCGCCCGCGATAGGCAGCCACGTCTTGGGCTCCTCGGCCAAGACCTTCACAGCTTCGCCGAGACTGGCGGGCGCCCGGAATTCATAATCCGCCGGATCCGATCTCATCGCGCCGCCGTGCGCCGCGCCGCCTCCGCTACGGCCTCCAGAATTTGTAGGTATCCCGTACAGCGGCAAAGATTGCCTGAAAGACCTTCCCGAATGTCGTCGATCGTCGGCACAGGTTTCTGATCCAGCAAATGAACGGCTGCCAGAATCATCCCGGGTGTGCAGATTCCGCACTGCGCGCCGCCGCACTCAAGAAAGGCGTCGCGTAGCGCGCTCGATCTGGGGCTCGCCGCCACACCCTCGATGGTGATGATCTGCGCGCCCTCAACCTGCGCCACGGGAATCAGGCAACTATCAACCAGTCGACCATCCACCAAAATCGAACACGCGCCGCACTCTCCTTCGCCACATCCTTCCTTTGTTCCCGTCAAGGACAGCTGCTGACGCAGTACGTCGAGCAGACGCTCCATCGGATACACCCGCACGGTTCGACGCTCACCATTGACAGAGAACGAAATCTCACGCGGCCCACCGAAACTGGTCGTCATCGGACTCCGGCCGGTGAATGCGTCGGGTCCGCGCGCAAAGCGGCCGTCTGGACGCCTTCGAAAATGCTCTCGGGCAGAAGGGGCACGGTGTCAAAGGGAATTCCCAGAGCGTCTTCGATCGCGTTCACCACCGCCGGCGCGGGGCCGTCCATCGGCAGCTCGCCGATTCCCTTCGCGCCAAACGCGCCGTGCCGGTTGCCCAATTCCTCGAAAAAAACGCGGATCGAGGGAAGGTCCGCCGAAGTCGGAATGATGTAGTTCGTCATCTGGTTGTTGGCCATGCGACCATCGCGCCATTCTACTTTCTCGTAGAGTGCGAATCCAATTCCCTGCGTCACGCCGCCCAGAATCTGTCCGCGCGCGAGCACCGGATTCATCACACGGCCGATCTCCTGTAACGCAACGAAATCGTCCACACGCGCGCTAAATGTCACCAGGTCCACCGCCACTTCTGCGACGTAGATCGCCCAGGCAAAGGCCGCATAGGCCTCGCCGCGATATTTTTGATCGTCCCAGAAAATCCCCTCCGGTTGCTGATAACGCGCAAGCGAACGCAATCGGCCATGTGCGGCCACATATCTCTGGCAGGCGGCGCGAAACTCCTCTGCCGTCGAATTCTCCCTTAACATTCCCGCGCCCAGCAGCGTCTGCTTCACTCCCAGCGCAGCCGATGCCACCAGCTTTCCGACCACCATGGCCGTGCGCGACGCCACCGTCGGCCCGCTGTTTGGCACCTCCATCGTATCCGGCTGGGCGATCGTCACATCGTCGTAGGCGAGACCCAATGCCTCGGCCGTAATCTGGCACAATACCGTGTTTGTGCCCTGGCCGAACTCGGTGCTGGAGACCAAAACGCGCACGCCCCCGTCGGCCGATCCCTCCACACCGACCACCGAACTCAGATAGCGCTCTCCCGATCCGGTGAACCCCGCTCCGTGCAAAAACGCAGCGATTCCCATCCCTCGTTTCTGTCGGCCGGACCGGTTTTCTTTCGCGAATTGCTTCCTTTTTCGGTCGTAGTCGGCGAGTTCCAGCGCGCGATCGAGCAGTTTCCCGAGATCGATTGGCTCGTTGATCACCTGTTCGGTGATCGTCTGCTGACCAGGCTGGAGAAAGTTTCTGCGGCGAATCTCCACGGGCGACAGACCGAGCGTCTGCGCGATCCGGTCCATGTGCCGCTCCATCGCAAACAAAGCCTGGGGGGCACCGAATCCGCGAAAGGCCCCGTGCGGAGGGGTGTTCGTCGCTACGGCCTTGGTGCGAACGCGCACGTGCGGCCAGTAGTACGGTCCGCCGGCATGAATGGTCGCACGCGAAAGCACCACCGGTGAGAGTGTCAGGTAGGCGCCGCCGTCAATCACCAACTCGATTTCACCGCCAAGAATTTTCCCATCTTTGCTCATGGCCGTGCGATGGCGTGTCCGCGACGGGTGTCGTTTGGTTGTAGCAGCCATGTCCTCGCTGCGATCGTAGATCATCTTCACCGGGCGGCCCGCTTTCATCGCCAGCAAGGAGGCGTGCGCGGCGATCATCGAGGGGTATTCCTCTTTGCCCCCAAAGGCGCCACCGGTTTCTGTCTGTACGACGCGGACTTTGTCTTCCGGCAAACCGAACAGGGCCATCAGCGCCTTGTGCACGTAGTAGGGACACTGCAGCGAGCCCCATACCGTGAGGCCGCGCTCTCGGTCGAATCGAGCGATCACTCCGTTCGGCTCGATGTATAGCTGTTCCTGCGCGCCCGTCGAATACTCACCTTCGACGATGTAGTCCGCCTTTGCCCAGAGGCTCTCCACGTCGCCCTTCTCAATCAGAAACGACTTGAGGGTGTTGTCTGCGCCCCAGATGATTTGGTCTTTGCGCTCGCTCTCTTCGATCGTGAACACCGGCTGGAGCGGTTCGTAGTCGATCGACACGGCCGTCACGGCCTTCGGCAATTTGTGCCGGTCCGGGTGAGCCAGCAGCAGAATGGCCTCTTCCGGATGATTCACCGTGCTGTCGGCAAGACACGGCTGATCGTTCTCGATCAAAGCGATAAAGTTCTTACCCGGGATATCCTTGGCGGACACGACGACAAACTCGTCCCAGGGCATGTTCGGTGCGAAATGGATGGACTGAATGTGCCCGCGCGGAATCCGGCTGCGCACGGTCGCGCCGTACAACATGTTCGGAAAACAGAGGTCGTCGATATAACGCGCGCGCCCGCTGACCTTGTCGCGCCCTTCTTTGCGCGGCGCCGAAGACCCTACGATGTGTTCCGTCTGGGAGCCCGACACGCCCCCATTGTGAACGAAAACCGCCCTGTTTGTGCGGCTCATTCCGGCCGATACTCCTTCCCTCTCGGCTCGAAAGGAAACTGGCCGTCCTCAAAGACCGCCCGGCCTCTCAGATAGGTCGCCTGAACCACACCCTCGAGTCGTTTCCCCAAGTAGGGCGAAAACCCATGGCGCTGGTGCAACCGCTCCTCTGTCACCACAAATTCCCTCTCCGGCTCGAACACGACGAAATCCGCGTCTGATCCCGCCCGAATCTGCCCTTTGTGGGCAGTGCATCCGGCCAGCCGCGCCGGCTCCTCGGCCATCCATCGCGCGATGTCGGTCAATTGAAATCCTCGTTTCTGGGCTTCGGTCCAGACCACCGGCAAGGCAACAGAGAGGCCTGAAATCCCTCCCCAGGCGCTTTTGAAATCTCCCTCGTCCAACTTTTTCATCTCCCTCGGGCACGGCGAATGGTCCGTGGCGATGAGATCAATGATTCCCTCGCGCAACCCCTTCCACAGGTTCTCTCGATTCAGCTGGTCGCGAATCGGCGGCGCACACTTTGCGAGTGTCGCGCCGTCAGGAACCTCCTCAGCTGAAAAATGCAGATAGTGTGGGCACGTTTCGACGCTCACCGCGAGTCCCTCGTCTCGCGCCCGCCCGAGCAAATCCAGCCCCCCACACGCCGACAGGTGAACAATGTGCAACCGAAACCGAAACTCTCGGCATAACCCGATCAGCAATTGGATCGCGCACAGTTCCGCCTCCTCCGGCCGAGATTTCAGATACGTCGCATACGATCGCCAGTTGGCACCTGCGAGCGCCGCTGTCGCCGCCTCCACCGGGCCACCTAGCTCTGCGTGCACCAGCAGGGGCAATCCCGTGCGCCGAACGTGCGGTAGCGCCGCGCGCAATTCCCGCTCAGTCACCATGGTGAAGCCGTCGATCCCGGGATGAATCAAGAAGCATTTGAATCCAAGCACCCCTGCTCGAGCCAACCCCTCGACCTCACGCTGATTGTCACCGACCACTCCGCCCCATGCCGCCCAGTCCACCCGACATTTTCCCTGTGCGGCTAGCCGCTTGTGCTCGAGCGCAGCTTCAGTTGTCGTTGCCGGAAGACAGTTCAGCGGCATGTCGACGAGCATGGTGTACCCACCTGCAGCAGCGGCGCGCGTTGCGGTTTCGAAACCCTCCCACTCGGTCCGCCCCGGCTCGTTGATGTGCACGTGTGAATCGACAAGCCCGGGCAAGATCGCCGCGTCGCCGACATCGTGTCGCTCGGCGTCCGCCGGCACCTCTCCAATGGGCGTGACTGCGCGAACCCGCTGGCCCTCGACGAGCACCGCCGCCGCCCGCACTCCTTCCGGGGTCACCACCCGCCGAGAAATGAAGGCCTGCCTCATTCGATCCGCCCCTCACTCCGTCAAATTGCTTGCCGCCCGAAAGGCCTATCGTACGCCTGGGTTGGCACCGAGAGCACGGAAACTCCACCGAGATCGACCGCACAGTTTCCGCGTCCGAGCTTATACTCACAGGTGATGGAAAACCCCTTCATGGCGCGCGCGATCGACCTCGCCATCGAGAACGTCCGCTCCAGACGCGGGGGTCCGTTTGGCGCCGTCGTTGTCAAGAATGGCAAAATCATCGCCGAAGCCGCCAATGGTGTCACGACGGCGAACGATCCCACGGCCCATGCGGAAGTACTCGCCATCCGTGCTGCCTGCCAGAAACTCGGCCTGTTTGAGTTGCGGGGCTGCGAACTCTATACGTCCTGCGAACCCTGCCCCATGTGCCTTGGAGCCATCTATTGGGCGCGTCCGGATCGCGTCTATTTTGGCGGTAGCGCCGCGGACGCCTCGCGAGTCGGCTTCGATGATTCGCTCATCTATCGTGAAATCGTTCGGCCGCACTCTGCGCGCAAAATCCCTATGATCCAGCTCATGCGTGAGGAAGCGCTGGAAACCTTTCGCGCCTGGGAACAGGAGCCCAACAAGATCCCCTACTAGGGCACCTCGGCCTTTCGCTCTCGTAGACCCTTTGCCGCCTCCCCCTTCTGTCCTAAAAATCCGGGAACTTTTCCTCCCCGTCACAGGCAACTATGTCGAGCGACCCAGGGGATCGGTGTATGCCCGCGAAGACAACAGTGGGCCGGTGGGGTGGAGAACTGCTGGGCTTATTTCTAGCGGCCCTCCTGCCTGCCTCAGGGCAGGGCATGCAGTACGTCATCCACTCCCGTGCGCGCCTTTTTCCTGACGTCGGTCCCGGCGTCTCTTCGCTGAAACGTGATGCTGCTGGCCGCTACTACATTCTCGCGGAGCCGGCCAGCACGGTGTTGGTCTTTGATTCCGCCGGCCGACGGGTCGGCCAAATTCCTAATGCCAATTCGCAGGGCGCCACGATCCGCTATGCCGTAAGCATCGACTTCGATTCCGAGGGGCTTCTCTACGTCGCCGATCGCGGCGACAACGCCGTCAAGATCTTCACCGCAGCAGGTGCGCTCGTCCGAAGCGTCCCCGTCACCGCTCCGACCTCGGTGGTCGCCCTTTCCGATGGCCAATTCGCCATCACCAAGCTGCAATCCAAGCGCCTGGTCGAGGTCATGGATCAGACGGGAGCGACCGTTCGCACCTTCGGCGATCCGATCGATGAGCCTGGCTCTGTTGCTCCGGCAGAGAGCGTACACGGCAGCTCCTTCGTCAAGCAGCCCCTGCCCGTGGTGGATCGCGGACGGATTACGGGTGATTCCTTGGGAAACATCTACTTCGTCTTCACCAACGCCACCGATCCCACCATTCAGCGCTTCGACCGCTACGGTTATTCGGCCTATGATTCCGTCCTGGCCGCCACCGCTTTTGGCGCGCTCTCAGGACGCAACGGACGTGAGATCGATTTGGGCTACACCATGTCGGCGGTAACGGGGGCGACAACCGTCAGCACCTGGACAGATCTGCACTCGGTGAAAGCCTCGATGTACACCGGCAGCCGCGGCCACGGCGGCCAGCTAACGGGCGGAGGGCCCGGCACGACCGGTGCAGGGTCAAACGGTGGAAGCACGCCGGGGGCGTCCGCAGCGGATTCGTCCACACCGGATATTGCGGGGGCCTCCTCGGATCTCGACACCGAAATGGTGAGCTTCGACGGGCAGAGCGCGTCCGCAAACTCGGAATCTGCACTGCTGCTGCCCCCTGGCCTCGGAGCGGGGGGCCTGTTCATGCCAGGCCTAATGGGCATGGGGCTTGCCGATCCCTTCCATTTTGGCGGAATCCGCGGAGCAGGCTTGGGGAATTTCGGCGCTGAAGGACCCAGGCCCGAGTTCTTCGGCGGAAGACCCCCGGATGGTGCCGAGGGCTTTGGACACTTTCACGGAGGCGGCGGAATGTACCGTGCCGCTGCCACGCTGCGCGTCGGGCTGGACGATCCGTCCAAGCACCAACTGGAAAAACCCGCAATCACCGCTGTGGGCGTTGATCCCCAAACGCAGGAAGCGTGGGCCACCATTGGCGATATGCTTGCGCATCTGGACCGCAACGGCAATCTTGTGGACGCCTACTACGTGACGATCACCGGTGACACCAGCATCAGGCCCACCGCCGTTCTCGTCGAACCGGATCGCATCCTGATCGCCTCCGATCCCTGGGGCATTTACGAATTCCCTCGTCCGGACAAATCAGCCCCTGTAGGGGGTGCCCAAGGCACTCTCGCCCCGCAGCAGCTCCCGCCCACGCCTGCACCCGGGACGCGGTAAATTCGACCACCCCGATCGGCGGGTGGGTCTTGGGTTCGGGATCAGGCAGCCCCTCCTCCGCTAGTCACTGATCATGAATCAACCAGCAGATTTCCGCTTTCCGCTCGCTGTCGCCCTGGGCTATTCTGCCGAATCATTTGCGAAGGGAGATATAGATCCTGATGAGCGCGAAGAGATGGATCTTTTGGACGATCTTTCTGCTGCTGGCAGCCAGTTCGATCGGTGCGTCCTTTTATGTTCGCTATGTTGCGGAGAAAACGACGGCCGCTCAATTTTCCGCGGCGCACGAAGAGGCGCTGCGTTTCCAGCAGCAGATCGTGCGCTTTACCGAATCGGCCCTTCCTGCCGGGCTCCCGTTCGGGGTGGCTCTCGAGACAGCAGGCATCGATGCCGAGACGGCTGCGCGTGTGGTCGCCTCCGCCCAGCCCATATTTGACCTGCGCCACCTCCGCGCTGGCAACCAGCTCGTGATCGGACGATCGGTACTCGGCCAACTTCGCGAGGTGCGTTACCGCATCGATCCTGAACACATCCTTTCCATCGCTCCAGTTGGCGACGATTTTCAATCCCAAATCGACCAGGTCCCGACGCACAGCGCCACCATCGGCGTGAGCGGCAAAATCGATGGCTCACTGTTTCAAGCCGTCACCGAAGCAGGCGAGAAGCCGGAGCTAGCGATGCGCCTGGCCGCCATCTTTGCGTTCGATCTCGACTTCTACACCGACCCACGCCCGGGCGACACCTTCCGCGTCGTGGTGGAGAAAAAAACGCTGACGAGCGGTGAAACGATTTCGTACGGCCGGATTCTCGCAGCCCAATACAACAACAATGGCCGGTCTTATGGAGCGATCCTTTTTCGCGACTCCTCCGGCGAGGAAGCCTATTTCACGCCAGAAGGGAAAGCGATGAAGAAGGCCTTTCTACACTCGCCGCTGAAATTCGCAGCTCCGATCACATCGCATTTCAGCTATAGCCGCTTCCATCCAATTCTGAAGGAGTATCGCCCGCATCTCGGAATCGACTACGGCGCGCCCATGGGCACGCCGGTGCAAACGATCGGTGATGGCAAGGTGATTTTCGCTGGATGGAAGGGCGGCGATGGAAATCTCGTCAAAGTCCAGCACCCGAACGGCTACACCACCTACTACATGCACCTCTCCCGCCTTCTCGTTCACAACGGACAGCGCGTCGAGCAGGGCCAGCGCTTGGGTCTTGTCGGCATGACCGGTCTCGCCACCGGGCCGCATCTGGATTTTCGCATCGAGAGAGGCGGTGAGTTTCTGAATTTCGAAAAGCTGCCGCTGCCAACCGCCGACCCGATCTCGAAACGGAATTGGGCCGCCTTTGCCGCCGCGCGCGATCAGGCATTCGCTCTGATGCCGTCGCTTCCAGGCACGGAGACCGCGTTGGACGAAACTTCGGGCGGGAATTCTCGAGCCCGCTGAGCAGAGCGGGTCCCGGGGGTTCTTAGATGGGTGTCTTTAGGCGCGAACTTCCCACGTGTCGCCCGCGTGCAGCAACTTGCTGAGGTCGCCGGGACCACGCTTTGACTGTACGTCCCGGATCTGCCGAGCGATGGTCTCTTCATAGCGCGGCGTATCGTTCCAGGAGCGAAAAACACCAATGGGAGTGGGGAATCCGGGCTGCTCCTCCATGTGCGCGAGCAGAAAGGCGTAGGCGGGGCGCAGATCCTGCTCGTCATGAATCAGCAGATCACGCTCGGTCGTGCCGCCGCCGAGTGACACGACCTCCAGATCAAGTCCGTTTTGGCGTATGCCCTTGTCCCGGTGCTTGCCGAACACGAGCGGCTTGCCGTGTTCCAGCGTGACCACGTGCTCGCTGCGCGCATCCCTCTCGGTGAGCGATTCCCAGGCATGATCGTT
>Ga0187766_10001433_pt1 | contig 13960 bp, 16 predicted proteins | sample 0216_QUI02_MP05__4_FD_132971 | JGI IMG/M metagenome (GOLD analysis project Ga0187766, IMG submission 132971) | Tropical peat soil microbial communities from peatlands in Department of Meta, Colombia - 0216_QUI02_MP05_20_MG | ecosystem: Environmental > Terrestrial > Soil > Wetlands > Peat ... | reverse complement strand
TAACAGTGCCGATCAGAAAACCCTGGAATCCCTGCCCGGCGTGGGGAAATCGACGGCAAAGGCGATCATTGCAGGGCGACCGTACAAGAGCGTGGACGATTTGAAGCGCGTCAAGGGCATGAGCGATAAAAAGATCAACGCGATCAGAAATCAGGTCACCGTAGGCGCGGCGGCAGCCACGGCTGCTCCTGCCGCAATGCCTTATGTGACGGAGGGACAGGAGAAGGCGTCCTCATCGAAAAAGGCCATGACCGGATCGGCTGAAAAGTCCAAAATGAAGCTCGCACCCGGTCAGCACGTCAACATCAATACGGCGACCAAGGAAGAACTCGATGCCCTTCCGGGGATCGGCCCGGTCAAGGCTCAGGCAATCATTGATGGCAGGCCTTTTAGTAAGCCCGAAGACATCATGAAGGTCAAGGGGATCAAGCAGAAAGAGTACGAGAAGATCAAGGATTTCATCACGGTTCGCTGATGCACCGAGACGTTATTTGTACTCCCATGGTTTCCGTGTGCACTTCTCCGGCGGTGTCGAACCGCCGGAGAGCGTTTCATTTTATCAATCGATGCGGGTTTGCAGGATTCTGTTCCTGTCAAGCCGCACTTTTAGGACAAGGAGAAGACCATGAGCTTATTTGATCAACTCAAAGGGGGATTGGCATCAAAACTGGGCGGCACCAATGTCTCCGGCATTCTTGACCACGCAATGAGCCTCATCAACAATCCAGCTACCGGGGGGCTTCCCGGGTTCATCGAAGCATTCAAGAATAAAGGGTTAGGCGACATTGTTTCCTCCTGGATAAGCACCGGAGAGAACAAGCCTATTTCTCCTGACCAAATCAAACAGGCGCTCGGATCCGATAAGATCCAGCAGATCGCAGAAAAGCTGGGCATTTCCAAAGATCTGGCTTCGCAGCATCTGTCCGATTTGCTCCCCCAAATAATAGACAAACTGACACCCAACGGGAAACTCCCGGAGGAAGGCAAGCTGGGTGAGGCATTGAGCCTGCTCAAGAGCGCGTTCTTGAAGCCCAATTAGACTGCCAGCGCAAAGCTAATAGCCGGTGATTTTCGCGGATTGCGGCTTTCATGCGAATTGCCGAATGACCCGGGCATGACACCAGAGATAGGAGGCATTGATATGCTGAAAGACTTCAGAGACTTTATCATGCGAGGGAACGTCGTGGACCTGGCGGTTGGTATCATCATTGGGGCGGCTTTTGGGAAGATTGTTACATCGCTGGTAAATGACATCCTGATGCCTCCGCTGGGCCTCGTTCTCGGGAAAATGGACTTCAGCGGATTATTCATCAATCTTTCCGGAACCCAGTATCCTTCACTGGCGACGGCCAAAGCCGCCGGAGCAGCCACGATCAACTACGGGGCATTTATCAACACGATCGTAGATTTTCTCATCGTATCAGCCGCGATTTTTTTCATCGTCCTGCAGATAGCAAAGCTGCGAAAACGGCATGAGCCGCCGGCGGCTCCCAGTACGAAAGAGTGCCCATATTGCCTGTCCGCCATCGCAATAAAGGCGACTCGCTGCCCTCACTGTACATCTGAAGTGAAAGCCGCATAGCCGATCGCAACTTTGCGGGCCGGTGACCGGCTGAATTAGTGCTTTCAAATGGAACTCTCATCGCTACGATCTCCGTTTCCCCAGCAGATCGTACAGCATGCCCCAACTGTGTGATATTTCCAGAATAGCCCCGCTCAGCCAAGACATTTTGTCGATGAATACAGACTTTTGACCTTTCCGACGGTCCCTGGGACGGAAAGAACTTTCCGGCATCAGACATTCTGATACTTATAAGATCAATCACCATTATCACAGGGGTAATTGCCAGCGTCTACTGACACGGCTGGAGCCTCAAGACCGGTTCGTTTGCGCTATACTAGGTGGCCTGTACGAATAGTACAAAATATCTTACGCAGCGTACGAACTCGGCACCGCTTAATTCATGCATAACATGTTCGGCCCGGACAAATTAGCCATACGGATCATTTAAGAGTCTGTGCTGGCAGATGCGCAAGCTGTGGAAAAATATTCTGATACCTGTTATTATGTATTGCAAGGATTTGACAAGAGTTTAACGAAAATTATAGGAGCAATAAACCATGAAAAGATCGCTCATTGCAGCACCTCTGGCATTATGTGTATTGGTTTTCATGCCGGCAGGTATCCATGCGCAAAACGTGCCGGGGACAGGAGAACAACCTCCAATTGCCCAGCCATTGGTCCGGGAAGGAGATTTGGCAGTCAAGCTTGCTGATGCGCTTAAACTGGGAAAAGCCAGCAGCGAGGCTGAAGCAGAGAATCTTCTTGCGAATGCCGGCATCATCCCCCGGAACGGGTGGATTGCCGATTACCCGGTTACTCCTGATATTGCCGGAGAGCTGATGCAGTCCATTAATGCTGCTGCAGAAGCCAAAAGCCTGAAAATGGGGAAAGATGAAGCATTGCAGGCCTTTCAGGATATCTTGGTTGAAGACCACTTGGCTGTCAGAAGTGGCGGTCCCGGGCCGATGCCCCCGCCAGGTGCAAATAATATCATGCCTCCTGATGCTGCCGTGTTAAACACTTATTATTACGACCAAGGTCCGCCGGCTGTGACCTACTATCCACCGCCTCCGGATTATGTTTACTTGTATACGTGGGTTCCGTATCCCTTCTGGGGGTGGGGTTACTGGTGCCCAGGATTTTACGTTCTGGCCGACTTTCACAGGGTTGTCCATGTTCATGGCAGGGTCGAGGTCATCTCCAATCATTTCGTTGACCATCGTACAAACAGGATCGTTCGAATCGATCCGCTGAGGAGATACAACGGACGGACCTTTGCAGGCATAGGTGCACCACACGATGAAAAACGTTTTATTTATACCGGAGTCCGAGGAAAGAATGAAGTGATCTTCCGGGGCTCCCGTGAACGGGCGACACACGACGGAAGGCGACCGCCTCCACCGCCTTCTCATGGGGGGAGGGAAGGCCAGCACTCGGGTGGCGATAGAACACCGTCCAGGGAGAGAAGAGAACGGCAATAGCGTCACTCTTTAGGTCCGGACTGCGCGGCGATAATGGGCCTCCTGGCTGCTCGAGAAGCTTAAAAGCCGAGGGGGGTATATTGCGCGAAAAAGTAGAAATTCTTAAATATAACCTCAAGGCTTAATAAAACGGGAGGCTTTTCATGAGATTGCGCTTTTCCCCTGTTTTGCCCTTTATGGCGATCTTCGTATTATCACCGTGCAGCGGCATTCTGGCACTGGAAGCAAGGTCGGAAAAGGCAACAGAAGCAGTTCTTGCTGAAGAAAAAAATAGAGAAAACCCAAGCGAAGAGCGTTGGCAATCGCACCTTACCGTCATTAAGGTGTTTTTTGAAGATACCAACGAACCACAGTCCCGCATCAGTCTCGGCATCACGCATAAGGCAAACCCAAAGGCGATCAGTGGATATACCGAGAAAAAGAACCAATCCGGCACATATATGCGCACTCAGTTTAATGTCCTGATCTGCGAGGCCGGTCCGTGCGAACAAGTATGGTCAGCAGGGTTTGTTTATACTGATGAGATGGGGAACAGGGACACCTTCGGGCTTACGTGGAAACAGACCGTTTTTAGCGGGATCACGCCGAAGGGGACGGTCAAGAGAGAATTACTCTACTGCTTGAACGGACGATGCAAGAGCCTTGAAAATTATGAGAGTAACAGGGCTGCGCCCCTAATCGCAGAGTTCGGGAAATATCATTTAACATGGTCCAACTATTCAGTCATCATCAGACGTTCCGACCTTATCAAGGAAGTCGTTGATGCCGGACGATCGGTGGATGCTTATTAGTGAGACGTTGGCTGTAAGACAATTGTTGCGGCACAAAAACTGAACGACCCTTACCAAGCCGCTGTGCCTTACAGTATGTAGTATCGGCATCTTGAGCGGCAATCTCATACTGAAGGTTGCCTCCAATCTTCCTTGGTGCCATTGGTGGGCAGACAATGCGATAAATAGGTGAATCATGGCTGAGCTGACATTGACGACCTTTCTTACGCTTGACGGTGTCATGCAGGCGCCCGGTGATCCATCCGAAGATACGAGCGGTGGCTTCCCTCATGGTGGCTGGCTCGTTCCCTTTGCCGACGCTGATATGGGGAGGGCAATAATCGAGGTATTCTCGAAAGCGGATGCGTTTCTTTTAGGCCGAACAACCTACGACATTTTCTCGGCCTATTGGCCCCGGGTCACTGATCCCGACGATCCGATCGCCACCAAGCTTAATTCGCTTCCGAAGTTCGTGGCTTCGCGAACGAGGACTGCGTTTACCTGGAATGGAAGCACTCACATCCGAGACGTCGAGGAGGAAGTCATTGAACTCAAAAAGCGTTTTTCACGAGAGGTGCAGGTTCACGGTAGTTGTGGCCTTGCCCAGACTCTAATCGAGAAAGATCTCATCGACGAATATAGACTTTTGACTTTTCCGGTGATACTCGGGACCGGCAAGAGACTCTTCGGTGCAGGCGCGGTCCCAACCTCTCTCACGCTCATCAGATCGAACGCTACTAGCAGAGGCGTTGTTGTCAGTGTCTACCGGCGGGGCGGGAGCCTCAGGACGGGCTCATTTGCGATTGACTGAAGCCCCGGGGCGAAGATCCGTATTTTCAATACATTGCGAGCAATGTGGTTGGTCTCATCGACAGTATTCTTATCGTTGAATTTAGAAACCTGCTCACCTCTGCGTTAACCAGAAAATGTTTGTTGTATGAAAGAGCATCCCTCAGGAGAAAGACCATTTGGCCAAGAATCAATGTTCTTTAGCAGGTAATCTTGATCTATGTCTGTCTTTTTCTACAATCTTCCAAAAAATATCTTCAAATGCTTTAGCGGTTATAATATTCTCTGGCATCTCCTGGCGATTATGCTTACGTACGTCATCGTGACTTCAAGCTTTGACTGGCTCTATTTTGAATCTTCCAGAAGCTCCCTTTTACATTCCGTCCTTTTCCCTGCCGTGAGGCTTGGTAGCCGAGTGCCGATTTTCGTGCCGCTCGTTCTCTACGTATTCGGCAAAATCGCGAGAAATTTGAAAAACGTTCGCACAGCCGGCGCATTAGGTCAATCGGTTCTCATCGGCGCGCTGGTCGCTTCTTTTTACAAAGCACTGACTGGAAGAGTTCATCCACCAAGGCTGCTCACACAGGGAACGATCGATATCAGCCGGGATTTTCGGATTGGGTTTATGCGAGGGGGGATGTTCTGGGGCTGGCCATCTTCGCACACTACCATCGCTTTTGCTATGGCCGTAACGCTATTGGTGCTGTATCCGAAAAATGAGGTCATAAGATATCTTGCAATTTTTTATGCGCTTTACATCGGATTAGGAGTATCCATAAGCATTCATTGGTTTTCCGACTTTGTGGCTGGCGCAATTATAGGAACGGTAATTGGGGCAGTGGTGGGAAAAAGTTTTTCTGATTCAACAACAGGAAGAAGCATGCAATCTGTCCCGAAATCCGATAGTGACTGAGAAGATTTCATTATTCTTGCTCTCAAAAATCCTCTGCCATGACGGTCAGATCCAGGCACGCAACGGACAATACATGGTGCATTGGCCTGCAACTGTGCTTGATCTCGTCAGAGGCCGGGTCTTACTACGATCCCGACCTTATTGACTCCACTGCAAGCGAAATAGACATCGCCGCCTGAAGTAGCCGCCATGTTGCGGATAACTCCACCGCCTGAAGGCACGTCCCATTTCAAGAAACGTCCCGTTTTGGGATCGAAGCGAACTATCGTGTTCGGCTCGACGCCTGATTCACTATACCAGATTGCGCCGTCCGGGGTTATCGTCATGCCATAAGGCCGTGAATTATTACCTCCAGGTGATCGCCATTCATCGACCTTGCCGTTCTTCGGGTCAAGCCTGCCGAGGTATCCACGCCGGTAATCTGTATAATAGATCATATCGTCGGCACTAATCGCCAATCGTCGAGGTCGGGCCCCCTTCGGGAGCACATATTCAGTGATTTTCATGGTCTCGCGATCGATCCTCCCGATCTTATTGGTCCCAAACTCGCAGAAGAAAGGGATTCCTTTTGAGTTCACGGAGATTCCATAGGGCCTTGAATCAGCTGTCAGAGACTGCTTTAGCGTAATGATTCCGGTTCGGGGGTCAAACCTGCCGACGAAGTTGCCGGTCTGCACTGTGAACCAAAGCGATCCCTGACCGTCGAAGACCAGGGAGTGCGGGTCCCGCGCTGAAGGATCAGGCAGGGGATATTCAGTCACGACTCCCGTTTGCGGATTCAGCATTCCGATGTAGCCTTTGTAGTTGGCGGTAAACCAGATTTTCCCTTCCTTGTCTGCAGCAAGCCCGTGCGGGCCGGAATCGGCAGTCTTGAGGGGATACTCTTTTATCTTTCCCGTCGCCGGGTCTAATTGTCCGAGCGTATTGGACAGAATACCTGTATACCAGAGCGATCCATCCGGCCCCACGGCGGGATCGTGCGGGGACGAATCCGGCGTCGGGACGTCCCACTCTCTTATTGATATCCTGTCTGCCCTGGATGCAGCGAGTGGAAAAAGCGCTGCAAGGAGAATTGCGAGGGCGACTACCCTTCCCTGTTTCATATTCATCTCCTCTTATATCTATCGACTAATCTAATTATACTCCATAACGATTGCCGTCTCTCAGTCCATACGATGCCGTGATTTGATTGAATTTCGGTTCTGGTTAGGAAGAGTGACTTACTCGCGAAAGTGTACGTAATATGATTTTAAATGCAATAGCCGACAGTTATAGCTGGCAAGTATAGGAAGTATAGGTATGTAATGAAAATTTTTTAGGGGAAGCTGTTTTATTAAAACAAAGTGAGAGATATAATAATATAGATATTATAATATTAGAGGAAAGCTTTTGACGGCGCTTTTTTGCACAATAAGGGGGGACCGGCTGCGTAAAATACGATAAAAATGGTCTCGATTAAGAGAAATGCCGTGATGCATGGGTGAGAGCCTGCGTCTGGGTAAATTCTCTGTTATCAATTGTAGCTGGTGAATTTGCAATGGCTTTTATGACAGGGAGGGGAGGGTAAGTATGACAAGCACAGAGAAAATAAGTGACGTAAAATCAATGGAAATCGGTAAGGCGGGAACGGCTGTAAAGGAGGGGATCGTAAGCAGCCTCAAAGGAATCAACGAGATAGAGGCAGAAATAGTCAGCCTTGTCCGGAACACCGTGGTCGAGGCGCTCCGCGTAACGGGCTCCGCGGCGAGTGAGGTTACAAATATTGCAAAAGATGTCATTAAAGGCGCGATTCAAGCCACGGAAGAGGTCGGTACCGGGCTGATCCTGAGCACCAAGAGCGTAGCGAAAGGAGTTCTAATGGGGGTGGGCGATGTTGGTGGTGACCTGGTTTCCACTGCAGGGTCAACGGTTAAAAGCGCTGTCAAGGGAGCGGCCGATATCGGCGCGGATGTTGCCATGGTGGCCCGGCGGGCAGTTGACGGCGTTATTGAAGCAATGAGGGAAATTGGCGGCAACGTTGAAGAAGTCGCAAAAACAGCCGTTACGGGTGCCATAGATGCCGCAGCAGCAATCGGCAATACTGCAGTCAAGGCAGTCAAGGACATGTTGATCGGCGTCGTTGAAGGAGTAAAAGAGGTTGCGGCCGGTGCACTTCCCAAGGCAAAGGCGGCTTGAGGCTGAAGGATCCAGGTCGGGGTCAGGAGAGAATCTTAATGGACATGGACGGGTTGATTATATTTCCATGTCTGAGGAGATATAGTATACCCATTGAAAGCTGGGTGGCAATGATGTTACGATAAGGTGATATCGGGTTAGCAGGATCGATACGAAAGGACCATGTATGAAATATCTTATTCTTATACTTGTCATTGCGGTGGTCAACAATCTGGATAATATCGGCGTCAGAATTGCATACAGTATTCGTGGGATCAAGATTTCGACCCTGATAAATTTGTGGATTTCGGTAATTACATTTATCATATCTGCCGCCGCGGCTTTTTCTGGTACGCTCATGTTAGTATTTCTTAGCAAGCGACTTGCCTCGGTAGTCAGCATGCTTCTGCTTTCCGCAATAGGTATATGGATCATCATCGAGCCTGTTATCAAGAAGCACCAAAGTAATTTGAAACCATCAAATGAAGCAGGGGGAAAAGGTTTTTGGCATGTTCTCGGTAATCCGAACCATGCAGATAGAGACGGCTCAAAACACATCGATTTTCAGGAGGCAACAGTGCTCGGAATCGCTCTGTCAATTAACAATATTGGTGGAGGGATGGGAGCCGGGATGATCGGCTTGAATTCATTTCTGGTGGGGTTATTTTCAGCCATATTCAGCTTTCTTGCATTGTGGGCGGGCAACTACATAGCAGAGTTTTTTATGAGATGGAAATTAGGCAACGCTGCCACTATCGTGGCAGGTATGGCATTGATCGCCATCGGCATCGAGCAGATCTTGTGATTAACCCTTCTTTATAGTATGCTGACGGGGAGCGGGTATTTTTGACCAGCGGTGCTCAATTGGTCCTCGGAATTTTTGGGCATGAACATGCTGGACGTTGTCAAACAGCTGCAAGGCGCAGACTGAAATCCGGCTCCCGGATGTGGGAAGGCTAAGATTCCACGATACCCCCTTCGATTGAATCGATAGCGACTTTCTCTACAGCGTCAAGAACTTTTTCGGCAGCCTGTTCGATTACTTCATCCGACGTTTTTGCCTTAGACAAGATGAAATAACCGTGCTTTTCAAGAAACCCGACTATCTGATCACTTCTGATTGTTTTTTCATCAAAGTGGATTAACGCGCTGCCGGTCAAAGGATTGGTTTCCACGGTCACTATCCCGCTTAATTCCTTCAGATTTTTTTCAAAAACTACCGCATTTTGGGGATTATGGTAAAGGTATGGCGTTCGAATCCTTAATCTTCCCGGCTCCAAATTATAATAGTAGTCCATTGAGATGTCCTTTTAACGAGAAAAGCTCAACTGTTATTCTGTTATGCATATTATAAGAGAAATTATTTAGTAAATGAAGATGATAAACATGCACACATCTAAAGGCCTTATGCCTTTTCTTTTAATCTAATGTGCGAACGGGGTCAGTCTGCAGGAAAAAAAAATATTGGGGCGCTATACGACAATGAGGAATCTGACTCGATGGATTGAGATGGCCGGGATTTTTCTCGGTGTTCCCATTCTCCTCTACGGTACGTTCATCCCGCATCTCAAAAGCACAGTACTGTTGGTTGTTTGCATCATATGCCTCGTGCTATTGCTCCGCGACAGGGCTTTCGATCGCAATCGTTTTGGATTGAACGGTTTTTGCGACTGGCGCATATTGGTCACGCGGTTCGCCATTATCGCGTGCGGCCTGTCGCTGTACACTGTTCTCGTCGAACCGGAAAACACGTTGTCGATCGTCCGTCACAATTGTTCGCGCTGGTCGTTGATCATGATCACCTATCCCGTCCTCTCTGTCGTGCCTCAAGAAGTCATCTATCGGGCTTTTTTCTTTCACCGATACGGCCCTCTATTTAAAGAGAAAAGAACAAGCCTGTTGGCTAACGCGGTGCTCTTTGCATTCGCCCACATTCTTTTCAGGAACCGGGTCGCTGTAATCGGATCTTTCGTTGCCTCACTTCTGTGGGCGACCACCTATCTGGGGAGCAGGTCTCTTCTCGCCGTAACGGTTGAACACGCGTTATATGGCAATTTGGTGTTTACGCTCGGCATCGGGAATCATTTTTATTCACCGGACTTTTGACATATCGTTTCTGATAACCGTATACTACTTTGTTATGAAAGTTTCGCTTGGTTGGAGCAGTGTCCCTGAAAAAATGCAGTGCAGCGGTGATATTGATCACAGATTATTATTCCCGAATCCGATATCATTACTCTGACAGAGAAGGACGGAAATCTGGTATGATGCGGATTTCCCTGATGGGCTGCGGGATCGACCATCGGGACGAATACGGATATCGGAGAATAAATATGCTAAAACAGGATGAGATGATCGAGGTCAATATACCGGGTCGGAATACCGTCTTGAGCGCGGTCAAGACCGAGGAGCAGGGAATTAACGCGATATTCAAGGGCAGTAAGATCACCGGCAACATGGTCGTGAACCAAGACCTGCAGATGAACGGCGACCTCGAGGGGAATATCACCGCCGAAAATAATGCAAGCATCTTCATCAAAGGCAAATGCAAGGGGAACATCGATGCGAGGGGCGGCAGCGTCGAGATCGAAGGCGAAATGAGCGGAGGAAATATTAGTGCCGGAGGGTACGTGAAGGTGACAGGCAAATTCCTCGGCGGCAAGATCCAGGCAAAAGACAGGATACACATCAACGGCGAGTTCACGGGCAGCCTTGAGAGCAACGAAGTGGAGCTCGGATCCGCCGCACGAGGCAAGGGAGAAATTTTGTACAAGGAAACTCTCTGCATTCAAAAGGGAGCGAAAGTGGAGGGCAAGGTCACCCGAACCGGGATGGTACAGATCCCCGGACCGGAACGAATACCCGACCGAAAAGGAGAGCCGAAAAGGAAGGGTTTCTTCGCGTCTTAGGCGCGTCTTCAAGATAAACACTGTCATGCCCGAGCTTTGCTTTTCCCAAACAAAAGCCCGCTCCAATCTGGAGCGGGCTTTTCACTTGTAGAGGTCCACATATGAACATGTCCATATCTGCTTTCATCGCTACCTGCGGCATGGCGTGTAATTCCCGCCTTCGAACGATTGAAGGTGCCTTATTCTCGATACTCCTTCCAGACCCCGACAGCGACAATAATAAAGCTCTGAAGCAAATGCTGGCGGTATGATGCAAAGAGCTGTTATCACGGTCCGCCATATTTAGCCGTGGCCACGGTCAGGAAGCCGGCAAAACGGCGATCATCTTATAGGACTCATGAAGTAGTCACGCAAACACAACGAATGCCGCAGGTCCCATCATGACCGAAGAATGTGACCACGGGGGTAGTTTTGCTTGCAATATTGATATTGGTTTGATACCCTCATATAAGATGCCGCATCGCTGGACATGCATTCGGGCCGAAATACAATTGGCAGGGGCAAAGGGGAACACGCAGTATATCGCATAATGTTGTAGAAGGCAAACAGGAGGGGGATATCCCATGTTAGAAGCGAAGGATTTTGCTACCGGATGTCTGACAATAATTCTGTGCGTCGTTTTATTTCCACTCTTTTTTGTTGTCTTCAAATTGACCCTCATATTTGCAGTCTTACTTGCAATAGTGATAGGTGTTGTCTTGGGAATAACCATTGTTGGAAGAATTGTCAGGCTCTTTATTACTGGGAAATAATGCTTCCTCATGCGGAGAATAAGTATTTTGGGAGCCTTTCATCAGAGCAAAAGCTGAGATTGATCGGGACGTCTGATCTGTGCATACGACGGAACGAGACCTCATGAGAAGGAGAAACAATGGGGCACATTAGTGGCTTGGAACAAGCGTATGGCTCATTACAGAAACGTTTAGTTCAAAGTATCCAGGGGGCCGCGGATTCGCCCACGTTGATGAAAATATTAAGCATGCTTTTCTCGCCCGAAGATGCGGCATTGGCGCGGCGTCTCCCACACAAATTGGCTTCCCTGGACACCCTGTCAAGAAACCTTGAGATCCCCAGGGAGGAATTAAACGACAAGTTGACCGATATGGCGAAGCGGGGCCTCGTACTCGATGTCGAGCACGAAGGCCTGCGCTACTACGTACTCGCTCCTGTCGTTATCGGTTTATTCGAGCTTACTTTCATGCGTATGCGGCCGGATATGCCGATGAAGGAACTCGCCCTCCTCTTTGAAGAATATTTCTTCGAAAATAACGCCGATTTCGTGCGCACCCTCTTCGAGGGCAAGACACAGTTGTTCCGGACCCTCGTCAGGGAAGAGGCGATTCCAACGGGCACATATACTGAGGTCCTCGATTGGGAGCGGGCAACCAGCATCATCGATTCAGCAACAGCCATATCTGTCGGCATCTGTCAGTGTCACCATATTGCACAACATGTGGGACAGGCTTGCAGTAGGTCCCCGGAAGCGTGTCTGACGTTCAACTACGCCGCTGAAAGTCTGGCGAGGAATGGTATTGCCCGGTCCATCACGAAGAATGATGCAATGGCTATCCTTGCCCGGAGCAAAGAATCAGGCTTGGCCCAAACAGCGGACAACGTCCAGAATAAGGTGACGTTCATCTGCAACTGCTGCGGATGCTGCTGCCACGTGATGAAAGGGATCAAGGCCCTTGATCACCGGCCGGGGATCATCACCTCCAACTTCATCATGAATGTGGACACGTCTAAATGCAAGGGTTGCGGTAAGTGCGAAAAAGCCTGCCCAGTTGAAGCGATCAGAATCGATAAAAAGATGGATGGAGCACGATTGATAAAATGGGCAGTGCGCAATGAACAGGCCTGCCTGGGGTGCGGGGTCTGTACGACGGTCTGTAAAACCGGAGCGGCAACGATGATGCAGCGTTCACAGCGGGTGCTGGTACCCGAGACCGTTTTTGACCAAAGGGTCATGATGGCCATCGAAAGAGGCAAACTAGCAGATTTGATCTTCGACGATCCGGAAAGACTCAGTCACCGCGCTCTCGGCCGGGTACTGGGAGCTCTGGAGAAGACCGAACCGCTCAAGGCGGTCATGGCGGCCCAATCACTCAATTCATCCTTTATGAAAAGAATAGTAAAGGCAGCGAAGAAAAAGGCGAGAGATTTTGCGAACATCGTCGCATAGCACTGATTGTGGGGCCCTCGCTCATCGGTCGGCGGAAAAAATAAGAGGTGATATGTTTTTCTGAAGTCATATCACCTCTCTCGCGGATCCATTGTGTCCCGGTCATCTTATCGGTTCTGCCGTCACGTTCGCGTGCCCGGTGCCGAGATGCCTATTGCGCGTCTTTTCCCGCTTTCGCGGACGTTTTCCCCTTTTTCTTCCTGCCTGCCAGATACGCCTCCACGGGCCTCCACTCGAAGGTCATGCTCTTCCCGGCGATGCCCGCCGCGCCCTTGATGGCAAGATTCACCGCGCCGACGGCCAGGGCTGCAAAGAACCCGACCGGCAGCATGACGACGTATGCCAGGCCGATGAACGGGGCGGCCGCGATCTTGCCGATGGATTTCAAGAGATGCCTGGGGCCGCCTGCCTGCTCGATGTAGTGCAGGTCATCTTTGCCCGTTTCGGCCACGGTCCGAAACGGCGCGGGCTTCAAGGCCTCCCAGAAGAGGAGAAATCCGGCGATAGCGGCGAGGGACAGAATGTACTCGATCCCCTTTACGTGAGTGATGAAATCGACGAGTGTATACATGGTATAGCCTCCTTATCATTTGGTTTCGGTGATTAGCTTCCCGTTGCTGTCCTGCTTCCCATCCGCAGGAACGCCCTGCGGACCGGTCTGCCTGTGCGCTACTTTTTCTCTTCTTCCCTCTTTTTCTTCTTTCCCGCCAGATAGGCGCTCCTGGGCTGCCATCCGAAGGAGACGCTCTTCGCGACCATGTTGTGCAGGCCCGCCGCAACCTTGCGCACCGCCAAAACGACGGCAGTCGTTATGCCGATGAACGGCATCAGGATCGCGTAAAGCAGTCCGATGAACGGTCCCGATACCAGCATGACAGCCGACGACATCCTGACGTAGGTCGCCGTCTCTCCGCCCGCGAGCACATCTTCACTGGCCACGTCGATCCTCCGGCCGTTTGCCAGGTCCCAGTACGTTCCCTTTCCAACCTTATGTCCGCCCTTGAAAGTAAGCATTGTGGTATCCTCCTTTCGCTGGTTTCGTTATCTATTCTCTGCTTAAGGTATACCAGTGATCCCGGGATTTGTAAATTAGAAGAAACTCCTATCGCCAGGAGGAAATTATCCTATTGCGCGGGATAAATTGTTGGCAGCAGCACAGCAAGTGGACGAAAGTTGCACGGGACGAAAAAGGCAGAAC
>Ga0187766_10001430_pt1 | contig 13976 bp, 13 predicted proteins | sample 0216_QUI02_MP05__4_FD_132971 | JGI IMG/M metagenome (GOLD analysis project Ga0187766, IMG submission 132971) | Tropical peat soil microbial communities from peatlands in Department of Meta, Colombia - 0216_QUI02_MP05_20_MG | ecosystem: Environmental > Terrestrial > Soil > Wetlands > Peat ... | reverse complement strand
CCCAGGTTCAGCACCGTGTCCATCATCCCCGGCATCGACACGCGCGCGCCGGAGCGCACCGACACGAGCAGCGGATCCTCGGGGTCGCCGAGCCGCTTGCCGGCTCGCTGCTCGAGCGCCGCGAGCGCCGCGTCGATCTGCTCTTCCAGACCCTCGGCCATCTTCTTGCCCGAGCGCATGTACGCGACGCACGCCTCGGTGGTGATCGTGAACCCGGCCGGAACCAGATCGGGACCCAGGATGCGCGTCATCTCGGCGACGCCGGCGCCCTTGCCACCCAGCAGGTTCTTCATCTCCCGCGAGCCCTCGGAGAACTCGTACACCCACTTCCGCGTCGTGGGCGCGGCGCGCTTGGCCTTCGCGGCGCGCTTGGGCTCCTTGTCGGTCTCAACAACCTGCGTGGTCTCGGTCGTCTCCGTGGTCATCTCATCTCCTCCGGGATCGCTGAACCCTTCGCGTCGGGTGATCTTTCAGCACAACTCGTAGCGCCGCAGAGCTGGGGTGCACCGCACGCCGCCAATTGTGTCACGAGGCCCTCGAGGTCGCGCGTTCGCTGTGAGCGCCGATCGGTTCGCGTCGGAGCTGCGAATCGCGTGGCTCGTCGCTGCCCGCTCGCGACCCGCTATCCGCTCGTGTCTCCGTACCCGATGTCGTGCAGCGCGTCGCCAATCTCGTCCAGGATCGCGGGGTCGTCGATCGTGGCCGGCGTCGTGTACTGCTCGCCGTCGGCGATCTTGCGCATCGTCGATCGCAGGATCTTTCCGGATCGCGTCTTGGGCAGACGGTCGACGACGGTCGCGGTCTTGAACGCGGCCACGGCTCCGATCTGGTCGCGCACGAGCTGCACGACCTCGACGACGATCTCGTCGTGAGGGCGATCGACGCCCGCCTTGAGGACCACGAACCCGACCGGCAGCTGTCCCTTGAGCTGATCCGAGGGGCCGATCACCGCGCACTCGGCGACGTCGGGGTGCGTGGCCATCACCTCCTCGATCGCGCCCGTCGACAGGCGATGGCCGGCGACGTTGATGATGTCGTCGGTGCGAGCCATCACGAACACGTAGCCGGCCTCGTCGAGGTATCCGGCATCGGCCGTCTCGTAATAGCCCGGGAACGTTGACAGGTAGACTTCGCGGAAGCGCTCGTCGGCGTTCCACAGCGTCGGGCTTGCACCGGGGGGCATCGGCAGCTTGACTACGAGCGCTCCCGTGTCACCCGGCGTGACCTCGTGCCCGTCGGGTTCGAGCGCCTTGAGGTTCCAGCCCGGGGCGGGACGCGTCGGCGAGCCTGGTACGACCGGCAGCTGCTCGATCCCGATGCAGTTCGCCGCGATCGCCCAGCCGGTCTCGGTCTGCCACCAGTGGTCGATCACCGGAACGCGGAGCTTCTCCTCCGCCCAGTGCAGCGTCTCGGGGTCCAGCCGCTCGCCGGCCAGGAACAGCGTCCGGAACTTCGACAGGTCGTAACGCGCGATGTGCTTCCCGTCGGGGTCCTGCTGGCGGATCGCGCGGAACGCGGTCGGCGCGGTGAACATCACGCTCACGCCATGGTCGGAGATGACCCGCCAGAACGCTCCGGGGTCGGGGGTGCCGACCGGCTTGCCCTCGAACAGCACGGTCGTGCAGCCGTGCAGCAGCGGCGCGTAGACGATGTAGGAGTGACCGACGACCCAACCGACATCGGACGCCGCCCAGTACGCCTCGCCCGGGTCGACGCCATAGATGTTCTTCATCGACCACTTCAGCGCCACCGCGTGGCCGCCGTTGTCGCGCACGATTCCCTTCGGCTGCGCGGTCGTCCCGGAGGTGTACAGGATGTAGAGCGGGTCGGTGGCCTCGACGGTCACGCAATCGGCCGGCTCGGCGCCGGCGACGGCCTCCGTCCAGGAGACGTCGCGAGGCGCGTGCAGCTCAGCCTCGAGCTGCGGGCGCTGGAGGATCACGCACCGTTCGGGCTTCGCCGCCACCAGCTCGATCGCGCCGTCCAGCAAGGGCTTGTAGGGAACCAGCCGCCCCGGCTCGATGCCGCACGACGCGGACACGACGACCTTCGGCTGCGCGTCCTCGATCCGGCCGGCGAGCTCGTGCGACGCAAAGCCGCCGAACACGACCGAGTGAATCGCTCCGATCCGGGCGCAGGCGAGCATCGCGATCGCCGCCTCGGGCACCATCGGCATGTAGATCACAACCCGATCGCCGCGCTGCACCCCCTGAGCGACGAGTGCGCCCGCGAACCTCGCTACCGCGTCGCGCAACTCGCGATAGGTGAAAGTCGCGACCGTGTCGGTCACAGGCGAGTCGTAGACCAGCGCGAGCTGATCGGCCCGGCCCCGCTCGACGTGACGATCGAGCGCGTTGTAGCACGTGTTCAGCCGGCCGCCGCTGAACCACCGATAGAACGGCGCGCCGGAGTCGTCGAGTACGCGCCCCCACGGCTGCACCCAGTCGATCTCGGCGGCCGCCTGAGCCCAGAACTCCTCCGGCTGCTCCAGCGAGCGCCGGTAGATCTCTTCAAACCGCCCCGAGCCGCGACGCTCACTGACGGAAGGTGGAACAGCAGACGTTGTCATCGAACCTCTCCTCAGCCAATTGCCGGCCGCTCCCGCGGCCGCGAACACAGGCGCCCTTCATCCGGCTCCGCACCGGAGCCGTAACCCGAAGGAAACCACACTACCCACTGGGACGTCTCCCGATCAAGCAGCGGCGGGCACCGAGCGGCGGCGGGGGTGCGAGACGGAGTGCCGAAGGACCTCCGCCAGCAGTGGCGGCCAGTGCTCGCGCAGCGCGACGTGGCCCATGAACAAGCCCAGGTGACCGCCTGCCGTCACGTCTCGCAACACCAGCTCAGGTGGGGTCGAGGCGAGCGCGGCGATCGCGAACACCTGGTCGGGGGGCGTGATGTGATCGGTCGCTCCGGCGAGCAGGTTCAGCGGCATGTCGAGGTTCGCGAGACTCACGCGCTGGCCCCGGACGTGCAGCGAGCCGCCGACGAGCGCGTTGTCGCGGAACAGGTGGCGCACGACCCACAGGTAGAACCCTCCGGGGATGTCCTGAGTGTGCTTGAACCAGTCCTCGAACTCGCGGTAGCGCGCCACGTAGTGCGGCTCGTCCAGGTGCAACAGCAGCTGGAGCTGTCGCGAGATCTCGTCCGCGGGCTGGATCATGATGAACCCGGCGACCATGTGCTCGCCCTTCAGCACGCCGCCGTCGGCCGCAACCAGCGCCTCGTAGAAGCGCAGGTCCCCGCCCGGGGCCATGCGGCGGAGCACCTCGTGCACGACGGGCTCGCCGGCGTGGAAATCGATCGGCGCTCCCGCCAGCGTGAGTGTGTTGACGCGCTCGGGGTGCAGCGCAGCGTAGATCGTCGCCAGCCAGCCTCCCTGGCAGTCACCGATCAGGTTCACCCGTCCACCGACGTGATCGACCGCGCGGTCGATCACGTCGAGGTAATCCTCGATCGACGCGTCTGCGGTCTCCGCGGTCGCGCCGATCCAGTCCATCGACAGCGCCCGCTCGAGCCCCGATGCGAGAATCGTGCCGATCTGGCTCTGTTCAGCGGAGTAGTCGACGACGCACGAGTCGTGGCCGGCCTGCGGCGGCAGCACGAGCGTCGGGACCAGACCGCGCTTGCGGGAGATGGAGAAATCGCGCAGGCGCGCGAGCGGAGCCTCGAACACGATCTCATGCGGCGTCGTCCAGCTCGGCGGGCCGTGGCTGGCGAGCAGCTTTAGCCAGCGCGGGACGTCGAGCGCCGCCGGCCCGCGGGTGAGTGCCGCGGTGAAGCAGTCCATGACGCCGCTGCATGCGACCGCCCAACCCTCCAGCCAGCTGTCAAGCAGGCTCTGGGAGGTCAGCGGCGCGGGTATCGGAGTGGAAGCGTTCAATGGTCAGTCGACCTCGTTGCGTTCGACGAGCACCGGCGATTGTCCGAACCGGTGCCCGCATGGTTGACGGGAATTACTTCAGCAGGCTGCGCGCGGCGCTCGTGTAGGAGTGCGTGAGCTCGCGCGTCATCTCCGCCTGCGCCTCGATCAGGTTCTTGAGCCACTCCTGCTCGGTGCGGCGCGCGAACTCGAGCTCGAACTCGATCGCCCCGTCGATCGCCTTCTCATAGGAATGAAGGTAGAGGTTGCCGGCCTTGCGCGCGGCGGCGAGCCACTGCTCGTTCAGGTCCTTGACCTGTCCGAACGCGGCGTCGAAGGTAGGCATCGTGCCCTGGGCTTGGGTGCTGGCCATGATTCGCTCCTCTGTGCTCGGGACAGCATGGTCTGCTAACAGTTTAGCAGCGACATTGCTAATCTGCAAGCAGTCGCATCGCGCGCGGGCCGAACGGGGAATCATGACCGCGCGCCTGCGACTATCCTTCGTTGATCACTGGCCAGGTTTGGGGCGTCGACGTGGGGCAACAGTTGTGAGACAGCTTCGAGCAATCGTCTGTCGGTGCGAGTAGCTGAGCCCGCGGCAGGGGGGCGCTTGGCCTGATGGCCCTCCGACGTCTGGCCGCGGGAGCCGCGTTGTTGCTTGCGCTCGCGAGCGTCGCGCTTGCCGCGGTCACCGCGGTGACGCGGTTCCCCCGCGGGTTGATCGTCCTCGCGCTCGTGCTCGTCGCGCTCGCGGCCGCATGGCACGGAGTGCTGCGGCGCGGGGCTCTGCGGGCCGGCGGGATCGTGCTGGCCATCGTTGCGCTGGCGGCCGCCCTGGTGCTCCTGCTGGACCGGGACCCGATCGCGGTGATCATCGTGGTCGCGACCGCGGCCGGAGCGCTCGCGTCGGCGCGAGCGGCATTCGCGGTCCGCGCGCAGCTCCCTTCCGTCTCGGCGCCGGCGCATCCGGTGCTGATCTTCAACCCGCGCTCGGGCGGGGGCAAGGCCGCCCGCTTCCAGCTCGCCGAGGAGGCGCGACGGCGCGGGATCGAGGCGGTTGAGCTGTCACCCGGGACGACGCTGGAGCAGCTCGTCGACGATGCGCTGGCCCGCGGAGCCGACGCGATCGCGATGGCGGGTGGCGACGGGTCACAGGCCGTGGTCGCGGCCGCGGCCGCCCGCGCGGGCATTCCGTACGCGTGCATTCCGGCCGGGACCCGTAATCACTTCGCGCTCGACCTGGGCGTGGATCGCGACGACGTCGTCGGGGCGCTCGATGCGCTCGTCGACGGGGGTGAGCGCCGGGTCGACCTCGCCGAGGTCAACGGCCAGGTGTTCGTCAACAACGTCTCGCTTGGCCTGTACGCGGACGCGGTCCAGCACGCCGGCTACCGCGACGCGAAGCTGAGGACGCTGCTCGACACGATCCCGGAGGTCGCCGGCGCTGACGCACACGTGCCCCCGCTGAGCTGGACCGATGCGGACGGGCTCGTGCACGAAGGTGGCCTCGCGCTACTCGTCTCCAACAATCCATATCGCCTCGGTCGAGCACTGGGATCCGGCACGCGCCCGCGGCTGGACACGGCGCGCTTGGGCGTCGCGGTCGTGGTTCCGGCCGGAGGGATCCACAGCGGCGTATTGGAACAGTGGTCCTCGCCGGCGATCGAGGTGGACGGTCAGGGTGTGCTGCCGGCCGGGATCGACGGGGAGGCGGCCCAGCTCGATGCCCCGCTGCGCTTCACGATCCGGCCGGCTGCGCTTCGGGTCCGGATCGCGACCCAGCATCCGGGTGCGTCGCCCGCGGCCGCGCTCCCGGACAACGTGTGGTCGGGCCTGCGCGCGCTTGTGCGAATTGCGGTGGCGCGATCCGCATGAGCATGGGACGTCCCCGGCGCGTGCGCGCTCGCGCGGGACGTTCAGCTCGTGTGTTGCGGGAGGCTCAGCTCGTGTATTGCGGGAGGCGGCTCTCGAGCGCGCGCGTGGTCAGCTGGGCGAGCGCGCCGCCAAGCAGCGAACCGGCGAGCACGTCCCCCGGGTAGTGAACGCCGACGTGCACGCGCGAATAGGCGACGAGCGCGGCCAGCGCTCTGAGCGGCGCGGCCTCGCGCGGGAGCACGCTTCCGACCCCGGTCGCGAACGCGAATGCCGCCGCCGAATGGCCGGACGGGAACGATGCCGATCGCGGCACCGGGACCTGGCGCGCCCGTGGCACCTCCTCCGCGGCCGGATCCGGGCGCCGACGGCGGCCGAGCGGCTTGATCACCAGGTTCACGACCGCTGATGTGACCCCGACGGAGGCCAGTCCCTCGCCCGCGGCGCGGCGCCCCGCGGGGCCACGCGTTGCGGCAAGCAACGCCGCGGCCGCCAGCGACAGGCGCGAGTAGTTCGCCGCGCGCGTGAGGCGGTTCATCGAGCGGTCGAGCGCCGGCGTGTCGGTGGTCGCGATCGCCTCGTAGATCGCGTGGTCGACGCGCTCGGCGTCGAGCAGCCAGCGAGATCGGTTCATCGGCAACGAGGCCGATCCGCGTTCAGCAGTCGGCCTCGTTCGATGATCACCGGCGCCGACAGCGTGGCCGTTCGCGTCGTTGCTCGCGGGTCCCGGTCGTCAGTCGCGCTCGAGCAGCATCGCGATTCCCTGGCCGCCGCCGATGCAAAGGCTGACGAGCCCGAGCTTGTAGTCCTCGCGATCCATCTCGCTGAGAATCTTGGTCACGAGGATCGCGCCGGTTGCACCGACCGGGTGGCCGAGCCCGATCGCCCCGCCGTTCGGGTTGACCCGCGCGGTGTCGAGCTCCAGATCTTGGAGGACCGCCATCGCCTGAGCCGCGAACGCCTCGTTGAGCTCGATCACATCGACCTGGTCGAGCGTCTTGCCGGCCCGCTCGAGTGCCTTACGCACCGCGGGGACAGGCCCGATGCCCATCGTCTGCGGCTCCACGCCGCTGATCGCGTACGAGAGGACCCGGGCCCTGACCGGCGCTCCGAGCTGCTCGGCCCGGTCGGCCGACATGACCACGACCGCGGCCCCGGCGTCGTTGACGCCGGACGCGTTGCCCGCCGTCACCGTGCCGGTCTTGTCGAACGCCGGCCTGAGCTTCGCCAACCCCTCCAGCGTGACGTCCGGACGAGCGTGTTCGTCGACCTTGAACTCGGCAGTCTTCTTGCCCGCCCTGACCTCGACGGGCACGACCTCGGCCTCGAACCGTCCCGCTTCGATCGCCGCGATCGCGCGGCGATGGGACTCGAGCGCGAATTCGTCCTGCGCCTCGCGTGAGATGCCGTGCGACTTGGCCAGGTTCTCGGCCGTCACCCCCATGTGGACCTTGCTGAACGGATCGGTCAGGGCGCCGACCACCGAGTCGACCATCGACGCGTCGCCCATCCGCGCGCCCCAGCGCGCGTTCTCGATGAAGTACGCGCCCCGGCTCATCGACTCCGCACCACCCGCCAGGACCACGTCGGCGTCGCCGGTCTGGATCATCTGGGCGGACGAGACGATCGCCTGAAGGCCGCTGCCGCACAGGCGGTTGAGCGTCATCGCAGGCGACTCCTTGGGCACGCCGGCGTTGATGCCGACGACCCGCGCCAGATAGTGGTCTTCCACCGACGTGTGGATCACGTTGCCAAACACCACGTGCTCCACCTGCCCCGGCTCGATGCCCGCGCGCTCGATCGCCGCGCGGCCGGCGGTCGCGCCAAGCTCGATTGGCGGGACGTCGCGCAGACTGCGCCCGAAAGAGCCAATGGCGGTCCGAGCCGCCGAACTGATCACAACCTCGGTCACGTGCTTCCTCTCGATTGAATGTCTACTCGCCGCCGCCCGGGCGTGCACACAGGATAGGCGAAGCTGCGCACCCTACGCCGGTCCTCGCCCGGGCGCAACCAGCGAGCACGGCGCCCGCACTCCCCGGCGCAAGCGTTGCAGCCGTCCGCGCACGGTCGCCGTTCGTCGCGCCATAGCTACCGCTCAGCCGTCCTCACCGCCGCTGGCCGATCCGGTCGTCGCAGCGCACCGGTTGCTGGTACAGCTTTATCTCGGGATCGGTCAATTGCCTGAGAGGAGGCACAGATGGAAGCTCGTCAAGTTGGTGCTCGTGAAGCCGATGTGGCGCCGGCCCCTGAACCGGCGGTGTCCGGGGGGTGGACTCCCGCGAATCCCGGGCCGCTCGGCCTCGCCGCGTTCGCGCTGACGACGTTCGTGCTCAGCATGATCAACGCCCACCTCGTGGGTCCGAGGGGAGCCGCCGCCGTGCTGCCGCTAGCGGCTATCTACGGCGGCATCGTCCAGCTGCTCGCAGGGATGTGGGAGTTCCGCACCGGCAACACGTTCGGGGCCGTCGCGTTCAGCTCGTACGGCGCGTTTTGGATCGGGCTCTACGTCATTCTGAAGCTGCCGGCGCTCGCCGTCACGCCCCAAGCCGTGTCGCTGTACCTGTGGGGATGGTCGATCTTCACCGTGCTGATGCTGGTCGCCTCGCTGCGCACCACGGGCGCGCTCGCGGCGGTGTTCCTGATCCTTACGATCACGTTCTTCATCTTGGCGATCGGTAATGCGAGCCTGGTCGGCACCACCAACGTCACGAACGGGACGATCAAGTTGGGCGGGTGGCTCGGGATCGTCACCGCGGCCGGCGCGTGGTACGTCGCGTTCGCGGGGGTCGTGGCCTCCACCTTCGGCCGCGACATCCTGCCCGTCTTCCCCCTCAACCGCTGAGGGACAGCCAAGCAGTCGAGCACAACCGTCTGGGGTGCTGTAGTCAAGGCCGAACGGCTGCGACACACGTCAATTGCCACCGGAGCGCCGGCGTTCGCGCCGGCGCTCTCGGCGCCTTATAGGAGAGACGATCGATGTCATACACACTTCCCGCCGACGTCGATCAGCGACCGATCGCGATCGACGGCGCGGGCACACTGGGACAGCGGATCGCCGCGGTGTACTGCGCGGGCGGCACCGACGTGCGGATCTTCGACGTCTCCGCGGACCAGCGCGATGCGGCGCGTGAGTACGTCGCCCAGCGCCGCGACCACGTGCGCCAGGCGCTCGGCTTGAACGCGGCGCGGGCCGGCAACCTAAAGCTCGCCGACGACCTGCGGTCGGCTGTCCGCGGCGCCTGGATGGTGATCGAGGCGGTACCCGAGAGGCTCGAGCTCAAGCGGGAGGTGTTCGGCGAGCTCGACCGCCTCGCGGACGCCGACGCGATCCTCGCCAGCAACTCCTCGTCGCTCGCGACGAGTCGCTTGATCGACCACGTCGCGCATCCAGAACGGGTGTTGAACACGCACTATCAGCAGCCTCCCGAGCTGAACGCGGTCGAGCTGATGTCGTGCGGCAAGACCGAGCCGGGCGTGATCGAGGCGCTGATGGCGAGGCTTCCCCGGTACGGGCTGGTGCCGTTCCATGTCCGCCGCGAGAGCGATGGGTTCATCTTCAACCGCATCTGGGCCGCGATCAAGCGCGAGTGCCTGATGGTCGTGCAGGAGGGCGTGGCAACCCCCGAGGACGTCGATGGCATGTGGGACATCTGGGTCCGTCCCGGGATCGCGCCGTTTGCGCTCATGGATCGCGTCGGGCTCGACGTCGTGCTCGACATCGAGGAGCACTACGCCGCCGTCCGCCCGGGGATTCCGGACGGCCCTCGCAAGCTGCTGCGCGAATACATCGATCAGGGTCGCCTGGGCGTCAAGAGCGGGCGTGGGTTCTACGACCACTGACGCCTTGCCGACCCCGCGGAGCGCTTCAGATGGGCGGCCGCGTCCTCGAGCCGGTCATCGCCCCAGAACAGCTCATCGCCGATCGCGATCGTCGGCACGCCGAACACCCCGAGCGCGAACGCGGCGTCGGTCGCGTCGCGCAGCGCCTGCTTGGTCTGCGGATCGCGGGTCGCCGACTCGACTTCGCCGCGGTCGAGGCCGGCACGCTCAGCGGCGTTGATGACGTGCGCGCGGATGCTCAGCTCGTGTCCGCGCTGGAAAGCGTCGCGAAACGCGCAGCGCGTGAGCTCGCGCCCGCGACCGAGCGCGAATGCGAACGTGACCGCCCGCATGGCCAGCAGGTAGTCGGTCGGCCACGGGTCGGGCCAGCGTATGGCGGGCAGCCCGTAGTCACGCGCGCGACGCTCGACCTCCGCCATTCCCGCCTCCCGGCGCCGGTAGTCGCCAAGCGCCCACGAGCTGCGCCCCGTCAACCTGAACAGGCCGCCGAGCAACACCGGCTGCCAATGAACGGGCTCCGGAAGGACACTCGCGAGCCGTTCTGACGCCAGGTAGGCGTACGGAGATCCCAAGTCGAAGTAGAACCTCACCGTGTCGCTCCCAGGGTCGCCGTTCGTTAAACTGAACGCCACGTTCTTTATGATAACCGATCAACGATCGACTCGCGTGCAAGCGGCCCTGGCGAGGAACCTGCGGCGCTTGCGCATCGCGCGGCACCTCTCGTTGTCGGAGCTGGCGCGCGCGACGGGCATGAGCAAGGCGACGCTCTCCGGTGTCGAGCGTGGACGGTGCAATCCGACTGTCGACACGCTCGCGAGTGTCGCGGCCACGCTCCGGGTCTCCCTCGCGGACCTCCTCGAGGAGCCTCCGCTCGGCGAGGTCCGCGTCGTGCGCGCTTCGCAGACGCGGCCCCGAACGGGCGAGGGCATCTGGCGGCTCGAGCTGGACGCGCTCCCGCCGTCTGCAGCCGGGAAGCTCGTCGAGGTGTCGCTGGAAGCACGCCAGGCCCACGAACCCGAGCCGAACGCAGCCGGCAGCCGGGCACACGTATACGTGCTTCACGGCAAGCTGATCGCCGGGCCTGTGGAGCGCATCACCGAGCTCGGGGCGGGCGACTATGCGTCGTTCCCGATCGATGTGCCGCACGTGTATGAGTCGCGACGGCAGCCCGCGCGGGCGCTCGTACTGACGCAGGTGCCCGGCTGAGATGCTCGACCAGGGCAGCATCACCGAGGCGCAGATCAGCGTCGATTGAGTCCCGCGCCGGCCGCGTCCTGGTCAGACGGCTCCGCCGTAGAGATCCAGCGTCCTCGCCATGCCGCCGTCGACGCACAGGGTCTCGCCGGTCACGAACCTCGCGGCGTCCGTGGCGAGAAACGCGACCACGTCGGCGATGTCGTCCGGCACCGACCAGCGGCGCAACGGGGTCAGCGCCTCGATCCGCTCGATCACCCCGGGTACGGCCTTGTTCCTCGCCCACATGTCCGTGTCGACGACGCCGGGCGCAACGGAGTTGACCCTGATCCCGTGTGGCCCGAGCTCGATCGCCAGCGAGCGTGTGGCCGCGTCGATCGCGCCCTTGCTCGCGGCGTAGGCGGCCCTCCTCGGCGTCCCCACCACCGCTGACACCGACGAGACGCTGATGATCACGCCCCTCCTGCGCGCACGCATGCTCGGCACGAGCGCCGCGATCAGCAGCAGCGGCGCGCGTACGTTGACGGCATACAGCCGGTCGACGAGCTGTGCGTCGAGTTCCTCGGTCGGTAGGCGCTCGGCGATCGCGGCGTTGTTGACGAGCACGTCGATCCCGCCCAAGCGCTCCTCGGCCTCGGCCGCGATGCGGCCCGGGACGTCGGGATCGGCGAGATCGGCTTCGAGTACGACCGGGTTGTTGCCGAGCTCGGCCGCAACCTCATCCAGTCCCGCGCGGCCACGGGCGACGACGGCAACGCGTGCACCGGCCCGGTCGAGCGCGCCCGCGATCGCTCTGCCGATCCCTCGAGAAGCGCCGGTCACGAGCGCCGTGCGGCCTGTGAGCAAGTACGTTGTCATCGCGCACGAGACTACGCGACCCGGGCGCACGGACAGACGGTCCTTGCTCCGGCGATCGACGAATCAAGCGGATGACTACGACCGGCCACTCGTGCCGCTGCAGCGCACGAGCTGCTGTTGGAGTTGGGATCGCACCCACTCGAGGTCCGCGTCGAGCTCCGCTCGGTCGTACGCGGCAAAGCGCCCTCCGGTCTCCGAGGCCGCGAAGCCGATCATGAACGTGCTCAGCAGCCGCTCGACGCGTGCAGTCAGCGCCGTCGGCACGCCCGCGTCGCGTAGCGCGGCGTAGACGGCGTCGCGTGTGCGCCGCCCCGCCGGCGTGGTCGCAGGTCGGCGCAGCAACATCGGAAACGCATCCGGATGGCGAGCCGCCGTCTCGCGCAGGCTGTTCGCCAGCGCACGCAGGCGCTCTTCCGCCGCCAGCTTCGGGTCGGGCAGCGGTAGCTCGGCCAGCAGCCGCTCGACGAGCCCGTCGAGCAGGTCGTCCTTGTCGCGGACGTGGTGATACAGCGCCATCGGCGTGACGCCGAGGCGGGCGGCGACGGCGCGCATGGTGACGGCGTCCAGGCCCTGGTGTTCGGCGAGCGCGAGCGTCGCGTCGAGCACGGCGTCGCGCGAGATGCGGGCTTGACGAGGCGTCCGACGATGATACTATACAGTGTATATCTACGCCGTATAGAAATCGACTCCGGATCCTCCTCACCGACGGCTCGGGCCTGACCTCGCGGCAGGTCGCGACGCAGGCCGCAGCTGCAGGGCACCTGGTCGAGGCACTGGCTCCGACGCGAATCGGACTCGCCGGGCTCACTCGCCACGTGCGCCGCGTGCATTTGGTACCCGCCTTCGGGGTCGACCCGGCTGGGTGGCTCGAGGCGGCGATCCAGATCTTGAGCGCCGGTCGGCACGACGTCCTGTTGCCGACGCAGGAGCAGATCACGCTGCTCGCCCGCGAGGCGGCGCGGGTCCACCAGCTTGGCGTGGGCCTGGCCGTGCCCCCGTTCGCGAGCTTGCTGCGCGTGCAGGACAAGGTCGCGCAGGCGGCGACGCTCCGTGAGCTCGAGTTGCCGTGCCCGGCGGCGTGGGTCGCGAGCTCGCGCGGGGAGCTTGTCGCGAACGCGGTGCCGCCCGTGTTCCTGAAGGCTCCGATCGGGACCGCGAGCAACGGGGTGCGCTACGCGGGTGACCGCGGCGAGCTCGTCCGCGCCGCGAACCAGCTCGAGTTCTCCGCCGGCGTCGTGGTGCAGGCATCGGTGCCGGGGCCACTGGCGATGATCCAGGCGGTGTTCGATCACGGGCGCCTGGTCGCCTGGCACGTGAACCTGCGGGAGCGGGAGGGAAACTCAGGCGGCGCGAGTGTCAAGCGCAGCATCGCGCTCCCGGCGGCCGAGGTGCACCTGAGCTTGCTCGGCGCGGCGCTGCGGTGGCACGGGGCGCTGTCCCTCGACGCGATCCTCACCTCCGAGGGCCCGCGCTACATCGACGTCAACCCGCGGCTCGTCGAACCTGGCAACGCCTGGCGCGCCGGCGCAGATCTCGTCGGCGCCCTCCTGGAAGTGTCACTCGGTCAACGAGTCGAGCCCCAACCGGCCGGGCGTCCAGGCGTTCGCACCCACCAGCTGCTGCTCGCGGTGCTCGGAGCGGCGCAGCACACCGGTCGGCGGCGCGCGATCGCACGCGAGCTCGGCGCGGCGCTCACTCGTCGCGGGCCGTACGCGGGAAGCGTTGAGGAGCTGACGCCGATCCGGCACGATCCACTCGCGGCCGCGCCCGTCGTTGCCGCGACGCTGGCGACGCTGGCTCGACCCTCGGTGTGGGAACCGTTCGCCCGGGGGGCGGTATCGGCGTACGCACTGACGCCGACGGCGTGGCGGTGGATCGTCGGCGGCGGCGGTGCGCTTCCGCGCACGGCGGGTGCGACCGCTGCAGCGCCGGGACTCACTTCCGCCGCGGCGGCGGGACTCGCTACCGCGGCTGCGGCGGCGCAACTCACTTCCGCTGCGACGGCGGGACCGACTACCGCGGCGACGGCGGAACCGACTACCGCGGCGACGGCGGGACCCGCTTCCGCGGCGACGGCGGGACCCGCTTCCGCCGCGACGGCGGGACCGCTTCGGCGGCGCCGAGGGTCCGGCGCCTGAGTTCCCCGGCCGACGAACCCAGGCGCCACCCGCGCCAGCGGCAGCCCTAGCTCCGCTAGCTCCGCTAGCTCCGCTAGGACGTTGAAAGGTTCACGGACGAGTCATCTTTTCAGGCCGCGGTTGCGGCGTCCATGATTCGGTGGTCGATGGCGCGTTCGAACGCTCGCCAGGCTTGGGCGAGTGGGGCCCGGGCGGCGATGTCGGGCGGGAGT
>Ga0187766_10001429_pt1 | contig 13981 bp, 8 predicted proteins | sample 0216_QUI02_MP05__4_FD_132971 | JGI IMG/M metagenome (GOLD analysis project Ga0187766, IMG submission 132971) | Tropical peat soil microbial communities from peatlands in Department of Meta, Colombia - 0216_QUI02_MP05_20_MG | ecosystem: Environmental > Terrestrial > Soil > Wetlands > Peat ... | reverse complement strand
GACGTGGCGGGAATCGATGAGGCCAAAGAAGAGCTCTACGAAATCATCGACTTCTTGAAGGATCCGCAAAAATTCCAAAAGCTGGGTGGGCGCATTCCGAAAGGTGTGCTGCTGGTGGGTCCTCCGGGCACCGGCAAGACCTTGCTCGCGCGGGCCATTGCCGGCGAGGCCAACGTGCCGTTTTTCTCCATCTCGGGATCGGACTTTGTCGAAATGTTTGTTGGCGTCGGCGCCAGTCGCGTTCGAGACCTTTTCGAGCAAGGCAAGAAGAACGCGCCTTGCATCATCTTCATCGACGAAATTGACGCGGTCGGCCGCCATCGCGGAGCCGGTCTGGGCGGCGGGCACGATGAACGCGAGCAGACGCTCAATGCCCTGCTGGTTGAAATGGACGGGTTTGAGTCCAACGAAGGCGTGATCCTGATCGCGGCAACCAACCGGCCCGATGTGCTCGATCCAGCGCTGTTGCGACCGGGTCGGTTCGACCGACGCGTGGTTGTGCCGCGACCGGACGTGAGGGGGCGCGAGGAGATCCTGCGCGTGCATACGCGCAAAGTGCCGCTGGCTGAAGATGTGGACCTGTCGGTGATCGCCCGGGGTACACCGGGGTTTTCGGGCGCCGACATGGCGAATCTGGTGAACGAAGCGGCTTTGTGGGCCGCGCGGCAGAACCGAAAGTTCGTTGCGATGGCGGATTTCGAGATGTCCAAGGACAAAGTGCTCATGGGCGCCGAGCGCAAGTCCATGATTCTGTCGGATGAGGAGAAAAGAAACACGGCTTATCACGAGGCAGGGCACGCTCTGGTTGCAGCGATGACGCCAGGCGCAGACCCGTTGCACAAGGTGACGATCATCCCGCGCGGCATGGCGCTGGGGGTCACCATGCAGCTGCCGATCGATGACAAGCACACCTACACCAAGGAGTTTCTGGAAGCGCAGCTCGCTGTTTTGATGGGCGGCCGCGCTGCCGAAGAGATCTTCCTCCACCACATTACGACGGGCGCCGGCAACGACATCGAACGCGCTACAGAAATTGCGCGGCAGATGGTCTGTGAATGGGGCATGAGCCCGCTTGGCCCGCTCACGTTTGGCAAGAAGGAAGAGCAGATTTTCCTCGGTCGGGAAATCGCCCAGCACCGCGATTACTCCGAGGATACGGCGATCAAGATCGATGGCGAGGTGCGTACGATCGTCAGCACGGGCTATGCCAAGGCGCGGCATATTCTGGAGACGCACCGCGACACGCTCGAGCGCATCGCCCAGGCGCTGCTGGATCGGGAAGTACTCGACGCTGCCGAGCTCAAGCTCCTGATGGAGGGCAAGTCGCTGCCGGACAAAGCTCCCCCGCCGCCTCCGGCCGCGCCGCCGGTCCCGGCCAAGGAACCGCAACTTACCCTGCGTCCAGAACCGCGCCCGATTCCTGGAATGGCCAAAGGCGAAAAGCCAGCGCCGGCCTGAAGTGTCGGCGATCGCTCGGACGCACCGTTTGCCCCCTCGCTTTCCGCCAGCCAATACGACTGGAATCCACGGGCGTCAGACCACGGGCGATCCTGCCCAGGGGCGCGTTCCCCAGGGCGCTTGGTCTTTGACAGGCTCCGAAAAGGCGTAGAATACCGCCATGGCCAAGCAGACTCATGACTCGTTTGAGATCGAATGCCCGTGCTGCAGCGCAAAGCTAACCGTGGATCGTGTGCTGGGCGTCGTCCTGGCCCACACCGCACCGGTTCGCCCGCCCTCGATTGATTTGGACGACACGGCCAGCCTGCTGCGTGCGCACGAAGATGCCGTCGAAGCAAAATTCCGCGCGTCGGTCGAAGCAGAAAAGGTGAAGGAAGACGTGCTGGCGCGGAAATTTGCTGAAGGCCTGAAAAAGGCAAAGGATGCGCCCATCGAAAAGCCGATGCGCGATTTCGATCTCGATTAGGGCTCGATGGATCGGCTCGCGGCTCTCCGATGGCTTAGGCGTTGGCGTCCTCGGTCTTTGTTCTATTTTCCTTTCCCTCCTGGTTTTACCTCCGAGCCTTGTGCCGCAGTCTGGGAAAGCCAGCAAGCGCCCTGTGCAGCTTGATCGAAACATTCAGTGGCGTCGCGATCGCGCGACGGGGGAATTGCACGCGGTCACGGCCGACCGTGCCGACGCCGGAATTGAGGGCGATAGGGTGACGGAGCCCCGCGCCTTGCACGTGCGCACCCAGATGGTGGCCGTCACCTGCATCGTTTCCGCGGCCGACGGCTCGCCAGTACAAGGGTTAGGCCGGGATGATTTCCGTATTCTCGATGACGGCGCTGGACGGCCGGTCTCCTATTTCGATGCTTCGACCGAGCCGGCCAGCATTGCACTGGTCCTGGACGCCAGCCCCAGCGTGCTGCGGGACTCGGAGGAAATGAAGCAGGCCGCCGAGGCGTTGATCGGCTCGCTCGCGCCTCTGGATCAGGCCGCGGTCGTCGATTTTTCCTCGCACACCTACCTGCTACTGGGATTCTCGGATGTGCGCGAGCAAATTCGCCGCGCCGTGGCGCGCGTCGACGTTCGGGAATTGCTGGGCGATACGGGCGGATCGAATATCTATGAAGCTGTCTATTTGACTGCCTACCAGCTTTTTCCCGGACACAAAGGCCGCAAGGCGATTTTATTGCTCACCGATGGACAAGACAGCGGACTTGGGCTCACGCTCGATCCCGCCAGCACTCGGCCCGGACCGGGCCCGGCTGCCGACCGCCTCACCTTTGACGATGTCGTACGGACACTTGCTGAGCAGGACATTCAGGTATTCGCCGTCTCGACCGAAAACCGTCCCAAGGTGATGACACAGGAGTGGCTCGCGGCACGGGAAAACACGACGCTCATCGATCCATCCGCCCGCAGGTTGGGTATCCCGCCTTACACTCTGTACCTGGCCGAGCTGGTTCGCCGTGCCGGCGGGCAGCTCTATTTTCTGCGCGAGAGCAAAACGATGGCTGATACATTTCGCAAAATCGCCGAAGAAATCCGCGCGGAGTATACGCTGGGTTTCTCTCCGGTCGGAGCCGCAAGCAACGCTGGCGCGAGCCCCGGTTGGCATCGGCTGAGCGTGGCCGTCGTCGACCAGCCGAACACCCGGGTTGCGAGCCGCGCCGCCTATTACGTGCCGGCTACGCCGTAAAGCACGATCTGTTTTCTGGAAAACCATGATTCAATAGCCGCCCGTGTTTCGTCGACGAACATTTACTCTTCGACTGCCGTCCCGAGTGCTCCAGCTTGGCAAGCGGACCCTTGTCATGGGCGTGTTGAACCTGACACCGGACAGCTTTTCTGACGGGGGCGAGCACTTCGATCCGGAGCGGGCAATCGCGCGGGCCTTCGAAATCGAGCGTTTGGGGGCCGATATCCTCGACATTGGTGGCGAATCGACACGCCCTGGATCGGCAGGAATCTCGCCCCAGGAAGAGATGAGGCGCGTCGTCCCGGTACTGGAACGGTTGCGCGGGCGGCTCAAGATTCCGATTTCGATCGACACGAGCAAGTCGGAGGTCGCCCAGGCAGCCGCCTATCAGGGAGCAGAGATCATCAACGATGTGACGGCTCTCCGCGCGGATCCGCGCCTGGCAGAGGTCGCGGCGCGACAGAAGCTGCCGCTGATTCTGATGCACATGCGAGGCCAGCCACGCACCATGCAGGAAAAACCCTTCGCGCGCGACGTAATGGCCGATGTGACAACTGGGTTAAAGCATGCCGTGGCTGCCGCCAGGGGGGCGGGGGTAGGGAAATCGCAGATCATTCTCGATCCAGGCATCGGTTTTGGAAAAAGCGCGCAGCAGAATTTCGAATTGCTCGCGCGTCTGCCGGAACTCGCCCGCCTGGGCTTTCCTCTGTTGCTCGGCACGTCGCGAAAGGGTTTCATTGGGAAAGTGCTGGGCACAACAGCGAACGGTGAGCGCCGATGGGGCACCGCGGCGACGGTCGCCGCCAGCATCTTGGGCGGCGCCCACATCGTGCGCGTCCACGATATTGCAGAAATGGTCCAGGTTGCCGTGATTGCCGACGCCGTTGCCAATCCACGCACCGTTGCTTCGAAACTCTCATGACTAGGGACACGTCTCTGATCCGGTCGCCCGACGAGCGCGCCAATTCGCGCAACGCCCTCATTGCCGGATTTTTGGGCTGGACGCTCGACGCCTTCGACTATTTTATCCTGACGTATGTCCTCGCCCAGGTCGGGGCCGATTTTCACCGCTCGGTAGTCGAAATGGCCGCGACAATCACCGTCAGTCTGATGATGCGACCGATCGGAGCGCTGCTCTTCGGTCTGATGGCGGACCGCTATGGCCGACGCTTGCCGCTGATGCTGGACGTGCTGTTTTATTCGATTGTCGAAGTTCTTTCCGGCCTTGCGCGAAGCTACCGCACGTTTTTCATCCTGCGGCTCTTCTATGGCATTGCCATGGGAGGGGAATGGGGAGTGGGTGCTTCCCTCGCCATGGAGTCGGTTCCGGCGAAATGGCGCGGTATTCTTTCGGGCCTCCTGCAGGAGGGCTACGCACTGGGAAATCTACTGGCGGCCATTGCGTTTTGGAGAATCTTTCCGCACTGGGGCTGGCGTCCGATGTTTTTCATTGGCGGCCTGCCGGCGCTCTTGGTGCTCTTCATCCGCGCCAAGGTGAAGGAGAGCGAAGCTTGGAAGGCGGAGGCCGCGAAGGCGAGCTGGCGCGAGTATCTCCGCGAGGTGGCCGCGAACTGGAAGCGTTTTCTCTATCTGGTCGTGCTGATTTCCGTGCTGGCCTTTATGTCTCACGGCACGCAGGATCTATATCCCACCTTTCTTCAGCAGCAGCGCCAGTTCAGCCCCCAAGCGACCGCCATCGTCAATGCGATCTCCATGGTGGGCGCGATCGTTGGCGGACTTCTGGTCGGACTGTATTCGGACCGGTATGGGCGCCGCCGGGCCATGGTGACATCGGCTCTGCTGGGGGTGCTGATCATCCCCGCATGGGTGTTTGCCCCAACCATGGCGTGGATCGCGGTCGGAGCCTTCGGGATGCAGTTTATGGTGCAGGGGGCGTGGGGCGTCGTTCCGGCGCACACCAACGAGCTCTCGCCAGGGTCGGTGCGGGGATTTTTTCCTGGTCTCGCCTATCAGCTCGGCGTATTGATCGCCGCGGGTTCCGCGACGATTGAGGCCGGGCTCAGCCACCACTTCACCTACGCCCAGGCCATGGGTGGTTTTGCAGCCATCTCGTTTCTAGTTGGCGCGATTGTGATCGCGTTGGGTCCGGAGGCGCACCGCATACGATTTGGCGGGGCTTGGTCATAACGAGACAGCGCTTGCCAGATTGCGGAGCGTGCGTCCCTTGGCCTGATAGAGGGCCTGATCTGCGCTGGCCAAGACGGCCAGCACGGAATCGCCTTCTTGGGGATAGACGGCAACTCCGGCGCTCGCGGTCAGGCGGGGCAGTTCTTCCTGCTTGGCGATGGCCTCCTGAACGCGCCGCGCAACTTCGCGCGCCGCGTCTTTTCCGGTTTCTGGCAAAATCAGGGCGAACTCGTCGCCTCCATATCGCGCGGCCGTGTCGATCGCGCGGCAGTTCGATTCAAGCGCATGGGCTACGCGGCAGATCGCCCGGCTTCCGACCGAGTGCCCATATTCATCATTGATTCGCTTGAGTCCGTCCAGATCAAACAGCAGCAGCGAAAAAGCCCGTCCGGTGCGCTTGGTGCGTTCGATCTCACTGGCCAGCGCGTCGATCAGCCGGCGATAGTTCGCTAGGCCGGTCAAGGGATCGCTCGCCGCTAGCCGCCGCACGTGCTCGAACAGTTCGACGTTGTCGAGCAGCGCGCCCGTGAGCAGTACTGCGTAGCTGGTGAACTGCAACCCCACGCCGAGGGCAAACGGCCCATCCAATTGCCGCTCGGACTGACTCGCCGCAAGACACGAGGCCGCGCTCAATCCGGTCATCAGATAGAGCGCGTGATCAAATACGGAGTGCGCGTAGTCCAGACGCCGGTAATATCCGATCGTCGCGATCGCAAACAGCAGGGCCGGAAACAGGTTCCCGGGCCTTGGGAACAGCCCTCCTGTGTCGACGACGAAGCCGGCCGGCAGCCACCGGTGTGTGCCGGATAGCGCTGTGGCCAGCGCAAAGACCAGGCACAGTGCCACCGCGATCTCCCGCCCCGGATGGCGAGACATCGGCAGGCGCCGCTCGATATACAGTGCGACGACCATCAACAGACCCACGACCGTGCAGGCGATCACCCATGTCATCGGGTCACGGGGAGTGGCATTCGGATCGGGCGCGGGAGAGTGGAAAGTGACAAAGCTCGAGCTGATAAGCGTGATGCCGATAATGACGAAGCCGCACGAGAGAACCAGTGGCAGGCGGTCGCTGGTTCCGCGGAATCGGACCAGGGCGATGGCAGCGAAGGTGAGAGCGAGAAACCCGGTCGTGATCTCGACTTCGCCATAAAGCCAGACGTCTAGGCCGGTCGAAAACTGCCGCGACCAGGCCGCGAGGATGAAAATGCTGGCGGCTCCGGCCAGGAAAAGATAGGTGAGGCGGCGCGCCGTTAGACGGGCCCGACGATCGGCCACGCGATTCACGTGAGATGCCAACTGTGTTTCGCTCCTCCTCATCAGGTTAAACCCCTCAGATGCGGACGGGCACGAGCAACCGCCAGATTCTGTTGCTTGATAGCGCAACCCGGCTCAAGCGCAGTGTCCGAGTCAGCGATCAGCAATGCGGCGGCAAGCGCACATGCTAAAATTAGGTGTTGCTCTGTCCGTTCCAAACTGTAGGAATCTCGTGGGACCTGCCCACTCAAGGCAACGGTCCATCTCGCTTGAGACCATGACGCCCATTCGCAATATCGCCATCATCGCCCATGTCGATCACGGGAAGACCACGCTGGTGGATGCGATGCTGCGTCAGAGCGGGATTTTCCGTGAGAACCAGGAAGTGGTGAAACGCGTGATGGATTCCAATGAACTCGAGCGCGAGCGGGGAATCACGATCCTGGCGAAAAATACGGCGATCACCTACCGCGGCATAAAGATCAATATCGTGGACACGCCGGGCCACAGCGACTTCGGGGGCGAGGTCGAGCGCGCCCTGCGCATGGTGGATGGCGTGCTCGTCCTGGTAGACGCCAGTGAAGGCCCGTTGCCGCAAACCCGCTATGTGCTGCAGAAAGCGCTGGCCGCCAAGCTTCCGCCGATCATGGTCCTCAACAAAATCGATCGGCCTGATGCGCGGCCAGCCGCGGTGCTTGATGAGATCTACGATCTGTTGATCGATCTGGACGCCACCGAAGACCAGCTCGATTTTCCCGTCCTCTACACCAATGCCAAAACCGGTGTGGCCCATCGCACGATCGGCGACCGTTTCACAACGCTTGAGCCCTTGTTTGAGGAGATCATCGCCTCCATCCCTCCGCCGTCGGGCGACCCCGCTTCGGGGCTTCAAATCCAGGTGACCAACCTCGATTACAGTGACTTTCTGGGTCGCATCGCCATTGCGCGCGTCTTCGAAGGAACGCTTCAGCGCGGATCCGAAGTAGCCATTGTAAAACTCGCGGGTCGGATCGAACCGGCCAAGATCACCAAGCTCTTCACGTTTCGGGGGCTCGAACGCGATGAAGCCGATGAAGTCTCGGCCGGCGATATCGTGGCCATCGCGGGGCTAGAAGACATCCAGATCGGGGAAAGCATCACCGATCTCGAACACCCCGTGCCGCTAGAGCCCTTAACGATCGACGAGCCCACCCTCGCCATGGTGTTTACAATCAATACGTCTCCCCTGGCCGGTCGGGAAGGGTCTTTCGTGACGTCACGTGATTTGCGCGCGCGGCTTGAAAAGGAGCTCCTGACCAACGTTTCGTTGCGGGTCGAAGATACAGGCTCAACCGACGCGTTTCGCGTACTGGGGCGGGGCGAATTGCAGCTGGCGATCCTGATCGAAACGATGCGCCGGGAAGGCTACGAGCTGATGGTCGGCAAGCCGGAAATCGTGGTGCGAAGCGAAAACGGCCGCCGACTGGAACCGCTCGAGTCGCTGGTGATTGATTGCCCAGAGAGCTTCATTGGCATCGTGATGGAATCGGTCGGAAGCCGTCGCGGCGAACTGAAGAAGATGGTCAACCATCATTCCGGACGCGTTCGCATGGAGTTCACCATCCCGTCGCGCGGACTGATTGGCCTGCGTGGCCAGTTGCTCACCGACACGCGCGGCACCGCGCTGATTCACTCGATTCTGGAAGGCTGGACCGACTATGCCGGCGACATGGCTATGCGGCCCACCGGTGCACTGGTAGCCGATCGCAGCGGCCTGTCGACCGCCTACGCCATCTGGGGCATTCAGGAGCGCGGGGAGATGCTGATTGGCCCGGGAGTGGAAGTCTATGAAGGGATGATTGTTGGTGAGAATTCACGCGAAGAAGACATGAACGTGAATATCACCAAAGAAAAGAAACTCACCAACATGCGTTCCTCCACAGCCGACGAAGCGATTCGGCTGATTCCGCCGCGCGAGATGACGCTCGAAAAAGCGATCGAGTTCATTGCCGAAGACGAGTACGTCGAAGTCACGCCGCGATCCATCCGCTTGCGCAAGAAAGTGCTGGACTCGAAAAAACGCCCCAAGCGCTGGCAGGAAATCCGCGCCAGTGCCGAAGCCTCGTCCTAGAGGCATGGCGGTCAACCCGACGTGGGTGTGCGAGGCCCGCGTGCGGAGCAGCTGGCTATCCCTCGCCAATGACTGCGTCGGCTTCGATTTCGACCAGCATCTCTGGATCTATGAGACGGCTGACCTCGACCATGGCTGTCGCCGGACGAATCTCACCGAAGAACTCGCCGTGCGCGCGGCCGATCTTCTCCCAGTCGGCGATACGCGTTACGTACATGCGGGTTCGCACGACGTCGCCGAGATGTGCGCCGGCCTTCGCGAGCGCCGATTCGATATTCCGCAAGACCTGGATGGTCTGCCGATAGGGATCGCCCACCCCGACGATTTTGCCCGCACCGTCCGTCGCTGTTGTTCCTGAGACGTACACGTTCGCTCCGACGCGGATGGCCCGCGAGTAGCCCACGATCGGTTCCCACGGGGTTCCCGTCGCGATCCTTCTTCGCTCCATTTTCGTCCTCGCTTGAGATTTCTGCCTACGGATCGAAGCGCGCACGCCAAGCGGCTGGCGCAACCGGGCATAGCTCTTCGCGTCTGCCAAAGACGCGATAGCGAATGCGGGCCACGAAATCGTACCCTAGATTTCGCAACCCCCGCGGCAGTACTGCGATCAACCCAGCTAGGAGTCGCCATCCGCCACCCAACCGCCGGAGAATATGAATCAAGGCGTCCGACCGTACAAGCAGCGCTCCTCGCTCGGTCCGCACAATCATGCTGTCGGGCAAGCGTGAGCGCTCGTCGGGAGCAACCAGCGATGAAAACGTGGAACCCTGCAACGGCGCGAACCGAAACGTACCGCTAGAACGATCATGCTTCAACACAAACTTGACCGTCCCGTGGCACAGAGCGCAGTGTCCATCGTAGAAGAGCATCTCCGGACTCGTGGGAAGCGGCGCCACTCTTGCGAAGCATAACACGCCTTTTAGAACCCGCTCCTGGCGGCCGAAGTGGCGGCAAACTGCTGCTGGACAGAGAATGGCGAAGTCTCTAAGCTACCTTGCGTCCACAGATTTCTTGGAGACGCTCTCTTTGTGAAGTGCAACAGCATCCTGGATGCCATCGGCCATACACCGCTCATCCGGCTGAACCGCGTGGCGAAGGGTGTTCCGGCCGACGTGTACGTGAAGGCGGAGTATCTTAATCCCGGCGGCTCCATGAAGGACCGCATCGCCGTCGGGATGATCGATGAGGCCGAACGCAAGGGATTGCTCAGACCCGGCGGAACCATCATCGAGGCGACTTCCGGGAATACGGGAATGGCCCTGGCGATTTTGGCGGCCGTGCGCGGATATAAAGTCGTCTTCACGATCAATGACAAGCAGTCGCGCGAGAAAATCGACCAGCTGAAAGCCTTCGGCGCCGAAGTGATCGTGTGCCCCACAGCGGTCGAGCCAGAGGATTCGCGCAGCTATTATTCGGTCGCAAAAAAGCTCGCACGCGAGATTCCCAATGCCTACTATGCCAACCAATACGACAACCCGGCGAATCCCGAAGCGCACTACCGCACCACCGGTCCGGAAATCTGGAAGGATACGGAAGGAAAAATCACGCATTTTGTCTGCGGTCTGGGGACCGGTGGCACAGCCAGCGGAGCGGGACGCTATCTGAAAGAGCAGAATCCGCAGGTGAAGGTGATTGGGGTCGATCCTTACGGATCGCTGTTTTACGAGTATTGGAAAACCGGCAACATCGGCAAGGCCCGGACCTACGTGGTCGAAGGAATCGGCGAAGATATCCTGCCCGGTGCTATGGATTTTTCCATACTCGATGACATCGTGCAGGTGAACGATGAGGAGTGCTTTCTTTGGGCACGCCGGCTGGCCAAGCGGGAGGGAATCTTCACGGGAGGCTCCGGAGGTGGATGCGTTTCGGCGGCGTTGCGCATCGCCAAGGATTGCAAAAAGGGCGAACTCGTCGTCGGGCTCTTGCCCGATGCCGGTACGCGTTACCTAAGCAAGATATACAACGACAGTTGGATGCGCGAACTCGGATACGCAGATCAGGAAGTGACGCTCACGGCCGCCGATGTGGTTCGGGTGAAGCGGCAAAACGGCAAGAGGCGAGAGCTGGTCAACGTCGGGCCGAATCGGACTGTGTTCCAGGCGCTGCAAACGATGCAGCAGCAGGATATTTCGCAGCTTCCCGTTTTTGAGGAGGGCCGGTCGATCGGATCGCTGTTTGAGGACAGAATCCTGAATCTGGCTCTCGAGGGCAAGGATCTCCGCAAGCTGATTGTCCGCGAAGTGATGGGCCCGCCTCTGCCGCAGGTTTCTTCCAGCGCGCCGGTTGAGCGCGTCACCCACCTGCTGAGCCATGAAAGCCCCGCTGTGTTCGTGGAGATGGAATCGGGCGAGCTGGAGGTGCTGACGAAGTTCGATTTGATGGACACCATCGCCGGTCTGGTCAGCCAGAAGCGCTGAACTGGGCGGCACCAGTACCGAGTCTTTATCTTCCTGCTTACCAGGCAAATCATTTACATATCAATCCTTGACAGTTCTTTGGCCCCTGTGATATTCCCGGCTCAACTAACCTGGGCTGTCCCGGCGTTAGGGCTCCCAGTTCGGCAGGGCGCGAGGGGCTGTTTTGTGCGCGAGCCGAGGTTCAGAGCGCGCCCGAATGGGTGGACCGGCCGACTCGGAGAGAAATCTGGGTGGCATGTGAGCCTTGAACTCACGGGGGTGGGTGATGCGTAATTTCTCCGTACGCTCTCAGTTTGTCCTCTTGGTGGTTCTCTGCTTCGCGGTTCTGTTCGCCTGTACGGCATCCACGTGGGCACAGAGCGCCACGACCGGCGCTCTGACTGGAACGGTCACGGATCCAACGGGCGGCGTAGTCGTTGGCGCCACTGTCGGTGTGACCAGCAAGGCAACCGGCCAGGAACGCACGGCTACGACGGATGCCGCGGGCGTCTACAATCTCTCGTTGCTGTCCCCCGGCGATTACTCCGTAAAAATCTCGGCCAGCGGCTTCAAGACCGAGGAGGTTGCCTCCGTGACAGTCAACGTGACGGAGACCGCTGTGCTGAATCGGAAGCTCGAAGTCGGATCGCAGGCCACTACGCTGACCGTTGAGTCCACTGTTGAGACCATCCAGACGCAGAGCGCCACCGTGGGAACTCTTGTGGGCTCTCAAACGGTGACCACTCTGCCGCTGAACTCCCGCAACTATACCCAAATTATTGACCTCTCGCCCGGCGTAGTGGCGAACGTCGCTAGCGCCGCAGCTGTCGGGAACGGCACGCAGGACATTAATGTCAACGGCATGGGCTCTGACCAAAACAACTACATGATGGACGGCGCGACGCTCACCAATTACGGCAGCGGGGGCGGAGCCCAGTCTGGTTCCTTCCCCGGCATCGGCATTCCCAACGCCGATGCGATTCAAGAATTCAGGGTGCAGACGTCGCAATACGACGCCGAGTATGGCCGCAACCCCGGTGCGAGCGTCAACGTCGTCACCAAGAGCGGCACCAACAATTTGCACGGCGCCGGCTGGGAGTTTTTCCGCAATAGTGTCCTCGACGGCAATGACTTCTTTAACGCTTTCTCTCAGAAGCAGCTCGGCGAGCCCAACAAGCAGGAAGTCCTGAACGAGAATATATTCGGAGGCGATATCGGGGGCCCGATCAAGAAGGACAAGCTATTTTTCTTCTTCTCCTATCAGGGAATTCGGCAGAAGAATGGGATTGGCACGAACGGTTTTGCCACGGGCCTTACGACCGGCCTCACGCTGCTGCCCTTCAGCGAGCCAGACGGCACGCGTAACGACGAGGTCGGCACGATCCCGCTGAATTGGATCCCCGGTAACCCCGCCTGCAATTACGCCACCTATCGCGGATACTTGGGCTGCTACTTTGCCGGAGCCACCAGTGTGTTCGACGGCGTCACCATTCACCCCCCGAACCAGGCGAACCCACTAAACGACGCCACCACCAACATCAATAACGTGGCCGTAAATTTCCTTCGCGTGGCCGGACCAAAGAAAGGCCTCAATGCGGGCTTCTGGATTCCTAGCGTCCCCTTTAAGGGCGGGCAGCCGCTTGAGAATTGCTGGACCCAGAAATCATGTTCAACAAACGTTGTTTCCGATCCCATTCTGGCCACGGAGAACCAATACCTAGGGAACGTCGATTACGTCATCAACAGCAAAAATACAGTCAGTCAAAAGTTTTTCACGTCCACCGATCCGCAGGTGCAGCCGTTCACTTGTATCTTCGGCGGATGCACACCGGGGGCTCCCACGGCTGTCACGTATAGTGCCACTAGTGAAACACTCAAGCTCACGACCGTGGTGACCAACAACTTTATCAACGAGGCCTACTTTTCCTTCCAGCGACAAACTGCGTATGGGGCTACGCAGGACTACGTCGGAGCCTGCGCGGTAGCTGGATTTACCCAGCCGTACACCAGTCCCATAATCAACCCTGCTGGCTGCGCAGGTCTTGAGGGCAAGCAGATCAATCCGGCTCAGCTGGAAATTCCGACGATCTCAAGCTTTGGCATCGTGGGGTTTGGCTTCGAGGGATTGTGGCAAAACGGCGGAACCTTTATCCCCGCAAACACGACCTACCAAAACTACTACCAGGGCAACGAACAGATCTCCTGGAATATTGGCAAACATTCTCTCCGTGCCGGATTCTGGGTGAATCGCATTAAGTACAATTGGACCCTCCCAGCGAGAGGTGGCTTTGATCCCTGGAACACTGCCTCATTCCTGACCAGTTCAAGCGGCGCGCCAGACACCGGCACAGCTCCAGCCTTCAACGGACTCTTAATGACTGGGTACAGCCTGACAGACCCGGACGGGAACAGACATAACCAAACCGCGAATCAGTTTGCTGCATTCGTGCAAGACAATATTAAGGTCAACCCCAAGCTCACTTTGAACCTGGGCCTGCGCTGGGAGTACGACGGCTATCCTTCGGAGGTCCACGGTTTCTTCTCGAATGTCTGGCCGAGTACGGCCGCCCTGGTCAATACGGGGTCATTCTTCCTCGGCAACGAAGTCGCTACGGGGCCGCCGTGTGCGGTTGCTCTTGTGTTTCCGCCTTGCCCTCTTCCGGCGAACAACAACCAGGTTGGCACCCTGGCTGGGTACATTGTGCAGTCGAATTACAACCCGAATACGGTGCAGTGCGGCAATCCGCTGGCACTCACGGCCTGCGGACTGACGGGCGAGGCCAAGGTCTTCCCCGGCTATCCGGGAGGCGCGACGGGAATCTATTTCAACAACAATAAGACGATCGTTCACGGCGCCCCAACCAACGATTTCGGGCCGAGAATTGGCGTGGCCTGGCAGCCGCTGGGCCAGAACTTCGTGGTCCGCG
>Ga0187766_10001428_pt1 | contig 13989 bp, 10 predicted proteins | sample 0216_QUI02_MP05__4_FD_132971 | JGI IMG/M metagenome (GOLD analysis project Ga0187766, IMG submission 132971) | Tropical peat soil microbial communities from peatlands in Department of Meta, Colombia - 0216_QUI02_MP05_20_MG | ecosystem: Environmental > Terrestrial > Soil > Wetlands > Peat ... | reverse complement strand
TGCATTTCCTGCTTCACCTGGTCGCCCAGCCCGCGCGAAGCCGCCGCCGAAATCAACTGCACTACGTGTGAGCGCAGTTCCAGTGTCTCCGGATCAATGATTTGGAATTCCTCTTCGACACCTATGGTGAAGCGGTGAGCCATGGTCGGCCCTCCGGATCGCGTGATGCTACTGGGGACTTCGGAGTCAGTATCATACTCCCTGAACTTCCAAAAGACACCTGCTTCCAATCCTGCCTCTCGCTTGTAACTCTGCGCCTTCCGCCCCTTCTCGCGCTCAATTTGGCTCTGGACGCGTCCCGCCCCCGCTTGTCACACTTTTAGCCCCTAAAGCGAGGTTGGTTATGCAAATCACCCCATTCCGCATTGAGGAATACATGGGCAAGTACGAGTTCTCCGCCAGGTACCTGCTGTCCTCTTCCGACGCCGAATCGCAAACGATAGAGGAACTACTTGCTCTCGAACCCGGCGCTCATGACGCTTTCCTGAAGCATTGGTGCGGCTACACGGAATCCCCGGGAGCACCCTGGCTGCGGGAAGTTCTCGCCACCATCTACGAGCAGATTCATCCAGACAACCTCGTTGTCGCGGCCGCCGCTGAAGAAGCGATCTTCCTCTTCTACCACGCGCTTCTGACTCTCCAGGATCACGCAATCGTCGAAACACCTTGCTACGAAAGCGCGCTGACCGTCCCCAAGAGCACTGGCGCTCAAGTTAGCGAATGGTACCGCAAGTCGGAAAACGGCTGGGCCCATGACCTTGCGGCTCTCGAAAGCCTGATTCGCCCAAACACTCGGGCGATCTACATCAACACTCCCCACAACCCGACAGGCCTGCTCATGCCAGCTCAGGTCTTCCGCCGCGTCCTTGACCTTGCTTCGCGGCGCGGAATTTACGTCTTCTCGGACGAAGTCTACCGCGAGCTTGAGCACGACCCTGCCATGCGCCTCCCCGCCGCATGCGATCTGTATGAGCGCGCCGTCAGCCTCAGTTCCGTCAGCAAGACGTATGGCTTACCGGGCCTGCGTCTCGGATGGCTGGCTTGCCGTGACGCTGCGTTCCTCCAGAAGATCATCTCCCTGAAGCACTACACCACCATCTGCTCCAGCGCTCCTAGCGAGTTCCTCACCGCCCTGGCCTTCCGCCACCGGCAGAAGTTCATCGATCGCAATCTTCGCATCGTCCTGCGTAACCTGAATCAGCTCTCAGCGTTCTTCAAACTTCACAACGTCATCTTCGAATGGACCCCTCCCAATGCCAGCACGATTGGTTTCGCCCGCTTAAAGTCTCAGGAGGATGTTCAATCTTTCTGCGACGAATTGGTTCGCGAGGCTAGTGTTCTGCTTCTTCCTGGCACGGTCTATGACGAGCCTCATCACATTCGCTTCGGCTATGGCCGCCGCAACATGCCGGAAGCCCTCGCTGCGCTGGAATCCTGGTTGACTGTCCGCGCGCCAAAATAAGAAAGGGCTATCGTCACACGATAGCCCTCCTTATGATTCCATTATCTGAAGCAGTATCCCTTTTACGAAGCTCCCATCGATCGCCTGGCCTGGAAGCACTCTCTGCAGAACACCGGCCGGCCTTGCGTTGGCTTAAACGGCACGGTTGTTTCCTTGCCGCATTGCGAGCAGGTGGTCTTTGTTTCCGCCCGTACCGGGCCTCCGCCTCCACCGCCAGTCTCTGCCCTCTTGGCTTTGCAGGCTTTGCACCGTTTCGGCTCGTTCTTAAACCCCTTGTCGGCGAAGAACATCTGTTCGCCGGCGGTAAACACAAACTCGGCGCCACACTCCGAACACTTCAGAACCTTATCATGGAATTCCATGGCCGCTTCTCCCCTGGACCCCTATCGGGCAGGGGGAGTGGCTCGTTTTCACCATGGGCCTTTTTAGAATCCCGAATCCGTGCTCGGGGACAACCGGGCACAGATCCTTTGGGCCGGTGGGCGAAGAACCTGAACGAATTCCCAACATCTCTGCCTGACTGGGGCCTGATCCCGGAAGTGCGGCGCCGAGCCGCATCTCAAGCAGGTTTAATCCTGCTCGCGACGCTGCTTCTTGCGCAGTCGCTTCCGCGAAAGCGCTTCCTTGGCCCGGCGCTTTTCGCCGGGCTTCATATAAAAGCTGTGCTTCTTTATTTCCTTAATGATGTCTTCCTGCTGCACCTTGCGCTTGAAACGACGCAGTGCATTCTCAAGAGACTCATTCTCTTGAATGATCACCTCTGCCAATGAACTTCACCTCTATTCCGGTTCGGATTATCTGCTTTGTAGTGCCTACCGCCATCCAACAGCACTACGCCTGGTTATATTATCTCACGAGGTCGCTGGCTTCTTGTAGTCAATTAGGCCGTTCCAAGTCAAGCACTCTTTCTGCAAACGCGAATTACTGGTGGCCTTGTTGGCTCTGAAGTTACTATTGTCCTTAGGCTAACGCACTTCCTCCTTTGCTATCTTTGCGTTATGCCTTCCCTCTTGCGTGTGCTGTTACACTGGTGTGCTTCACATAGCTGCCTCGGGAGCCGACTCTCATGCCCGATATGCGCGATGCCATCGGAGTACTTCTTGCCGGGGGACAGGGTGAACGCCTCTGGCCCCTGACGCGCGATCGTGCCAAGCCTGCGGTTCCGTTTGGCGCGCTGTACCGAATCATCGACATCACTCTCTCCAACTGTATTAATTCGGGACTGCGTCGTGTTTTCACCCTGACACAATACAAGGCCCTCAGCCTCTCACGTCATGTGCGTGCGGGTTGGTCTCCGCTCATGGGCCTCGGGGAATTCATCGAAGTTCTTCCTCCGCAGATGCGTGTCTCCCAGCAGTGGTATCAGGGCACTGCGGACGCCGTTTATCAGAACATCTACTCCATTGGTAGCGAGCGCTCGAAGTTCGTTTTCATCCTTTCTGGCGACCACATCTACAAGATGAACTACGCGAAAATGCTCCAGCAACACGTCGATTCCGGCGCGGACGTGACCGTGGCGACTCTCGAAATCCCGTCTCCCGAAGCTGCAAAACAGCTTGGCGTTATCGAGACGGACAAGAACTGGCGTATCGTCGGCTTTGAAGAAAAGCCCGCCAAGCCCAAGCCCTCGCCCCATAAGACCACACACTGCAACGCCTCCATGGGCGTCTATATCTTTAATACGCAGCTTCTGATTCCCATCCTCCTTGCGGATTCTGAGGACCCCAAGTCCTCCCACGACTTTGGGAAAGACATCCTGCCACGCATCATTTCGAAACATCGTGTTTTCGCCTACAACTTTATCGACGAAAACAGCAAGGAGTCGCTCTACTGGCGGGATGTCGGGACTATCGATGCCTACTACGAGGCGAACATGGATCTCGTCAGCGTGTCGCCGGTCTTCAACCTCTACGACAAGCTCTGGCCTTTGCGCACCTGGCAGCACCAATATCCTCCAGCCAAGTTCGTCTTCGCTGACGAGGACCGCATGGGCGTCGCACTCGACTCCATCGTGGCCCACGGTTCCATCCTTTCCGGCGGTCGCGTCAAAAACTGCCTGATCGGCTACGACGTTCGCGTCAACAGCTTCTGCGAGGTCAACACCTCCATCATCTACAACCACGTCAACATCGGCCGGCATTCCAAGATCCGGCGCGCCATCATCGACAGGCACGTCAGCCTTCCCGAGCATACCGAGATCGGCTATGACCTCGAAGCGGACCGCCGCCGCTACCACGTCACTCCCTCCGGCATCGTCGTCGTTGTCCGCCAGGAGTCCCTCATCGAAGAGCCCGAATCGCAGTGATTAAGGTGTTGGGTAAAGCCAAAGCCTGTCGCGGCACGCAACTCAGCTGCAGTCTTGCCCTCCTGGTTTCTCTTTTCGTCATCTCTTCCTTCTCTGCGCAAGAAGACGTCAACTGGGCGGTCTATGGTGGCTCTTCAGGCAATACACACTATTCTTCGCTCAAGCAGATCAACCGCAGTAATGTGAAAGATCTCGAAGTCGCCTGGACGTTTGATTCCGGTGAAGAAGGCGGCTTGCAGACTAACCCTATCGTCGTCGACGGCGTCTTATACGGCCTCACTCCCACGCAAAAAATCTTTGCCCTGGACGCCGCAACGGGAAAACTCCTGTGGAAGTTTGATTCCGGAATTCGCGGCACCCAGCCTGATCGTGGATTGGCCTATTGGACCGATGGCCACGACAAGCGCATCCTCGCGGGCGTTATGAATTTTGTGTACTCCCTCGATGCCACGACCGGTAAGCCCGTCTCTTCTTTTGGCGCGAACGGGAGCATCGATCTGCGCGAAGGGCTCGGCCGCGAACCGACCTCTGCCCAATCTGTATTCCTGACCAGTCCGCCCATCGTTTATCGCGACCTCTTCGTTGTCGGCGGACGCAATCCTGAGTCCCTTCCCGCGCCACCGGGCGATATTCGTGCCTTTGACGTTCGCTCTGGAAAACTCCGCTGGGTCTTTCACACCATTCCGCCTCCCGGAGAGTTCGGCTACGACACTTGGCCCAAAGAAGCGTGGAGATCCAGCGGCGCGGCTAATAATTGGGCGGGCATGTCCGTCGATCTCGCACGTGGCATCCTGTACGTCCCGACGGGCTCCGCCGCTTTCGATTTCTATGGTCCCGATCGCATCGGTGACGACCTCTTCGCCAATTGTCTGATCGCGCTGAATGCCGAAACTGGCGAGCGGCTCTGGCATTTTCAAGGTGTACGTCACGATCTTTGGGACCGCGATTTTCCTTCGCCCCCAGTCCTTCTCACCGTCCAGCACGGCGGAAAAACCATCGATGCTGTTGCACAACCTTCCAAGCAGGGTTTCATTTTTCTCTTTGACCGCGTGACGGGCCAGCCCCTGTTCCCCATCGAATACCGAGACTATCCCGCAAGTTCGCTGCCGGGCGAAGTCGCCGCTCGCCAACAGGGTCTTCCCACCAAGCCTGCACCGTTCTCTCGCCAGAATCTCACCGAAGAGATGCTCAGCCGCCGCACGCCCGAGATTCATCAATGGGCGCTTGAAAAATTCAAGGCGTTTCGCAACGACGGCCAGTTCGTCCCGTTTAGCAACGGAAAAGACACCGTCGTTTTCCCCGGCTTTGATGGCGGCGCCGAATGGGGTGGTTCCGCAGTCGATCCGCAAACTGGCATCCTCTATATCAATGCCAATGACATCGCCTGGACTGGTGCGCTTGCCGAAACCACCGCGCACAAAAGCGCAAAGGCGATCTATGTGAGCCAGTGTGCCTTGTGCCACGGTGACAATCGTCAAGGTTCGCCGCCCGCTGTGCCCTCGCTCGTCGGTATTGCGGACCGGCTTTCTCCAAGACAGATTGCCTCCACGGTTGCCGATGGAAAGGGCCGCATGCCTGGATTTCCCAATCTCTCCGGCGAACAAATGGAAGCGCTCCTGGTATTTCTTTCAACCGGAAAGGACATTGAGCTCCTCGGCGAAGGGCCACCGCCTCTTTCATCCAGATATCACCTTACGGGTTATAAGCGCTTTCTCGATCCCGATGGCTATCCTGCTGTCGTACCTCCTTGGGGCACTTTGAACGCCATCAATCTCAATACCGGTGAGTACGTTTGGAAGATTCCCCTCGGCGAGTATCCGGAGCTCGCCGCTCAGGGAATGAAAAACACCGGTACGGAAAATTACGGAGGCCCGATTGTGACCGCCGGTGGCTTACTATTCATTGGAGCCACCAATTACGACAGAAAATTCCGCGCCTTCGATAAAGCTACCGGCGAACTTCTCTGGGAGGCCACGTTGCCTTTTGCCGGCAATGCCACGCCGGCCACCTATTCCGCCAATGGACGCCAGTACGTCGTTATCGCTGCTGGCGGTGGCAAAGACCTCAAGTCCAACTCCGGCGGTGTCTACGTAGCCTTTGCTTTGCCCAAGGACTACGCGGCCAAGCACTTCCAAAAGTGAACACTATTGCTCACGCCTTCTGAGCCGAGCCCTCTCAGACTGCTTTTTCCCATGACTCACCAACCGGAAGTCACGAATCACGAACCATGCTTGTGCCCGCCGTCACTCGCCCCTCTCCCCACCTCTGCTACAATTTTCCTTCTGTAAACCACACAGGAGACTCAATTATCATGTCCACGAAAATCACCCGCGTTCACGCCCGCCAGGTCCTCGACTCGCGCGGCAACCCCACCGTCGAAGCCGAAGTCACACTCGAATCCGGCGCATTCGGTCGTGCCATTGTTCCCTCTGGCGCTTCCACGGGCGAGCACGAAGCCCTCGAACTTCGCGATGGTGACAAGTCCAAGTATCTCGGCAAGGGCGTCCTCAAGGCCGTCGCCAACGTGAATTCCGAAATCGCCAAGTCCGTTACCGGCTCGGACGCTGGCGATCAGCGTGCCCTCGACCACAAAATGATCTCCCTCGATGGTACCCCCACGAAATCACGCCTCGGAGCCAACGCCATCCTCTCCGTTTCCATGGCCGCCGCGCGTGCCGCTGCAGTTGCCGCGAAAGAGCCCCTTTATAAATACCTGGCGCGCTATTCCACCGATCACTCCGCCAACCTTCTGCCCGTCCCGATGATGAACATCCTCAATGGTGGCGCACATGCGGACAGCTCCGTCGATTTCCAGGAATTCATGGCCATGCCCGTGGGTGCCCCGACCTTTTCCGAGGCCCTTCGTTGGGGCGTCGAAGTGTTCCATTCCCTGAAATCCGCCCTGAAGAAGCATGGCTACTCAACCGCTGTGGGCGACGAAGGCGGATTTGCCCCAAGCTGCAAGTCCAACGAAGAGGCCATCCAGATCGTGCTCGAGGCCATTAGCGCCGCCGGCTACAAGCCCGGTGAACAAGTGGCCATCGCGCTCGATCCCGCTGCCAGCGAATTCTTTGACAAGACCAGCGGCAAATACGTTTTCAAGAAGTCAGACAAGTCCACGCACTCGTCGCTCGAAATGTCGGACTACTGGACCAAATGGGTGGAAAAGTATCCCATCGTCTCGCTCGAAGACGGCATGGCGGAAGATGATTGGTCCGGCTGGAAGACGCTCACGCAAGCCATCGGCTCGAAGAGCTCCAGGAAGAGAGTTCAGCTCGTGGGCGACGATATTTTTGTCACAAACACAGAGCGGCTCTCCCGCGGCATCAACGAGGGCATCGGCAACGCCATCCTCATCAAGCTCAATCAAATCGGTAGTGTCACGGAAACGATTGACGCCATCGAACTAGCGCGCAAGGCCGGTTTCAAGTCCATCATCTCGCACCGTTCCGGCGAAACCGAAGACACCTTCATTGCTGACCTCGCCGTCGCCACCGCTGCTGGTCAGATCAAGACCGGTTCCGCATCCCGCACCGATCGCATCGCCAAGTACAACCAACTACTCCGCATCGAAGAAGAACTGGGCTCCGCCGCCCGCTTCAACGGTCGCGCCCCACTCCTGTAGCGGAGGACGAATCCGCAAGCCCTGCGACCTTTTTCTGTTGGCGCGCCATTCTTTTGGGGACGGCCTCTTGAGGCCGTCCCTTTTCAATCTCGAACGTTCCCGTCTCTCTACCTGCCATCACAGGTCCGGCGTGCCCCGCACTCGCATGTTTTTGGGCTTGAATTCAGCGCGTAGCGAAAGCGTATTGTTTTCGTACGGATGGGCCGTTTTAGCCATGGCTTTGCAGTGAAAGATCACTCGTTCGGCATCTGGATCGATCGTCGGCTGGCCATCGACTTGCCTCGGAAAATGAAACTCCACGTGTGGCTCCACATTGGCGCTTCTCTCGGCGAATCGCACGCTTTCGAAGTCGAGGCTCACTCCATTTGGCAATTCCAGGAACACCGTGTCATGCAAGTCGTCCTTGGCATCCTGCAGGATTCGCAGGGGTTCGCTACCTTCTACCACGAGGACGTAATCGGGCAATTCCTCCGCGTGCAGCGGTTGTGAAGCCGCAGCAGAATCCCGCGATTGCAGCAGCCTCTGCTCGGCCAGTCGTACCGTTTTCGACGACCACCACAGCACCGGAACGCCCGAGCGTGGTTTTGTGCCCTGGCTCAACTGCACCCCGGGAACAGTATTTGAGGTATTCGAATCCATAGGCGAATCGTTGGTGACCATGCCGGTCTGCGAATTCTCCTGACGCCCAGCGCCTTTGACCTCCAGCTTCACGTCTGCCGGACTCCACGGCGAGTCCTCCAAAATTCGGTACACGTCGGACATGCTCCACTTTTCTGGCGCTTTATCCCACGGGGTTCCCCCCAAGGCGGCGGGGAGGGCGAGCAACAACACAATCACGGGGCGGAGCATCATCGTTGGACACCGGGCAACTGCTGGATTTCGATGCGGATGCCGATTTAAACGTTGTCGAGCCGCATCAACCTGTCTATCTTATGGACGAACCGCATCCTTCCGTCGCACAATCCTCTACCAAATTGTTCAGAATACAAATCACCACCGCAGCTCTTGTGACGACCACGTACATGTGTCGATTCACTCTCGTCCTCTTTGCCCTGTTTTCCTTGCTATCTCCCCGCCTCGCCGCCCAGACCGACCCAGGCACGGAAGTAACCATTGCTACGGATCGTCCTTCGGTTTCCAACTCCAGCATAGTTGTCCCGCAAAAGGGCTTGCAGGTGGAAAACGGCTTGCTAGTCACCAACACAGAGGGCAATAGTTTTGTCGATCTTCCAGAGAGCAATATTCGCTACGGTCTCTTGGCAAAGACGGAGCTTCGCTTGGGAGTTCCGGACTATTACGCCAACCTCCCTTCGGGAACTTCCACGACTTCCGGTTTCGGCGATCTTTCCATTGGCGTCAAGCAGCAGCTCGGCCCTCTCCACGGATTCGATCTTTCGGTCATCGTGTTTTTGAGCTTTCCTTCGGGAGCTAATGGTGTTTCGAGTCACGGCTATGATCCAGGTCTGCAGCTCCCGTGGTCCCGCAAACTTTCCCAGAACTGGACGGCAGGCGGACAATTCGCATTTTATTGGCCCACTGTGTCACAACAACACAACTTCACCGGTGAGACCACCTTCTTCGTGGATCGCCAGTTGGCGAAGCCCTGGGATGCCTTCATCGAATATGCCGGCGATTTCCCCCAACGCGGGGGTTCGCGCCAACTCCTTCACTTCGGCACTTCGTACAAGCTCACGCCCCACCAACAGCTCGACTTCCACATTGCCGTAGGTCTCTCCGACGCAGCCCCGCACAGCTATGTCGGTTTCGGGTACTCGTTCCTCTTTTTGAGCAGGTAATCTTGGATCGTAGTTGGCACAAAGGTTGTCGAATCTGTTAGATAGGCTAAAGCACAATCCCAGTGTCATCAAAACCGATTCTTTGACACTGCGTCCAATTCTAAATATCCTCGTTGAGCCTAGTGTTGGCGCTTGTTCGCTATGATTGGTCAGACCATCTCGCACTACCAGGTCCTGCAGAAACTCGGCGGTGGCGGGATGGGTGTCGTTTATTCCGCACGAGACACACTCCTGGACCGCTCCGTCGCTGTCAAATTCCTTACTACCGAGGCCCTGAAGGATAAGCTCTCGCTAGACCGTTTCCTCCGCGAAGCACGTGCCGCCGCCGCGCTGAATCACCCCAACATCTGCACGGTCCACGAAATTGGGGAGGATGCCGAGGGTCACCCCTTCCTCGTGATGGAGTTTCTCGATGGCGAAACGCTCAAGCACATCATTTCCGGCCGGCCTTTGCGAACGGACCGCTTGCTGGATATCGCCACACAAGTCGCCGATGCGCTCGACCATGCGCACGCTCGCGGCATTACGCATCGGGACATCAAGCCCGCCAACATCTTTGTCACTCGTGCCGGCCAGGCCAAGGTCCTCGATTTCGGTTTGGCTAAACTCTGCGCCGTTCTTGGAGTTTCCCCGGAAACGGAGCCGTCCAGCTCCGCTGTGAAGAGCGCGTCGGCCCGCGACGAGACTCTGACCACCCCGGGTACTTCCATGGGAACGGTGGCGTACATGTCGCCCGAGCAGGCGCGCGGTGACCCTCTCGATCCGCGCTCCGACCTGTTTTCCCTGGGCTCCGTGATCTACGAAATGGCCACCGGAACGCAAGCCTTTCGGGGCCAAACATCGGCCGTCGTCTTCGATGCTCTTTTTAACAGCGAACCCGCACGGGCCAGCGCTGTGAATGCAGAAGTTCCGGAAGCATTGGACGCCATCATCGCCAAAGCACTGGAAAAAGAGCGCGATCTTCGCTATCAGTCCGCTGCGGAAATCCGCGCCGATCTCAAGCGCTTGAAACGCGACCTCGATTCCGGGAGGCGCAATCTTTCCGGCCGCACAGCTTCCTATCCCTCTTCAGTGGGAACGGCTCCGGAGCGGACCCAAAACTCTGTCGCTGTCCTTTATTTTGAAAACCTCAGCAGCGCCAAGGAAGACGAATACCTGCGCGACGGCATGACCGAAGACATCATCACCGAGCTCGCGAATATCAAGAATCTGAAAGTTTTTCCTCGACCGGCTCTGTTGCCCTATCGGGATAAGCCCGTTACTGCTCCCCAGGTCGGGCGCGAACTGAACGCTGCCTACGTTCTCGGCGGCAGTGTGCGCCGTTCCGGCAATCGCTTGCGCATCACCGCCCAGCTCGTCGAAACCCACACCGGCCACGCCATCTGGGCGCAGCGTTTCGACCGCGAAATGGACGACGTTTTCGAGGTGCAGGACGAAATCGCGCGAAGCATTGCGCAGGCTTTCCGTATCAACCTTTCTCCCCAGGAAGAAGAGAAAATCGCTTCGAAGCCAACGGAAAATTCCGTCGCTTATGACTACTATCTGCGTGGCCGCAGCTATGCACGCCGCGAAAGCCTGGAATACGCATTGCAGATGTACGAACAGGCCGTCAAGCTCGACCCAAACTTCGCTCTCGCCCACGCCGGCATCGCGTACATTTGCGGCATCATTTACGAAATCCGAGAGCACGTTCCCAAATGGGTAGAGCGTGGTGAAGCGGCCTGCAACCGCGCCCTTGAACTGGATTCGCATCTTGCCGAAGCGCTCGTTGCGCGTGCCCGCATTGTGTACGCCCAGCGCAAGCACGAGGAAGCCATCGAGTTCGCCAAACGTGCCATCGCCATCAAATCCGACTGCGACGGCGCCTATAATGTGCTGGGCCGCGCTTATTTTGCCTCCGGACGCTTCCAGGACGCTGCCGAAATGAGCGAAAGGGCCATCGAAGCGAACGGGGATGACTACAATGTTTTTGTCCCCATCGTCAATTCTCTCGAGCGTCTTGGCCGGACTGGCGAACTCGCCCGCTATCGCGAACTGGAAATGCGCGCTCTCGAACACCAGCTCGAACTCGTTCCCGAAGACGTTCGCGCCCGCAGCCTGCTCGCCGCCGACTACGCGAACATGGGCCGCTCCGACGATGCCGTCCGCCATCTGGAAATGACCGTCGCGCTTCGTCCCAACGATTCCAACGTCCTTTACAACGCTGCGTGCACTTACGCCGTGCTGCGGAAAAAAGAGGAAGCTATCAATCTGCTCCGGCGAGCCCTTGTCGCGGGCTACGCCAATCCCGATTGGCCCCGCCAGGATCCCGACCTGAACCTCCTCCACAACGACCCCGAATTCCTAATCCTCTTCCCGCCCAAGTGAAGCCTTAATTCCGATCTCGCTTCCCGTTTTGGTAATGGCTTGCCTCGTACTCTCGTAAACCCTGTTCTTCCACTGTGACGCACGCCACTGTTGGCCGTGCCTGGGGAGCGCTATCCTGCCTCTGTGACCATTCCGACGACCCGGTTTCGTTGATTCGGTCCCCTAACCCTCGCTCCCGCCGCCTTCGGTCACTGCTCTTTTCCGATGAGCACGCTGGCCCAATCCGAAAGGCTCACCGCCGCGGACTTCACGCGCCCTGGGGTCAATCCCTGGCTGATCGCCTTTACTGTTATGTTGGCCACCTTTATGGAGGTGCTGGATACCAGCATCGCCAACGTGGCCTTGCCGCACATCGCCGGCAGCCTCTCTGCGGGCGTCGACGAAAGCACCTGGGTCCTCACCTCCTACCTCGTCTCCAATGCCATCGTCCTTCCGCTGACCGGTTGGTTCTCCAAGCTTTTCGGCCGGAAGAGCTTCTACATGTCTTGCGTTCTTATCTTTATCGTCAGCTCGTTTCTCTGTGGAGTGGCCACAAGCCTTCCGCTTCTGGTTTTCTTCCGTGTGCTGCAGGGCGCCGGCGGGGGTGGCTTGCAACCCGTCTCGCAGGCCATCTTGGTCGAGAGCTTTCCGCGCTCGAAGCAGGGCATGGCCATGGCGGTTTACGGCATGGGCGTGGTGGTCGCGCCGATTATTGGGCCCACCCTGGGCGGTTGGCTCACGGACAATTATTCCTGGCGCTGGATTTTCTTCATCAATATCCCCGTCGGCCTGCTTTCCATCTTTCTTACCTCTACGCTGATCCATGATCCCCCGCACGTGGCCCGCAGCGAAAATGGCGATCGCGTCCGTATTGACTACATCGGATTGGGCCTGCTCAGCGTCGGGCTAGGCTTCCTGCAGGTTGTTCTCGATAAGGGGCAGCGCGACGACTGGTTCGGTTCGAACTTCATTGTGTGGTGCACGGTGGCGTGTGCTGTCGGGCTGATCGGCGCCGTGATCTGGGAACTCCGCCAAAAGAATCCGGTCGTAGAGCTGCAGCTCTTCAAGAACCGGAATTACGCCACCGCTACACTCCTGATGTTTCTCCTTGGTGTGGTCCTCTATGGCAGCACCGTTTTGCTCCCCGTGATGCTCCAGACTCTTGCCGGATACACCGCGCAGCTCAGCGGACTGGTGCTGTCGCCAGGAGCCATGGCCACGCTGATCTCCTTGCCTTTGGTGGGCTGGCTGATGGCGCGCTACCAGCCCCGCTGGCTGGTGATTTTTGGACTGACCGTTCTCTCTGTAGGAATGTTCCAGCTGGCTTACATCAATCTCACTACGGATTTCTGGACTTACGTCTACCTCTGGATGATCTCCCGCGGCGGGCTGGCTTTTCTCTTTGTGCCGATCAATGTGACCGCGTTCTCCTTCGTTCCAAAAGAGAAGATGAACAACGCTACCGGACTGATCAATCTGGCGCGTAACATCGGCGGCAGCGTGGGCATTTCGCTCGTGACCACCATCCAGGCTCGCCTTGCCCAGAAGCATCAGAGCGATCTCGTCGCCAACCTGACGCCGCTCAATCCGAGGTATCTCGCTGCTCTTCATGGACTGACCGCCGAACTCCAGACCAGGGGCTCCAGTGCCGCCACCGCCGCGCACCAGGCCGGCGCCCTCCTTTATGGTGAATTACAGCGCCAAGCCGCCATGCTTGCCTTTATCGACGTCTTTTGGCTCCTCGGTGTCGTCTGCCTTGTCATGATCCCGCTGATGGCCCTCGTCAAAACCCCACCCAAACACGACCACGAAGACGTGCCGATGCACTGAGCGGCGGTCTCAGAGGCGTTTATTTACCTTGACAATATTATACTTATAAGTTATAATAGCTCTTTATGAGTGGAAGTGCCCAACATCCTTTGACGTCAGTCTTGCTGTGGTTAGCCAAGCCGGCTTGCAACCCTCTAACTGTTTTGTTTTCTGCACCTACAAAAATCTCGTTTGCAAATCCTCTAGAATGTGCACTTGCACAGGATTATCAAAACAAGCCGTTTATAAACTCTTCAGAATGTGCACTTACGGGTGCAAAATCCGGTAACTCCTCTGGAACCAGCACTTAGCTGAAAATCAAATTTTTCATCCCGTGGATCATACTTTGTAACGAGTCGCTTGCTCTTCTGCGTCGGAGAGATAGCAGGGCGACGAGAGCGCGAAGATGTACTTGTTGCCCTGTGCTAAGAGGGCCCACGCCAGCAGGCGGCCGCGCTGGTTGTGCAGGAAATATTCGTACCAGTGATCTTCCACCAACTGGGGAATCACGACCACGATGCGCCTCTGGGGATATTTCTCAGAAAGTTGCAGCACATACCGAACCACCGGCACGATGACCATCCGATAGGGCGAGGGAAGTACCGTCAGCAGCGGTGGTGCCACGCCTGCCTCCTGGAAAGGTTTT
>Ga0187766_10001427_pt1 | contig 13994 bp, 22 predicted proteins | sample 0216_QUI02_MP05__4_FD_132971 | JGI IMG/M metagenome (GOLD analysis project Ga0187766, IMG submission 132971) | Tropical peat soil microbial communities from peatlands in Department of Meta, Colombia - 0216_QUI02_MP05_20_MG | ecosystem: Environmental > Terrestrial > Soil > Wetlands > Peat ... | reverse complement strand
TGCCTGCCAGGCCGGACGGGTACCCGGTCCCGTCGACGCGTTCGTGGTGGTGCCGTACGATCTCGGTGAGCTCGGGATTTCCTAGGCACGCCACCATCTTGCCCCCCTCCTCGGTGTGACGCTTGGTGAGCTCGAACTCCGCTTCGGTCAGCCTACCCGGCTTTGTCAGGATCTCCTGCGGCAGATGCAGCTTGCCGACGTCGTGAACCGCGGCGGCGGCTCTGACCACGGCGACCCGCTCCCCCGTCAGGCCCATCTCGCGCGCGGTGCCGGTGGCATATCGAGCCACCCGCCGGGAATGCCCGTCGAGGTAGGGGTCCTCGGCGTCCAGCGCGGCGGCAAGCTGCTTGAGCAGCCGCAGCCTGCCCTCGGCCTGCTCCGCGTCGCCGTCTGCGCCGAGTTGCTCCAGCGACGCGACCGCGTGGTTCACCTGGCGCTCCAGGTACGCGCGCCGAAGCCACCCCCACACCAGCAGGTCGCTGAACACCACATTCTCGGACCCTCCGTGCCGCACCCAGTACGCACGGCCGACAAATGACGCCGCCAGCGATAGGGCAACGGCGATCGAGCCGCCAAGCCAAGGGGAGGAGACGATGCCCTGTGCGCGCAGAATCAACACCGCCGCGACCGGCATCACGACCACCAGCGCGGTAACGATCACCATCTGCGGCAGGTAGGACCAAGCAAACCCGGTGCTCGATCGAGCGCGGCCACCAAAACGCATGCTCGGCTTAGCGTGCATGACCCCCAGCATCTCACCGGCTAAGCACGTCGCATCCGTAACAGTCGGCAGACCGGTCGCTCGCAACTACGGACCGCCCACGCGCGGATGAGCGGCGACGGCCGGTGCCTCCTCCGCCGGCCGTATCGGGTTGCTCTCGACGTTGGCGTCAGGTTCGCGCGCAGCGCGGTCGCCGCGAGTCTTCGCGAGTTGCCGATGGATCGCGCCGGCGACCTGCTTGTCTGCCGGCAGCTCAAGGCTGCGCGCCAGCTTCATCGGCCGATGTCGCTCTGCACCGTGACCTCCTGCTCAGCTCGGGGCCGCGAGTCCCGGCAGGAGAGGCGATCTCGTCGCGGGTCAGCCGCGTTGCCCGCACCCGGTGAGCCCGTCCCGCACCACCTGCATCGGCGGCTGAACACCCCACGACACTGCTGGCGGCTACGCCACGCTCGCGGCCGGATACCCGGCAGCCACCGACGACGACCGTTGTAGGGGCACGACCTCTCACGGCCTGCAGGATCGTTCGCGGCAGCGCTTGCCTCTGCGCAGCCGGGTTGTGCGATCTGGTAGGCGGTCAACCAGGAGAACTGGGTGAGCGCGTTTCGTTTGCAGCGCGCGCTCGCGTGACGCGCTCGACACCGCGACACGACGGCGGGCTTGTCCTGCCAGATCGCCCATGCCATCTGCGCCGGGTTCGAGAAGCGGCGCTTCAACGGCATCACGGCGGGCCTCCTGCGAAACGTGACGCTGATCCGATCCGTTCATCGGCAGCGGCCGGTCGTTCGCCGCCACCAGGGCAACAGCGCGCACGTCAGCGCCTGAACCCGACCCGAAGCGGTGCACCGATACCAGATCTCGACAGCGCCCCGATCCTCGGGCTGCAGGATGTTGCCCTCACACGAGAGAACGCCCGCATACCACGATTCGCCCCCGACGGACGTCGACATCATGCCCAATCTGGCGTCCCCGTACGCCACGGCGCGCAACCGCGTTCGCTCGGGCCGCTGAGCCCTCGGGCGCTGGGCGACTCGCCCGCGCCCTCACTGTGGTCCACGACGCCGACCGACGGTCGCCGGCGGCGTGATCCAACTCTGAAAGGAGCTTCATCTTGACTGACGTGTCTTCTGCCGTCGGCGGGCTGCCGGCGGCCGCTTCGACTGCGTCCGGACGCGCGCTCAGCTTGGACGGCTGGGGCGGCGGTGTGGACGGCGGTCGGCTCGAGCGCGAGCGAATGATCGCGCGGGCGTGCGGCACCGATGAGGCGCGGCAGCTGCAACGGCTTTTCCGCCCCGGTCCAGGGCGCTCGAGCACCTGGCGTGGCGAGCGTTCGCGTGTGCCGCTCGACACTGATCGCCTACCCCCGTACAATGTCCGGCATGGCCTCTCGTACCGAACGCATCGAGGCGCGGATCGACCCCGACAGCGCCGAGCGGATCCGTTACGCCAGCGCGCTTGAGCACACGTCTGTCAGCGGCTTCATGGTCGCCGCCGCTGCGGAGAAGGCCGAGCGGGTGATAGCCGAGCATGCCTGCACGCTCGTCCCGGGCGACTATTTCGACCGGCTGCTCGAGATCCTCGATCAGCCCGCCGAGCCGGTGCCCGAGCTCGCGGCGGTAGCTCGGCGCGAGCGAGAGCAGCCGCGCTTCCGGCGAGCCTGAGCTCCCGCGGCATTCGTGTACCTCTCACAGCGGATTGCACCGCGGCACGACATGGCTGGGTTCGCGTGCGGTAACGCGACGCTCGATCATTGGCTTCGGAGCGCGGCGCTGACGTCGGACGCGATGGGAACCGCCCGCACGTACGTCTGGACGGATGAGAACGTGGTCGTCGGCTACCTCAGCCTCTGCCCGCATGAGGTCCGCCGCGACGAGCTGCCCTCCAAGCTCGGCCAGGGCACCCCGCACAGCCTCCCTGCGATCCTGCTCGCCCGACTCGCTTTTGACCGCCGCCTGCACGGCCAGCGCTTGGGCGCCAGCCTGCTGCTCGACGCGCTCGCCAGAGCCACGGATGCGATCGAGATCGCCGGCGGCAGGCTGGTCGTCGTCGACGCGATCGACGAGTCGGCACGGCGCTTCTACGAGCACCACGGGTTCCGTGCCGCTCCAAGCCGACCGGCACGACTATTCCGCAAGGTTTCCGACGTGGCGGCCACGCTCCGAGGCGGGTGACAGCACTCGGCCTCCGATCTTGCCGCGCCAAGGACAACCGTGGTCGGATGCAGCGCTCCTTCCGGCAGCAGCAAGGCGCTCGAGCATGGGGACCCGGCGTGCCGAGCGGTCGAGGATGCATCTGTAGGATCGGCGCGCCAGAGTCGGATCCATGCGGCGGAGCGGTACGCGCGACGGTCGGCCCGTTCGAGCTGTTCGTCGGCGAGCCGCTGGTACACGGGGAGCGCGTCGGCCGGATGGTCTCGTTCGCAGGACGCGCCGTCGTGAGAGCTGGTGGAGCTACTGCAGCGTGCGGTCGCTCACGTCGTCAAGGTGATCCAGCATGCGGACGACTCCGACGGGCTGATCGGTGACCTGGCACGGGACCTGCTCGCCATGCATGCGCGGGCATGTGACGCCGGGGTCGCCGATCCGATCAAGCTCGCCCAGTGGATGGTCACGTTCCGGTTCGCCGACCAGGACTTCTTCGAAGCCGACCCGGTCCGCTACGCCAGCGCACTCGGCGAGGGTGGGCTCGCGGCATACCGGCAGGCGGTCGCGCAGTACACGGTCGGCGACGGCGAGGCGCGGGCGTAGCGAACCGCGAACGAGTCGGCGCCCGTGCGTGTCGGAGATAACCGCAACCGCGAGAAGCAGCAGTTCGGATGGGGGTCACCGGTGTTGCGGTTCGTCCAGCGCGGCGGTCGGCGTTAGCTCGAGTCCAGCAAACACCGGCTCCTCCTCCCGCGGGAGAGCAACGGCAGCGGCTCCGCCACCGCGGCGGCCGTGTCACGCCTCGAGCAGAAGTCTGGGCTTCGTGGCCCCTCCGGCGATCAAGCAGCTGTGTGGGCCGGCCTGCGCTCACTTCTGGTCTGCGTCGGCGAGAGCGCCGCCAGTTCACAGACGTCTGCGATGTGCCTCTCCACGCTTCTCGGCGATCACTCGCCGCGTGGTCCGACTCGAAGGACGCTCAGGTAGCGGCGTGGTGCTCGGTCGCCCATCCGCGCGCGGATGCGGTGGGCGATCGCGTTTAGCAGGGACTCGCGCACGTCGCCATCGAGGCGGCGGTACACCGAGGTCGAGCGCAGGAGATCGGCGAAACCGTCCCCATCGAACCACTGGACGGTCGGGTACCACCGCACGATCGTCGGGCCGAACAGGTCGCCGGGGTCATCGACCAATCCCCAACCCTCGTCCGTGGCGCGCACCTCATCCTCCAGCGGTGGATGGCCCCAGTCAGGGTTGCCAGGGGAATAGCGCTCGTGCAGATCGGCGGTTTCGGCGTAGGCCTCCGGCTCACCCGGCCGGCGGACGACGACGTTGCCGAGCAGTGCCATCCATCCTCCCGGACGGGTCACGCGATGCGCTCGCCGCCAGCCGATCGACGGGTCCACCCAGTGCCACGCCGACGCAGCCACCAGGACATCGAACTGCCGACCGCGGTCATTCCACTCCTCGAATGTCGACGTCTCGACCTCGACGTTGCGAAAGGTCGCCAGTCGTCGCCGAGCGAGTGCGGCCATGCTCTCGCCGGGCTCAATAGCGGTTACCGAGCACCCGAGCGCTGCGAGCGAGCGTGTCGCCTGGCCGCTGCCGCAGCCCACCTCGAGCACCGACGACCGTGTGTCCGTCCCGGTAATGGCGACGAGGTCTGCGAAGAGCCGGTCAGGGTAGGTCGGTCGCACCCGGTCGTAGAGTTCGGGCACCTCGTTGAACACCCGACCCAGGTCACGTCGATCGAGGTCTGCCATCACACCATTCTGTCGCGCAGGCTGAACCCATCGAGCCTGCACGCCGAACGCCGGCGACCGCGGGCACGCCCACGCCCAATCCACGGTCGCTGCGCTCAGCCATCCGCGGCTCCAGTCACCGTCAGCGGAACGCTGCCAGCGGGAACACGCTTGCGCTGAGCGGCGCTGCCCGAACTCATGAGCAGTGCACGAGTTCCCACGTACCCCGCCCGGCTTCCAATTCCGGGACGCGGGGGCTATCCGGGACACCTCGGCGGCGCGACGCGTCGCTGTCGTAGAGCACCCGGATCTTGAGGTGGGCGTGCGTGACCTGCTTCCTCGCCGGGACGAGCGTCTCCTGGACGGCCACGGGAGCACCTCCTTCGCGCGGCCAGCAGGGAGGTCGTCCTACTCCGGTCTCCGCGCAGGGACGCGCCCGCATTGACCTCGACGAGAAGACCTTGCCGTGGGCTCTCCGCGGGTCGTCTGGCATCGTCAACCCGGCCCCAATCCCGTGACCTGGATGCGCTCGATCTTGGCCAGCCAGGCCGGTGCCCCCTGCGGTCGCCGCGTACATCAAGAGCCAGCAGGCATCGATCGCGGCGGTGCTCAACGGGTTCAACGTGCTGCTCGCCCTGGCAATCATCGTGAGCCTGCTCGGGATCGTCAACACCCTCGTGCTCTCGATCGTCGAGCGGACCCGGGAGATCGGCGCGCTGCGCGCGATGGGGATGACCCGCCGCCAGCTCAAACGAATGATCAGGATCGAGAGCCAGATCACCGCGCTGATCGGCGCCGTGATCGGAATCATCGTGGGCGTCGCACTCGCAGGCCTCACCACCGCCGCGCTCTCCAGCTGGAGCCTGACCTTCACGGTTCCCATGTCCACGCTCATCGGCATGATCGTGATCGCCTTCTTCGCCGGCAGACTCGCCAGCAGATGGCCCGCACGCCGAGCCGCCCACCTCAACCCGCTGCAAGCGCTCCAATACGAATAGCTGACGCCGGGCGAGCCAACCGATCCGACACCTCCTTTGCTACCAGCGCAGGACCTCTCGAACGCACGGACCAAGCACCCGCTCCGCCCGCGAAAGCGAGACGCGCCTCGCTCCTCGAGACGCCTCCTTTGTCGCCCACGCGGCCACCGAGCCGCGACTACTGCTTCACGTCCTGGCTGGCGGGAAGCTGTAGGCGGCTTCGCCGAAGCGCATTGCGATCGAGAAATGCTCCGCTCCATCGTGTGTCCGCAGCTTCGCCCCGACGAAGTCGGGCTCACTCACCAGCATCCGGGCGCCGTCGCCGATCGCGAATCCGTCGGCCCAGTTGTAGTCGTAGTAGCGCACAGTGCCCTTCGCTTGGAAGCGCCACGCTTCACCGGCACTCATTAGCAAGCAGGCCTCTTTGCCCTCGAGCCGCCTCAGCATCTCGATCAACGACGCGTAATCCAGCTCGTCGTCAGCGTCGGGCGGCAAGAGATCCTCCACGAGCAGGTCAGGCTACTCGCCTGACCACCGGGCTGCCCCATCTCGATCAAGGCAGGTGTCTGTGAGGCCTGCGCTGGGTCCATTGAGACTCCTGGACGTTCCTCGTCCTTCCGCGTCTCGCCCGGTCGCGGAGCCTGGGTCGCCGAGCGCAAGGGTGCTTCGCGTCACACGTGATGCCCTATGGCCACCCTTGCGCGTGATCTTGCCCGACTTGCTTGGCGAGTCGGAAGAATGGCCAGGAGTGAGCGACGCCCAGACGTGCTGACCGTTACCCCCTCACCGGGTAGGCTCGTATCTTCCGCGCAACCAGTGCCGCTCTTGCTCCACTCCGTCGCCGATAGCAGAACGAAACGATGAGACACGTAGCCGTCGTGCTTTACATGCTCGCGCTAGTAGCCGTCGTGGTCGGCGTGGACATCGTGTTCTTCAGGCACCACTTCTGGCAGCGGCTGATGGTAAACGTCGGAATTGTCCTGGTATTCCTGGCGTTCGGTTTGAGGTTCCTGAAGCGCACATGAGCGCTGCCGGGCAGACTTTCGCTCTGTCGCCGCCCGAGGATTGCGGACATCGAACGCTACGTCGCGGCGAAGCGCCGCACGCTGGCGATCAAGACGGTCCGCAACCACGTCAACACGATGCACTCGATCTTCGACCTCGGGCTGCGGAAGGGCTGGCGCTCCTCGAACCCCGTCAAGTTGGCCGACCGGCCGACCGTGAAGAAGACCGAGACGCGAATCCAGTTCCTCGACCAGCCCGAGCTCGAGCAGCTGCTCGCCGCTCGTTACCCTGACGACGCTTTCGGCCGGATCGAGCCGACGCTGCACTTGACGGCCGCGATGACCGGTCTGCGGCAGGGCGAGTTGCTGGGCCTCCGTTGGCGCGACGTCGACCTCGACGCGCGCAAGGTCCGCGTCGTCTCGCCGTACGTCCGTGGCGAGTTTGGCGATCCGAAGTCGGCCGGCTCGGGCCGGTCCGTCCCGATGGCCGAGCGAGTTGCGGTCGCGCTCCGCGAGCTGCGCTTGATCCCCGAGCTCGTCGGACCGGTCAGGGCTCCGGTTCTGCGAGGTACGGCTCGATCCAGTCCCGGTAGGAACCGATGAAGTCGCGAGCCGTGTCCCGCACGAGGATCGCCGCGCGATGCACATCGCCAGCGGGCGTCTGGACATAGCTGTGCTCGATGCGTGTGCGCGCATTCTGCGCCTGGACCAGCCGGCCGCAGAGCCTCGCGGTGATGATCTTGGCGTCGCGCATGGTCTCAAAAGCGATCTGCGTCGCCGACCCATGACTGTCCGCCGGTCTCGGCAAAGCCGCGAGCTTGACGCCGGCTTCCGCGAGTTCGCCCACGTAGTTCTGAACACGCCCGAGGGCTCGCTCGACCGCCTGAACGCGGTTGTACGCGTCCATGTCCTCCAAGGTGTTGTATGCCGCCTTGAACTGCTGGAGGTCGAAGTCCGTGCCGAAGCTCGCCATCGCGTGCTCCAGGGCCGCGTACTGTCGTGGGAGGTCCTCGAGGTGGCGGACGATCGCAAGACGCCAGCGTTTCGTGTCCACGTGCCTGGCGTCGGGATCGGGCATCGTCACCGCGCCAGCACGCGGTCAAGGCCGGCCAGGGCGGCCTCGGTGCGGTGCGCATGTCGTCGTCGACCCAATCGTCGCAGGGTGGGCTCCCGGCTGCGAAGTTGTGGCCACAGCCCTTCGCGGTCGACGAGCACCCGGCCGTCGGCGATCACGTCGGCGAGGAACGACGGCTCGCTCTCTGCGTCCTCGACGCGGATCACATCGACGCGCCGCCCCGTGGCGTCCGTCAATTTGGCGCTCAGCTCGACGACTCGTTCGAGGCTCCCATCACGAAGGGCCACGAGCACGTCGACGTCGCTTCCGGGAGCCGAAGTACCTCGGGCCACCGACCCGAACAGCAGAGCGAAGCGGACGTTGTGCTCGGTGCGCAGGGCTGCCCGTAGAGCCGAGAGCAGTTTCCAGGAACGCCGCACGTACTCTCGCTCGGACAACGACATGTCGAGCGTTCGCGGCGACGGCCGAGCCGCACGAAGGCTGCCTTCGGCGACCGCGCGGCGCAGCGTGCGTTCGTGCACGCCTACCTCACGAGCCACGAGCGCCAACTCTGTCATGAGTCCATTATAGACAAGGCATGTGTCCGTTCTATGGGCGCTCATATGTCCAATCGCGCTCGGTTCAGATCACCACGCTGGACTACTCGTCCTCGAGCGGCGGGTACTGCGGCGGCGCGGTTCCGCGCCGCTCACTGACTCGTGGGATCGCCTGGGAGCCGTCGACTCGCTCGCGCAGCGTGAGCATCACGCGCCAGTCGTCGCCGTAGTCGAAGACGTACGCGATCCGCGCCCCGATCTTGAGGTGCAGTTCGTCGACAGGCACGTCCGCGGTCTTGCTGTCGATGTCCGGGGCACCCGGGATTACGCGCTCAGCATCGGCGTCGCCCCAGAACTGGCCGTCGAGCCAGAACGAGTAGAGGTGATCGTTCTCCCAGTTGAACGCCTGCTGGATCGCGTCGTGTAGCGCGGTGAGGTGTTCATGCCCGGCGACCGCGACCTTCGAGTTGACGCCACTGACGTTGAGCAGCTGGGCGTCGAACACGAACACGGTGCGGCCGGTCACCTCGGTTCGGCGTCGCCCGAGCACGAAACGTGGCGGCCGGGCTTAGCGAGATCAGCGTCCGCCAGCTGTGTGGGTCGGCAGGATCGGGCCTGCGGTCGATCAGCCCATACGCCTCGCCACGGCAGAGGACGTCGCCGACCACACAGGAGACGCCCTGCTCGCTCGGTGGATGCCCAGTCTCGTCGCGCCAGCCCCACTGCGCGGCCTCGTGCGCCGGCGCGACGAGCTGCTCACGCGTACACGTCGCGCTCTCCTCGAGCGCTTCGACGACCCGGTCGGCGACCAGTGCCGTGAACGCGTCCCCGCCACCGAGATCCAACCAGAACTCGTAGAGCAGCGCAATCGGATCCGCCGCGAGCCTGCGGCCTCGCGGAGTAATGACGAGCCTGAGTCCGCGCCGGCGGACGAGCCGGCGCCGCTTCAGCCCTTCGCGCAGCTCTTCAAGCAAGGGTTGATCGCGTACGCAGGGTCATAGAGCTTCGCCTGGATTGCCCACAGCCCGCCGTCATTCTCCTCGGCGATCAGATCGATCCCAGCGTCACGGCCCCAAGCGTCGGGCCATTCCGACCACAGCCACACCCGCCGGATGCGGGGCCGGCACTCGCGGGCGTTCAGCAGAAACCAGCGGCAATCCGCTCGAACTCCCGGAAGCGCACCTCCGGCCGCGGGTCGAGCGAGTAGAGAAGGTCGCTGAAGCGCCGTCCACTCATCGAGCGCGACAAAAGCTACGACTGCACAGCGACGTCTTGTTTCGGAGCGAGTCTGATGTCCCGAAAACAGTACATGGACAGTACACACCTCAGCCAAACGCACCGCTCAGATCCCCACACAGAAACCCCGCCTGAGCGGGGCTTTCCTCCGAGTCGGGGAGACAGGATTTGAACCTGCGACCGCCCGGCCCCCAGCCGGGGGCAGGGGGTTGCGCTCAGCTGTCTGCCCCGGAATTTGCAGGGTTTTCTTGGTCTGAGTTGGGTGCAGTTTCGCTCAGTTTGTCGTCCGTTTTGTCGTCCGTGGTTGAGCCCGCAAGCGAAAACGCCGCATTGACCATCGCTGCCTCGTTCGGGTTCGGCGCGTAGTGTGCGTAGATCAGCGTCGTCTTGATGTCGGCGTGGCCCATCCACTCCTGCAGGGTTCGCATCGGGACTCCTGCCGCGGCCATCCGCGTACCGAACGTATGCCTCAGATCGTGAAAGCGAACCTGTCGCACGCCTGCTCGCTTCAGCGCTGCTTTGAAGCGCCTGCTGACCTCGTGACGGTCGAGCGGCGCGCCGGTGAGCGGGTGGGCGAACACGAGGTCCTCGTCGGCCTGGAACGCTGACGCCTTGTAGTGGCGGTCGAGCTCGCCGCCGACGCGGTCGGCCATCGGCACCGTCCGGGAGGAGTGCGCGGACTTCGGGGAGCGCTTGCGCCGCTCCTGCGCCGGAAACAGCTCGTCGTATCTCGGGGAGTTCTTGCGGCGGACGTGGGGATATACGACGCGGATCTTCTGCACCGCCCAGTCGATGTCTCGCCACCGCATGCCAAGCAGTTCGCCCTGCCGCAGCCCGGTCATCGCAGCGGTAAGGAACAGCAGTCGCTCCAGTCGAACGAGCTCGTCGTCGAGCACCGCGCATGGCGTGGCGCGAGACAGGTACATCGCGGTCGCCGCCGAGACCCCGAGGGCAGCGCCGACCTCCTTCCAGGTCGTGGGCCCGGTAGATGCCTCCGTGCCGCTGTTCGATGATCGATGTCCACCGCTGACGGGATCACGGCTTCCGTGGGAGGATCGCAACGCCGGTGTCGACGATCGCGCGGAACCCGAGCCGCTCATGTAGTCGGCGTGGGCGGTTATCGCGCTCGGCGCAGATCCAGACGGCCGGCGCAGCATCTGCCGCCGCGCGAATGGCGAGCGCGGTGAGCGCACCGCCGAGCCCAGTGCCCCGGCGCTCAGGGCGCACGAACACGCGTGTGAGCTCGCTGCCGCCGTCGTGCGTCTCCACCTGCGCGAAACCGGGTGGGGTGGCCCGCCTCGACCGCTGCGATCACCCGCACGTCAGCGAGTTCAGCCACCTCGCGGGCCTGGGCGTGGAAGCTCCCGGTCTCGGTTTGCTCACCGAAGTCCTCCCGATGCCATATCTCGCGGAGCTCCCGCACCGCGTCGTAGTGCACCTCAACGACCTCGCTGCGACCCTTAGGGACTGTAGAAAAATAAGTCAGTAGACGTGTCACTCCCAAACAGCCGATGTTCTGCATATGCGCTGTGAAACCCTGCTGAGTTGTTCTTGTACGAGCCCTTAGGGACGCGACGGCCATCATGGAGCATGAAGATGAGCGGACTTGCCGTCCACCCCCGCTCGCGAAGCTCATCCACCACCCGGGCGGGCATCGGGATCATCGACTCGACGAAACGGTGAGCGCAGTCGACGAGCTCACGGTCGGCCGCCCCGATCATCTCCCGCCTCCATCGGCCGGTCCAGCCGGATGCAGTTGTACTCCCAGAGATCGAGAGATCGGGGTGGCGCGGGTTGCGGAACACCGTCCCGTGCGAGAACGGCCTGACCTTTTCGCACACCCGCTCCTTCCAGGGCAGATCCCGCGCCGGAATCTCTCCTCGGCCGCGATGTCCGACATTGCCCGGACACTAAGCGAGCCTCACATTCATCAACACCCGGAGCCGGGCGACTGCGCTGACGCGCCTGCGCTATGGGCGTCAGGCACGTCGACCGAAGGCGATCCGGTCAGCCGATAACGACGGTGCGCCCGAAAGCGCGGCCGTAGGCTCGCATTTCACACTTGGTTGGTGGCGAGGCGACTTTCGACCATGTCGCACGAAGCAATGGGAGCGCCAGCGCGTGTGCCGCGTGCTGCCCCCCCACTGGCCGCGTCTACGCGCGCGGCCGCATAGCGGTAAGCCTTTGATCGCGAACGCGCTGCGGGCGGGAAGCTGGCGCTTTCGCGCCTATCGTTGTGGCGCCGCGCTTGGACTGTCCGCGATCGCTGCTTGGAGGGCCTGCGTGGCTTCCGGGGTGAGTTGGTGGCGCACAAGTCGGCCGCCTTGCCCGTCGAGCGCGGTGACCATCGCGTCGATGTGCTCGCCAGGAGCTAGGAGGATCACCGCCGAGGACCCCTCGGCCACCTCGTTTCGCACGACGTCGAACAGCGCGCTCTGAAGACGCGGGCCGGCGCGCTCGTTGGCCACCCCCCGGCCATGCCGCCTGCTGTCAGTCCCACGGCGACCCCGGGCGGGCCGAGCAGCAACCCGGCCACGCCGCCGGCAAGCGCGCCCTCGCCGTCTTGCGCCCGATGAAGTCCTGCTCGTCGTCTGCGTCCAAGTAGTGACCGGCGAATGCCTCCGAAACACGATCCGATCGCGGCGATGGTGCTCGACGAACGCGATCTCGTCCGCCCACCTCACGCCCGCTACCTGCCGAGGCCCACGCGAATAAGCTTGCTCGGCGCCCCCGGTGTGCTCAAACACCATCAGTGCCAGATCAAGGCCCACCGCTTCCATCGCGCGTGAACGCTAGACGCTCCGCACCTCCCGACGCATCCTCGGATTCGGGTGACGCGGCGACTGCGGGGACGCGAGCTCCAACGGATCTCGCTGCTCTCACGACGTCAGGCCGGCGGACATCCACGCGCCGCTTCCCTCCCAGCCGGTCGCCGCGCTCGTCTCGAGCCGTCCAAGCTGCAACGATCGCGGGACCACAGCCACTCGGACGAAACGAGGCACCTGATGAGCAACGACATGAGCCGGGAGTGGCCAGAGGAGTTGGATGCGCTCACAGCGGCGCCCGCCAACCACCGCCTCCTGCTCGAGAATGAGCGCGTGCGCGTGCTCGAGACCGTCGTAGGGTCATTGGTAAGAAACGTGTCACCAGCCGCAAACGAGCGGCGTTATGGAGCCCACAGGACTGCCCACAAGGGACGGCATTCGGCATGGGCGCCGATTGGCTTCCGCTCCGCGATTGGCGAGCGGGAGTTTGCCGTTGCCGCCAGAGGGCCGCCGCCCCCCGTTCCGCAGCGGGGGCCAGATCGAGGCGAACCGGCGCTTCTACTCCTCATGAAACCAGGCGTCTCCTCGGCTGGAGTTGCCCCGTTCAGGAAGGAACTGTTACGCGTTCCGCAGTGACCGTTGCCGCAGGAATCGCTCGACGAGGCGGCCCACCGCGTCGGGATCATCGGCGCACGGCCAGTCACTGTCGTCGAGAATTGCGAGCTCGGCATTCGGGAAGGCCTCCCGCTGGCGCTGGGCCAACCCGACAGGTAGGTAGGGGTCGTGAGCTCCCCAGATCACGAGGGCGGGCCGGTTGCGCGGCGCTAAGGCATCGGCCTGTCGTCGTCCCGGTCCGGCGGGATCATCGGTGGCCCGATACAGGCGGAGGATCGCGCGGGAGGTGCCGGCGTCCATGTCGTCATACATCCGGTCGATGAACGCCCGAGATAGCCCACGAGGGTTGCCATGTCGCAGCGCTGTGCGCAGGCCGGAACGGGTGGTGGTCGCCTGGAAGACCTCGCCCGCGACCGGCGTGCGCCAGATGCGGGCGAGATAGTGCCAGCTGTAGTCGAGCAGTACCCCGGTGTTGATCAGCACCACGCTTGCTAGCCGCTGGGGATGGTCCGCCGCCCACTGGAGGCCCCACGGGCCGCCGAAGTCATGCAGGACCAGGTGGGCGCGGTCGATCGCGAGCTGATCGAGCATCGAGCCGAGGAATTGGGCGTAGCCCTCGACGGTGTAGTCGAAGCCCTCAGGCTTATCGGCGTGGCCGAAACCGGGCATGTCGCACGCTCCGCGCGGGCCAACGGCGAGGCGCGGACGATCAGATCGTCCCAGTCGCGCCGTGAGCCCGGATTGCCGTGCACGAATACGACCGACTCCGCGGCGTCTGGGTCACCTGCCGATGAGACTAGAGTCGACACTCCATCTACCGCCATGCGGGCGACGGTCACGCCCGCCGGCAGCGGCGGCTTCTCGGCGTGCGCTCCTGAAAGCCGCTCCGCTCGATATCTCCTCCGGCGCGTCGCGCTGACCCGCGCCGCGCGCCGGAGGAACCGCGCGAACTCCCGGTCATTGGGCCGAATCGATCGCGAGCCGAACGCGTGGAACCACTGCGCACACTGCGCGTCATTGGCAGCCGCCGAGAACAGCATGCGCTCCAGCGGGTTGAAACGCCGACCCGTTGCGTAGTCGGAGGTGAGCAGGAAATGCCCGAACAGCTTGCGACGGTGGCGCTTGCGGTAGCGGTCGATCGCTTCGTCGAGCTGCGCGTCCGAAGCCGAACCACTAAACGCGGGGGCA
>Ga0187766_10001424_pt1 | contig 14000 bp, 10 predicted proteins | sample 0216_QUI02_MP05__4_FD_132971 | JGI IMG/M metagenome (GOLD analysis project Ga0187766, IMG submission 132971) | Tropical peat soil microbial communities from peatlands in Department of Meta, Colombia - 0216_QUI02_MP05_20_MG | ecosystem: Environmental > Terrestrial > Soil > Wetlands > Peat ... | reverse complement strand
TGGCTGGGAGCTGAAGGACGGGCCGATCACCGAGAAGGCCATCTCCCCGATGCGCAGCTTCGTGGCCTCGCCCATGCGCCACCGGCGGCTGTTCCTGGCGGGCGACGCGGCGCACATCGTGCCGCCCACCGGCGCCAAGGGCCTCAACCTGGCCATCGCGGACGTGACCGCCCTGGCCGCGGCCCTGACCAGCCTGCTGCGCGAGGCAGACCCTGGCCCGGCCGACGCGTACTCGGACACGTGCCTGGACCGGGTCTGGCGGGCCACGCATTTCTCCTGGTGGATGACCTCCATGCTGCACGTGGACCCGCACCCGGATCCGTTCGGCTCCGAGCTCCAGCTCTCTCAGCTGCGCTACGTCGTAGGCTCCCGCGCGGCCGCCACCACCCTGGCCGAGAACTACACCGGTTACTTCCCGCTGCGCTGGTGATCCGGTGTCTTACCCAGCTGGCCGGTGCTCGCTCGCCGGCTCTCGATAACACCCACGGCCGCGCCGGTGCTAGCGCGCGACGAGCATAGCGCCGATCGACACCGTGGATGCGACGACGATGAATACGACCATCAGGACTACGGCCACCCAGCTGCCGGAGAGCAGGGCGGCTGCCATCCCGACGTGTGCCGCGAGGATCACGCAGGCGCCCGCGGTGACCGCCGTGTTCATCCGGACCCGGGGCCGTTTCCGGGCGGGCCCGTGGGGCGGCGAGGCCAGGGTCAGCCCGGCAGGGACATCCGCGGTGACCGCGGCCAGCTCCGCGTAGGTCCGCGAGGTGAGCGCCCGGCCGATCCGCTCCTCGAACTCGTCTATGGTCAGCCTGCCTTGCACGAACGCGGCCTTGAGCACGTCAATCACCTGTTCGCGCTCGGCGCGAGAGGTCCTGACGTGGTCACGGCCGACCGTGGCCGCTGCCATCTGGGTTTCCGGCTCTGACCTCACCGGCGCCTCCCCGCGAGCACAACGCAAGGACAGCGTAACCCGGCTGCCCGCGGCCAGTCATCCCCGGCGTCTGGGGCAGCCCTGGCCGCTACCCCAGACCCAGGTAAGGCCGCGGGCGCAGGGCGCGGGCCAGCAAGCCGACGCACGGAGCTGGTGCGCGTAACTGCCTGCTGCGGGTTACGGGATTTGGCCGTTGGCTCCGGGCCGCTCCCGCTGGCCGTCTGATGGCACCGGCGGGCATCATGGTCGGGTGCCTGGAATCTACGACGAACCGGAGTTCTACGAGGCCGCGTGCGCCTACCGCGACGTCCCGCGCGACGTGGACGCCCTGCTCCGCTGGTCCGACAAGCACCGGACCGCAGCCGCAGGTCCGCTGCGGTCCGTGCTGGAACTAGCGGCCGGACCCGCCGAGCACGCCCGAGAGCTGGCGTGCCGGGGCCTCGAGGCCACCGCGCTCGATCTGTCTGCAGCGATGTGCGCGCGAGCCAGGGAGCAGGCTGCGGCGGCCGGGGTCAGCCTGACCGTCGCGCAGGCCGACATGCGGGACTTTCACCTGCCGGGCCGGTTCGATCTCGCCATCACCATGCTCAACTCGCTGTGTCATCTGCTGACCCTCGACGACCTCATCCCGCACCTGGCCTCGGTCGCGCGCCATCTCGTCCCGGGCGGCCTGTACATCGCCGAGCTCGCCCATCCCGCGGACTACTTCACCGCCGAGCGCAGGACGAGCAGCGAGTGGAGCAACGAGGTCGACGACGGCACCGTCAGCGTGCGCTGGGGCGGCGGGACGGACCGGATCGACCCGATCACGCAGATAACCAGGGAGCACGTCAGCATCACCTACCGCAGGAGGGGCGGCGCCGTGCGCACCGTCACCGATGTAGTCCCGAACCGGTTCTGGACCGCGACCGAACTGGCCGCCGCGCTCCGGCTGGCCGGCGGGTTCGTCCTGGCGGCCAGCTACGGGGACTTCGACGCCGACTCGCCCGTGGACGCGGCGGGGGCGTGGCGGATGATCCTGGTGCTGCGCCGCGAGTAGGCGGCCCCGGGGCGGCTGGCCTGCGGGGCGTTCCCGCCGACCGCGACCACCACCCCAGCCAGCACCAGCACCACGCCCAGAAGCTGAAGGGCAGACGGCCGCTCGGCCAGGAACACGTAGCTGAGCGCCACCGATCCGGCCGGCTGAATGAGCAGCAGCGCGCCGATCATCCCGGCGGCCAGGCGCGGCATCGACACCGTGATCAGCAGCCAGCCGATGACCTGCGAGGTCAGGGCGAGCAGCGCGAGCCAGCCGAGGGCTGGCCAGGCCGGCCCCAGCCGGTAGTCCTGCAGCACGAAGCCGACCACCGCCGCCGTGGCCGTCGCGCCCGCGGTGGCCTCGAACAGCACTCCGGCGACCGCCGAGCGCGGGGCGGCCGCCGCCACCTCGGGCGTCGTTCCGCCCGGTGCCCGGGGCGAGGTGGCCTGCCGCAGGGTGAGGATGTAGATCGCGTAGATGACGGCGACGGCCGCGCCGTACGCCACGCCGAGCGCCGGGTCGGTGCCGTAGGCCCGCTTGCCTCCGACGTTGGCCAGCCCGCCCACCAGGACCAGCCCGGCCAGCATGACGGGGGAGGCCAGCACGAGCGAGCGGCGCGGACGCTCGCCCAGGATCAGCCAGGCGAGCAGCGAGATGATGAGCACCTGCAAGTTGGTCACCACGGTGCCGAGTCCGGCCCCGATCGCGTCGATCGCGTGGCTCCACAAGATGAGGTCCCCGGCGAGGAACACGCCCGCCAGCCGGGCCAGCCAGCGGCTGCGCGAGGGTAGCCGCCGGGTCCCGCGCCTGCGCTCGGCCACGGCCAGGGCGCCGAGCACCGGGAGAGCGAAGGCGCACCGGCCGAGGGCCGTGATGCTGGGCGAGGTGCCGGCCAGCCGCATCAGCACCGCCGAGCTGGAGATGCAGACGGCTCCCGCAGCCGCCGCGGCGGCCGGCGGCAGTGCGAGCCCGGATGAACGAACCCAGGAACCCCCTGGCCCCCCCGATCCTCCCTGCTCTCCGGACCCCCCTTGGGCTCTCATCGCGGCGTGTCCCCTCTCCTTTGCCCTCCGCAATAAATTAGAATATAGAGGCGAATGGTATCGGCGCGACGATCCAGGCGACCCGGAAGGCGGGTACACGCAGCTCCGCGTCGGCTAGGGCTGGAAGCCGGCCCAGGGGTCGTAGTCCACTTCCAGCGGTTCCTGTGGCGGGCGCTCGGCCTCGGGCACGTGCCGGAGGTTGACCCGGATCCGGTACCAGCTCGAGCTCCGGCCGCGCATCGAGTCGACCAGGACGTCGGCGGGCTCGAGCCGCGGCCACACCGACGGATGCCGTGCCTTCCAGCGCTCCAGGCCCGCCATCGCCTCGTCCCTGGTCTCCGCCCGGGCGATCTCGATCAGCGGCATCGTGCTGCGCCGCCTTCCCGTGGGCCCGGCGGTCTTGCCCGGCGCGGGGGGAGGGGCGATACCGGCCCGGCGCTTGGACGGCTGGACCCGGGGCGCCTCGCCGGTCTGCTTCTCGTAGTGCGGCGGCCACGGCGCATCGGGCAGGCCCGCCGCCTCGTCCCTGGCGGCCAGCTCGAGCAGCCCGTCGAGGGACCCAGCCGCCTCGTCCATGCCCGCCCACGGATCGCCGCCGGCCGCCAGCCGCGCCGGGACGGTCTCGATGGTGAACGCGGCCGGATCGCACGATGGCACCTCGTCCCAGGTCAGGGGAGCCGAGACCCGGACGTCGGGGACCGGGCGGATGGAGTATGCGGACGCCACCGTGCGGTCCTTGGCGTTCTGGTTGTAGTCGACGAAGACGCCGTGCCGCTCTTCCTTCCACCACTTGGAGGTGGCCAGCTCGGGCGCCCGCCGCTCGATCTCGCGCGCTACCGCGACGGCCGCGCGTCGCACCTCGCCGAACGGCCAGCGAGTCAGGATCCGCGCGTAGATGTGCATGCCGCGCGACCCCGAGGTCTTCGGCCACCCGGTCAGCCCGTAATCGGCCAGCACGTCCCTGGCTACCATGGCCACGTCCCTGATCTGCGGCCATTCCACGCCGGGCACCGGATCCAGGTCGACCCGCAGCTCGTCCGGATGGTCCAGGTCGGTGGCGCGCACCGGATGCGGGTTCAGGTCGATGCAGCCGAGGTTGATTATCCAGGCCAGCGCGGCCTCGTCGCTGACCACCACCTCGTCGGCGGTGCGGCCGGACGGAAAGCGCAGCTCGGCGGTCTCGATCCAGTCCGGGCGCTTGTCCGGCGCCCGCTTCTGGAAGAACGGCTCGCTCTCCGCGCCGTTCACGAAGCGCTTGAGCGCCATCGGCCGCCCCTCCACTCCGCCGAGCGCCCCGGGGGCAACGGCCAGGTAGTAGCGCACCATGTCCAGCTTGGTGACCTCGGCGCGAGAGAAGAACACCTTGCTCGGGTTGCTGATCGCGACCTCGCGGCCGGCCAGCTCCAAGACCAGCTTCGGTTCAGCCATGCTCGGCTCCCGCCGACTGGGCTCCCGCCGACTGGGCCTCCGGTGACCGGGCCACCGGTGACCGGGTCCCGGACGACCGGCCGCGCAGGATCTCGTCGAGGTTGAAGCTCACCGGCTCCTCGAGCTGGGCGTAGGTACACGAGCGCGGCTCCCGGTCCGGCCGCCAGCGGACGAACTGCGCGGTGTGCCGGAACCGCGGGCCCTCCATGTGGTCGTAACGGACCTCGAGTACCCGTTCCGGGCGCAGCGGGATGAACGACAGGTCCTTGTCCGCGTTCCACCTGCTGGCCATGGCCGCCCGCGGGGTGCGCTGGCCGGCCTCGTGCTCGGCCCAGTTCCACGGATGCTGGTCGAACGTGGTGACCAGCGGCTGCAGCTCCTTGAACAGCTCGATCCGCTGCTTCATCGGGAACGCGCCGACCACGCCGACGCTGGCCAGCTTCCCGTCGTCCCTGTACAGCCCGAGCAGCAGCGACCCGATGCGGTCCTCGCCGCTCTTGTGGATCCGGTAGCCGGCCACCACGCAGTCCGCGGTGCGCTCGTGCTTGACCTTCAGCATGACCCGCCGGTCCGGCTCGTATATCCCGCCGGCCGGCTTGGCGATCAGCCCGTCCAGGCCCGCGCCCTCGAACTGGCTGAACCAGCCGGCGGCCACCTCCCGGTCGGTGGTCGTCGGGGTCAGGTGAATGGGGGAGCCCGCCGTGGCCAGGACGCTCTCGAGCGCGGCCCGGCGCTCGGCGAACGGTCGCTCCATATAGTCCGAATCCCCGAGCGCGAGCAGGTCGAACGCGATGAAGTGCCCGGGCGTCTGGGTCGAGAGCAGCTCGACCCGGCTGGCTGCGGGGTGGATCCGCAGCTGCAGTGCCTCGAAGTCCAGCCGCCGGCCCCCGGCGTCGGGGACCACGATCTCCCCGTCGATCACGCAGCGCTCCGGCAGCTGGGTCCGGATCGCGGCCACGAGTTCGGGGAAATACCTGGTCATCGGCCGCTCGTTCCGGCTGCCGATCTCGATCTCGTCGCCGTCGCGGAACACGATCGACCGGAAGCCGTCCCACTTCGGCTCGAACACGTAGTCCCCGCTCGGAATGCCGTCCACCGGCTTGGCCAGCATCGGCGCGACCGGCGGGTTGACAGGAAGATCCATGGCCCCCAGCTTCCAAGATCAGGTCGGTAGATGGTGTACTTCCCCATTACCCACGACGATCATGCCCTGCTGATTCAGAGGTTCGCATTATCCAGGCTTCCCGCGTGGCTCCTCGCCGTAGCCACGAGCCGACGGCTGCGAGCCGACGGCCGCTCGCACGGGCCCGAAGGCCCGTACTCGCCGCCGGAGCCTGGATAATGCCGCGCCAGACTCACCGCCGGCCAGATAGGGGCCGGTCCACGCCTCGCTGCGCCGCCACAGCTCCGTGGCCAGCTCGGGTGTGGCGGCCGGGTTCGGGGCGCGCTCCGCGCACTGGTCGTAGAACCGGCCGCTGACCTCCGCCACGTCCGGTGAGGTGGCGCAGTACAGCGAGGTCGCGGCGCCCTCGGTTACCGAGAGCATCCGCCGCGTGATCAGCGGCCGCACCGGCCACGGCACCCGCCGCCAGATGTCCGAGGCCACCACGCCCGGGTGCAGCGCGTAGGACGTGACCCCGGTGCCCGCCATACGGCGGGCCAGTTCCTGGGTGAACAGCACGTTGCACAGCTTGGAGACCGCGTACTCGTGCAGCGCGGTGATGTTGCGCGCGGGCCGGCGCACCGCCTCGAAGTCGATACCGCGAGCGTTGTAATGGGCGTCGCTGGACACGTTCACGATCCGCGACGGCGCGCTGCCGGTCAGCCGCTCCAGCAGCAACCGCGTCAACGCGAAGTGCCCGAGGTGGTTGACCCCGAACGTCATCTCGAACCCCTGCCTGGTCAGGCCGTGCGCTCCGCCCACCCCGGCGTTATTGATCAGCACGTGCAGCGGCTCCCCGCGAGCGAGAAACGCGGCAGCGCACGCCCGCACCGACTCCAGGTCGGCCAGGTCCAGCGCCAGGAAGAACACCGACTCGTTCCCGGTCGCGGCCCTGATCGCCCCGACCGCCGCGTGCCCCTTACTCGCGGATCGGCTCGCCACGTAAACCCGCCCGCGCCGCCGGGCCAGCTCCTCCGCCGTCGCCCGCCCGATCCCGGTATTAGCCCCGGTCACCAGGAACGTGAGCTCACCCAGCTCGCTCATATCCACGTCCGAAGATCGTGGACCGTTACCTCCGTACAACGACGGTAACGGCCCACGATGATGACAGCAGACGGCCTACTCGACCGGGATTTCCTTGTTGATCAGGCTGAGGTCGATGCCCTGGCGGTTGCGGATGATGCGGGCGCCCACGAAGATGACGATGGCCAGCACGTACAACGCGCCCATGAACACGAGCGAGCCCTTGTGGTTGACGCCGTACGCGGACTTCGAGAGCCACTCGTAGAGGTTGAATACGAGTAGCGCGACCGTGACGACTCCGGCCACAGGCACGACCGGCACGCCGAACAGCTTGACCTTGCTGGCCGGCGAGGCGTACCACAGGTCCGGCTTGCGCAACGGGAGAATCACCACCGCTATCGAGCTGAACAGGTACGTCACCGCGATGACCAGGGTGGCGTCCAGCGTGTAGCTGGCGAAGGTCGCGCTGTACGCGTACAGCGCCGACAGCCCGACCGCGGGCAGCAGCATCAGCAGCAGCGAATAGAACGGCACCCTGCGCTTCTCGGAGACCTCGGCCGCCCGGTCGGGGAGTACCCGGTCGAACGCGGCCGCGAAGATGACCCGGGTCGAGGACAGGAACAGGCTTCCCACCCAGCCGAAGAACCACAGGCTGATCACCAGGATCAGGATCACCTGGAATGCGCTGTTGTTCACCAGCCAGCCCGCGAACATGAACGGGGACGGCCAGATGCCCAACGTCGGGGTGGCGTTGTATTGCAGCGCGTTGAGGTTCTGGTAGAAGTCCCAGCCGAGGGTCTTGGCGATCAGCAGCAGGCAGATGACCGTGGTGATGACCGTGAGCCACAGGCCGAAGAACATGCCGCTGAGCACCCGCCTGAAGTCGCTCGCGCCGCGGACCTCGCCGTACAGGGTGGTGCCCCAGTTCGGCCACAGGAGGAAGGCCATCAGCACCGGGATCAGCAGCATCGTCGGCCCGAGCGGGCCGAAGCGAAGCGGCGTCGTGGTGTAGCCGGCCTTGGCGGCCGCGTGGTTGGTGGCCGCGTAGGCGTTCTTGACGCCGAACAGGTGCTGCCCCTCCCGGTTGAACGCGGCGACGAAGTCGGCGTGCGAGTTGACCAGCAGCAGGATCACGATGACGGCGATGCCGACCATGCCGCCGATGAAGCACCAGCGCTGGACCTTCGCGTACCCGGCCATGCCGATGGAGACCAGCACGCCGGCCAGCGCGATCGTGATCAGCGAAACCACGAAAGTCCCGTTGTGCGTGCCGAACCACGCCGCCCCGCCGGTCGGCCAGGTCCACTGCATCGTCGCCCACAGCGGCTCGAACAGCTGAACCGCCAGGATGGCGCCGTAAATCGGCGCCCACAGCCACAGGATGAACCACCAGCCGGTCGCGGCCATGACGAAGCCGATCCCGCTGCCCAGGATCCTGGTCTGCCAGACGTAATCGCCGCCGGCCCGCGGGATCGTGACGACCAGCCCGGCGTAGGCGATCGTCAGGAACGAGACCCAGATGCCCGAGATGACCACCGCCGTGATCAGCTGGCCCTGCGGGAACGCCGCGGCGCCGATGGCGATGTAGTAGGTCCCGAGCGCCGCGAAGTTGGTCGCCAGGCACGCGTAGATCAGCGAGTCCCTGACGGACCAGCCGCGAACCAGGCCCGTCGCCTTGCGGAGGAAGAGAGTCGGTCTCTCTTCTCCGAGTGCTCCTGCCGTCATGTGTATCCTCCGGTTAACCAGGTTGTTCGCTTTATCTGGGTTTGGGGAGTTTGGGCGGGTTGACGATGGTAAGAGCGTTACGTCGGCGTGCGTCGGCATTCATCTAGCGTCAATATAGGACTCTGGGAATCTCCGGGAGCCGCGGTCGGTGAAGTTGGCAGATCACGGTCTGACATCTTCGCTGGCTGGGGGCCTCATGAGGTGAGGACGCCAGTGGCCCGCGGCACGGCCCGCCGGCCGCGGCGCGGGCCCGGACCTCGCCGGCCACGAGAACCCCACGCCCGGGTCTCAGCCGTTCACCAGTATGTACCTCGCGACCTTCCGCTTCTTCTCGTTCAGGTCCAGCACGGCGCCCTGCAGCACGCCGTCGGTGTAGGAGCTGCCCGGGTTCATCGCGAGGGTCTGGCCGAGCTTCTTGACCCCCTTGCTCTCGTGGATGTGCCCGTGCACCGACAACATCGGCTGGTACTTGAGGATGGCCGCCCGCACCGCGGTCGAGCCCACCGGCTTCATCACCGCGCCGCCGTGGATTGGCCGCATGTTCTCGTCCAGCGCGGGCGCCTCGTCCAGCCCGGTGCCGTACGGCGGCGCGTGGAAGTTGAATATCGCCCGGCTCATTTCGGGGATCTGCGAGACCACCGCGTCGATCTTGGTCGCCAGCACGTCCTCCGGGGCCTCGCGGAACGTGTCCCACGGCGTCGGGTTGGTCCAGCCCATCGAGGCCAGGTAGAAGCCGCCGATGTCGATCACCTTGGCCTCGCCGAAGCTGACGGTGGGGGACTGCTCGATGATGTCGTCGATCTCCCAGATGTCGTCGTTCCCGCCGTTGAGGACGCACGGGATCTCGCCGCCGCGTAGCTTGCTGTCGGCCATGTCGAGCCACAGCTCCAGGCCCTTGGTCATCTCCTGGGTGAACCGCCGGTCCACCGACCCGTCCTCCTCGTTCAGGGCGTCGAGCTCGTCCGTGGACATCACGGCCGGGTAGTACCCGCGGTCGCGGATCCTGCGCTTCATGTCGTCCAGCTCGGCCTGGGTGCTCAGATGCACTCGCTGGGCGCCGAACGTGACCTCCCAGTGGCCGGTGCCGCTGCTGACGATCGGCACCATGACCTTGCCGGTGACGTCCCCGCCGAGGATGACCATGTCGGCCTTGTAGAAGGCGGCGGCGTTCAGGAATTTTCGCCAGCAGATCTCGGAGCCGTGGATGTCCGTGGCGAAGAAGACTCTCATCGTGGTGCCCGCGCCTTCCTTCTATTGATAGTGACTGTCCGCCGGTCCCGGCCGGGGATCAGTGGTCGACCTCTTCGGGTAGCTCGTACCAGCGGACCCGCTCGCCGACCCTGGCCCTGGTCTTCCACTTGAGCCCCTTCGGCACCGTCTCCGCGACCTCGTGCAGCTGCTTGGCCTGCGTCACCGCGTCGTACCGCGGATTCGGCGGCACCAGGCCGGGCTGCGCGGCGAGCAGGTCGGGCAGCTTGGTCAGGTTGCCGGTCACGGTGCGCCACCAGCCCCAGTCCCCGGCCAGCACCGAGCCGAACCGGTCGGGGTCGATGAACGGCCGGGTGCCATCCGGCCCGACCCGCACCCCGGACAGCAGGTGGAAGATGTCGTGCGCATCCTTGGCGTTGATCTCGAAGATCTGCAGCTTGGACAGCAGCAGGTCGGCCGGGTCCAGGGTGGGGGAGGCGGAGCCGAACGACGGCCGAAGGTCCAGCGTGTGACACATCGACAGCTTGTCCACCATGACGTCGATCGGCCTGCCGGACGGGGCGGTGAAGTACATCTGCTGGTGGCCGTTCAGGTTGTTGAACCGCTTGTCGGGCTCGCAGCCCGCGCGCTCGAGATGGTCGGCCACCTTGCGCCAGCCCTTGCCCAGGCAGGCCAGGTCGATGTCCTGGCCCGCGCGCTGGCGCGGGGGGAAGTCGGGGCACAGCACCCGGACCCCCATGCCGCCCAGGATCTTGAGCCGGTGGCCCGATTCCGCCGCGCCTTGCACCAGCGTGAGCGCCTCGGGCAGCGGGTCGCCTGCAGCCCCTGGAGCTCCGTTTGGTATGGTCATGCCCGCTTCGCTCCTCGCCGTACGCGCACCGATGCCGCGTGCCACCGGTGCAATTCGATCATGGTGACGTGACAGCCAGTCTGTCTAGTTTCCTGTTAAAGAATCCCACGTTGTGGTGCGGGACGGTATACCACCGTCTGTTCGGTAAATATTAAGAGGCTTCTAATTTATCCGAACGGACCTGCGTTTCACTCGTCCTTCCTGGCGCCTGGCGCGTGCCGGTAGAACGCCACCGGCTCGGGCGGCAGCGGCGTGTTGCCGAGGATCAGGTCGGCGGCCTTCTCCGCGGTCATCATGACCGGCGCGTAGATGTTGCCGTTGGTGACGTACGGCATGACCGACGCGTCGACTACCCGCAGTCCCTCCAGGCCGTGTACCCGCAGATCGCCAGGGTCGGTCACCGCCGTCGGATCGGTGCCCATCTTGGCCGTGCAGGACGGGTGCAGCGCGGTCTCCGCGTCCCGGGCCACCCAGGCCAGGATTTCCTCGTCGGTCTGCACCTTCTCACCCGGCGACAGCTCCCCCGCGTTGTACTCGTCGAAGGCGGGCTGGGTCAGGATCTGCCTGGCGATCCTGATCGCCTCGACCCACTCGCGCCGGTCGGTCGGCGTGGACAGGTAGTTGAACCGCAGCGCGGGGTGTACCTCGGGATCGGTCGAGGTGATCATGACGGTGCCGCGCGAGTCGGAGTACATCGGGCCGATGTGCACCTGGTAGCCGTGACCTCCCGCGGGCTGGGACCCGTCGTAGCGGATCGCGATCGGCAAGAAGTGGAACATCAGGTTCGGGTAGGCCACGTCGTCGTTGCTGCGGGCGAAGCCGCCGCCCTCGAAGTGGTTGGTGGCGCCGGGCCCGGTCTTGGCCAACAGCCACTGGGCGCCGACGATGGGCCGGTTGCGCCACTTCAGCGCGGGCGCGACCGACACCGGCTGCTTGGAGCCGTACTGGATGTAGACCTCCAGGTGGTCCTGCAGGTTCTGGCCCACACCGGGCAGGTCGGCGACGACGTCGATGCCGAGCCGGGCCAGATCCGGCCCGGGCCCGACCCCGGACAGCTGCAGCAGCTGGGGCGAGTTGATCGCCCCGCCCGACAAGATGACCTCGGCCGCCCGGACCCGCTTGACCTTGCCCTGGTGCCGGAACTCCACGCCCAGGGCGCGCTGGCCGCGGAAGATGATCCGGGTCGCCAGGGCGCGGCAGGCCACGGTGAGGTTGGCGCGGCTCATCACCGGGTGCAGGTAGGCGCGCGCGGCGGACAGGCGCATGCCCCGGTGGATGTTCCGGTCGAAGGCGGCGAAGCCCTCCTGCCGGTAGCCGTTCACGTCGTCGGTGAGCGGGTACCCGGCCTGCTGGACGGCGGCGAAGAACGCGCGGAACAGCGGGCTGGACGCGGGGCCGCGCTCGAGCACCAGCGGCCCGGACCGGCCGCGGAACGGGTCGCGGTCGTCGCTGGCCAGACACGTCTCCATCCGCTTGAAATAGGGCAGGCAGTGCGCGTAGTCCCAGTCGGCCATGCCGGGGTCGGCGGCCCAGCGCTCGTAGTCCATCGGGTTGCCGCGCTGGAAGATCATCCCGTTGATGCTGCTCGATCCGCCCAGGACCTTCCCCCTGGCGTGGTAGACCCGCCGTCCATTGAGCGCAGGCTCGGGCTCGCTTTCGTACTTCCAGTCGTAGAAGCGGTTGCCGATGGGGAAGGTGAGCGCGGCGGGCATGTGGATGTACGGGTCCCAGATGTAGTCCGGCCGGCCGGCCTCGAGCACGAGCACCCGGTTCCCCGGGTCCGCCGACAGCCGGTTCGCCAGCGCGCTGCCCGCCGATCCGCCGCCGACGATGACGAAGTCGTACATTTTCTTCCTCTCGCTCGCCTCCGGGCCGCTTCAAGGCGCCGCCTTCCCTCGTCGCTCCTTCGTCGCTCCTGGGGTGGGTCGGGGGGATAAATACAGTCCAGGCGGCGCCGCGGCCCTCTGGCTCGCTCGAGGTGCCGCCCGTCCATCGTCGCTCGTTCCTCGCTCCTCAGTCCAGGCGGCGCCTGCGCCCTTTGGCTCGCGGGGAGTCGAGGTGTCAGGTCTGGGTGGCGGCGTCCAGGTTCTCGCGCACGGTCTGGGTCATCTGATGATCGGCTCCGAGGTAGCGCTCGCAGTCGACCAGGGCGCGCTGCAGGACCGAGACCACGTCGGACAGCCGGCCGGCGGTGTAGTAGGCGGAGGCCAGGTTGCAGCGGGTGGTCAGCGTCTCCATGTCGCCGGCCCCCAGCATCCGCTCGCTGTCCGCCAGCGCCCGCTCGTAGTGCGGGATCGCGTCGGACAGCCTGCGCGCCTGCTGATAGCAGGCGGCCAGGTTGGAGCGGGCGGTGAGCGTGTCCCGGTGGTCCTGTCCCTGGATCCGTTCCCGGTCGGCCAGCGTGCGCTCGTACTGCGGGATCGCGTCCCGCAGCCGGCCCGCACTGCGGTACGCGTAGGCCAGGTTGGCCCGGGCCGCGATGGAGTCCGGGTGGTCGGCGCCCTCGACTCGCTCCCGGTCAGTCAGCACCCGCTCGTACTGGCCGACGGCGTCCTTCATCTTCCCGGCGGCGCGGAACGCCGAGGCGAGACTGGCCCGGGCCGCGATCGCGTCCGGGTGATCACGCCCGTGCATCCGCTCCTGGTCTGTCAGCGCCCGCTCGTACTGGTCGATCGCGTCCTTGTTCCGCCCGGCCGCCGCGTAGGCGGCCGCCAGGTGCGAGCGGGCCGCCAGCGTGGTGGGGTGACCCGCGCCGAGGTGTCGCTCGGCGTCGGCCACCAGCAGATCGTAGGCGGAGATGGCCTCGGTGAGCCTCCCTGCGGTCTGATATGCCTCCGCCAGGCTGGTCCGCGAGCCCAGCGTGACCGGGTGGCTGGGGTCCAGCAGCCGCTCGGAGTCGGCCACCGTCCGCTCGTAGAGGGCGACCGCGCCGGCGGGGCGCCCGGCCGACTGATAGGCGTGAGCCAGGTGGCCGCGGGCCGCGATGGTCTCGGCGTGCTCCGGTCCCAGGTTCCGTTCCCGGTCGGTCAGCGCGGCCTGGAAGACCGAGATGGCCTCGGCGGACCGGCCGGCCGACTCGTAGGCCGCGGCCAGCCGGTCCCTGGCCACCACGGAATTGGCGTGCGCGGGCCCGAGCAGTCTGGTGCTGGTCGCCAGCATGGACTGCCAGTACACGATGGCGGCATCGGCCAGCCTGGAGTTTTCCAGGGACAACCCGGCGCGGAACAGCAGCGGATGAGACTCGGTCTTCCACAGCATCCCGCTGTCGGTGTCTCGTAGCGTGGCGGCACAGTCGCGCAGCGCCTGTTCGAGCTGCGGTCCGCCGTCACCTTCCGGCCACGTCTCGACCAGCGCATCCGCGGCGGTCAGCACCACCTGCTCCAGGTCGGTCTGCGGCAGCCAGGCGCGCACCGCGGCCTGGACGCTGGCGTGCATCTGCACGGTGCGTACCGGGCTGGCCGGGTCGATGGTGACCAGGCCCACCGCGGCCAGGTTGTTGATGGCGGCGCGCACCATGTTCTGATCCGCCCCGCCCGCGGTGCTCGGGCGGCCGGCGATGTAGCTGCAGGCGGCCGGGCTGGTCAGCACGGCGCCCGGTATCCCGTGGT
>Ga0187766_10001421_pt1 | contig 14005 bp, 16 predicted proteins | sample 0216_QUI02_MP05__4_FD_132971 | JGI IMG/M metagenome (GOLD analysis project Ga0187766, IMG submission 132971) | Tropical peat soil microbial communities from peatlands in Department of Meta, Colombia - 0216_QUI02_MP05_20_MG | ecosystem: Environmental > Terrestrial > Soil > Wetlands > Peat ... | reverse complement strand
TCCTGGACGTCGCGCCAGCGGCTCCGGAACCAGCGCTGGCTGTCGTCGACCATCGGGGGATCCGCCACGATCGCCGCGGTGGCGTCGACCACCAGCGCGCCGAAGCGCTTTCGCTCGTCCGTCGCCGAGTAGAGGAAGAGGCGCACGTCCGCGTCGTCCCGGAAGGTCGCCCACATCGCCTCGATCTCCTCGGGCGGCACCGGCCGATCGGGATCGTACGCGGCCCGGTTCGTGTGGCGCCGCGCGATCGCGTCGAAGAGCGCGTCGGGGCGCGGCCGGGCCGGCGCCAGGTCGAGCGTCGCCACCTCTTCCAGCGCCGGCGCCCCCGCGGCGCCCGGCAGCGCGCCGGCGCGCTCGGTGACGGTGGCCTCGTAGCCCAGCGCGGTCGCGGCGCGGACCATGTTCTCCACCGCGCAGCCGAGCCCGATGTGCATCTCGCGCAGGTAGGGATCGAACGTGCCCAGGTTGCGCGCCGTATCGGCGAAGACCTCCACGCGGCTTCCGCTCACCCGGAAGCGCCACGGCTGCGTGTTGTGGGGATTGGCGGCCAGGATGCCGGCGCGCACCAGCGCGAGCGGCCCCTCGCCGGGAGCGGAGCGCCACGTGGCCCACGGCTCGTAGGCCGGACCCGAGCCGGCCGAGAGCACGCCCTGCTCGCGGGCGCGCCAGACCAGGCCGCCGGCGGCCACGATCGTCACCGCTCCCGCGCTCCGGAGAAAGGCTCGGCGCCTCACACGGCAGCACGGTAGCACGGCCGGCGGTTGACCGCCCGTCGCGGCCCGTGCTAGAACCGGGCGTACCGCAAGAGAACTCCGGCTCACCCTGCTGGCCTGGCCGGCGCGAGGAGGCCCCCGCCATGGATCTCAACTACACCGCCGAGGACGTCGCGTTCCGCAAGCACGTGCGCACCTGGCTCGAGCAGAACATGCCGCGCCAGATCCGGAACCTGGACGACCGCAAGGCGTGGCACCGCAAGCTCTACGAGGCAGGCTACCTCGGCATGGGCTGGCCGAAGGAGTACGGCGGACAGGGCGCCCGGCCGATGGAGCAGGCCATCGTCGCCGACGAGATGGCGCGCGCGGGCGCCCCCGCGCCCACCAACGGCCTCGGGGTCGGCATCGTCGGCCCGACCATCGTGGTGCACGGCACCGACGCGCAGAAGCGCCGTTATCTCCGCAAGATCCTCACCGCCGAGGAGATGTGGTGCCAGCTCTACTCCGAGCCGAACGCCGGCTCCGACCTGGCCGCCCTGCGCACCGCCGCGGAGGACAAGGGCGACCACTTCCTGGTCAACGGGCAGAAGATCTGGACGAGTGGCGGCGCCATCGCGGACTGGGGGCTCCTGCTCGCGCGCACCGATCCCACGGTGCCCAAGCACAAGGGCATCTCGTGCTTCCTCATGAACATGCGCCAGCCCGGGGTCGACGTGCGCCCGCTCAAGCAGATCACGGGCTCCTCGGAGTTCTGCGAGGTGTTCATGACCAACGCCCGGGTCGAGAAGGAGAACACGATCGGGCGCCTCGGGGAGGGCTGGGGCATCGCCCAGACCACGCTCGGCTACGAGCGCGGGGGTCGCGCGCTCGCCCGCATCACCACCTACGCGAGCCAATACAACCAATTGTTGAATGCGGCCAGACGGCTCAAGCGCAACGGCCGCCCCATCCTGGACGATGCGGTGACGCGGCAGAAGCTCGGCCGCATCTGGGCGGACCTCGAGGTGGAGCGCTACGGGGCCCTGCGCGTGCTCACCCAGCTGGAGCGTGGCGAGCACCCCGGCGCGAGCGGCTCGATCACCAAGCTCTCCTACTCCGAGTTCGAGAAGCGCTTCATGGAGCTGGCCGAGGAGATCCTCGGCCCCTACGGCCAGCTCACCGACGGCGTCCCCGCGGAGTTCCGCCTGGAGGTCGATACCGCGATCGGCGACCACGGCACGTGGGCCTACGCGTTCCTCTGGTCGCGCGCGGGCACGATCTACGCCGGGTCGTCGGAGATCCAGAAGAACGTCATCGGCGAGCGGATCCTCGGGCTCCCCAAGGAGACCCGGGCCGATCGGGTCGGAGGCACGCGATGAACTTCTCGTTCAGCGAAGATCAGGTCCTGCTGCGCAACTCGGTCCGCGCGGCCCTGGACGAGCAGTGCACCCCCGCTCACGTGCGCGCGATGGCGACCGACGAGCGCGGCTACGGCGAGGCACTGTGGCACGAGATGGCCAAGCTCGGCTGGCTCGGCCTGCCCTTCGCCGAGGAGCAGGGCGGCGCCGGCCTCGGGGTGGTGGAGCTCTGCCTGGTCCTCGAGGAGATGGGTCGTGCCGCCTACCCCGGTCCCTACTTCGCGAGCGTGGTGCTGGGCGGGCTCGGCCTCCAGCTCGGCGGCAGCGGCGCGCAGAAGGAGCGATGGCTCCCCGCCATCGCCTCCGGCCAGGCGCGCGCGAGCGCCGCGCTGCTGGAGGAGACGCTCGACTGGGACCCGGCCTCCACCACCGCGACCGCCACGCGGTCGGGCGACGGCTGGCGGCTCTCCGGCGTCAAGCGCTTCGTGCCGTGGGCGCACGCCGCCGACGTGGTGCTGGTGCCCGCCCGCGCGCCGGAGGGTCTCTCGCTCTTCCTCGTCGATCCGCGCGCGGCCGGCGTGACCCTCGCGCCCATGGTCGGCATCGACCTGACCACGCGCTGGTCCGAGATGCGCCTCGACGGCGCGGCGGTGCGCGGCGACGCGCTCGTCGGCGCGCCGGGCGCGGCCGGGCCGGTGCTGGAGGCCCTGCTGCGCCGGGCCGCGGTGTGCGCCTCCGCGGAGATGCTGGGCGCGGCGCGCCGCTGTCTCGACATGAGCGTGGGCTACGTGAAGGTGCGCGAGCAGTTCGGCCAGCTCATCGGCTCGTTCCAGGCGATCCGTCACCGCTGCGCGGAGATGCTGCTGGCGGTGGAGAGCTCGCACTCCGCCGTCTACTACGCGGCGTGGGCCCTCACCGCGGGCGCGGAGGACGCGGCCATGGCCGCCTCGGTCTGCAAGTCCTACGTGAGCGAGGCCGCACGGCAGGTCTGCGGTGACGCGATCCAGGTCCACGGCGGCATCGGCTTCACCTGGGAGTACGACCTGCATCTCTACTTCAAGCGCGCGAAGTCCCTCGAGCCCCTCTACGGTGACGCCGTCCACCACCGCGAGCTGCTCATACGGGGCCTCACCGGCGCATGACTCCCGAAACGCCCCCTCACCCCCACCCTCTCCCCCAGCGGGGGAGAGGGCAGGGTGAGGGGGGTCCGCTGGAGGGAGTGAAGGTCGTCGATCTGACGTCGTACATCGCCGGCTCGTACGGGGCGATGATGCTGGCCGACATGGGCGCCGACGTGGTGAAGGTCGAGGCGCTCGAGGGCGACTCCTTCCGCGAGCTGCCCGGCTTCTACGGCTGGAACCGGGGCAAGCGCTCGCTCGCGGTCAACCTGAAGGACCCGGACGGCCGCGCCATCGTCCACCGCCTGGCCCGCGACGCCGACGTGGTGATGGAGAACATGCGCCCCGGCGTGGTCGAGCGCCTCGGTGTGGACTACGAGACCCTCCGCGCCATCAACCCGCGGCTCGTCTATTCCTCCGTCACCGCCTTCGGCTCCGACGGCCCCTACCGCGACCGCCCCGGCTTCGATCCGCTCCTGCAGGCGATGGGCGGCGTCATGACGCTGCAGGGCCTGGGCACGGCCCCCCAGTACCTGCGCATCGCGGTCACCGACTACTACTGCGCGGCGCTCGCCTGCCAGGCGGTGCTGGCCGCCCTCTTCGTCCGCGAGCGCACCGGAAGGGGCCAGCGCGTGCAGACCTCGCTGCTCCAGGCAGTGCTCGCGCTGCAGTCCGGCAACGTGGTGGCCTACCCCGGCTACGAGCTGACCTTCCGGGTCACGCCGACCTATCGCCTCTACCAGGGCAGCGACGGGCAGTGGTTCTTCCTGGCCGTCGGCAACCAGTCGTTCTGGGTGAAGCTCTGCACCGCGATCGGCTGCGAGCACCTGGCCCAGGATCCGCGCTTCGGCTCGTGGATGGCGCGCCGCGAGCACGCGGAGGCGCTGATGCCGCTGCTCGAGCGCACGTTCGCCTCCCGGCCCGCCGCGGAGTGGGTGCGCATCCTGGCCGAGCACGACATCCCGGCCGCGCCGACCCAGTCGCTGCGGGAGTTCATGCAGGACCCGGCGGTGCTGCATCACAAGATGATCGTGACGTACGACCACCCGGAGCTGGGCCCGCTCACGCTGATGGGCCAGCCGCTCCGCTTCTCCGAGACGCCGGCGCCGGACGCGGGGCCGCCGCCCACGCTGGGCCAGCACACCGCCGAGGTGCTGCGCCAGGCGGGCTACACCGATCCCGAGATCGCCGAGCTGCGCCGCCGCGGCGTCATCGCCGGCAAGGACGCCGCCCCATGAGCGCTCACGCGACCGGCAACCCGGCAACCGCCACCTACGAGGCCATCCGCTACGCGCAGGCCGACGGGGTGGCCACCGTCACGCTGAACCGCCCTGACGTGCACAACGCGATGAACCAGGCGATGCGCCGCGAGCTGCTGGAGGTCTTCACTCACCTCCGTACCGACGACACGGTGCGCGCGGTGGTGGTGACCGGCGCGGGCGAGAAGGCCTTCTCGGCCGGCGCGGACATCCGTGAGTTCCTCGAGCCGCCGGTGATCACCCAGTTCCGCGAGACGCGGCGGCGGGTCGACTTCCGGCGCGAGATGGAGCGCTGCCCGCAGCCGATCGTCGCGGCCATCCGCGGCTACGCCTTCGGGGGCGGGCTCGAGATGGCGCTGGCCTGCGACATCCGCATCGCGGCCGAGGACGCGCAGCTCGGCCTCACCGAGATCAACTTGGCGATCATCCCGGGTGGCGGCGGCACCCAGCGGCTGCCGCGCCTGGTGGGCCGCGGCAAGGCGCTCGAGATGATCCTCACCGGCATGCGCATTCCCGCCGCGGAGGCGCTGCGCATCGGGCTGGTCGAGCGCGTGGTGCCGGTCGGCGAGCTGCAGTCGGCCGCGCAGACGCTGGCGCGCACGATCGCCGAGAAGGCGCCGGTGGCCCTGCGCTACGCCAAGGAGGCGGTGGTGGGCGGGCTCGGGCTACCGCTCGAGGACGGGATCCGGCTCGAGAACGATCTGTCCACGCTGCTGCGCACCACCGAGGACCGGGTCGAGGGCGCGAAGGCCTTCGTGGAGAAGCGCAAGCCTCGCTGGACCGGCCGCTGAGCCCTTTCCCCTCACCCTTTCCCCTTTCCCCTCTCCCTCTCCCCTGAGGGGAGAGGGCAGGGTGAGGGGGTCACCGCGGGGTGTCGCCGGCCAGCGTCACGCGGTGCATGAGGCGCTTGAAGCCCGCGTAGTCGTTGACCGCGTTGTGCTGGGCGCAGCGGTTGTCCCAGAAGGCGATGGAGCCCGGCTGCCACTGGAACCGGCAGGTCAGCTCGGGCTTCACCTGGTGCTGGAAGAGATACTCGAGCAGCGGGCGGCTCTCCTCCTCCGTCCACTCCCGGAACCGCGCGGTGTGTCCCTGGTTGACGTAGAGCGCCTTGCGCCCCGTCTCCGGATGCGTCCGCACCGCCGGGTGCTCGCTCGTCAGCACCTTCATCTCCACGCCGGCCGCCTTCAGCCGGTCCTCGCGCGTCTTCGAGGCGTCCGCCTTGGTCGAGGTGTTGACACCCGTGAGCCCGTCGAGCGTCTTGCGTAGCCCGTCCGACAGCGTCTCGTACGCCGCGTACTGATTGGCGAAGATGGTATCGCCGCCGTAGGGCGGGATCTCCACCGCGTAGAGCATGCTGGCCATCGGCGGCTGCGCCAGGTACGTGGTGTCGGTGTGCCACACGCCGCCGAAGTTCACGTGCTCGTGGGCCAGCTTCAGCACCGGCGTGATCAGCGGGCACTCCGGCAGCCCCTTGAGCTGCGGGTACTCCATGGGCTCGCCGAACCGCTTCGCGAAGGCGAGCTGCGCGGCCGGTGAGAGCTTCTGGTCGCGGAAGAAGATCACGAGGTGATCGAGCAGCGCCCCGCGGATCTCCGCGACGACCTCGTCGTCGAGCGCGGCCGCCACGTCGACCCCGCGGATCTCCGCCCCCAGCGCTCCGGCGACCGGGTGCACCTCGATGTGGCGATGGCTCCGGGCCTCGTTGCGCGGCATCGGTCCTCTCCCGGCTCTGCGCCCCCTACCGCGAGTTGAAGTGCTCGGCCATCCGCCGGCGCATCGCCGCGTCCGGCAGGGGCCCGACCGCCGCGCCCATGTTGTCGGCGAGGTGTCGCGGGTTCCGCGTGGCGGGAATGGCGCACGTCACCGCCGGATGGCCCACGATCCACTTGAGGAAGAACTGGGCCCAGCTGGTACAGCCCGCCTCCTTCGCCCACTCCGGCACCGCGCGCCCCTTCACCCGCTCGAACATCGCGCCCTCCGCGAACGGGCGGTTGACGATCACCGCGGCGCCGCTGGCCGCCGCCGCGCCCAGCAGGCTGCGCTCGGCCTCGGGCTCGGCCAGCGAGTAGTTCACCTGGACGAAGTCGACGTCGCCCTTGCGGATCCAGCGCTCGAGCTCGGCGTGGGCACCCGCGTGATAGTGGGTGACGCCCAGGTACCGGACGCGACCGGCCGCCTTCCAGTCGCGCAGCGTGGCCAGGTGCGTGTCCACGTCAACGAGATTGTGCACCTGCATGAGATCGAGACGGCTGACGCGCAGCCGGCGCATCGACTCTTCCATTTGACGGATGCCCGCCTGCTTGCCGCTGGTCCACACCTTGGTGGCCACGAAGAACTTGTCCGAGAGATCGAGCTCGTCCGCGAGCTGCCCGGTGACGCTCTCCGAGGCGCCGTACATCGGCGAGCTGTCGATGACGCGGCCGCCCGCCGCCGCGAAGGCCCGGAGCGTCTCGCGCGCCTGGGCCAGGCCCGCCGCGTCGCCCGTCACGTCGAACACCTGCCACGTGCCCAGGCCGACCGCGGGCAGCGCCTCCCCGCTCCCCGGGATGCGCCGCTCCAGCAGCCCTTCTCCGCGCGCTCCGCTCGGCATCAGCATCGTCCCCAGGCCGGCCCCGGCCACGCTCCCGGCCACTCGAAGGAAGGCCCGCCGCCTCATCATACGCGACCGGCCAGCTCGCTGATCAGCGCGGCCACCGCGTCGGGATGCGTGGTAGTCAGCGCGTGGTTGGCCTTCTCGACCGTTCGCATCTCGCCCCGGGCCACGTGTGCGACGAGCGCCCGCGCGATGTGCGACGTCACGTCGGGGCTGCGCGAGCCCACCGCCACCAGCACCGGCATCGTGAGCCGGCCCAGGGCGTCCAGCGAGTACCGGTCGCGGAAGGTCGCGCCGATGTCGCGCAGGTTGTGCGGCGTGTGGGCGATTAGGAACTCGCGCGCGGAGGACGGCATCTGCTCGAAGACCCCGGCACCGAACCAGAACTCCACCATCCGGCGCGCGGCCTCCCGATCGCCGCCTGCGAAGGCCCCGCGGTAGTCCTCGAACAGCGCCTGCGTGGAGGCGAAGGCCTCCGCGTCGCCGATCGCGTCGAGCACCGGCACCGCCACCGGCTCGAACAGCGCCAGCGCCCTCGGCGCGATGCGGCCGCGCAGCGTGGTCTGGAGCGCGACCACGCCGCCGTACGAGTGCCCGGCCAGGACCGCGGGCTCGCCCGCCGTCGCGACCAGAGCCTCGATCAGGCCCGCCGCGTAGGAGCTGTCGCCGGGCGCCTCCGCGGGAGGCGGCGTGGTCCCTCCGTAGCCCGGGAGGTTCGGCGCCACCACCCGGAATCGCGGCGCGAGGCGCTCGGTGACGGGCTGCCAGACCCGCGAGATCCCGGGGGAGCCGTGGACCAGAACCACGAGTGGACCGGGGCCGCCGGTGTCGTCGTAGCTGACCGCGTCGCGCGCGCCGAGCTGGAGCGTGGGCACGAGGCCGATCAGCGCCGGGCGCCGGGCGCCAGGAAGGCGAAGCGAAACCGAGAATCCCAGCTGTCGTCGAAGCCCTCGAGCCCGAGCTCGCGGCGGCCCGCGTTGGACCAGAGGCACAGCACGTCGCGGCGGCCGAAGTAGCCGACCCACGGGTCGTGCAGGAACACGATCGGATGCGCGACCTGCACGTCGGGGTGCTGCGCACCGAAGCGCAGCGCGTCCTCGTACGAGGGGCGCGCGAGCCCGCGGCGGGTGGCCTCGGCGAGCGCCTCCGCGGCGGTGACGTCGTGATCGAACGCGATCAGGACGACGTCACTCGCGGCCGCGTCACCGCCGCCCGACCGGACGGGAAAGTTCTCGGACGTCACGCAGGAGTGGGCGTAGCCGTATCGCCCCGCCTCGACGAGCTCCTCCGTCGAGCGAGTGTCTCCCTTGGCGAGACGATAGCAGGGTCCCACGTCCGGTACTCTAGCCGGTCTCGAGCGCGAGATCGAGCGAGGCGAGGTAGCCGGGCGCGGTCGGTGCGACGGTGAGCGTGAGCTGGCCGCTCGCGGCGCGATAGATGCCGTCCTGCGGGTTGCGCACCCGGCGAGCGCCCCTCGTCGCGTAGGGCGCCTGGGCCAGGACCTGATCGGTCAGCGCGTCGTCGAAGAAGAGCTGCGAGGTGAACTCGTGCGCGCGCCCGCCGCCGGCCGCCGCCCGGATCTTGAAGTGGATGTGCACCGTGCGCCCCTCGTACCATCCCGGGTAGATCGTGGTGAACCGCACGAGCCCGTCACGATCGGTCACCTGGTATCCACGCAGGAACTTCTGGCCGATTGCCCGGCCGTCCCGTTCCCCGACGTCCGAGTAGGCGCCCTGCGCGTCGCAGTGCCACACGTCCACGGTCGCACCGGGCAGCGGCGCGCAGGCGCCCGCGGTCAGCCGCGAGACACGCAGCGCGAGCCGCAGCGGCGCGCCGGGCCGCACGGTGCCGTCGGCGGGATCGGAGCGGATGTCCGACCGGTCGAGCTTCTCGTCCACGAAGTAGGGGCCCTCGGTCAGCGCCGGCCGCACCACGCAGCCGCCCGCCGCTCTGGCCAGGCGCGGGCCGACCAGCGGCAGCGGCGCGCCTCCCGCCAGCACGGAGCCCGCGCCGACCAGGGCGAGGCCCAGGGCGCGCCGCCGGCTCAGCGGCCGGCCGATCGCGAGGCCGTCGATCGCGAGGCCGTCGTCACCACGCATGTCGCTCATGTCGCCCAGCATCTCGCACATCGCCGCGTGAGTCGAGCGCGCCTTGACCGCGCTCGGCACGGGAGGCAGTATCGCGCCGATGCCCAGCGCGCCCGTCCCGGCCACGCCCGTCATCACCGGCCTCGACCACGTGGTGATCGCGGTGCGCGATCTCGAGGCTGCCGCGGCGACCTATCGGACGCTGCTCGGGCGAGCGCCGGTCTGGCGGGTCGAGGCCCACGGTGGCGGCGCCACCATCGCCGCGTTCGCGCTGGCGAACACCGCCGTGGAGCTGATGGCCCCTTCCGGCTCGGGCGCGACGGCCGAGCGGCTACAGGCCGTGCTCGAGGCCCGCGGCGAGGGGCTGGTGAGCCTCGCCTTCGCGGTCGGCGACGTCGAGCGCGCGCACCGGCGCCTCGCGCGCCTGGGGCTCGATCCCGAGCCAATCGTCGCTGGTGAGAGCCTGGACCGGACGACCGGCGCGCGGCGGCGGTGGCGGCGGACCCGCGCGGCCACCGCCGCCACCCACGGCGTCCGCCTGTTCTTCATGGAGCAGACCGCGCTGGCGCCGTCGCCGGTGCTCGGCCCGGAGCCGGCCGCCGTGGCGGGGCTCGACCACGTGGTCGTGCGCACGCCGGACCCGGAGCGCGCCGCCGCCCTCTACGGAGCCCGCCTCGGCCTCGACATGCGCCTCGACCGCGCGAATCCCACGTGGGGCTCGCGGCTGCTCTTCTTCCGCTGCGGCGACCTGATCGTCGAGATCGCCCATGACCTGGCGGCCGGTCGCGGTGACGGGCCCGACACGCTCTGGGGCCTCTCCTGGCGCGTGCCCGACGCGGTGGCCGCGCACGCGCGCATGCAGGCGGCCGGCCTCGACGTTTCCGAGGTACGCCGGGGCCGCAAGCCCGGCACGCACGTCTTCACGCTGCGCGGCGAGAGCTGCGGCGTGCCCACGCTGCTGCTCCAGCCCTCGGGCTCGAGGCCAGACGACGCCTGAGGATCGCGGGCCGAGCCGCGATGGCCGTCACTCGTAGCGCGAGACCTCGATGAGGTTCTCGTCGGGATCGCGGAAGTAGACCGAGGTGATGGGCCCGAGGGCGCCGCTGCGGGTGACCGGGCCCTCCTCGATCGCCACGCCCACCCGGCGGAGGTGCGCGATGACCTCGTCGATCGGGCTGCCCGCGATGAAGCAGAGGTCGCCCGAGCCCGGCGTCGGATGGCGGGCGACGCGCCCGGGCAGCGCGTCCGCCGGATGGAGGTTGATCTTCTGGCGCCCGAACCTCAACGCCCGGCGGCCCGCGCCGAACGTCACCGCTTCCATGCCGAGCGTGCGCGAGTAGAACTCGGTCGAGGCCTCGATGTCGCGCACGGTCAGCACCAGATGGTCCAGCCGCTCGATCCGGATGCCGGGTGTCTCGCTCATCGGCGGCTCACCGGTAGAAGTAGTACGTGGCCGTGTACGGCACCCGGGCCACGACGCCGACCACGCCTTCCGTGCATCCCTCCATCGGCGCCCGGCCGCCCGACGTGGCGACCCGCTGGATGCTCCGGATCCGGGCGAAGATCCCGTCGCCGGACGTGGCCGTGACGCGAAGCAGGAGCCAGGGAATCGCCTGCGGGTCCGGACCGTTGTCGCGCGACTGGATCTCGCCGACCACCTTGCTCCCGTCCGTCGCCTCCCAGGTCGGCCCGGCGTAGTGCTTGCCGATCTGCTTGCCCTTCGTGTCGAAGAGGTCGGCCTCCGGCGCCCGGAAGATCCACTCGACGCGGGCCGGATCGTCCTTGTTCGCACCGCACTCGTAGATCTGCACGCCGGTGGCGCGCGCCTCGACGGCCAGCACCTGATCGGACGGTGCGGCGACCGCGGCGGGGACCACCGGCGTCGGCGGCCGGGACGAGACGCAGCCGGCGAGCAGCAGGGCCAGCGAGACGGTGGCGGCCCGATGGGTGACGTCTTTCGTGGTCATGATCATCGCCTCCTTCACAGGAGCCCGTGGGGCTCCATGCCGAACCGGACCCGGCCGACCACCTCGAGCGTGCGGGGCGCCAGCGAGACGTGCTGCGTGGCGGCGTGCACGTCGCGAAAGCAGCGCTCGAGGCGCCCGCGCTCGAAGATGGCGGCCGACCCGGCCAGCTCGTAGACCGTGTCGACTGCCCGGGCCGCGCCCAGGCCCGCGTTCACGCACGCGGTGCGCACCTCCGCTCGCTGCTCCAGCGTGGGTGGCTTGCCGCCCTTCACCGTGGCCCACACGTCCTCGACCACCTGGAAGAGTAGTGCCTCCGCCGAGCGCAGATGGAGCGTGGCGCGTCCCAGCTCGCGCTGCGCGGCCGGATGCTCACGGAGCGGCTGCGTCGAGCCGGCCGACCGCTTGGTGCGCGCGAGCTCCACGAAGGCCGCGATCGCCGCCCGCGCGATGCCGATCGGCACGGCGGCCACTGCCATGGTCACGAACGGGATCACCGGGAAGGCGTACAGGGGCTCCGGGCGCGTCGGCTGATCCGCGATCACGTCGACGCTGTAGTCGGCAGGCACGGGCACGCCGCGCATCGAGTAATCGTGGCTCCCGGTCCCACGCAGGCCGCTCACGCGCCACGTGTCGTGAATGCGGCACCGCGCGGCCGGCACGAAGACCAGGCGCACCTCGGGCCGCGGAGGCGCGGCGCCACGCCGCGGCCGCGCCGGTCGCGGCGCGCGCACGACGCAGTGGGCGAGGAACCACGTGGCCTGCTTGCTCCCGCTGCCGAACGGCCACCGGCCCGTGACGCGATAGCCGCCCCGGACGGGCACCGCCTCACCTCCGGGCTCGAGCTGGCCGGCCACGATCGCGCCGCGGCGTCCGAAGATGGCCTTCGCGGCCCGCTCCGGCAGGCGGCCCGCGAAGAAGGTGTAGGCGGAGGCGATCATGGCGTTCCACCCCACGGAGCCGTCCAGCTCCGAGAGCGCGGCGAGCACCTCGAGGCCGGCGACGGGCTCGAGCTCCGCGCCTCCGAGCGCCCGGGGCGCCCAGAGCCGGAAGAGGCCGGCACCCACCAGCGCCGCGACCAGCCGCGGCGTCAGCTCGCGGCGACGATCGAGGGCCTCGCGCTCGGCCTCGACGACCGGCGCCAGCCGGCGAACGGACTCGAGCAGGGCATCGGGTGCGGAGGACACGGTGATGGTTCGCGCCTAGCTGGCCGGCCGGACGTGGTAGCCGGACACGCGCCACGAGCCGTCGGGCTGCAGCATCGGGACGACCGTCTCGATGACCTCGCGTCCCTGGGAGACCCGGGTGCGGTACTGGAGCACGACGTACGAGCCGGGCGGCGCCTTCGGCAAGCTGGTCCTGAGCTGCGCGCCGAGGAGCGTCCGCGGGCCGAAGGGCTCGAGCGGGCCGCGCACCTGCGTGACGGTCTCCGTCCACGCCGCCTTCGTCACCGCCTCCTGCAGGAGCGGCGCGGCGGCCTCCCAGCTCTGGCCGTAGCTCCGGCCGTCCACCAGGGCGAGCCACACCTCCGCGGCCTGCGTGGCCGCGCCGAGCGTGGCGGCATCGGGCGACGTCTGCGCGGGCGCGGGCGGGACGCTCGCGGCGGCGAGGAGACCGAGCGCGGCGAGCAGCGCGATCAGGGCGCGACCGGGTGCGGGCATCGCTCCCACCTTACACCGGGAGCTCGACGATCTCGGGCTCCGCGCGCCGTTGCGAGACGCGCACGCGCGCGATCGAGACCGGGAGCTTGAAGCGCCGCGGCCCCGCGCTGCCCGGGTTGAGGTAGAGCACGCCGTCGCGCCGCTCCACCGAGGGCCGGTGCGAGTGGCCGTAGACCACCGCGCCGATGCCGGCGGCCGAGGGATCGAGGCCCAGGTGCGCGATCTCGTGGAGCACGTGGAAGCGGATTCCGCCGACCTCGACGCGCGCGGTCTCCGGAAGCTCCGCGGCCCAGGGCCCGGTGTCGTTGTTGCCGCGCACCACGAACGTGGGCGCGAGCCGGCGCAGGGCCTCGATCACCGCCGGCGCGCCGACGTCGCCGGCGTGGATGATCAGATCCGAGCCCCGGAGCGCCGCGACGGCCTCGGGCCGGACCAGCCCGTGCGTGTCCGAGATGACGCCCACCACGACGTGGCGTCTCTGCTGCGCCTCTTTCGCCTTCACGCCGAGGCGGGAAACCGCTTCGCCGAGCTCGCGCGGGCCTTGGCGGCCTCGACCGCGCGGTCTCGCCGCGGCGCGCTCGTCACCAGGGCGTCCAGGAGCCGGCGCGCCGCGTCCGTCACCTCGTCCACGGCGCGGGCGAAGACGGCCTCGTTCGACTTCGAGGGCTTGGTGAAGCCGCTCAGCTTGCGGACGAACTGCAGCGACGAGGCGCGGATCTCCTCGTCCGTGGCGGGCGGCTCGAAGTTGTGCAGCGTCTTGATGGCTCGGCACATGCAATATCCCTCCTCGGGGTCATCCTCCGCCCCGGCGGCTCTCGTAGAACTCGCGGCACTCCCCGACCGGCGCCTCGAGCGAGAGCACCGGCAGCGGAAAGCACCGGTCCAGCCCTTCCAGGCTCGTGCAGCCTTCCACGCAATCGAGGAACGGCCGCGCCATCGCCGGCTTCACCTCGCCGTGTCGATCCAGGAACTGTCCCCAGAGCGGCATGTGCCGGAATCGCCCGCCGATCGGCCGCGCCGTCGTCAGATACGAGCCCGGAAACAGGCGGCGATAGGCCTCCAGATTGTACAGCCACGACACGCCGATCACCCGGGCCGACTCGGGCCCGGTCCGCGCGGCGTGCGCGAACAGGGCGGCCAGCTCGGCCCTCCGCCGGTCGGCGAGGTCGGCAGCGAGCGACGAGCGCCCGTCCGTGTCGGCATTGTGGAAGTGCAGGCGGACACGGTCGGGGCTCGGCCGCGCGTAGGAGAAGCAGCCGAAGGTCGCCACGAG
>Ga0187766_10001419_pt1 | contig 14012 bp, 15 predicted proteins | sample 0216_QUI02_MP05__4_FD_132971 | JGI IMG/M metagenome (GOLD analysis project Ga0187766, IMG submission 132971) | Tropical peat soil microbial communities from peatlands in Department of Meta, Colombia - 0216_QUI02_MP05_20_MG | ecosystem: Environmental > Terrestrial > Soil > Wetlands > Peat ... | reverse complement strand
TGGGTGACCTCGCTCCTCATCTTGGTCGCAACGACCTTCCCCAGCTTCATCACCGTAATCCTGTCCGCGATTGTCATCACCTCGTCTATGTGGTGGGTCACGAATACTATCGAGCGTCCCTCGGAGGCCATGCGCTTGAGACTGACGAACAGCTTCTCCGTCTCGATGTCTGTTAAGAAACTCGTGGGTTCGTCGAAGAGGAGTATGTCGGCTCCTATGAAGAGGCACTTCAGTATCTCTACCCTCTGCCTTTCGCCCACCGACAGGTCCTCCACCATCGCCTCGGGGTCCACCTCAAGCCCGTAGCTCTCTTCCATGGCAAGGAGCTTGCTCCTGATGTCGCTCAGCTCGAGGACCGGCCGGCTCAGCTTGAGGTCGGTGGTCAGACTGAGATTCTGAAGAACGCTCATGTTAGGGATCAACATCAGCTCCTGATGGACCATGCCGATGCCCGCACGCATGCCTTCCTTCGGGGAAGTGATCTTGGTGGCCTTCCCCTTCACTATGACCTCTCCCCCGTCAGGCTTGTAGTAGCCGTAGACAACATTGCACAGAGTCGACTTGCCTGCGCCGTTCTCTCCGAGGAGCGCGTGAATCTCGCCCTTCCGCAGCTGGAAGTCGACCCCATTGACGGCGAGGAGGCTCCCGAACCTCTTGACCAGGCCCTTCGTTTCCAGCGTGAGCTCTTCTGAAGGCATCCCTTTCAGGCTAGAAACTCGCGGCGAGTGGGCAGTATAAAGCGTTCTGCATCAAAGAGCGGCCATGCACATTTCCAACGTCCCGTCGCGCCTCTCCCTCTCCGCCAGCGCCGCCTCGCACAGCAGTACCCCGAGCGCCATGTCTACTCCCGACGTGTGCCCCCTGGAAGCGACGGAGAGCAGCTCGTCGTGGAAATCCACGGGCTTCCCGAGGGACGCAAGGATGAGCCCCTCCATACCTTCGTCGACGTACCCGAGCGCCGAGTACGCCACCATGGCCCCGCTCTCCGGCACCGTCCTCTGGAGGAGCAACCTCTTTGGCATGTGGATCCTCTGCAAGTCCCGGCTCCGAGCCACGAAGTTCATGGTCGCCGACAGCCCTGACACGAAATCATCTCCGGCGGGGGTGAAACCGGGCCCCCTCCCGATGAGTGCGTCATAGGCTCTGAACCTGAACAGATCGCTCTTCCTTCTCCTAGAGTATGGAATCAGGCATTCCCTAAGGAAGAGCCGAAACGGCGCATCGTCCACAAGAAGCGGTCCCGACGCTGAAACGTCGTACATGGACCTGAGCATGCCTACTCCCTTCGCCAACTCTCTCCCTGGCGGCAACTGGAGTACGCGCTTGCCGCGTAAGGACCCTCGATGAACGGCGGCGCCCCGGACCGATATCTCCGCGACTGAAGATCTCAATCCCCCCTCGTCCAGAACAAGGCTGTCGTCCGGGCCCAACGGAGCTCTGGCGACTTTTCCGCCGGGCGCGTTGATAGTCATGGGCGATTTCAGACCCCCCCAAAGAAGGAGGACGAAGTCATCTCGCGACCGGACATAGACCGCCCCGGGGAAGACCCTCGTCACTTTGGCAACGCCCCCGCGTGCCAGGACTCTGAGTGCGAGCTCGCCTGCGACTTCGGCCCGCTGGATCATGCTCCGAACTTGTCTACGTAGGCTGCGAATGCGTCCTTGAACACCTTCATCGGGAAGGAGACTGTTCCCGCCCCCACCTGGCCGACCCCTGCCTTCCTGTGCGCGATGCCGGTGTTAATCATCGGAGCGATGCCTGTCTTCAGGACCTTCCTCACGTCGATGCCCACCGGGGTCCCCTTGAAGTTGAGGAAAGGAATGAGGAAGTGCTTGTGCTGGGCCTGGGTTATCTCGTACATTTTCTCTGTGACTTCTGTCGCTCCGTCGACGCTCCCTCCCACCCACGAGACGATCGCGGGCGCCGCAGCCATGGCAAACCCCCCAAAGCCCGCTGTCTCTGTTATCGAGCTGTCGCCCAGGTCGGGGTTGGCGTCCGCTTCGGTGAAGCCAGGGAACCAGAGCCCCTTTGGAACGGGAGCCGGGGCCGTGAACCACCTGTTCCCCATGGAGCTCAGCCAGATTCCAGCGTCGGTGCCGTTCCTGGACATCACGGTCACCAGGGTGCTGTTCTTGACGTTGTGCCCGGCAAGGGTCATCGCCTTGCCGGCCGCCATCCCCATGTTGAGCATTGTGAAGTTGTTTCCGTCGATGAACTCGCTCACCTTCGCGAGTGTTTTGGAATCGAACCCGGTCTGCACGAGGAACGGAGAGATCTGCTTAGCGAACAGGGACGTCGTGGCCACGTACCTGTTGTGGCAGTCGTCTCCCATGGTGAGCGCCTGGGCTATCATCGGCTTGAGCGCCAGTCCTCTGTTCGCTTTCAGCATCCCTTTGACGGTCGCCTGCAGCACAGGCGCCATCGTGTCAGACATCCAGTGGAGTCTGTCAAGCACTTCGCTGCTGTAGGCGCCGTAACGGAGCACCTTCCCTATCCCCTCGTTCATGTTCGAGTAGGTCCTGTTCCCGAACTTCCTGTCTTCGAGTTCGTAGACCGCCATGCTCGGCGATATGATCCCGGCCATGGGTCCAGCCGCGTTGTGGTGATGGTTCGGCTCAAGCTTCACCTCACCCTCTTCAACCAGCTTCGTGGCTTGCCGCTCCGTCTCCGCCCACCCTTCGAAGATGGCGGCCCCGATTACCGCCCCCTTCATGGGCCCGCTCGCGTTCTTCCAGACCATCGGGGGACCGGCATGCAGAAGCGTCTTCCCCTTCAGCCCCATCTTCTTCGACGCGGGCGCGACGTCGACCCAGGTTGGTTCGGCGTCCATCATCCTCTCGACGGCGAGCGTGTTAGCAGCCTCGACCTCTTCCTTCGACACTGTCAACCCGTTCGGAAAATCCTCTTCCAGACCTGTTAAACGTTTGTAGGACGGAAACGCTTAACATGATTCCAGAGGTGTTTACAGGAAGTTGCAGGTAGTAAACATCGTCAAGCAGAACCTATTCCGGGATTCCATCCAGCTCATGAAACTGACTGAGGACGTGAAGAAGATCGGAGGCGTCGACGATGCCGTCGTATCAATGGGGACGGACACCAACAGACGCCTGCTGGAGGACCTCAGACTTCTGGGGAAGGAGGGGAAGGGCGCCGGGGACGGCGACCTTGTGATCGCCGTCAGGGTTGCGGAGGGGGCGACCCGGGACGACGTCATGGGTGTGGTGGAGAAGATGGTGATGTCACCGCCGGCGGCCCAGGGGGGGCCAAAGAGGAGGGTGTTTCACAGCCTGGGCGCGGCGATGCAAGCCCTGGGGGGTGCAAACCTCGCCGTCATTTCCGTTCCCGGGACGCAGGCGTTCGAGCCTTCGATGGAGTTGCTGAAGTATGGGGTGAACATACACCTCTTCAGCGACCACGTGTCGAAGGCGCATGAAGTAGAGCTCAAGCGCTACGCGAGTTCGAAGGGCCTCTTGGTCCTCGGCCCTGGAGCAGGAACCTCAATCATAAACGGCGTCGGGCTGGGGTTCGCCAACTCGGTCAGGCGGGGCGACGTGGGGATCGTCGCCTCTGCGGGGACAGGGATACAGGAGGCGTCAATCATGCTCGACAGAATCGGCCTCGGCGTATCCCACGCCCTCGGGGTGGGGGGCACCGACGTGTCCAAAGACGTGGGGGGGACGATGATGAAGGACTGCCTAAAGATGCTCGAAAGGGACGAGTCGACGCGGATCATCATGGTGATCGCGAAGGCGCCGGCCCAGAGCGTCTTCCAGGACGTCATGCTCCACGTGGAGAAGGAGACGACCAAGCCAGTCATCGCCTGCTTCCTCGGACTGACAGACGCCCCTGACCTCGGAGGGCGCGTCAGGTACGCGAAGACACTTCATTCCGCCGTGGCCATGGCGGCAGGGGCTTCAGGCAAGGCCGCGAACCGGGAGTTCAAATCGAAGGTCTCTCTCAGTTTCGAAGACCTCGTGAAGTCGGCGAAGGCCGAGTCTGCAGGCCATCGCGGAAAGTACGTCCGGGGCCTCTACAGTGGAGGGACCATCGCGCACGAGACACTTCTGATCTTCAGGGAGCTCATGGGAGAGGCCTACAGCAACACCCCTCTTTCGGAGAAGTTCGCCCTGGCCGACCCCAACAAGAGCAAAGGAAACTCCATCGTCGACCTCGGAGATGAGTTCTTCACTGCAGGAAGGGCTCACCCCATGATCGACCCGACCCTGAGGAGACTGAGGCTCTCCCAGGAGGCGAGTGACCCCAGCGTCGCCGTAATCCTGCTGGACATCGTACTCGGGTATGGGTCATCTTCCGACCCTGCCGGGGCACTCCAAAATGCAATCGAGGTCGGCAAGAAAGCCGCGCGGAAAGCGGGAGGGGGCCTCGTGGTGATGGCCCACGTGTGCGGGACCGAGTCGGACCCGCAATCACTGAGCCAGCAGAGCCGAAAGCTGATCGAAGCAGGCGCGGTCCTCTTCCCAAGCAACGCGCTGATGGCGTGCGCGGCCGCACTTGTGGTAGGAGGAGACGCGGCAGCTACGAACTTGAAGAAGAACTGGGGCGAACTGCTTGGCTAGGAAGAAAGAACAACCACAACTGCTCGGTTCAGAGCTGGTCGTGCTGAACCTAGGGCTCGACATATTCAGGCAGGCGCTTGAGAGCCAGAAAGTGAAGTGCGCCCAGGTGGACCTACAGGAAGCTCCGAAATTGGAGAAGAAGCTGGCAGACGCCCTAGACAGGCTGCTGTGAGCCGCCCGCCAGTTGCCCCCGCCTAGAACTCAATTTCGATGGTTGAGGTGGGCTTGAGAGGCTTGGTCCCTTCAAGGAGGCCTTTCTCGACTGGCCGCATGCCGAGCCAGTTCTTCTCCTTCGCGAAAGGCTTCACGTACTCCTCCCACTGCTGTCTGTTGATGTAGAAGATTCTCGCCCCGCCCAGCTCGTGCTGCATCTCCGGCCAGGCCTTGGTCACATGGTTGAACCTGAAGCCGAGCCTAAAGCCGAAGGGACTCTCGAAGGTGGCCCACCACTCGTTGACGCCAACGACATCGAAGGCGTGCTCGATCTTCGAAATGTAAAGCAGGACCCCCACCCGCTCTGCTCTCTTTAGGACAAGGGTGTGGAGGCTTATGGCCACGTCCTTGTCCCAGAACCTGTGATCCACGACGCCGACCAGCTCCCCGTCCTGCCTTGTCGCCACGATCACGTAGGTGTCCTTCAGCCTGTTCTGCTTCCAGGCAAGAATCTCTGCGTAGGTCCTCGTCCCCACCAGGTGATAGAAGTCCTTGTCGTACTTCTCGTCGATGAGTGGCTTCAAAGACTTCAGTATCGCCGGTGCCTCGCCCTTCTCAGCCGGCCTGATGACTATCTGCTCACCGCTCTTGAGAGTGTATGTCTTCGGGACGAACGGCTTCTGGAACGCGGGATTGTCCGGAATCCCACCCAGGTACCCTTCAATCTCCTCGACGGAGAAGTTGAAAGAGTCGAACGAAATCGGAACTGTTGGCTTCACCATCGGGGATCGAGGTCCCTGTCGCCGTTTTAATGATTATCCTGTGGGGTTCCCAAATCCGGCCTATCTTTGGGCGAGGCCTTCTTCGACCTTCTTCCGTGGCTTCGGGGTCGAAGCGACTTCGGCCACAGCTTCACGTATCTGGTTGTACGTTCCGCACCTGCACACAAGGCCCCCCACAGCCTCGGTAAGCTCCGCATCGCTCGGGTGAGGGTTTGTCCTGAGAAGCTCATGTGTCGCAAGCACCCAGGCCGGGGTGCAGAACCCGCATTGGGCGGCCCCGTGCTCGATGAACGCCTTCTGGATCGGCGCAAGCTCCCCGTCCTGGGTTATTCCCTCCACGGTCTTCACCTCCTTGCCGTCGGCTTCAACCGCGAGCACCAGGCAGGACTTGACCAAGCCCCCGCCCAGGAGCACGGTGCAGAGTCCGCACTCCCCTCTCCAACACGCCGCTTTCACACTCCTGACTTCTAGCCTGTCCCTGAGGAAGTCGAGGAGCAGCTCGTTGTCCTTGACCACCCTCCTCCTGAGTCGACCGTTGACCCTGACCGAGATCTCTGTCACTTCGCCATCATCCTCCCCAGAACCCTGGTGGTGATGACCCTGACCAGGTGCTTCCTGTAGCCCGATGACGCCAACACGTCATCGAAGCACTCAACCTTCTCCAGCGCGGCCTGGGCGGCTTTCCTTATGGAGCCCGGTGTTAGCCCGTCCCGGATCGCGTCTTCGACCTCAACAGAGCGAGCTGGGACCGAATTCACCGCACCGTAAACCACCTTTGGGACTCGCTTCTTCCCCTCGGCAGTCAAGACCACCGCGACGCTCGCGAGCGAGAACTCGGACCCGGCTGTGAATTTCTCGAATGCCCCTTCTCTCCCCCTGGCCGGCGGGATCACCACCGCGGTTACAATCTCGTCCGACTCGAGGTCGATGTCCACCGGGCCTCTAATGAAACTCGAGACCGGGATGCTCCTTCTCCCCTTCGGTCCCACACACTCGACCGATGCATCAAGGGCGATCAGCGCAGGCGGGCTGTCGACCCAGGGAATCGCCTCGCAGAGGTTCCCGACCAGCGTGGCTCTCCGCCTGATCATCGGGTCAGCGACCCTTGACACCGCCTCCCGCAAGACCCCGAATTCTTCACCCAGCCTCCCTTCCTCGAGCAGCTCCGTAAGCGAGACCCCTGCCCCAATCCTGAGTCCTCCTCCCGGAAGCCCAGTAATCTCCCTAAGTTCTGCTATCCCCTTGATGTCTATGACATGAGCGGGCGACATCAACCTCTCCTTCATGAAAGCAATCAATCCTATCCCACCGCCCATCAGCTTGGCCTCGTCGCCGTGAGCCTTCAGCAGGTCCAGGGCCTCCTCGAGGGTCTTTGGCTTGTGGTAGTCGAAATCAGGGAGCGTTGTATAGGCTGACCCGAAGCTCATGGTCTCGCCTTCATGGGCGCTTCCATCTTCGCGTAGCTGTCCAGCGCCTTGGCCAGCAGGTCGGGTCTCTGCTCGGAAATGGCGTGCCAGACGGTCTCCGGGTTCATGGGCAGGTTGTTCAGCCTGACCCCCGTCGCCCTGAATATTGCGTTGGAAATTGCCGAGGCAACGGAGATCATGCTGAGCTCACCGATCCCTCTTGCGCCAAGCGGGCCGTCGAATTGCGGCGTCTCGACGTAGCTGGCGGCGAACTCCTTTGGTGTGTCCTTCATCCTTGCAATGTAGTAGTTGGTGAAGTTCGGGTTCGTGACCCACCCCTGCTCGTCGAACTTGATCTTCTCGAAGAGTGCGATGCTCATCCCCATGATGAAGCCTCCGTCGAGCTGCATCTTCAGGAGGAGCGGGTTGATCGCCCGGCCGACGTCGAACACCTGAACCGCCCTGGAGACCTCGATTGCTCCCGTCACCAGGTCGAGCTCTACTTCGACGGCGGTGCCGCCGAAGGTATGGAAGATCGTCGGGACCCCCTGACCTGTCTGCGGGTCAAGGAAGGTGTTGAGGCTCGACGACTGGTGCCCCCTGCCGATCACCGGCCCGCCGATTGTGTTTCCGTTGGGGTAGGTGTACCCGAACACGAGCTCCTTCAGGCTCATGGTCAGCCAGGGCCTCCCCTTCGCCTTCACGCTTCCTTCGGATACTTCAAGCTCCGACTTCGGGAGCCTCATCACCTGAGATGCAAGCTCGAGTATCTGGTTCTTCGCGTCCTCGCAAGCCCTGAGGGTCGCCACCCCGTCGGTGAAGAGCCCCCTGCTCCCCACGGTCTGCCATGTGTAGGCCGACTTTCCGGTGTCCCTGACCGGGTCCACCCTCACCTTCTCGAGCGGCACGCCGAACTGGTCCGCGACCAGCTGGGTAAGGGCCGTCGCCGTGCCCTGGCCGAAGTTCCCAGTCCCGACCAACAGGTCGATGGTCGTGTCCTCGTTGAACTTGACTATGGCCGACGAAGACGCGTTTGGGGGTTGGGACGGGCCCTTAACACAGAGCGCGAAGCCCCTGGTCCTCACCTTCCACGGCTCAGAGGGGAGTGCAACCTTGCCGTCCAGGTCTATCCCTTCGAGCACTGTCTGAAGGACCTTCCTGGGGTCTCCGACGTCCTCCCTTACCTTCTCCCCCGTGGCGGTGTGCGACTCGCCGGGCCTGAGAAGGTTGATCCTCCTTAGCTTCGCGGAGTCTACTCCTAGCTTCTTCGCCGCCCTCTCGAACACCTGCTCGAGGACCCAGTTGCTCTCCGAATAGCCGAATCCCCTCATGGCGGTGGTTGGTATCTTGTTGGTGTAGACTGCGAGGGACTCGCAGTAGACGTTGGGGACTTCATACACCCCTTCGGCCGAATAACCCATGGCCCTGGAGACGTTCACGGTATAGTCCGCGTAGGCGCCTGCGTCCAGGACGAACCGAACCTTGTATGCCACACACTTGCCGTCCTTCGTGAATCCCGCCTTCACGTTCGCGACGACACCTTCCCTCGACGCGCCCGAAGCGAAGTTCTCCTTCCTCGAAAGCACCAGCTTCACAGGCCTGTACCCCACGGCCCTGGACGCGAGGGCGATGAGAGCCTCCCACCCTAGGCCCGCCTTCCCCCCGAAGCCGCCTCCAACGAACGGAACCCTTACCGTCACCCTGTTGTACGGGACCTTCAGGCACTCGGCGACGATCTGCCTTACCACGAAGGGGGACTGGCAGCTGGTCCAGATCTCGTAGGTGCCGTCCCGGAGAGCCTGGGCGACCACGCACTGGGTCTCCATGTACGCGTGGCTGACATGCGAAACCCTGAACTCGTCCTCTATGACCTCGTCGGCTTGCTCGAACCCCTTCTCCGCATCGCCGTGCACCAGCCTGAACCTGTTCGCGATGTTGGTCCCCGGCACCGGGTAGAAGACCGGCGCGTGCTTGTATTCCTCCATCCTCTCGTGGAGAACGGGGGCCTCGGGCTTCAGCGCCTCCACCGGGTCGAATACTGCCGGGAGAGCCTCATACTCGACGTCCACCATTTCAGAGGCTCTTTCCGCTGATTCCAGCGTCTCTGCGACGACCAGCGCGACCGGGTGCCCTGCCCACCTCACCTTGTCGACGGCAAGAAGGTCTCTGTCTCCTGCGTACATGCCGACTCGGAAGGGCATGTCCTTGCCTGTCATTATCACGGCGACTCCGGGGACTTCTCTGGCCCTGTCAGTGTTGATGCTGAGGATTCTTGCGTGGGGGACAGTGCTGGTCACAAGCTTGGCGTGGAGGGTCCCAGGGAGGCTCCAATCGAAGGTGTACAGTGCTGTGCCGGTGACCTTCAGCGAGGTGTCCTCCGGCGGTACCGGTTTCCCTACAGATGCCTCGCCCTTCAAGGAACGGAAGAACCTCTCAAAATTATAAAAGCATTACCGTGCGTCTCATGAATCCGGGACCACCCTCGTCCTTGGGCCGGCATGGCTCCTGCGGGGCCGGCATTCGCGATCCTCAATCGGTTAAATCCCGGGCCAAACCGCGTGCGCCCGTGGGAAAGAAAACAATCCACCATCCGGACCTCGAGACCCCGCTAGCCTTCAACAGGGAGGTGGTTGCGCTGACCAAAGAGCCACACGGATACTCCGAAGCTGACGGCCGGAAGCTCGTCGAGCTCGTAGGCGAACTGGAGACGAGGGCGAACAACCAGGATTTCGATGAGGCCGTGGTAGACAAAGGGGCGTTCCTTGTTTTCAAGCTTGCGAGCGGCCAGTACTTCCGGGCAGGGAACAAGCGCACGGCCCTTGTCGCTGGACTCTGTTTCCTTTCAAAGAACGGGTATGCCCTCGACCTTAGGCGCCCGGAACTCGTCGAAACCGTGGACCGGGCGGGCATGGCGGCAGCAGGTCTCGATGACCTCTACAGTGTCCTGAAGGGGGGTGCAACGAAGGCGAAGGTGGAGAGGAAAGGGTGGGAGCAAGCCATCAAGGCGGCTGTGGAGGCGAACAGGGACTTCCTGACACGCCTTGCCTCCTGAAACAGTTATTCTCAGAAGTAAGAAACAACTCCGGCGTTTATTTGCGCTAATTCTTCGCCGAGATTTTGACGGGCAATGAAGCCAATGGCGGAGGCAGACTGGGAGGCGTCGCTCGGAGACGCCATCGCTTCGACTGACGGACCTACGGCCCTGGTGGGGATAGGGAACATCCTCAGGGGGGACGACGCCGTGGGCCTCAAGATCGCCTCGAAGCTAAGGTCCAGCCTCGGTCCCGCCCCTGCCAGGGGGATTAGAATCCACCGAGCGGCTGACGCTCCTGAGATGCTCCTGTCCAAGCTCGCGGCCTCCGGGACCAGGATAATCATCTTCGACGCGGTCGACGCCTCTGCAGACCCAGGCAAGATAGTTTGCGCCAAACTCGGCGACACGAAGTACGGCTTCTTTGCGACGCACAACATCCCGCTGAAGATAGTTCCCGGGCTGGCTGAGAGGCTGAACGACGTCCTCGTGGTCGGGGTCCAGCCCGAGTCCCTGGAGGTGGGAGAGGGGCTCTCCGACGTCGTGAAGAGGTCGGCAGGACGCGTCGTGGAGGCCGTGACCCGGGCGGTGGAGGCAATGTCATGACAGACTTCACGGACTCGCTTCTCGGTCCGCTGCTCATAGTGGTGGTAGACTTGGCGGCATTCGTCCTTGTTGGCAGGCTCGGGAAGCGCACCAGCGGACAGGGAGTCAAGTACGAACCATTCGCCGGGGGGGAGAAGTCAGTTCCAGCCAGGGGGCTGTACCAGTCCAGCCTGTTCGTCTTCGCGGCGCTCTTCCTTGTGGTCGAGACCTTCGCGCTGATCCTTGCCGGGTCCTTCGAGGCGTCCGGCTCTTTCTACCCTCTCCTCTTCCTGCTCGGAGGCGGCAGCGTTGTCACGATAACGATCTACTGGTTCATCAACGTGGGAGGTGGGACCTATTAGCCAAGCACTGACCAACTGGGCTAGGAAGAGGTCCATCTGGGTTTTCCACGTCAATGCGGCCTCCTGCAACGGCTGTGACATCGAGATCCTGGCTGCGCTCACACCGAGGTTTGACGCAGAAAGGCTCGGGGTCGTGCTGGTGCCCAGCCCGCGCCACGCCGACGTCCTCCTGGTAACAGGGGTGGCCAACCCCATGATGCGAGAGCGACTGCGTACTGTGTACGAGCAGATGCCTGAGCCACGCCACGTCGTGGCCATCGGCGCCTGCGCCCTGGGGGGCGGCGTGATGAAGGATTGCTACAGCGCGGGGAACGGCATTGAAGGGATAGTCCCCGTCGACCTGTACATCCCAGGCTGCCCGCCGAGGCCTGAAGCGATAATCTATGGAATACTGAAGCTGGTGCTCGGAACGCCAGACCCGACCCCCGAGGGTGAGGCCATTGTCAAGTGATGAGATAGCCACCCTCGCTTCCCAGCTCGGAGCGACAGTCGTCGTTGGCCCGAAGACAACAGTCCTCTCTGTGGCTCCTGGCAGTGTCGCAGACGCCTGCAAGAGGGTCTCGGGACTGCCGGGGTGGTACCACCTCAGCACCATAACTGGGATCGACCTCGGACAAGACATCGCCATCCTCTACCACTTCTGGCAGGGGAAGCGGTTCCTTCAGGTCAGGACCCAGGTCCCCAAGGCTTCCCCCCGGCTGCCTTCCATCTCGAGCGCGGTGCCAGCGGGGACTCTCTACGAGGCGGAGGTCCAGGACCTGCTAGGGGTCGCTTTCGAAGGGAATCCGTTCCTCGGAAAGAAAGTGATGCTGCCGGATGCCTATCCTCCTGATGCTCCTCCCCCCCTGCGCAAAGAGGCCGACCCACACAAGATCAAGAAGATGATGGAGCTCGGTTGACATGAGCAAGGGAGAGAGCAAGTCGGAAGCGGGCGCGGGCCTGATGCAATACTCGACCGAGGGCGTCATGCCCTTCGGCCCCGTGCATCCGTCGCTCAAGGAGCCCGAATACTTCAAACTCTTCCTAGAAGGGGAAAAGATAGTCAAGGTCGAGCCCAGGATCGGGTATGTTCACAGGGGCATAGAGCGTGCGGCCCAGGAAAGGACCTGGATCAAGAACGTCTACCTCTTCGAAAGAATCTGCGGCATCTGCAGCTTCCACCACAGCCTCGCCTACACCGAAGGGGTGGAGGCCCTGGCCCCCTTCGAGATACCGAAGCGCGCGAAGTATCTCCGAGAGCTTGTCGCCGAACTGGAGAGGTTACATTCGCACCTCCTCTGGCTCGGGCTGCTCGGACACTGGGCGGGCTTCGACACCCTGTTCATGTGGATCTGGAAGGACCGTGAGCACATCCTCGACCTCGAGGAAGCGATTTCAGGCAACAGGGTCAACAAATCCTACACCACCCTCGGAGGGGTGAGGAACGACATCCCCGACGGCCTCGCCGACAGAATCAGGACCGAGATGGGCTACATCGAGAAGAGAGTGGAATACTACAGGGGCCTCGTCCTCACCGAAGAGACCCTCGTGGTCAGGACGAAGGGAAGGGGGCGGATAACCCAGGAGACTGCCAGGAAGCTCTGCCCCGTCGGGCCCCTGCTCCGATGCACAGGCATCGCCCGGGATGTCAGGAGCGAAGACCCCTACGCATCCTACGCAGACGTCCCTCCGCAGGTCCAGACATCCCAGGACGGAGACATCGCGTCGCTGATGACCCTACGCCTCAACGAGCTCACTGACTCCTGCCGCATGGTGAGGGAGGTCCTCGACAAGATGCCCGCAGGACCCTTCAAGGTGAACTTCCCGAGGAGCGTGCCCGCTGGCGAGTCTACGTACCACGTCGAGGCGCCCAGGGGCGAGCTCTTCTACTTCGTGAAATCCGCGGGCGGCAGCACACCGGAACGCGTCAAGGCCCGCCCATCCACAATGAGCAACATCCTCACGGCCACGGAGATGCTCAAGGGCCACACGCTGGCTGACGTTCCTGTTGTCCTGACGGGTATGGACCCCTGCTTCGGCTGCATGGACAGGATCTCGGTGGTCGATGTGGACAAGTCGAAGGAGTGGACCATCGGCGGGGAACAGCTTCGACAGTATGGCATTGACTACTACAGGAGGAAGTAGGATTGGACCTTACCCAGGTCGTCGAGCTTCTAGTGTTCCCAGGTCTTACATTCTTCGTGTGGCTTGCCTTCCTCTTCGAGTGGCTCGAGCGCAAGACCGCGGCCAGGATGCAGGGGAGGAGAGGTCCGGTAGTCACCGGCCCCTACGGCATTCTCCAGCCTGTGGCGGACTTCTTCAAGCTCGCTTCCAAAGAGGAGATCATCCCAGCTGAGGCCGACACTCTGGTCCTCAGGTGGGGGCCTGCCCTCTACTTCGCGGCCCCGGCCATCGGGATCGCATTCATCCCGGTAACGGGCCTCTCATCTGTGCTCTACAATCCTCTGGACCTGCTCTTCATGCTCTTCGTCCTCTCGTTCGCGACGCTCATGGCGAGCCTCCTGGGCTACGCTTCTGCGGGGAGGTACTCCACAATAGCCATCGGGAGGCTGGTCATCCAATACACAAGCTACGAGGTGCCGATGGTGATCGCCATGGTGACTCCCGCCGTAATCGCTGGGAGCCTGTCGATTGGTGGCATCGTGTCCGCCCAGGGTTCGGTCTGGTACATCCTGTTGGCTCCGGTCGCCTTCGCGGTCTTCATAATAGCTGCCCTGGCGGAACTCGAGAAGCCTCCCTTCGACATCCCCGAGGCGACGACCGAGATTGTCGGGGGCTGGATGACGGAGTTCTCCGGGAACGCCTTGGCGTACATCAAGCTGACGAAGAACCTAAGCTACGTCTTCCTTTCGGCCCTGGCCGTCAGCCTGTTCCTGGGCGGGACCTCGGGCCCCGTCATATTCGCCAACGGGACTCTGCAGGCCGTGCTCTACGCCGTCTACTTCCTCGTGAATCTCTTCGCCGTCGGGTTCCTGATCTTCGCCATCAAGACAGCCCTGGCGAGGGTGAGGATCGACCAGGCGGCCAAGCTCTTCTGGACCATTCTTACCCCTCTCAGCCTAGCTCAGCTCGCACTGGTGGTGTTTCTTAGATGACGAACGAGCCACGAAGGAAGG
>Ga0187766_10001413_pt1 | contig 14040 bp, 15 predicted proteins | sample 0216_QUI02_MP05__4_FD_132971 | JGI IMG/M metagenome (GOLD analysis project Ga0187766, IMG submission 132971) | Tropical peat soil microbial communities from peatlands in Department of Meta, Colombia - 0216_QUI02_MP05_20_MG | ecosystem: Environmental > Terrestrial > Soil > Wetlands > Peat ... | reverse complement strand
TCGTTGGCCGCCAGGAACTGGCTCACCGGGTCGAGCTCGGTGAACAGGCGCTGCTGCCTGGTCCACTTGATGGCCTTCGCCACCTCGTACGCGGTGGCGCGCCCGGCCTGCACGGCCTGACGTGTCTCGGCCAGGCGGAGGTCATGATGGGCGAGCAGCTCGTTCACCCGCTCATGGGTGCTGCCGGTGACCGGGCCGTGGGCGGGCAGCAGCCGGGCGTCCGGCAGCGCCAGCGTCCGCCGCAGCGAGCCGAGGTAGTCGCTCAGCGCCAGCCGGTGGGGGGCGGCCTCGAACCCGATCGACGGAGTGATGCGGCAGCACGTGGTCGCCCGCGAACATGATCCTGGCCGCGGCGTCGTGGAAGACGACATGGCCGCGGGTGTGGCCGGGCGTGTGGACCGCCCGCAGGGTCCGCGACCGCAGGTCGAGCTCGGTCCCGTCGGCCAGCCAGCGGTCGGGTTCCTCCCACTCGGTGAACCTCGGCATGCCGCGGCGATGCTGTGCGGCGGCCAGGACCGGGGCCAGCTCGGCCGCGCCCAGCCGGTGCAGGTCCCCGCCGAAGATCCGGTTGCTGCGGCCGAGGGCCATGTCATGCAGCGCCGCTATGTTGGCGCGCTCGCCCTCGCCCAGCGTGATCACATTGCGGAGGGTCTGCCGCAGCTCCACCGCGAGGGAATAGTGATCGATGTGGATATGGGTGACGAAGAAGTTCCGGATGTCGCCCAGCTCGTAGCCGATCTGCCGCAGCCGCTTGGTGAGCCCTTCCCGGGCCGGGACCAGGGCGATGCCGGCGTCGATGAGGTCGATTCCCTGGTCGTCGGCGATCGCGTAGACGTTGACCGCCTTGAGCCCGTCCATCGGCAGCGGGAGCGGGATCCGGTGCACGCCACCGCCGAGATCCTCGACTCCCGGCTCGGTCCAGGCGTGCCGGTCAGCCGCGGCCATCGCTCATCGTGTCACACTGATCCTTCGTTCCGACCGACCGGAATCCGTTCCCCGGCGGTCCTTACTACTGCCAAGTAACCATATAGGAGGGCGGCATGTTTCCTGCTTTCCAGATGGTAGGTCCAGCCGGGAACGACCCATCCGCCTGGGTCAGCACCAGCAGGCATCGGCCGACGGCCAGTTCGAAGACGGCCTCCTGATCGAAACCGGGCCATACCTGTCCGGACCGCTCGGTCAGGATCTGGCCGCGGACCACGCCGATGACTGCCGCGTCGGTCACCTCGCGGGCGCGGCCGGCGATCGCGAAGCCGTCGTCCTGCCGGGGCGGCGGACAGGTCTCGCTGTGCAGCGCGTAGCGCCCGTCCCGCCGGAGATCCTGCTGTTTGGGGCCGGCCTTGATGTGCAGGTGGAGTCCGGCCGGGCTGATGACCGGGCAGACCGGGTGCACTCGCGGGCCGCCGTCGGGCCGGATCGTGGCCAGGAAGCCCAGGCCGATGCCGAACTGGTAGAACTGCCTACGGCCCGCGCCGGCCAAGGCCGGCTGCTGCCGCTCGAACTCGCTCCAGGTGATCATCTCGCGGACGTTACGCCGGCCAGGCGGCCGGACCGGCGCTGGAGGCCGCGCTTCCGGCCGATGAGCACGGCTGGCGGGTCGTGATGCTGTCCTTCGAGCACGAACGGGCCGCCGTTCACCGCCTGGCCGGCTTCGGGGACCGGGTGGAGGTCCTGACCCCGCCTTCCGTCCGGGCCGCTCTGGTGACGACGGCGCAGCAGATCCTGCGCCGCTACCATGCCGCTAATACCGTCCAGGGCGGGCGATCGCAGTGATCGGAGACGGCATGGCAGGCGAACCGCTGGCGGGACGCGATCGCGAGGGTCCGCAGATCGTGGAGCTGGTCTCGGTTCCCGGGTTCGTGGTGTTCGACCTGCCGGGCGTGCCGGTATCCGCCGGGGGGACGCGGATGGCGCCGGATGTCAGCGTGGCCGAGGTGGCGCTGCTGGCGCGGGCGATGACCTATAAGTTCGCCGCGCTGGGTCAGCAGGTGGGCGGGGCCAAGGCGGGAGTGCGCGGGGATCCGGCGGATCGCGCGGGCAAGGCCGCCCTGATGGCCAGGTTCTGCACGGAGATCGCCCCGCTGACCGATGCGGGCCGGTTGCTGACCGGGCCGGACATGGGCACGACCGAGGAGGATTTCGCGCCGTTGCGCAAGCGCCGGGCCGCGCCGGCGGCCATCAGCGCCGTGGTGCAGGGCGTGCCGTTCGAAGATCTGCTGACTGGGTACGGCGTGGCGGCGGCCGCCGAGGCGGCCCTGGCCGCGGGCTGGGGCGGGGGCTGGTACGGCCGTTCGGTGGCGATCGAGGGATTCGGCAAGGTGGGCGGCGGAGTGGCACGTGAGGTTACCCGCCGCGGCGGCCGGGTCATCGCCGTATCCACCGTGGCGGGATGCCTGGCGGACTCCACAGGGCTGGACGTCGACCTGCTGCTCGCGCTGCGCCGCGCGCATGGCGACGGGTGTGTCTTGCACTACGGTCGGCCGACCGGACCGCCGGGCCAGCTGTTCACGGCGGTGAACGCCGATGTCGTGGTCCCAGGAACCAGGCCCGGGGTGATGAGCGGCCGGACCGCCGGATCGCTGCCGCCTGGTGTCCGGGTCATTGCGCCCGCCGCGAACGTGCCGTACACCGCGCAGGGCGCCGAGGTGCTGGGCCGGCGTGGCATCGTGGCCCTGCCCGACTTCGTGTGCAACGCCGGCGCGGTGATCGGCTACCGGTCGCCCGTCGGCGCGACGCCCGAGGCGGTCCTGGACGCCGTGGGAGCCACCATCACCGAACTCATCGCCGAGGCGCTGCGCCATCGGGACGGCCCGCTCGCCGGGGCCTGTGAGCGCGCCGGGAGCTTCCTGCGCGGCTGGTGGGGGCAACCGCCCGGCCCGCCTTTCGCGCCCGAGCAGTGACATCGGGCCCGGCGGATGCTGCCGATGGACGCTATGGGAGCGTGATCCCGGCACGCTCCGGCGCCGACGCCAGCTCGCCGCGTCACGCCCGGCGGCTGGCTCCGCGGTGCGCGGCCACGCGCTCGCGGGTACCGCAGGCCGGCGAGCAGTAGCGCCGGCGGCTGCCCCGGCCCACGTTCACGAACGGCCGGGCGCAGGACGGCGACCGGCACATCCCGGCCGGCGGGGCCTGCCGTTCGGCCAGCAGCACCGCCAGGGCCAGGCATGAGGAGGTCAGGAACCACTCGGCCCAGGGCGCGTCGTCGTGGCTGTCCACGTGCAGGTGCCAGCCCGATGCGCCGCCGTGCGCGGTCAGCCGGGGCGGATGCGCGCGCCCGGCGAGCAGGCCGTTGATCCGGTCCGCGGCCGTGGCGACGTCCGCGGCGGTAAATACCTCCCGCAGCTCGTAGGCGGCCCGGCGCAGCCCGGCCAGCCCGGCCGTGGACATCTCGATGGGCTCGGGTTCGCCGTGGGCGCGCAGCACGTCGATCAGCGCCGCGAGCTCGTCCTCGGTGCCGGTCAACAGCCGGTTACCCGCCCGGGGCAGCAGGACGGCCAGGATGTCCGCGGCGCGCTGTGCTGCGTCGTGCACGCTGCCTCCGAGCAGTGCCGTCTGGCTCGTCACGAAGCTCCAGTGTAACGTATTTTTGTGAAATACCGTTACATACGCGGCGGCGGAAGCGTGCGCGCCGGGGAGGTGCGCGGCGGCGGAAGCGTGCGCGCCGGGGAGGTGCGCGGCGGCGGAAGCGTGCGCGCCGGGGAGGTGCGCGGCGGCGGAAGCGTGCGTGGCGGGGAGGTGCGCGGCGGCGGGGGCGTAAGCGCCGGGGGGGTCAGGAAGGCGGCTGGTTTCGTCCCTGCCGGGCTGGCCCCGCGGACGGTCTGGGCGTACCTTCCAGGCGCGACGGCGGCCAGGGCCGGCGATGAGATGTCGGGCCCGGCCGTGCTGCTGCTCGGCTTCGCGGTGACCGGCCGCCCGGCCACCGGGTCGGCGCTGCTGGCCAGCGCGACCATCGCCGGCGCCGCGGGTGGTCCGGTATTTGGCGCGCTGCTCGACCGCAGCCCCCGGCCGGACCGGGTCCTGGCCGGGACGCTGGCCGCCTACGCGCTGGGCATCGTGGCCATCGCGGCTGCCGCCGGCCGGCTGCCGATACCGGTCGTGATGGCCATCGCGCTGGTCGCGGGGCTGTTCACCCCGGCGGTGGCGGGCGGCTGGACCTCTCAGCTGCCCCGCATGGTAACCGGACGTGAGCTCGACCGCGGCTCCGCCCTGGACGCGATGACCTACAGTGCGGCCAGCCTGGCCGGCCCGGCCCTGGCGGCGCTGGTCGCCGCCGGACTCGGGGCGCGGGTGGCGGTCCTGACGGCCGCGGTCCTGGTCGGCCTGGCCGTGCCCGCAGCATGCTCGCTGTCGCGCTCCGTCCCGTCCCGGGCCGACGCGGCCGGGCCGGGCCCGCTCGCCCCGCACCGTCAGGTGGCCGCGGGGTTCGCTGCCATCGTGACCAGGCGCCCGCTGCTGCGGGCCACGCTGACCTCGGTGGTGTCCTACGTCGGGATCGGGATGCTCCTCGTCTGCTGCCCCGTGCTCGGGGCGCAGCGGCTCGGCGTGCCCTCCCGCGGTGCGCTGCTGATCAGCGCGATGGCAGCGGCCTCGCTGACCGTTAACGCGGTCCTGGCTCGCCGACCGTGGCGCCGCGAGCCCGACGTCCGCGTCCTGGCCAGCACGCTGGTCATCGGGGTCAGCATGGCGGCCACAGCGGCGGCACCAGGCTGGCTCGTCCTGGCGGCGGTGGCGCTGGGCGGGGCGGGCGAGGGTCCGCAGCTGACGGCGCTGTTCGCGGTGCGGCACCGGGAGGCGCCGGACCACATGCGCGGGCAGATCTACACCACGGCCGCCAGCCTGAAGATCGGCGGGATGGCGGCCGGAGCGGCGCTCGCGGGGCCGCTGGCCGGGCGCTCGGTGACCGGCTGCCTGCTCGTCGCGGCCGCTATAGAACTGTGCGCCGCGGCAGCCTACCTGCTCTGCGGGGTCCGCCGGACCGGGCCAGGCCCATCCAACCCGCACGAACCCTCGGGGTCCGGCCGGTGATGCCACGGACCGTTCGGAATAATGCTCGTGAACTTGCTGTTCCCCGGTCATGAAGCCAATTGCGGGTGCGCAGTGGCGGCCGTCCGATTAGGGCGGTCGCATCGACGTGGCAAGAGGGCCGTCCGGGATGGACGGCCTTTTTTCGTGCCTGGCGGCCGTCCGCCCGGACCCAGGAAGGACGGAAACCCATGAGTACCGCCTTGGCGCTGCGGCCTGATGCTCGCCTACCCCGTGCACCAGGCGGCGGTGCCGCCGCGCTCAAGGACACGGTAACGACGGCGGTCAATGAGACGCTGGCCCCGGTCCGGGCGCGCCGGGCCGAGTACGCGAGGGATCTCGGCTATGTCCGCCGGGTGCTGCGGGACGGTAACGAGCGGGCCGAGGCCATCGCCGCGGCCACCCTGGATGAGGTCCGGGCGGCCATGGGCATGCGCTACTGACCTGCGGGGGCTACCACCGGGGTCCTGTGGCAGGGTGAGCCTGTGATCTCGGTGCCGGGGACGGACCTCCTCACCTCGCTGCGGCAGGCCGGAGTGGCGCGCGGCGATCTGGTCGGCCTGGCCGCGTCCCGCGACCGCGGATTCGGGCTGGCGGTGCCCGGGGACCGGTGGTGGGTCCCGCCGGGCGCCGAGGCGGTGACCGGGATCGGGCAGGCGGACCGGGCGCTGCGGCCCCGGTGGGTGACGTGGTCGGGCCAGACGGCGGCACACCTGACGGGTGGCGGGGTGCGGCTGGCGACGTGCTGGGATATCACGGCGGCGCACCGGCTGCTGTTCGGCGGGTGGCGGGCCGATCCCGGCCGGGCCTGGGCCCGGCTGCACGGCCTGGACGCCGACACGATGCCGGCTGACGGCCCCCTCGACCTGTTCGGGATGTCCGGCCAAGACGACGGCGACGCCGACGATCCGGTCGCGCCGGACGGGCACCTGCGGCCGGAGTGGGTCAGCGGCGGGTGGTCGGACCAGGCCGACCGCATCGCGCGCTGGGCCGAACTGGCCCGCACCGTGGCCGAGCGGCAGCAGGTGGCGCTGGCCGGGCTGGCGGACCGGCCGATGGCGGTGGCCACGGCGCGCAGCGAGTCCACCGCCGAGCTGCTGTGCGCCGAGCTGTCGGCGGACGGGCTGCCGATGGACCGCGCGGCGGCGGAGCAGATCCTGGCCGGCCTGATCGGGCCCCGGTCGCGCAGCGAGGCCGAAGCGGCCGCCTCGCGGGCCGCGCGCGATGCCGAGGTGCTGCGGCATGCCCCGGCCGGAACCACAGCCGACCTGCGCAGCCCGGCCCAGGTCCGGTCGCTGCTGGCCGGGATCGGGGTGGACGTCCCGGACACGCGGGCGTGGCGGCTGGCCGGGCTCCGTGACGCCCATCCGCTGATCGACGCCCTGCTGCGGTGGCGCAAGGCAGAGCGGATCGCCACCACCTACGGGTACGCGTGGCTGGATGAGAACCTCGGGGCCGACGGCCGGCTGCGCGGCGCCTGGACCGGCTGCGACGGGGCGGCGGGCCGGATGACCGCGTCCGCCGGGCTGCACAATATGCCGGCCGCGATGCGCCGGGCGGTGGTGGCCGAGGAAGGGCACGTCTTCGTCCGCGCCGACCTGGGCCAGATCGAGCCCCGCGTGCTGGCCGCGGTGTCCGGGGACCAGGCGCTGATCCTGGCCGCGCGGTCCGACGACATGTACGCCCCGGTGGCCGCGCAGCTCGGCCTGGACCGGCCCACGGCCAAGGTGGCGGTGCTCGGCGCGATGTACGGGCAGACCACGGGCCACGGCGCTCACGCACTGCGCCGTCTCAACGCCGCCTACCCGGTCGCGATGGCCTACCTGGACGCCGCCGACCGCGCCGGTCGGGCCGGGCGTGACCTGCGGACCTATGGCGGCCGCTTGATCGTGCTGACCCCCTCAGAACCCCGCAGCGCCAGCCGCGCCGCGGCGTACGGCCGGTACGCGCGCAACGCGATGGTCCAGGGTGCGGCCGCGGAGCTGTTCAAGATGTGGGCGGTGACCGTCCGCGCCCGGTGCGGCCGCCTCGGCGCACGCATCGTGCTGTGCCTGCACGACGAGCTGCTGGTACACGGCCCGGTCGAGCATGGTGAGGCGGTATCGGCGATCGTGGAGGACTGCCTGCGCGAGGCGGCGCAGCGCTGGGCTCCCGGGTGCGGGGTCCGCTTCATCTCCGACACCACCATCGTCCGCAGCTGGTCAGACGCGAAGGGAGCCACGCATCGAGCGTGACGCCCGCCGTCAGCCGGATCCGGTATTGCGGCCGCGGTGATGGCCGCCGCGAAGTCCCGCGGGCATTCCAGCGGCGTGAACTGCCGGAACCCGTCGACCGCGATCTCCTGGCGCATGTCCGCAGCCTACGGCGGGTCAAGCGCGGCGGCGTAGATGACGGCGTCCCGGCCGCCGTTGACCGCGGCGCGCTTCTCCGGGCGCAGGCCGATCTTCTCCGCGACGCGCTGAGACGGCCGGTTGTCCGGGTGGATGATCGCGATCAGCCGGGTCGCGCCGAGCACGGTCCGGGCGAAGTCACGCGAGGCGGCGGCGGCCTCGGTAGCATACCCGCGGTTCTGCTGCGCGGGCAGCACGTGGTAGCCCACCTCGAGTTCGGTCACGCCGTCCACGACCTGCGGAGTCAGGCCGCAGTCGCCGACGAAGACGCCGTCGGCGGTGGCCAGCAGCCACAGACCGTATCCGTGCGTGCGATACAGGCCGCGGTTCCAGTAGATCCACTGGGCGGCCTCCTCACGCGTCTTCGGCCGCGGGTAGTACGTCATGACCTCGGGGTCGCCGAGCAGCGAGGCCATGTCGTCCAGGTCATCGGGCAACATCTCGCGGAACGTCAGCCGGGCCGAACCTGGGTGCATGTTCCTGACGGTAACCCAGCGGGTCGGCGCACGGGCGACGGGCCGGTGGCGACCGCCCTGGCTAGCCGACCCGGTACTCCCATCCTCCTTGCCAGGCGAAGTCCTGGGCCGCGAGGTCTTCCAGCGAGGCGCCGCCGATGAAATGGTCCAGGCCCCACAGGGTGGCTACGTGCCCGATGACCAGCACTCGCTGCCCGTCCCAGCGCAGCGGCAGGTCGCCGAGGAAGCGGCCGATACGCACGATGGCCTGGCGCCAGCTCTCGCCGCCCGGATAGGGCTGGTCCAGGTGCTCGCGCCGGCCGGCGTGCAGCTCGGCCACGGGCATCCCGTTGCGCTGCCCGTAGTCGCATTCGCGCAGCCGCCAGTCATATAGCACCGGGACCGCGGACCCGTCGAAGGCGATGGAGACCGTCTGGGCCGCCCGGGCCAGGTCCGAGCTGAAGACGGCGGCGATCCTGTCATCCCTGCGGCGCTGGCCCAGCTGCCGTGCCTGGACCCGGCCCGGCCCGGACAGCTGGCCAGGCAGCCAGCCGGTGGCGCGTCCTTGCTCATTGTCCACGGTGGTGGCGTGGGTCTCAAACACCAGCTCGATCGCCATCAGCCGATCTTACCGACGAGCTGCCGCCGTGGACCTTGGCTCCCGGCCGCGCGGGGAGGTCCGGGCCCGGACGCGTCAGCCCAGTGCGGCGACGGCGATCACGATCAGCTGAACGAGCTCACTCAGGAGCTGTTCTACGGCCGCACCGCCTGACCGCCGCGATCCAGCCCGGGTGTTCAGCGGAGGTCAGCGCGGTTCGGACCGGCTCAGGCCGTCCAGGTGCAGCGGCACGGCGTTGCCGCGTACCACATCGGAATAGAAACGCGCGCTCGCCTTGGGAATCCGGTGCTGGGTCCCGAAGTCGACGAAGACGACCCCGAACCGCTTCTGGTAACCCCAGCCCCATTCGAAATTGTCCAGCAGCGACCAGACGAAGTAGCCGGCCAGGCTGGCACCGTCCTGGATGGCGCGTGCGGCGGCCTCCAGGTGGGCGCGCAGGTACCTGACCCGCTCGACGTCGTTGACCTCGCCATCGGGGTTCACGTAGTCCTCGGCCGCACGGCCGTTCTCGGTGATGTACAGCGGCAGGCCCGGGGCCTGCTTGGACACGTCCAGCAAGAGCTCGTGCAGCCCGGCCGCGTCGACGAGCCAGCCCATCGTCGTCCGCTCCAGCCCCTCCGGCCGGTACTCGACGACGCCTGGCACCGCGCAGCGGGCCAGCTCCTCGTTCCGACGCAGGTCCGCCGGGTCGCCCGCCCGCAGGAAGATGGGCGAGTAGTAGTTGATGCCGAGGAAATCCAGCGGCTGATGGATGGTCTCCAGGTCACCGTCGGCGACGAGGCCGGGCGGCGGGAGCAGGGCCGCCGGCGCATGCGCCGGGTAATGGCCATGCAGCACAGGTTTGAGGTAGATGCCGTTCACCATCGCGTCGGTGATCAGTCGGCCGTTTTCCAGCTCACCCGGCAGCCTTTTCCCGAGCACCCGGACCGGATGCAGGTCCAGGGTGATGCCGACCTCGGCGGGGCCAGCGGCGCGCAGCGCGGAAGCGGCCAGCCCGTGGGCGAGCAGCAGGTGATGGGTGGCGGCCGAGGCGGCGTCGGGATCCCGCAGTCCGGGGGCATGGTTGCCGTGGCGGTAGCCGTGAGTGGAGACCACCTGAGGCTCGTTCAGCGTGATCCAGCGGGCCACCCGGTCACCGAGTGCCTTCGCGCAGATGGCGGCGTACTCGGCGAAGCGCTCGGACGTGTCGCGTGCCGCCCAGCCGCCCTCATCCTGGAGCTCCTGGGGAAGATCCCAGTGATAGAGCGTCGCCGTGGCGCCGATGCCGTGCTCGCCGAGCTCGTCAAGCAGCGCGCGGTAGTAATCCAGGCCCTTAGGGTTGGCGGCACCGCGACCGCCCGGCTGCACCCGCGGCCAGGAGATCGAGAACCGGTAGGCGTTAAGGCCAAGCGAGGCCAGCAGCGCGACATCCTCGCGGTAGCGATGGTAGGAGTCGCAAGCGACGTCGCCGGTATCCCCGCCGCGGACGTTGCCCGGCGCGTGGCTGAAGGCGTCCCACACCGAGGGGCCCTTGCCGTCTACGTTGGCCGCCCCCTCGACCTGGTAGGCGGCCGTGGATGCACCCCAGACGAATCCTTCGGGGAACCGGAGGACACCGTCTGCACCTGGCGCCGGTTCAGTCATCATCCCTCTCCTTCGTGCGCGACCTTCTCGCGGGACCACGGACCCTGTTTTTCCGCGACCACGGACCCTGTTTTTCCGCGACCACGGACCTTGACCGGCCCTGTGCTGAGGGTTAGTGTAAGCGCTTAGATTCCTGGTGTAAACGTTTACATGATGTTTATGCAAGCGATCTACAACCGTTGGGCAAGGGACCTATGGCGGTGCCGGTGACCGGGAAGACACTTACAGTCGTGCCGTTGATCGGGAAGCCGTGGTAACGGTCTACGACGTCGCGCGCCTGGCCGACGTCTCCACCGCCACGGTCTCGAGGGTGGTGCACGGTCACGATCGGGTCCGCGAGGCCACCAGGATCCGGGTGCAGCAGGCCATCGAGGAGCTCGGCTACGTGCCCGACGGTGCCGCACAGAGCCTGTCCCGCCGCCGCAAGGACGTCATCGGCCTGGTGTGCAAAGAACGGGAAGTGGACCACGCCCTCGAGAACGCCGGCTTGCTCTACTACGACCAGGTGCTGCGCGGAGTAGAGGAGCTTATCCGCGCGCACGACTGGTCGCTGCTGATGACGTTCATGCAGGCAGATGAGACCGGCGAGCCGGACGTCCCCCGACTGGACGCGCTGTCGGGAAAAGTGGACGGGATCCTCCTCGGCGAGGGGTTCGTCGCCTCCCATTACATCGAGCGCCTGGCCGCGCGCGTCCCGGTGGTGGTCATCGCCGGGATACCCGGCGAGCAGTCGGCCGACGTGGTGGCGGCCGACAACTTCTCCGGCTCGGCCGCGATCGTCACTCACCTCATCGCCGACCACGGTAAGCGGCGGCTGTTCCACGTCGACGGGCCGCCGGACGCGCCCGACGCCATCGAGCGGCGGCTAGCCCTCCACCACGTGCTGCGCCACAATCCGCAATGCCAGCTCATCGGCTCCGCCCAGGGCATCTTCAGCGTCCGGAGCGGCGAGCTGGCCGGCGAAGAGCTTCTCGCCAGGCACCGCGGCGCGCTGCCCGATGCGGTGGTGTGCGCCAACGACCAGATGGCGATCGGGGTCCTGCGCGCGTTCGCCGCGGCGGGCGTCCGGGTGCCGACCGAGGTGGCCGTGGTCGGCTTCGACGACATCTATCCCGCCAGCCTGTTCGATCCCCCGCTCACCTCCGTCCAACAGCCAATCCGCATGCTCGGCGAGCGGGCGTGCGCTCGTCTTTTCGACCGTATCGCCGACCCGGCGCTGCAGCCCACGGTGGAGTTGCTGCCGACAGAACTCGTGCTGCGCGCCAGTTGCGGGTGCCCGCCTGGGGTCACCACCCGCGAGGCGGTGAAGACCCTCAGGACCTCGCGCCCTGGCTCGGCCGCCTCTAAGCGGGGCAACGGCATGGGCCGCCCGGCGGCCCACCGGGCCGCCGACCATGTTCCTGCCCAGGCGGCCCGCCCGGCCGGCCGCAAGCCGGCCAAGGCCTAGGAGGCGCCATGTCCTTCATCATCCGCCGCCTGATCTTCTACCTCGTCGCGGCCTGGGTGGCTCTCACCATCAACTTCTTCGTCCCGCGCCTGATGCCGGGGAACGCGGTCCAGACCATCCTGGCGAAGTTCCCCAACCTGCAGCCCTCGGCCTACGCCGCGATCGAGGCGATCCTCGGCGTAGGGCATGCGGGTTCGATCTGCCACCAGTACTGGGCGTACCTGGTCGACATCTTCCACTTCAACTTCGGCACCAGCGTCAGCGAGTATCCGGCCTAGGTCTCGACCCTGCTCGCCGAGACACTCCCCTGGACGATCATCCTGGTGGGCACCGCGACCGTCATTGCCTTCCTGGTCGGGACCGCGCTCGGCATCGTGGCCGGCTGGCGGCACGGCGGCGGGCTGGACCGGGTCCTGCCCGGGCTCATGTTCCTGCAGGCGATCCCCTACTTCTTCTTCGCGCTGATCCTGCTCGAACTGTTCGCCGTCAAGCTGCACTTCTTCCCGATCGGGCAAGGCTACGGCCAGGGCCTGGTCCCGGGCTGGCACTGGGACTTCATCGGCAGCGCCGTCGACCACTCACTGCTCCCCGCGCTCACCATCGTGCTCACCTCGATAGCCGGCTGGATGCTGACGATGCGCAACGTCATGATCACGACCGTCGGCGAGGACTACGTGATCGCGGCTCAGGCCAAGGGCCTGCCCAACCGCAGGGTCATCCTCACCTACGCTGCGCGCAACGCGATCCTGCCGCAGCTGCAGGGATTCGGCCTGGCGGTCGGCTTCGTGGTCTCCGGCGCCCTGGTCATGGAGATCGTCTTCTCCTACCCGGGGATCGGCCTGCAGCTCGTCAACGCGGTCACCTCGAACGATTACCCGCTGATGCAAGCGATCTTCCTCGTGATCACCTTCGCCGTCCTGCTCGCCAACCTGCTCGTCGACCTCATCATCGTGTTCGTCGATCCTCGCGCACGGTCAAGGGAGGCAACGCGATGACTGTCGCACCGGCGATCAGCGCCGACCCGGCCGCGGTCCCGCAGGAGGACACCCAGCCCGGCTGGTGGCGCCGGTTGCCGACCAAGGCCAAGGTGGGTGTCGGCCTCTTCGGCGCGTTCGTGCTCACGGCCGTCATCGGGCCGCTTGTCACCCCCTACGACCCTTCGTACCAGAATCCCTCGCCCGACGCGTCTATGAACGCGCCCAGCGCGGCGCATCTCCTCGGCACCACGCAGAGCGGGCAGGACGTGCTGTCCCAGCTCCTGGTCGGGATCCGGCTCACCCTGGAGCTCGGGATCACCGTCGGCGTGGCGGCCACGCTGCTTGCGGTGATCGTCGGCGTGTCGGCTGCCTTCCTCGGCGGCTTCTGGGACGAACTGCTGTCGCTGGTCACCAACGTGGTCCTGGTGATCCCCGCGCTGCCGCTGCTCATCATCCTGCTCGGCTACCTGCCGCAAAGGGGACAGACGCCGACCATCATCGTGCTCAGCCTGCTGGGCTGGCCCTGGGGAGCCCGGGTGATCCGGGCCCAGACCCTGGCCATCCGCAACCGCGACTTCGTGGCGGCGTCCCGGGAGGCCGGGGAGAGAACCTGGCGGATCATCACCTTCGAGATCGTCCCCAACGAGGTGAGCCTGATCGCGGCAAGCTTCGTGAACACGGTGCTCTACGCGATCGGGGCCTCGGTCGCCCTGGCTTTCATCGGGGTCGCCAACCTGTCCAGCTGGAGCCTGGGCACCATGCTCTACTGGGCCCAGAGCCAGCAGGCGTTGCAGCTCGGGGCCTGGTGGTGGTTCGTGCCGCCGGGCCTGGCGGTGGCGCTGATAGGCACCGCCCTGGTGCTGCTAAACACCGGGATCGACGAGCTCGGCAACCCCCGCCTGCGTCACGCAGCCAGTGCCAGCAGGATCGCCGGGCGCTGGCTCCGGCCCGCCGATCCGACACCCGTGCTGGCCGAAACGGCTCGGAGCCGCGGCGGGTTCGCCAGGTTCTTGCACTCATTCTCCCGCAGCTCGCTGCTTGACGAGGCCGGGGGAGGCGGGCACTGATGACCGCCGACAGGACCGCCGCCCCGGCCACCGCTTCCGGTGCCGGTCTCGCGACCGGTCCCGCGATCGGCCCGATCCTGGCACCCGTCGGCCCGGATCCCGTGCTCGATATCCGTGACCTCTCCGTCGTATACCGGACCCCGGCCGGCGACGTGCGAGCCGTGGACCGGGTGAGCCTTGCCCTGGGGGCAGGTGAGGTGGTCGGACTGGCCGGCGAGAGCGGCTCAGGCAAGTCGACGCTGGCCTACGGCGCCTGCCGTCTGCTGCGCGCCCCCGCGTTGGTCACGAACGGCAGCGTCATCTACCGCGGCCGCCGGGTACGGCAACCCGCCGAGCTGCTGAAGATGAGCCCCGCCGAACTGCAGCGGCTGCGCTGGCGCGAGATCGCCATCGTCTTCCAGAGCGCGATGAACGCGCTCAACCCGGTGCTGCGGGTCCGT
>Ga0187766_10001412_pt1 | contig 14045 bp, 10 predicted proteins | sample 0216_QUI02_MP05__4_FD_132971 | JGI IMG/M metagenome (GOLD analysis project Ga0187766, IMG submission 132971) | Tropical peat soil microbial communities from peatlands in Department of Meta, Colombia - 0216_QUI02_MP05_20_MG | ecosystem: Environmental > Terrestrial > Soil > Wetlands > Peat ... | reverse complement strand
CACTCCATCGACATGAGAACGGAGCCGCCCCACTCGCCGCCAACACCAACGCCCTGGACGAATCTCAACGCTGTGAGAACAACTGCGCCCCAGATTCCAACCTGGCCGTAGGTCGGGACGAGGGCGACCAGGAAAGTCGCGATGCCCATGAGAAGGAGCGTGGCAATGAGCGCAGCCTTGCGGCCGATGCGGTCACCGTAGTGGCCGAAGATCAAGGCGCCCACCGGACGAGCAAGGAATCCGACGGCGTAGATCGCGAACGCCTGAAGCGTGCCAACGACCGGGTCCGATTTCGGGAAGAAGAGCTTTGCGAATACGAGTCCCGTCACCACGCTGTACAGGAAGAAGTCGTACCACTCGATCGAGGTACCGATGGTGGCAGCGACGACGGCACGCCGCAGCTGCCTGGCGTGTTCATGCTCAGAAAGCTTCCCGACTTGTGTCGCAGTCATGTCGGTGGCCCTTTTCTTGTTGTCGCCCCCCACCGATATCGGTTTCGTTCTCTCGATGGGAGTCTGTATTTCGAGCTGTTCTACATCATTCTAACTCAAGCCGGGGTCACACATCACCCGCGGCCGATGAAGGGCATCTTTGTCGCCATGACCGTCATGAACTGCACATTGGCGTCGAGAGGCATGTTCGCCATGAGCAGCACCGAGGCGGCCACGTGGGCGACATCCATTACCGGTTCCTGCGCAAGATGTCCATCGGCCTGGAGCGTGCCCGCAGCGAAGCCGCGCGTGAGCGTGGTCGCAGCGTTGCCGATGTCGATTTGCCCGCAGGCAATATCGTAAGCGCGGCCCTCAAGCGACAGCGCACGCGTGAGTCCCGTAACGGCGTGCTTCGAGACCGTGTACGCAAGAGAATTCGGACGTGGCGCGTGCGCGGAGATCGATCCATTGTTGATGATGCGCCCTCCGCGCGGTGACTGCGCTGCCATGCGGCGAAACACCTCGCGCGCGCAGAGAAAGGCGCCCGTGACATTCACCGCCATCACCGCCGACCAGTCTGCGAGCGTGAGCTCCGCGAGGGGCATGGGCGCAAGTCCCGCGCCTGCATTGTTGAAGAGGAGGTCAATGCGTCCGAAGAGATCCGTGGTCTTGGCGAAGAGCGTACGCACCGAGCCTTCCTCGGTCACGTCGGCGACGATACCGAGCAGGTGCTGCGGATAGTGTGCGCAAACCTCATCGAGGGCTGCTTGGTGACGTCCCGCGAGCACGACGCGCCATCCATCGCGCGCGAGCGCAAGGCCCACGGCGCGCCCGATACCGCCACCGCCGCCTGTGATCACGGCCACCTTTGCCATGGGACCCTCTCGACCCGTTGCGGGCGCTCGAATGCTCGAGGAGGAATTCTACCCGGCGTATCTTGTATGAACGCTCCGACCGCGGCGTTCCAGAGCGTGCACCCGCGAAGCGGAGGTGCGATCGCCCTCGCTGGCAGGGATATCTAATAGGATCAACTACTTTCGGTGCCCAACGGAAAACGAGCACCCGCGTGGGGTTCGGAGGGAGGGGTGCCGCCGCTCAGGAGGGGTACGCCGGGCCGTAACGGGCGCACCCCTCCGTCAGTCAGGCGTAGCGACTCAAAGCGACTCGAGCAGATCCTCTGCTTCGTCGATCAATCGCTCGGCTCTCCTTGCGTCGACCGACTTTCCGTGAAATTCGGCGTCCTCGAGGATCTGGAGCATCTCGCCCGCGATCCGGTCCCGTCGTTCGGTGATATCCACGATCTTTTCATCGAGCGCCGCGTAGGTCGCATCGTCCGACTTGACCGCGCGCGTAGCGATGCCCGTCAGCGTCTTCCTGCCGAGCGTGCCGCGGGGAGCGTTGATCTCCTTGAACGCCGCCGCCAGCCGGGAAAGAAGCTCTTCTTTATCGCGGATCGCGTCCGGTATCGCATCATGCCGCATGACCTCGAACAACACCCGGCCATCGTGCGAGTAGTCATCCTTGAGGTGCGCAAGGCTCATCATCGTCGGGCGGATATCGGTATGGTCGGTAAAGATCTCGCCGAAACGGCCCTTGCGGCTCACGCCGGGGCCTACGATCCCGAGCCAGGTGTGCGTGATCTGGTTCTGGAAGTCGCCGTGATTCCACGCAAAGCCTGATTCCTCGACAAAGCAGCTGGCGGCGTTATTCGCCGGCGCACAGAGCGGTGTCACGCTCCCGCTCGCAAAGAGGAAGTAGTCGGGGTTGCCGAAGAGGATGAAGTTCGGCGTGCGATTCGGATCGAAGGTGATCATATGGAGCAGCTTCTGCTCAGCCTGATCGGCGATGGCCTGCGTCACGTGGTTGGTGGTACCCGATGGGCCTACCACCGGATCGAAACCCAACAACTTGCCTGATTCGTGCTCGAGTCGGCGGGTGGCCGGGTCCATCTGTCCCGGATTGCCGGCGATGTAGAAGGTCGGTGCGTCGTCGGAGTGGACGGCGAATGGCGTGGCATCGCTGAATTCAGTGTTGAAGACGACGCTGAGGTCAGCGTCCACTTCGCCTTTCAGCGCATAGGTACAGGGAACGGTGACGCCATCGCAGTCGGCGGGGGATGGCGACCCGCCCACGAAATGGTCGTTCTCGTCGGCTGTGACGATAAATAGGGTGTTGTCCTTGGTGATGCCGTCCTTCGCGAGGCGCGCGAAAAACTGTCCGAACGCCTTGTTGTAGGCGGCGAGTTGCTTGACGTATCCCGCCTCGCCTGGACCGAAGGTCGTCGCCACGCTCGTGCTCACCCCCGATACGTTGACGGCAACGCCATTGATCGTCTCGGTCTGATTGTCGTGCGCGTCGGCGATGTACATATAGACGACCGGTACACCCGCCTCGAGCATCGTGGCGACATAACCGAGCGCTTGGGACGGTAGCGGGTCGAATCCCGGAAATCCGGGGTTGCCGTGACTGTCCGTGACCGCGTTGCCGTCGAGATCCTTGACCGGGCCGCTCGGGGAGATCTGCGGCTGCACGTTAGCGTTGCCGTAGAGAGCGAGGAAATTGTCGTAGCCGCCCGGCTCATCCTTGAGGAGATCGGGCGCTCCATTTTTGACACAGAGCGCACTGCCATTGGCACAGTGGATGATGATGCCTTCAAAGTCGGCGACGGCTTTGGTTGCGTTTGCAGCGGCTTCCATTGCCTGCGGCGAGTTCGGCCCGAATACGGTGTTGATGTCGCTCGTCACGTTCTCGAACTCCATGTTCGCGATCGAGAACGCGCCGACGTCGCAACCGGCACGTGTGAATGGCACCCAGGGCGCCGGATGCGTCTTGCCCTGCTGATCGACCATCTGCGGTAAGCCATCGGCAATGACATCGGTCCAGTAAGCGAAAGAGCTGTGAAAGGATGCTTTGCCGTTCGAGCCGAAAAGACCGAAGCTGTTACCGATCGAGAAACCGAACTTGTCGCCGTACACGCCGGTCAACGAAGTAACGATGTCAACCGAAGTATGCGAAATGAGAGGCGTATGATGATTCGTGAGCAGCGTGCCATGGTCTTCGAGAAAATTCAGCAGGTTCGGGATCTGCTCGAGATCGGAAGGGACGTTCGGGTTGTCGCGCCGCAGGTGCACGTTGTCGAACTGCAGGTAGACGATGTGTTGCAGCGGATGCTCGGATGTGCCGAGCCGACATGCATTCGCCGCATGCCCGGCGCTCGCAAATAACAATGGGCTAAGTACCAAAGCCAAGGCGAGCGGCGCCGCTCGCAGGTGTCGCAATGACATTTGCATCTGAGTGCTCCCGTTCGGTTTTTTTCGCGTTGGCCCGCGCGGACCGCTCGTAACTCTAAGTACCGATCACTACGCGAGAGGGTCAGTGCGGTTACAGATCTGTAACAGTTGTAAGCATGGACGGTCCGCGAGCTGCGGCCGCGGTCCGGCAGAGCGGGGGATGGCAGGGATAAATGGATGCCGGTGGTCCGGCGAGTGCCGTTCCAGGCAATTCATGGACATCTGTGTGCCAAGTGATCACGATGGCGGCCGTCACCCATGCGAGCGTTCCCGCGAGGGCGAAGTGCGATGAACATGCAGCAGAAGGTAGTTGTCATCACCGGCGCAAGTTCAGGCATCGGCGCGGTCGCTGCTACCGAGCTCGCGCGAGCGGGTGCACGCATAATCTGTATCGGGCGTGATCCGGCGCGCGGTGCAAAGATTGTGGAGCAGCTGCGGGCAATCACCCCAGGGGTGAACCACCTTCTCTACTGCGCCGATCTTGCGCGGCTCTCGGAGGTGAAACGCGTCGGGAACCTTCTCGCCGAAAGCGAGCAACGGATCGATGTGCTCATTAATAATGCCGGGGCGCTCTTCGCACGACGCGAGCTGACCGAGGACGGTCTCGAGAAGACCTTCGCCACGAACCATATGGCGTACTTCGTCCTCACGAACCTGCTCCTCGAGCGCCTCAAGGTGACCGCCGGAGCGCGTATCGTCTCGACCGCTTCGGACGCGCACAAGAGCGCCAAGATCGACTTCGCTGACCTGCAGTCGGAAAACGGATACAGCGCTTTCGGCGCCTATGGCCGCTCGAAGCTGATGAACATTCTTTTCACACGCACGCTCGCGCGGCGCCTTGCCGGGAGCGGCGCAACCAGCAACTGCTTCCATCCTGGATTTGTTGCGACGCGATTTGGGGACGCCAACGGCGGCTTCATGGCCTTCATTATCCGCAGCGCCAAGAAATTCGCGTTGACGCCGGAAGAGGGCGCAAAGACGATGATCTATCTTGCCTCCTCGCCCGAGGCCGCCAGTGTGAGCGGCAAGTACTTCTACAAGTGCAAGGTCGCAATACCGTCGGAGGCGGCACGGAACGATGCTGACGCCCAGCGCCTCTGGGACATCTCGGCGAGATTATCCGGGGTTGGCGCCTGAGAGGGATGAGCGGAATCCGGCGTCTCTGCACCGTAGCTGATTGCAACGGCTATCAGAAGCCACCGTACCAGCCGTATTGCCAGGCCACCGTGATGGTCCGGAAGTTTCCTCCATAGCGAACGTACGCGCCGTTGGCATAGGAGAATTTGAGCGATTGCGCCTTCGTTAGGGGCACGGAAGCGGTAAAGCCGAAGCGGGAATTCTGCTGATTGGTTCCCGGGTTCTGTGCTCCGTTGGTATACGTGATCCCGCCCCAGTAGAAGTTGGCATCCACAGAAACCCAAAGCCGCGGCGCGAAATCGTAGCTGAGGTGGGTCTCGAATTCCCCGACCGGCGCTTCCCACTGGTCTCGCACGCTTGGGAAGTACATGTTGCGGGAGAAATACTCGGGATTGGTCGTGAAGAACCAGCCGCCAAGATACGCGTCCAACACCCAATGTCCGAAGCGTTGTGAATAGCCGAGTTCCGGTTTGAATGCCCAGCGGTTCGTACCCAGGTTGAGCAGATTCGTCGAGTTGTACTGACCCGTTGGGGGGACGATCGACAGACTCATTCCAAGGAGCACGTTCTGTTGCCATTTGGCGAATTCCTTCGCCGCCATCTCCGGGCCACCGATCAGATTGACGGCAAATCGTGCCGCGAGATCGAGAAAGCCCGACCGGTAGGCTTCCCTGGGCGCGCCGAACACGTCTGCGTTGACGTAGCCATGACCATAGGGCACCGAGAGCGTGAAATTTGCCGAATGACCAAAAACCCCCAGGCTGTGGTAGTAACTGGCGACACCCAGGTCGAAGTTTGCGTCGACTCCCGAAATAGGAACGCCACCGGAGAACTCCAGGCCGCCCGCGACCTGCGAGTAGGCGAGGATGAATGCGTTGGTGTCTGTCGGTGTGATCACATACGCCCGCGGCACCAGCTCTTGTGCGTTGGCGTTCTCAGCCGCACACACTCCGATGCAGACAAGCGCCAGGAGGCGAACGATGCTTCGAATCATTCTCGCTTGGGTTCGCGGGCCAGCAAGGTTGAGCGCGAAGATATTCTCTCCCGTCTGACATGGGAAGCCCGGTCCGCGTTGCCGCTCATTGCTCGTGCGAGCAAGAAGTTGCTTAGCCCCGTGGCAAGGTTGTTGAGCTTGGGGCAGCGCTGCATTTGGATACAATGACAGGCTTCTGCAATCGTATGCTCGCCTGACGCGCGTCGGTGACTGCGTTGCAGCAGGGGAGCCTGGCAAGTCGGTGCACGAAGCCATGCAAGTCGAACCACCGCGTACCGCTGCTGAGCATGCTTCGGAACAAACCGCGCTCAAACTCGCGCTCACGGGGCTGGCCGCCGCGAGCGTCGAATGGTACGACTTCTTCCTGTACGGCACGGCCGCGGCGCTCGTATTTCCGACGGTGTTTTTTCCGGCGACGCTCCCGCCCTTCATCGCGCTGCTGGCTTCTTTCAGCAGCTTTACTGTCGGTTTTCTCGCGCGTCCGCTTGGGTCCATATTCTTCGGTCACCTCGGCGATCGCGCTGGACGCAAAGTAGCGCTCACCGTGGCGCTACTTACTATGGGAGTCGCGACCACACTCATCGGTTGCCTTCCTTCTTACCACGCCGCAGGGATCTTTTCGCCGCTCGCGCTCGTGCTCCTGCGATTCGCCCAGGGGCTCTCGGTCGGCGGTCAGTGGGGTGGGGCGATGCTGCTCGCTACGGAAAATGCCCCGCAGGCGCGACGTGGCCTCTACGGCAGCATTGCGCAGGCAGGTGTTCCTGCAGGGGTGGTGCTGGCTAATCTCGCCTTTTTGATCGCGAACGGCACCACATCGGCCGGCGATTTCCTGGCTTACGGCTGGCGCATTCCTTTCTTGGCGAGCCTCGCACTCGTAGGCCTCGCTTTCTTCATCCACTTCCGCGTGACCGAGACGTTGGCATTCCGCCGCCTGCAGGAGGCGCGACCCTCCCCGGCCGAGCGGCGATCGCCTGTGCTGCAGGCGCTACGGCTCTATCCGCGGACCATCCTCTTGGCTGCCGGCGCGTTCATGGCGACGAACGTTGCTTTCTACATTCTGATCACCTACATCGTGGCCTATGGCACGAGCGCCGGCGGACTGCATCTGCCGCGCAGCACACTGCTTGGCGCGGTCCTCGTCGCCAACGGCACGATGGCGCCCGTGCTGTTTCTCGCGGGCAGTCTCTCCGACCGCTATGGGCGCCGGCGGATCTTCATGACGGGCGTCGTGCTGATCGGTGTGTTTGCGTTCGTCCTCTTTCCACTGATCGACACGCGCTCGTTCTTCTGGATCACCGTCGCGATGCTTGTCGGCCAGTCGATACAGGCCCTCACCTATGGACCGTTGGCAGCCCTCTTCGCAGAGCTCTTCGCGACGCGCGTGCGCTACTCAGCGGCGTCCGTCGCCTATCAATTGGGTGCCATTGCCGGAGGTGGATTCGCGCCGCTGATCGCCACGGCTCTCTACGCCGGCTATCACAGCAATCTGCCGGTCTCGTGCTACATCGCCCTGGTGTGCGTGATATCGCTGCTCTGCGTGCGTGCGTTGCGAGAAACTTACCCGAGAGAGCTCGATCAGAATGCGAGCGCGACCACTAGCGAGTGAGGCTGGCCCTGAACGCGAGGTGGGCGCATCACATCGCGACCTTCACGAACACCTGCAAACCGCCGTACTGGTACTGCAGCCGTCCGTTGAAATGCGTCGATTCGACATTGACGGCGGTGATGAAGGTATTCCAGCCAAAGCCAAGTCCCACGTTTTTCCATGGCTGAAAAATATAGTGCACCGTGTAATTCTGAATATTACCGTTATAGCCGCTGATACTGTACTGGAAGTACTGCCCACCGACTTCGAGGAAGTGCGAGCCTGCCATCTGCCACGTCCAGTCGAATCCGATCGCCGGCACTGGGGCATTGGCGCTGCCGCTAGCTTCTTTTTGAACCATTAGGTTATTGGCATAGCCGGCCACCTTCAGGTCGAAACTGAGGTCGCCAAGCCCGAGTACCCCGCAGACCTCGTAGTGCTCGCCCTTCGCAAACGCGTACTCGTAGGCGAGCCCGTAAATCTTCTCGTCCAGCCAGCCGGTGAGTTGCGAATTCACCGGGTAGGTCTCATCGCCAAAATTGATGTCGCGGTCGAGGGTTTTGGTCGATGAGCGGTTGGTGCTGAAGTACTCCGCCCGCACCTTGTGACGCTTCGCAAAACGCCAGTAGCCATCGACACGGAAGCTGTATTGACTGGTGAGTCCCAGGGTGTCCTCTACATTGAACGAGGTCCCGAGCATCCCCGAGCTGCCGTCGACCCGCACTTTCGTGTTCGTGGTGACGAGAAAGGTGCCCACGTCCAGCGAAAACTTATCGTCAAGCGGGTTGGCACTGAGCGGGAGTGCGGCGCTTGCCAGTCCCAACAGCGGGAGAATTTTTGCGAGAGCCCGCGTGCATTTGAAGACGGCGCGATGCCGAGGAAGCGCCGAAGGCGCGGCCTGCCCCGTGTTGACGTTCACGACAGGAGATGCACCGGTGGTCTGCATGAACTGTCTCTCCCTGTGGCGCACCTTCATTACGCGGTCCGCTCTAGTGTCTTGGTTATTTCCGCGACGGGCGGCACGCGCGAGAGTAACACCGAACCCCAGGCACGGTGAACTCTATCTGTGCCCGTGCGCCCGGCGGTCCGCAGGAACCTATAACATCGGAACTACCGTGCCTGCAACACGCGATCTTCCATACGGGCCCGCCACGCGCGCCAGGTGCGCAGAAACTTCTTGCGCAGCCGTACGATGAATTTCAGATGCTCGAAGAAGAGCATCAAAACGGGAGCCAAACTCCGCGGGATGCCCGCTCGATAGACATGGCCTTCGAGAAAGCGACGGTGGCTGCGAAACTTGGGAAACATCTTCCGGATCCCCTCCAGCTCCGCTTCAGGATCGACGCCCATTGCCTGCAGCTTCCGGTAGAAGGCCGTCGGTCGTCCGTCACCGCTGCGTGTGTGATCCATGGACACATCGTCCACAACATAGATCGGCTCGACGCCATCGAGCAGGCCGCCCCACGCGAGATCCACGCCCCAGGTACTCTTGGTCCAGCTGAAGGTGTGCAGCAGTTTCTCGAGCGCCGCACTTGAGAAGCACGGCGCCATCACCTCGACGTAGGTAACCCGGCGCAGGATGCAGACCGGATTGCGTACGAGAGCATTCAGAGTCGTGTTCGTAAACCAGCGCAGTGCGGGCTGCGACAGGTAAGTGTGGTACTGCTCGCACAGCGCAAAGAAGCGCGACAGCTCCCCGGGACGCAGATAAATGTCGTCGTCGAGGAGCAGCACGTAACGATACGGCCAGGGCTGCGGCCGCCTGCCCCAGAATTCCAGAAATCCCTCGAACTTGTTGAAAGCATCGCCACCCGCGGAGTAGTACTCGGCGAGCTGCTCCTCGCGGGGCGCCACGTACCAACTCACGCAGCAGTCCCAGTTGCGTTCCGGTTCCTGCTCGATGAGGACGCGATGGAGTGATTTGTCGCCCGCCCGCACAAAGAGCAGATACGGTCGGGGCGAGCGCGCGGCCACCGGCGAGGAGTTCGCCATCAACCCACCCGTTCTGCCAGATCACCCGCGCGCCGGGTCGGGCTTCGCGGAGGCAGGGGTCTTCTCGATGAGCGAGCACCAGGCATCGAACACCGCATCGACTGGGATCTGGTCCACGCGCGTCGCGGGTGGCGCTCCTCTCACGCCCAGCACCGGATCGCCGCTCGGGCTGCGCGGCGCCCAATGAAGCGGCGAATGAATGCCGTGCAGCACGACGAGAGGCAGGCTGAGTGCGGCCGCGGCGTGAGCCGGACCTGTGTCGACCGAGATCATGCTGTGCGCGGCATCGCAGAGCGCGAAAAAATCGCGCAGGCCGTGGCCGACAACCGCCACGGCCTCGAGTCCCGTGGCAGCCTGAATCTCCCGCAGCATCGGTACTTCCTCCGTCGCACCGCGCAGCACGATCACGGCATCGGGCATGCGCGCATGCACCTTCTTCAGCAGTTCCACCCATCGCTCGAGCGGCCAGGCCTTGTCGTCGGCGCCTGTGCGTCGCCAGCGCGCGCGCCGTCGGCTCATGCTGCGATGATTGCCCGGTTGCACCACGATCAGCGGCCGCCCGGACCAGCCCTGGGCTTTGATCCACGCCGCACACTCGGCGCGCTCGGCAGCGGAGACGTAGAGTCGCGGACCTGCGGTCGAATTGCCTGGTGGAAGCGGATAGTCGCTCGCGCGCAGCGCCGCGGGCGTACGGCTGCCGAGGCGCATCAAACGGTCGACCAGATGTTCGAGCCCGCTGCGTGGCTCATCGGTCAGAAATACACAGCGCGCCGGATCGACGCCGGCGAGCGCGAGCATGCGCCGGATGCGCGGCAGCTGACGGTAGTGCTCCTCGCAGATGTAAATCGGACCGGGATCGCTTTCACGCAAAGCGCGCCGCACGTGCGGCCATTCGCGATCGAGCCAAAACGGAAGATGCCGTCCGAATGAACGCACCTCAGCGACGTCCGGGTTGCCCTTATAGATGGCTTCGTTCCATGAGCCTGCGCCGATCACAAAGCTCGGCAGATGGTAGCGCCGATGCAGCTGGTCGAGGAGCGAGGTCAGCATCACCATATCGCCGAGGCGGCAGAAAAAGAACACCGTCGGACGCAAGGGTCCCGCCGCCACGGCCGAAGCGGTGCGTGGCTCGCGCTCCAGACTCACCTTGCCCAACGAGTAATCAGGTGTCTCGTTCATCGTCTCGTCCGGGTTTGCCCGCTTCCCTCGGGCTCGCATGTGACGCTTGTTTGCGGAAGCGCTGATTTTACCGGGTCTGACAGCCGCCGCCCGAATTTCCCGGCCCGCGAGCGCGCTTTGTGTGGGCGCCGGGGCTGGGCTGTTGCGGGCCGTCGGCGCCAAACCTTGTCGTCGGCACAGTGTGGACCGAGAATGGCGCGGCAGCAGCGCTCCGAAGCGTTGCAAGGACATTTCATGACCGAAGTTCCGGCAACGTCCCGCCGCCGCGATCGCGGACGCACCCATCGCTCTACCGGTCCGTCACTCGAACCCTTGCCGCGGCTCACAAATCGCTGGAAGCCGCTCGAGATCCTCAGCGCCGAGCAGGTAGAGCGGATTCTGCTCGCCGCCTTTCGGATCCTCGAGGAGGCAGGACTCGAGATCCGTAGCGCCGCGGCCCGTGCGGCCTATGCCAGCGCCGGTGCCTTGGTCGACGATGCGACGCAGATAGTGAGACTCGGGCGCGACATCGTCGAGGCGCACCTTGCCCATGCCCCCGAGCGCTTCGTGCTCCATGCGCGCAATCCCGCCCGCCACCTCCATGTTGGCGACAACGTGGTCAATTTCGGCCCGGTCACAGGGGCTCCGAACATCCGCGACCTCGAGGGCGGACGTCGCTATGGAAACATCGAAGCGTTCCGCAACATCCTGCGGCTCATCCATAAGCTCGGCGTGCTGCACTGGCAGGGCGGCATCGTCGTCGAGCCGGTCGATCTGCCTGTGCCCGTGCGCCACCTTGCCACCTATCAGGCTCACATCGAGTGCTCGGATATCGTCTGGGCGGCGCGCGGCATCGGCGGCGTGCAGGCCGAGGACGCCATCGCACTCTCGGCGATCGAGCATGGCTGCACCGTCGAGGATCTCGCCTCCCGCCCAACACTGATGACGGTGACCAACGTCAACTCACCGCGGCGCGTCGATGAAGAGATCCTCGATAACATCATGATCATGGCCCGGCACGGGCAGTGCGTGGTCATCACGCCCTTCACACTCATGGGGGCGATGGCGCCCGTGACCCTCGCCGGGGCGCTCACTCAGCAAACCGCGGAAGGGATGGCGATCGTCACCCTCTGCCAGATCCTGCGCCCGGGGACACCCTGCGTGCTCGGGGGCTTTACCTCGAACGTCGACATGCGCACCGGATCGCCCGCGTTCGGCACGCCCGAATACGTGCATGCGGTGCTCGCGAGCGCTCAGATCGGCCGACGCCTGAAGATTCCGGTGCGCACGAGCGCGGTGAACGCATCACCTGAGGTCGATGCGCAATCGACCTACGAGACCGGCTTCTCGCTGCAGGCCGCGATTCTCAGCCACAGCCATCTCATCAACCACGCGGCGGGCTGGCTCGAAGGGGGCCTCTCGGCCTCGCTCGAGAAGATCGTCGTGGATGCCGAACTTCTGCGAAATTGGGCCGAGATCCTCAAGCCCGTCAGTTTCGAAGAAGACGACCTTGCGGTCGATGCCATCAAGGGCGTCGCCGCGGGCGGGCATTTCTTCGGCACCCCTCATACGCTCGCCCGTTACGAGTTCGCGTTCTATCGCCCGCTGCTTTCGGATTGGTCGAACTTCGAGATCTGGACCCAGGCGGGCGCTCATAACGCGACTGAACGTGCGATGGGGATCTGGAAGAAGTTGCTTGCCGAATACGTGCCGCCGCCGCTCGATCCGGCCGTCAGGGAAGCGGTCGAGGCTTTCGTGGTGCGCAGAACCGGTGAACTCGCGGGCGCGGGGTAGCGCTTCGGTGGAGGCGCCAGAGCCTGCGTGCCAGTGTTCGGGTATGCACGCACACCAGACCCCCGTGCGATGAGCGATTGGATCACGAACGCTCGCATGTACTCGGTGACCCCGGAGGTCGAGGGGTACTGGCGCACGTTGCTCGAGCACATCAGCGCCGAGGCCGGTGCGACGCTGCGCTATCTGCCCTATCCGGCCCCGCAACCGCTCGAGGATCTCTGGAGACGCGCGGACCTCGCGGCGGTATTCATGTGCGGGTACCCGATTGCGACCCAGCTCTCCGCGGTGATCCCGATCGCGGCACCGATACCGCGAGCTGACTGGGCGCGAGGACGCGCCCTCTACCGCACTGACCTCATTGTCCGTCGCGATGCTCCCTTCAGCGCCTTCGAAGACACCTTCGGTCGGCGCGCCGGCTGGACGGTGGCCCACTCCCATTCGGGCTTCAATGCATTCCGTCACCATCTGCTGCGCTATCGCACCAGCACGCGGCCGGCGCTTTACTCGGAGATGGTGGGAAACCTCGTGACCGCGCGCAAGGTCCTCGACAGCGTACGCGAGGGGCGCATCGATGTCGGTCCCCTCGATGCTTACTGGCATCTCCTGATCGCGCGCCACGCGCCCGAGCTCACGGCCGGTGTGCGCGTGCTCGCTTCGACCGAGCTTGTCCCCGCACCCGCGTTCGTCGCCGCCGCCAACGCCCCCCCTGACCTCGTCGCGCGGCTGCGCGGCGCATTTATGAGTGCGGCCACGCGGCCTTGGTTCGCCCCCCTCGGGGATCAGCTCCTGCTCGATGGTTTCGCCGAGGTGAGCGCGGCGACTTACGCGCCGCTTAGGCAGTGGGAGCGGGAAGCGAAGGCGGCCGGATTCGAGCTACCCGCTTAAGCGGCGGGCGGAGCTCAGGCTCTAACCGTGGAAAGACGCGGCACCCGATCGGTCGGGTGCACCGTGTCATCGTGCGCGCGAAACAGAAAGCGGCGCGCCACATCGAAGTAGCCACGGTAGAGGAGGCCGCCGTTTTCCGTAAGCAGCCGCTCGCGAGTCAGCCGGTAGCGGGCGTGGTACGCATACCAGGGGATCATCGGCGCCTCATGATGCAGCGCGTGCAGGCTGTTAAAGAGGAAGAGGGGCCCTAGGACCCATGATCGTTCGACGAGTGCAATGCGCTCGCGCACCGCAGGCCGCGCGCGGTGCTCGGCGAAGGAGCGGATGAGGAGCACGCCGTTCGCCGGAATGACCATGGCGATCACATAGATCCAAAGCGGGATTCCGCAAACGAGCTGCACCCAGAGGATAACCGGGATGCACCAGAGGAGATGCTCGAGCCAGACGCGCCGCGCACCCTTTTCGTTGCGGATCAGACGGCGGCTCTCGTGTTTGAAGAAGACCCCGATCACCCAGAACGAGCCGATGACCATACGGCCGGCGAGCGTCTGCTGCGCACGGAAGGACGCGCGTGAGATCGGCCCGAGCCGCGCCCAGTCCTCTCGGGTCCAGTAAAACGACTCCGGGTCATCGTAGGGATCGGTGAGTCGTGCGTCGATATGGTGCTGGAGGTGCGTTTGTCGGTAGCGGTCGAAGGGCAGCCAAAACGATAGCGGCACAATGCCGATGAGCCGGTTGACTGCGGGCCAGCGCGTCGGGTGACCGTGCACGATCTCGTG
>Ga0187766_10001411_pt1 | contig 14048 bp, 14 predicted proteins | sample 0216_QUI02_MP05__4_FD_132971 | JGI IMG/M metagenome (GOLD analysis project Ga0187766, IMG submission 132971) | Tropical peat soil microbial communities from peatlands in Department of Meta, Colombia - 0216_QUI02_MP05_20_MG | ecosystem: Environmental > Terrestrial > Soil > Wetlands > Peat ... | reverse complement strand
TGTTCAGTCTGTATGCCAATATCTCGTAACGCCGAGTGCTCCCTTTCAATTCGGACCTCTTCCTGCATGTTTTTCGCAACCATGATCGCGCCTGTGGGTCGAAAACCACATGGGATTCGATGTTTTTCTATCAGTGAAACAAGATCAGTAATCGTCCTCTCTGTTTCTTTCCAAAGCGTAGTAGCATCGTCCCTCCCGTACCGTTCTACAGCCTCTACGAAGTTGCCCCCTGAACCGTAGTACAGTATCCCAGAGCTCGCACCAGTAGCGGCCGATCCAACCTCCTCTCTGTCGATTACAGCCACCGAATGGCCTGCGCTTTGCAGGTGAAAACCACATGAGATACCGGCGATTCCTGCCCCCACGATCGCTACGTCGACTCTAAGATCCCTATCGAGAGCTGGAAAACGAGTTCCGACCGGCCAGAGAGGATTAGCTTGCATGCTGCTTCCCAGACCGCGTGTTTATACAGATTCAGGAGGGTAAAGTCATGTCGATACTTACTCAAGTTATCGCCTAATTCGTTTCTCGTCCGACGGACTACATACCCGGCCTGATAATTCCACGAACAAGCTATTTGGGCCAGACAACGTCCTCACCTGCGGCGAAAAACATGCAGGTACCCTTCGGACAGGGCTCGATGAGGTTGGAGTTGGAAGAAGGCAGACCGGTCGAGACGGTTTCACCAGCCGAAACTCCTCCCAACGCAGAGTCAATTCGTCGTTCTATTACAAATCCCATTAATTCCAAGGGCTTTGTCTCGTTCATTTCGGATAAGCAGAAGATCCTCGTGGTGGTGAACGATCATACACGGTCGACGCCGACCGCGGAAGTTTTGAAGTACCTCAATTTGAGGGGTAAAGAGGTTACCACAATTATCGCGACCGGATCACACAGAGCCCCAGATCAAAGGGAGCTTGAAGGAATCATTGGAGGCAAGCTCCCACCGTATGGGGGCAAAGTCGTCGTACATAACAGCAAAGACAAGACTTCGCTGAGACCGATGGGAAGAACTGGCAGAGGAACCGACTTATCATTCAACTCCTTTATTTTTGAGGCGGATGGCATCATCCCGATCGCGTCCGTCGAACCGCACTATTTCGCAGGCTACACAGGCGGCAGAAAATTCCTCCTACCCGCACTTGCCGGTATCGACTCCATTACCAACAATCACTGTTTGGCTGCCGAGGAGAGCTCAAGGGTTCTAAGGTTGGAAGGAAACCCGGTGCACGAGGATTTCATGGAAGCCTTGGAAATGTTTGGAAGATTCAGTGACATATTCTCAATACAGCTCGTTCTCAACGCGAAATCTCAGGTAAGCTACACGTGCTCAGGACACATTATCCAGTCATTCACACAGGCAGTGGAATATGCGAATCAAATTTACGTACCGAAAATTCAGGAGAAAGCGGACATCGTAATCTCCGTAAACAAACCGCCATTAGACATTGACCTCTACCAATCCCAAAAAGCGCTCGACAACGTCAAACTCTCAGTCAAGGAAGGTGGAGTAATCATCTTAGTCTCTAGCTGCCGCGAGGGCATAGGCGATAGCAACTTCTACAACCTCCTAACCTCCGAAGGCGGAGGGGGCGGTGAGGAAAACTCACGCAAATTTGGCTATCATAAGGTAGTGAAACTACAAAGCCTGCTCAAAAAAACCAGTGTCTTTGCCGTCACCAGTCTGCCCGATTCCATCCCAAAGGCAATAGGTCTGAAGCCCTACCAAGATTTGCAAAAGGCATTCGAGGATGCAACCAGAATTAAGGGAAAGAAATCTCGCGTCCTCGTAGTATTGGATGGCGCGATCACTGTGCCAATGCCGTAGATGGTCGCGTTAGGGCTTACAATCAGATGAATTTGGCAAAGTCCTTCCCGTCGCGGCTTGAGGGTTTCGCTTTCTCTAGAGCTTTGTCAAAGTCTTTCGCAGTAACCTTGATTTCCGCCGCGTGCTTTCTTGCTTCTTCGACGGTCTGGTATTTCGAGATATGTTCTTGGAGCGCTATCATAACGGCTGTAGAGGCTATTCCTGCCAGATCTGCTCCTGTGTAGCCTTCAGTCCTTTCAGCTATTCGTGCTAGGTCTACATCGGGCGCTAGAGGATTGCCGGTTGTGTTTAGCTTCAAGATTTCTAAGCGTGCCTTTTTGTCAGGCACAGGGACCTTTAGGACGCGATCAAATCTGCCGGGCCGCAAAAGAGCCGGATCGACGAGTTCGGGTCTATTTGTGGCTGCCAGAACAAACACCTTCTGAAGCTCCTCAAGGCCATCCAATTCGGTTAGAAGCTGACTCACAACCCGTTCAGTGACATTCGAGTCAGAGTACCCGCTCCCCCGGACAGGTGCAACGGAATCGATTTCATCGAAAAAGACCACCGTGGGCGCGGATTGTTTTGCTTTCCGGAAGATTTCTCTGATTCCGCTTTCAGATTCACCTACCCATTTCGAGAGAAGTTCGGGGCCTTTGATGCTGATGAAGTTGGCTTCACTCTCGTTCGCTAGGGCCTTTGCCAGCATCGTCTTACCTGTTCCAGGTGGACCGTACAATAGAATGCCCTTCGGTGGCTTCGCACCGCTTTTTTCGAACAGATCCGCGTACTTCAAGGGCCACTCTACAGCCTGCTGAAGTTCACTTTTGACATCCTCTAACCCTCCGATATCGCTCCACTTGGCATCAGGAATCTCGACGAAGACCTCTCGGAGGGCGGACGGCTGTATGTCCTTCAGAGCTTCCTCAAAGTCATCCATCTCAACAACTAGCTTTGTGAGAATCTTTGCAGGTATACTCTCCGCCTCCAAATCCACTTCAGGCAATATGCGTCGAAGAGCTCGGATTGCAGCCTCCTTGCACAAGGCCTCTAAATCGGCCCCGACGAACCCGTGAGTTCTGTCAGCTAAACTTTCCAGGTTAACCTTCTTCTCAAGAGGCATCCCCCTCGTGTGGATTTGAAGCACCTCAAGCCTCGCGGCTCTTCCCGGGACGCCGATCTCTATCTCCCTATCAAACCTACCCGGTCTCCGAAGTGCGGGGTCAATCGCATTGACCCTATTTGTTATTCCAATCACGACTACCTTGCCGCGTGCTTGCATACCATCCATGAGCGAAAGAAGTTGAGCGACAACTCTTTTCTCAACGTCACCCGTGACTTCCTCACGTTTTGGCGCGATGGAGTCGATTTCATCGATCATGATTATACTGGGAGCGTTTTCCTGAGCCTGTTTGAAAATCTCACGCAGACGCTCCTCGCTCTCACCGTAGAACTTGCTCATTATCTCAGGCCCTCCTATGGTGTAGAAGTTAGCGTTACTTTCGTTCGCCACGGCCTTGGCTAGTAGTGTCTTCCCAGTTCCCGGTGGACCATGAAGCAGAACTCCTTTCGGAGCTTCTACGCCGAGTCTTACGAACAGTTCGGGATGCCTGAGGGGTAGTTCGATTATCTCGCGGACCTTCTGAATTTCGTCGTGAAGGCCCCCGATATCCTCGTAGGTTACCCGCTGAATACCCTTCGGGACCTCTTTGACAACTTCTTCGCTAACTTGAACCTCAGTTTCTCCACCCACAATCACCGCCTGTGCGGCGGGCTTTACGTCGGTTACGACGAGTTCGACCCGTGTGCCCATTATGTTAAGTGGGATCGAGTCGCCGCGAGTTAGCACCCGCCCTTGAAGAAACTCGAACAGGTACGACTCAATGCCCATGACCCTGATCGGCTCTGTAAAGCCTAGAACCAGTCGTTCCGCGGTCTTCACCTGTATTTTCTTTAGAGTCACCTGATCGTCTATGCTTACCCCGGCGTTATTTCTTGTGTAACCGTCCATCCGAATCAGCCCCTTCCCTGCGTCTGTCTCATAACCAGGCCAAACGAGACTCACCGTCTTCTTAGTCCCAGTAATCTCAACCGCGTCACCCGAAGTTAGACCAAGTTCTTTCATCACATCTGAGTCAAGTCTCACAATTCCCCGATTCGCATCCCTAGCTCTAGCTTCGGCAACGCGAACTGTCTTCACACTCATCGAAACTCACCAAAGATTGGCCCTGTAAGGAGCCCAATGGAGATTAGGTTTTGGGTTCCAATTTGGAACAACGTGCAAGGCCAAGGCTTAGCCGCCTTGGGGTTCGCGCTTCGATCACACTCACTTTACTGGTTTTCATCTTCCAATTCCGCAGTCAAGAGACGGCGATCAAGGAATCCTCGTATCAGAATCTCATGGGCCGGTACAATGATTTCATGATGGTGCAAGCTGAGAAGCCTGAACTGAGCAAGCTACTGAGAGATTGGCTAGGTCGGGACACGGAGACGAAGGTTCCTGCTGAAGATGTATCGGTTGTTGCTAATCTATTGATAGCTTACGGAATAGTTGGGGAAGCGTTTCTTCTCTACTCGAAGAAATGGATCGACGAGGAGGGATGGGCGCAGTGGGCTGCGTGGCTCAAGGATTTAACAAAGCATCCGAGATTTGACCTGATTCATCGAAGGATGAGGGGGCAGTTCGATAAACACTTCCAGGAGTACGTTTCGAAAGTCTTGGAAGAGAAGTAAGCTCAGACGCTTTACACTCCGTCAGACGTTTTCATTTGCTGGGGAGTAGCAACGATGCACGTTTGTCGACCTAAGAGTTTAGTGCAAGACACGCATTATGCGTGAATGAGATCATATTGTCCAACGACAACCCTCCTCAAGAGGGCAAAGGGCGGGTGTTCGTCCAGCCCTGTGCAGGTACTACGGGGGGTTCGAAAAGGCCCCCTGTAATTTCTGGGTGACCCCGTGTACATGTCTCCAATGGAGAAACAACTCACTGAAAACTACAATTCTCCTAGCGCGGCATTTTCGATGCGTACTCGAATTAGATAGACGAGTCAGACTCGCGAGTAGTTTTTCTCGTTTCATCCTATGTTTTACCGCCCGGAAACTGGTTTCTTAAGCAATGTACGTATCTTTTCTCTCGTCACAATGCTTGGATCGTAATGGATTTTGACTGTGTGGCTTACGTGGTTGACTGCGGCCTCTTTGATGCCTTTCAGTTTGCGGAGTCGCGTCTCTATTTGCCCAGATGGGATCGATACATCCATCCGAAGGTAGGATAGGACTGCATGAGCTTCGTCGTCCGATTCGCTCTTCGATTTTGGCTGTTGAAAACGGCGTTCTTGAGGCAACGAGCTGACACCAATGAAGTCTCTCTCACTGGGCCGATTTAACTGGGACGTGCACATTGTACATCATGAATCATATCGAGTGCTGTTTTGTCGGACATGCCCGCAGAGGTCAGCGCTCTACTTGAAAGCTTATAGTGACTGTGTTTTCAGTAGTCTCAAATTGTGGTATTGTCTTCAGGTAGGTTCTGATTGCTTTGTCATGGTAATGTTTCAGGGCTGTTGACCACTTCTTGCCGTACTCATGATGAATGCTGATCGTGTAATTACCTCTTTCACTTTCAATCTCCGCCTCTAATGTGTTACCGTATTCAGCCGAGTTAGAGATGTACTGGAGATAGGTTTCCAAGTTGAACTTCTTGAACCAGAACGAGGTTACCTCCTTCGGCAACTCGTCGCCAAGTCGTTCGGCAGCTGCAGCCAAGGCGTTTTCATCGGCTAGATCGAGAAGCTGGCGAAAGATCGTCGTAGGAATGCAGATGTAACGGAACCTTTCCGTATATCTGTCCCACCGAGCATACTTCTCCATGATGGAAGAGATCAAAGCATTTACGCTAGTTCTCTTAACCTTGGCGTCCTTCTGAAGAATTCGGTCTAGCTCTTCGGATATGCGAACGGTTCTCAGAACTGTCTTCTTCAGTTTGGTGCTCAACCTCATCGTCGAGTCCTAAGTGTACATTGTATTACAAATTATCCCTTTTCATCGCGTGTGGACGTCCTGAATATTCGTCGCCTCAGACTGAAACAGCTTACGGTGAGGAGGATGGAAGAGACTCTTGCGGCAGTAGCTGCAAGTGCCGGAGGGCCCAGTTTTTCTCCTAAGATACCCAAGGGCCGTAGCGTAACACGAGCTTTCCGCTTTACTGATGCCTTAGAACGACAATTGATCGGCGAAGCCGCGAGAGAGAAGGTCTCCGTGAACAGGCTAGTTACACGTATTCTAGAAGACCGTCTCGCCGCCGGCGGCGTCCTAAGGAAGAAACTCGCTTGGATGGAACTCCCGCAAATGGTATGGGCTGATTTGATTAAGGCGACTGGAGAAGAAGAGAGAAATAAGATAGCTCGTAATCGGGGCATCGAGCTGACAAAACAGATTCTAATCAACCTCTACGGACACGCCGCCGCCGACACGTTCCTTCAATTTCTGCCCGAACTAGGCAGCCTCTTAACCTCGGCGTCGGTAGAAGTCTCAGCCAATCGTGGGGAATACACAATCTTAGTGCTTCACGCGGGAGCGGGAATTGGATTGGCAAAGTTCGTCTCCGCCATGATTCTAGCCTCTATAGAGTATTTCCTCCACGTGAAAGCCAACACGGACTACTCGGAGATCGCATGCTCAATCAAATTCAAGACGAGACTTGACCCTTATTCTTGCTTAGCAAGCCATTCCCTCGGTTCCACGATCTGATCGAGACATTTGTATTCCGCGAAAAATGAGGGTGCTGCTCCTCCGACCAGCGCTTCGAAGGAGCCGAGTGTTCTCAGGACATCATTTGGACTTATTCAGCTGGCCAGCTCGGAAGGTCTCCAAGCTTGCTTCCCATTTTACGAGAACGGGAGTTGGGTACATTCGTAGTGCTTTTTCGGTTTCGATGCCGGTGCCGTACTCCATGATTCGCCCTATCACTTTCTCCCTGTGGTCATATTCTTTTTCGAGGCGGCCAATATTCCCTTTTAGTTTTCCTTCGTCCTTGACGTAATCCTCGAATGGGAGCCCCTGATAGAGCGCCTCCATCTCACTCACCATCTCTTCTTCCGCAGGAAGCTGAACGGTCTCGAGCCATTCGGTGTGCGCCTGGGACTTCGCCAATTCCTTTCTGATGCTTGCAATTCGTGCTTCCAACGCAGCCTTTTTTTCACCCTTCGCCTCTGCTGCTTTCTTTTCTAGCGCTTGGATTTTGGCTTCGGCTTCTTTCCGTCGTTGCTCTGCTCTCTGCTTTGCCTCCTGTAGCTTGACTTGCAGCTTTTGCTGTAACTTGTCAATTTTGGCCTGTAGCTTGGCTTTTTGGTCGGCCCGTGCTTGGGCTTGCTCTGCCTTCAACCGAGCAATCTCTGCTCTCAGATCTGCTACATCTCTCGCGCGTTGTTCGCTCTCGACATATTCACGATCGCAGCGAAAGACTTCGCCGCCGAGCGTTTCCATTCTGTTATCGACGGGGGTCATCCATTCTTCGCTGATGTCCGAAACTACCGCCCACTTGCCAGGCGTGAGTAGAGAAGATACCTCTCCGAGGAAGTCTTCGTTGACTCCAGAGCGGTGCACGTCTGCGAGTGCACCCACGAGGGTTCCTGCTGCTGCGCCAACGCCGAACCCGATCGGCCCCCCTAGAAGTCCAATGAGAGAGCCAACGGCCGTTCCGCTTACAGTGCGGATGGGAAATTCGTCTCCCGCTTGCTTTATTGAAATCATTCCATCAGGGTTCTTCGTTATCACGGCTTGGGCGTGAATTGAAATGCTGCCTTCAGAGTCGAGTTCCTTTAAGGCCCTACTTCCTTCGTAAGCTTTTGAGTTGTCAGCAAAGATAACAGCTAACATTCTTTCCATTTTCCATTTTCACCTCAAGAATTCTTCGAATCGCCGTTACGAATGTTAAGCGTTAGGTTTGCTTTGTGACACAAAGCAAACGTATCCGATCCGACACCAGCTTTCGTCCCAGCCATGCCGACGCTCTCAGCGCGTTTCTGCTGGCTCCCAATTTTCCTAGCGTAATCGCATATGTCGCAGGGGCTTTGGGGACGCTGATTGGAGCGGACTTAATCAATCCTAGAGATATTCCTAGTCCTGGCTCCAGTCGTGAGTATCGGAGTTGCAGCAACATTTGGCGGCGTCTTTCTCAGCGGCATCATCGCGGTGTTGCTGTTTAAGCCCACGCGGATTGATCTGAAATACTTAATCCCCATGTGAAGTGAAAGCCTCTTGCGCCTCGCGCATGTTTCTTGTTTGGTTTCATGACTCCGTTGATCTTGGAAGGTGCTTCTTGCTCCGGACGAATATCTTACTCCAGTCTACGAAAGCCGGCGAGACTGCCATGACTATGCCTAGGAGATCTGCTCCCAATCTCAAGTGTGCGGCGTCGAAGATTCCAAACAAGGCCTCATATGCTCGAGATGATGCGTAGACGAGGAAAGCATAAGATATGAATCTCCCAACAGCAAACCCCCCAATCACGGGCAGCAGCTCCATTCCTGAGGCACCGGACGCAATGAAAAGAAAGTTGGATGGCAATGGACTCAAACTATAGACTAATGTGCCAAGGAACAGACCCAGTCTCTTTTCTTCTACAAGCTCCCTGAAGTGCCGCAGGTTGTCCGCTTGCTTTCTAGGAACGTGCCTTCCAACTAACGCTGAATATTGATACATGATAAACCTTCCAGCAACTGAACCGATCACTCCGAAGAATGCGATATCAAGACTGTTCAACTCTAAGTGGTTCACCTGATAGACGGAGAGGACGACCCACGTAGGAGGGACAAAAGCAGGCACTAGGTTCACGAGGAAAGCGATCAGAGTCACTTCAAGATATTCGAGAATTTCAAGAACCAATTCGATGGGCCTCAGCTACAGACGACAATCGAATCAGGAGAACGCGCGAAGAGCTCGATGCGGCTCAGTGTTGTCGCCACACGTACATAGGACTGCTGTGTTTATATACTGAAGGTGATTTTTTCGGAGGTCAGTGAGGGTCCTTCAACTTTTGAGTTCGGAAGCCCTCCAGGCTTTGTTCCCATTTCGTTAGAACGGGAGTTGGATACATTCGTAGTGCCCTTTCGCTTTCGATGCCCGTACCGTACTCCATGATTCGTCCAATCACTTTCTCCCTCGCATCGTATTCCTTCTCCAGCCGCTCAATGTTGCTTCTCAGTTTTTTCTCGTCTCTAGCATAATCCTCGAATGGGAGCCCCTGATAGAGCGCCTCCATCTCACTCACCATCTCTTCTTCTGCAGGAAGTTCAACGGTTTGTAGCCATTCGAAGTATGCTGAGGACTTTCTCGCTTCCTTTCGAATCCTAGCGATTCGTGTTTCCAACGTAGCCTTTGCCTCACCCTTCGCTCTTGCCGCCTTCGTTTCCAAGGCTTGGATTTTGGCTTCAGCTTCTTTTTCTAATTGCTCCGACCTATTCCCTGCCTGGTCTAACTTTGCATGTAGCTTCTCCTCAAGCTTGTCGATCTTGGTCTGTAGCTTGGCCTTTTGGTCGGCCTGCGATCGAGTTTGTTCTAGTTTCAACTGAGCAATATCTTCTCTTACTGCTGCCACGTCTCGGGCGAATCGGTTATCCTCGACATTCTGCCAATCGGTGCGAAACACAGTACCGCCGAGGGCTTCCATTCTGCTGTCTACTGGAGTCACTCGTTCTTCGCTGATCTGCGAAACTATCGCCCACCTGCCGGGTGTGAGTTTTTCGGATACCTCTCTGACGAATTCTTCGTCGATTCCGTAGCGATAGACATCTCCGAGTGCCCCCATGACAGCTCCTGCCCCTGCGCCAATAGCCGCGCCGATGGGTCCGCCTAGAAGTCCGATGAGAGCGCCCATCCCTGCTTCGCCAACAGCGAGAATAGGAAAATCTCCTCCCGACTTGACCGAAACGGTACCATCAGGATTCTTTGTGATCAAAGCTTTAGCGTAAACGGAAATGGTTGCTTCGGAATCAAGTTCGCTTAAGGCTCTGGATCCTTCGGTAGCTTTTGATTCGTCTTCGAAGAGTACAGCTAACATCCTTTCCATTCTTGTTGTTCCTCTCAGATTTTCAATTAGTCGTTGGAGGTTAAGCGTTTGGTTTGCTTTGTGCCACAAAGCAAACGTCAGAATCTAATAGCTCGCGACTCGAACAACACACAACCAAAAGTGTGGAGGTGATGTTTAGTTTGACAGATATGGTTGTGCTTGCCTTTGATAGTGAGAATGGGGCAGATCAGGGGAGGCAGAAGCTGGTGGAACTGAACAATGAATATGTACTTAATCTCGTTGATGCAGTTGAAGTTGTTCGACACGCAGATAACAAAGTTAAGGTGAAGAATCTTCGCAACCTGACTGGTGTCGGAGCAATGGGTGGAGCATTCTGGGGGCTTCTATTCGGTATTCTGTTCTTCGTGCCATTGTTCGGAGTTGCCGTCGGTACGGTATCAGGCGCAATTGCGGGGCATTTTACGCACCTTGGGGTTAGCAAGGATTTCTTGAAGCAGATCGAAGATTCTGTAAAACCCGGGACTTCCGCTCTCGCAATCATCGCCGCCAACGTGACGGTTGATAAAGTCGTTCAGGCAATCAGCCCACTTCATCCAAAAGTCATTCGCAGCTCTCTATCTACCGAGCAAGAAGCAAAGCTCAACGAATCCTTCGGCGCACACACCAAGTAACCCGGCTAGGAAGACCTGAAGCCCCAGGAAAGCAAGTTTCTTGGGTGCAACTTTTCCGTTTTTGTAGTTAAACCTGATTTGCGATCAGGGTGCATTCTTGAGAATCTGGGCACCACGCTGAACATTCCGTTAACTCACCCACGTGCGCGGATTCATAATGGTGAATGTCCGCGCCACCAAAAAAAATAGTTCTGAAACCCGGCAGGTTAAGAAACACAAGCCTATGGTTCACGATGCTTTCAATCCTCGTTATCCAAGACATAACTAATTCGTTAAGCGGCGTCGAGTACCGGAAGGAGTTCAAGCCTTTCGTGCTGCTGGAGATTTCTCACGATGATGAGTTCTAGATTAAGAGAGCAGTTAGGACTTGGATTATGATGTCGTCGGGTCAACGGTTGCTGCCCGTATTTCTTAGGACTGTCAGAAATCGGGGCTGCGTTGATCTATATGCGGCGCTCTAACATATGCAACCATTTGGCAGCATCCATGTACCGTAGAATGCGAAGCTTCACTTCACCGTAGTTTTCTCCCTTGAAACTCCGGTCGTTCTTCTTCTTTGCTCTCCACCTTATTTCAGCAAAGCCTTCAGAATACGATACATAGGGCGTGAGCGTCCATCCCTTGTAGGTGAAGTGACGCTTCGCGAGTTCCATAGCATGCTCCTCGACATGGTCGTTAAGTTCCTTCACCACCTGTCGTTCTCGTTCTCTCTGCTCAGGTGTCATCCTGTAATGGTGATCATGTACTCCAAAGAACCCAGCTGCTCCGCACGCACATTCAGTAGCAACCGCAGCCGCACATGCGCCAGCTGGACACCCTGCTCCGCAAGCGCATTCTTCCTCCGGCATTTTATTCGCCCAAAAACGGCATTACCAAAAGGGTCTAATTATCTGTACGTTTGCAAAGTGCCACAAAGTACACTGAATCCCCGATTGTAATCGGGTTGGTTTCGCATTAATGATAGGGGTCGGTTCCTTAGAGTCTGGTCCTTATCTTTCCACGCTTGTCGTCGATTCAGCCCATCCAGCGGTATCGCCTGTAAAGGAAGTTAGGATGTATGCAGTTGTGATTTAATCAGGACGGTTCTTAATCCATCGTGCAGCGCCGACGATTATTAGCACAAGGCCGATCAGTAGAACTATCCCGATAGCAGCTGATCCTATAACAGCGACGATTGCAGGTACGATGACCCCAAGCATCCAGAAGGGTAGAATTACACCTAAACCAATGCGCCGGAACAAAGCGATTCCAAAACCGATTCCGGGTACGACCGAGTTCGATCCGATCATGATCAATGGCGCAGCGTACACACCGAACTTGTCAACGACAAAGTCGAGGCCGAAGATCAAACCAACAATAAAATACCAGTCAAGTCCGGCGAAGTTCCAGCCAGCCAAACCCTTGTGTTCGTTATCCTTACCTGAAGCCCCTTGACCGGTAACTCCGTCCGCGGCTACTCCGACAGTTATTGAGATCCATCCTCTTTGTCCAACCTCCCACATTGCTCACGTGCCCCGTTCGTCTGTTGAGAGATTACTCGAATGCTAAGACTATACTCTCAATGCCATTTACCATGAACGAGACAGATAAGAGGAATATTAATGTCAACACTGCGACCGCTGGACTAGCCAGAACTATGACGGAAAGGATGATGGCCAAGATACCGATCAGTACAACAAGCGCTCTGACCCCCTTTGTTAACCGACTCGCCGACGCACCAATTGCCACACTTACAATTCCGTAGATCATGGTTCCAAAGGCAAGCATGAAAACCAACGTACCGAGCCCAAGCAAAGGAAATAGAAAAACGATTATCCCGATCGCAATTCCAAGCAATCCCGCAAGGACGTCCAGAACTCTATGGCCTTTGCTTAATGCGCTAAGAGAGATACCGCGAGCAATCCTCGAGAGCCCCACAAATAGCAACGAAAAGGACAGCAAAAACACGAGAGTGATTAGCGCGATTCCAGGTACGGCTAATACGAAGATCGATGCAGCAATCGCTACAAGACCGAAGATCACCAAAAGAGCTCTTGACCACGTTGGGGTCGTTACGGATTTCTTTTCCATCTGACATCGACGATATCCATTGCACGTCCGGCTATTAGAATGACGTTTGCTTTGTGGCACAAAGCAAACCAAACGCTTAACCTCCGTAACTGTAAATCCCATCAAAAGGTGAGATCTTGGTAGGCGTTGAGGCCTATCCGTTTGCTGTATTGCTCATCTTGGCTATAATCTGCATTTACTTCACGTACAGGCTCTTTCGTATCACGCGTCTCCGCTCTTGGTTGCTTGTCATACTTGGTTTCGGCCTGTTGATTGCATGGCAGCTATTGGCGCTCGCAAGCTTGGTCGTCTCCGCATGGCTATTGATCTCCAATGTTTTCCTATTACTTATCGTAGGACCATTGACGCTGGGCCTGTGGCAACTCAAACGGAGATTCAGCAGGATCTACAGGCATGTTAACGAGGCTAACTAACATGGCCAGTCGGATAGATTCAACAAAGTTTCGACTATCGCCTAATTGATTTCCAAGTAAACGAACGGTTTGTGCAGAGGTGTTTCGGAATGAGTTATGATTCGGACAAAATTATTGAAATGAAAGAAAACATCGAAACGATCGAAGAGAAGGTTGACTCTCTACTCGAATTGACCATGATGATTGCCAGAAAGTTGGGAGTAGGGGAGCGGCAGTAGATGGCTCTCACATTGCGATCGTCACGAGGAAGATTAGGGGACCTGTCTAGTGAGGTGCATAGGTGTCTAGTGAGGTTCCACCAACAATGAGTGAAGTCGCTGACCTAGCCATCAGTGGGCTGAGTCAGCAAGAAGCAGAGAAGCGTCTGGATACGTACGGCCCTAACGTTGTAGTTGGTGCCGGGAAAAGATCCAGAGTTTCGATGTTTTTGTCCTACTTCAAGAGCCCCATAGTCATCATACTTATGATCGCGGGCAGTATCTCTGGTCTTACCGGAGACATTGGCGACGCCTCAATAATCTACTTCATCGTAGGCATGAGCGTAGTCCTTAGTTACTAAAGTGGAGCGCCGAGAAAGGATACTGTGACAGATCGAGTACTCGGCAGATGGAGAGCCTGGGTGTTCCTGGCCTCTTCATTCTACTCCTGAAGTGATGCTTTCAATGCCGTTCAGGAGGAATGAGATCGAAAGCCATACCACTAGTGTTACGAGGCCGATGCCCGGGAACACAAGCACTATGAGCGAGAATATGACGCTGAGCGCACCTACTATGACGAGAAGCGCTCGCTTCGATTTTGATACGAGACTCGCAGCCGCAGACCCTCCTACGACCAAGCTTACGATGCCATAAGCTAGTAGCGCGAGTGCGAGTAAGAATACTAGCGTAGCGATGCCAAGCGGAGGAAACGCAAGGACTACCGCACCTAAAATGAGAGCCAAGACACCAGCAACTGCGTAAAGTGCGCGAAGCCCTCTCGACCACCACTTAGCCTTGACACTGTGGACAACTCTAGCGATGCCCAAGAAGAACAGCCCGAATGACAGGAGAAAGAGA
>Ga0187766_10001410_pt1 | contig 14056 bp, 13 predicted proteins | sample 0216_QUI02_MP05__4_FD_132971 | JGI IMG/M metagenome (GOLD analysis project Ga0187766, IMG submission 132971) | Tropical peat soil microbial communities from peatlands in Department of Meta, Colombia - 0216_QUI02_MP05_20_MG | ecosystem: Environmental > Terrestrial > Soil > Wetlands > Peat ... | reverse complement strand
TGCCGGCAGAAGCGCCCCATGAAGTAGTCGACGAGGCCCGGGATCTCCTCGCGGCGCTCCCTGAGAGGCGGGATCGAGATCGCGACCACGTTGAGGCGATAGTAGAGGTCCTCGCGGAAGAGACCCTGGTTCATGACGATCGCCAGGTTCTTGTTGGTCGCTGCGATCAGCCGGGCATCGGAGGTGATCACCTCACTACCGCCAACCCGGAAGAACTGGCCATCCTGGAGCACGTGCAGCAGCTTGGCCTGCAGGCTGAGCGGCATCTCGCCGATCTCGTCGAGCAGGAACGTCCCCCGGTGGGCCAGCTCGAACTTGCCGGGCTTTCGCCGGTGGGCTCCGGTGAACGATCCCTTTTCGTGCCCGAACAGCTCGGATTCGAGTAGCTCGCCGGGCAGGGAGGCGCAATTGACCTTGACGAACGGCTTCTCCCGCCGATCGGAGATGAAGTGGATCGCTCGTGCCACCATCTCCTTGCCGGTTCCGCTCTCGCCCTGCAGCAGGATGGTCGCGTTCGTGTCCGCGGCGCGACGCACGATGTCCTCCACGGCGCGCATCCGCTCGCTGTTCCGGAACAGCAGCTCGATGTCGACCGGCGCCTGTGCGCCGCTCGAGCCATTCTCCCCGGCGCCCGGCGACACGGGAACGGCCTCGGTCACTGCCAGCGCTGACTTGAGAACTTCCTTGAGGGCCGAGGCCGTAACTGGCTTCACCAAAAAATCGTAGGCGCCAGTGCGCATCGACCTGACCACCAGGTCACGATCCCCGTTTCCCGACAGGATCACGACCGCCACGTCGGCGCTCTCCAGCTTCATCTGTCGGGCCAGGTCAAGAGCGTTGGTGTCGAGCTGATCGATGTCGAGCAGGACCAGCTGTGGGTGCAGGCTCGAGAGCAGAGCCAGAGCCTCGGCGCTGGTGGCGGCCTCGAGCGCGGAGTAGCCCCCCTCCTTGATGATCCGGACTAGATTCGCCCGGCTATCCGCCCGGCCGTCGACGACGAGAATAGAGCCCGCGCTCATCCCGAGGCGCTCATGCAGGCTCTTGACGAAGCCATGGCGGGTCCCGATACTGGCTGCCGGTAACCCCTATGAGAATCTTGGTGATCGACGATGATCCCTCGGTTGCAGAGATGATCGCGGAAGCAGTCCGCAGCGTTGGCCATGAGGCGGTGGTGGCCCTCGACGGTACCGAGGGGCTCCGGCTCCTGGAGTCGAACGGCGTTCAGGGGGTGTTCCTGGACCTGGTGATGCCGGGCCTTGGCGGGCTGGCCGTCCTGACTCGGATCAGAGGTCGCTTTCCGCACGTGCCCGTCGTTATCCTCTCGGCCCACGCCGGTGACGAGGAAACTCGGGAGGCCATGGCCCTGGGCGCCTCGGAAGTGATCATGAAACCAGCGGGGCTAGCCCAGTTCACCGATGTCCTCTCGCGGCTGACTCGCTCGTCCAGCTCCGGGTAGCTTTTCCCGCTCGATTACCGCGTTTTTACCGGACATTTCCACTCTTGCCCATCTCTTTATGAAAAGCAATACCCATTCACGGTAACACTCGCGACTTGGCGCCAAACCACGGATCTTCGGCCTTTATCTTGCGGGGGGTGGATGGTTCTGAGATGATGACCGCATGAAAGGCGCCGCAATCCTGGGAGCCCTGCTCTGTGGAGGGGTCATCTTGGCCGTTTCCCCCGCCCAGGTGGCCGCCCAGAACCCCGTCGAGATCAAGGCCACCTCGCCCGAGAAACCCCCGCAGCTCCGTATCGAGGAGCCCGGACCCGCGACCCGGGATGCCACGCGACCCCGCGAGGCCGGCTTTTACCCCGGTACCGAAGTGAGGGTCCGCCACGAGCCGGCCTTCATCGATCCCTTCGTGGGCGAAACCGAGAACGGGACGAAGTACGGGCTGTCCGGGTGGACCTCGCCCGCCACGCCGGTTGGGAGCATCGTCCCCCAGGGCGAGTACCAGACGAGCGGCTGGCCCGCGCTGGGGTTCTCGGTCGTGTGGTACTCCGCGCCCCTGGGTCCCCGCCGCGTCTCCGATCCACGCTGAGCCGGCGACTCGATCCCGATGCCGTACCTCAAGGGTAACCTGCACGCGCACACCACCTTTTCCGACGGCCGCCGCCCGGTCGACGAGGTGGTGGCCCGCTACCGCGATCTCGGGTACGACTTCCTAGCGATCACCGATCACGACGATCGCATCAGCGAGGAGTACTGGTTCCAGATCCCGACCGGCGACGATCGGCTCCTGGTCCTGCCCGGCGTCGAGATCGACTACCGTCCGCTCGGGCAGCACGTCGGCAAGATCGTCGGCGATCACGAGACGCTCCACATCCTGAACCACCCGGCCCGCTACGCCCTGACCGTCGAGCAGACGCTTCGGCGCATCCGGACCATCACACGGGACGGGCTCCGGATCGACGCGGTCGAGATCACCGACACTGGCGTCTACCAGCCCGAGTACGACGTGGATACGATCGCGCTCCCGAAGGTCGCCACCGACGACTCGCACCGCGACGAGGACTTCGGCCGCGCGTGGATCGAGGTCGACACGTCCCGCAACGCCGACGCGATCCTGCGGGCGGTGAAGGCGGGAGACTTCCGCGTGGGCTTCAACTCGAGCCGCCGACCCGGCACCGGGCTCGGCGACCTGCTCGGGCTCGGTCAGCGCTGACCCCACGTCGGCGGAGCCGGCGCCCCGATGCTGCGCAGGAGCAGCGGGGTGAGCGCGGGCACCGCCTCGCTGAGCAGGTCCGGCTTCCCGCGCTGCAACCACTGGATCACCACCTCGTTCAGGGCTCCGAGCCACGCCAGCGTGGCCACACGCGTATCGAGCGCCGCGATCGATCCCTCCGCCACCGCCTCGTCCAGGTGCGCGCGGATGAGCGCGGCAAAGCGGTCGTGGATCTCCAGGCGCTTGATCTGATACGCGGGGCCGAGGCTGACCGACTCGAGGAGGAGGATCCGCGCCAGCTCGCGATGCCGGGCGAACGTCTCGAGCCCGGCGGTGAGCGCCGCCTCCACCTTGCCCAGGGCCCCGCGGGCGCCCCCGATCGCGGCGGCCACCTCCACCGCGAGCCGGCCCGAGAACTCGTCGACGAGCGCCAGGAACAGCGCCTCCTTGTTCGGGAAGTGGTGGTAGACCGCGCCCTTGGAGGTTCGCGACGCCCGCACGATGTCGTCGACGAGAGCCCTGTGATAACCTTTCTCGGCGAACACCTCGAGCGCGGCCTGGAGGATCTTCTCCCGCGTCGCAGGTCTGGTCATTCTCGGTCCACCGTGAGGGAGACGGCATGCTGATTCGCATCGGCCACAGCCCAGACCCGGATGACGCGTTCATGTTCTACGCGCTCAACTCTGGGAAAGTGAAGATCCCGGGCGTCACGATCGAGCACGTCCTGGAGGACATCGAATCCCTCAACCGCCGCGCGCGAACCGGCGAGCTCGAGGTCACCGCGGTGTCGGCCGCCACCTACACGCTCGTGCACGAGCGCTACCGGATGATGGATCCCGGCGCGTCGATGGGGAAGGGATACGGCCCGATCCTGGTCGCGAAGGAGCCCATCGAGCGGGCGAAGCTGCCGGAGAAGGTGGTGGCTATTCCGGGCAGCCACACCACCGCGGCGCTGCTGCTCCGCCTGTTCGTGGGAGACCCGCCGATCATCGAGGTCGCCTTCGACAAGATCCCCAGCGTCGTCCTGGAGGGTCAGGCCGACCTCGGCCTGCTGATCCACGAGGGCCAGATCACCCACCAGCGCATGGGGCTCCACAAGGTCCTCGATCTGGGTCAGGAGTGGCAAAAGGAATCGGGCCTGCCGCTCCCGCTCGGCATCAACGTGATGCGGCGCGACCTGGGCGGGGAGATCCACCGGGCCATCTCGCAGGGCCTCCGCGACGCCATCGACTACGCCTACGCCAACGTGGACGAGGCGCTCGAGTACGCGATGCGGTACGGCCGCGGGATCGACAAGGAGACCTGTCGTCGCTTCGTGCTGATGTACGTCAACGACTACACGAAGCGCCTGGGTGACGAGGGCCGCGCCGCGCTCACCCGACTCTACGAGCTGGCGCACGCTCGCGGCCTGATCAAGTCCATGCCCCCGGTGGACCCGATCTAGTAGGTCCGGACGATCTCGTAGTCGGTGGTGCGCTGAGCGGGAGTGAAGCCCGCGTCCCGGATCAGCGTGACGACCTCCTCCACCGTGGTCTTGTTCACGAAGTCGGCCGCCGCGTGCACGTTCTCCTCGAACAGGGTGCCCCCGAAGTCGTCCGCCCCCCACGACAGCGCGACCTGCCCCGCACGCTTGCCCTCCGAGAACCACGAGGCCTGCACGTGGGGGAAGTTGTCCAGGTACAGGCGCGAGACCGCGAGCATACGGAGGTAGGCGTTCGGCCCCTTGTACTGCTTGATCCATTTCTCGAGCAGGGTGTTGCCGGGCTTGAAGGACCACGGAACGAAGGCGGTGAAGCCGCCGTGCTCGTCCTGGAGCCCACGGATCGCGTCGAGGTGATCGAGGACGTCCTCGGGCTGCTCGACGTGGCCGTACATCATGGTCGCGGTCGAGCGGAAACCCTGCCGGTGCGCCTCCCGGTGCACGTCGAGCCACGCCGCGGGGCCGCCCTTCTTGGGCTCGATGCGCCGCCTCACTCGCTCCGAGAGCACCTCGGCCCCGCCACCCGGGATGCTGGTCTGTCCCGCCTGCTTGAGGACGGCCAGGATCTCGGGAACCGGCTTGCCTGCGACGTCGGACATCGTGCGGATCTCGGAGGCGCTGAAGAAGTGTGGCGTCACCGACGGGAACCGCCGTCGCGTCTCGCGCACCAGCTCGAGGTAGTAGTCGAGGGGCAGGGCGGGATTGTGCCCGCCCTGGAGTAGCACCGTGGTCGCGCCCTCGCGCGCCGCGAACTCCACCTTGGCCAGCACCTCGTCGACCGTGAGCGTGTAGGCCTCCTTGTCGCCGGGTCGGCGATAGAAGGCGCAGAATTGGCAGTCGGTGATGCACACGTTGGTGTAGTTCGGGTTCGTGTCGATGACGAAGGTGACGCGCGGCTCGGGAATGCGCCGGAAGCGGACCTCCTGGGCTACGCTGCCCAGGTCCAGCAGTGGCGCCTCGGTCAGGAGCCAGAGCCCGTCCGCGCGGTCGAGGCGAACCCCCGCCTCGACCTTCTCGACGATGCGGCTCAGCACGCCGCCGGCCCGAGCTGCGCCCGCAGCCGCAGGAACTCGGTCGCGCCCTTCTCCTCGTCGGGACCGAGCCGGAACGCGAAGTTCCGGAGGTAGGACTCGACCTGGGCGCCCGTCCAGCCCAGGTCGCGCCGGCCGGCCGCGATCTCCGGGAGCGCGGCGAGCCCCCGGTCCAGCGCGGTGTCGAGCGCGGCCTCGAAGGCGCGACGATCGCCCGTGGGCACCCGGGCCGCCACCGCCCAGCGCGCGAACACGAAGGGAAGCCCGGTCCACTCCCGCCACTCGATCGCGAGATCGAAGACGTGCCGCGCGGCGGGCCCGCCGGTCAGCCGGCGAATCGCCTGGTCCCCGATCAGGAGCTGCGCGTCGCACGGCTCGTCGGGGCCGACCCAGGCGACCGACTCGACCTCGTGCCGCAGCGCCAGCAGCACCCGCAGCAGCTCCACCGACGTCGAGGTCTCCCCGGTGACGCCGATGCGGGCCCCTCCAAGCGCCGGCAGCGGCCGGTCCGAGAAGACCAGCACGCTGCGGGCCCCGGTTGGGCAGCCGATGCCGTAGGGCAGGGGGACGAGCCGCGACTCGAGCCGCACGTAGTCCATCAGCGACAGCGGCCCCGCGTCCAGCTCGTCCGCCGCCATCGCCTCGCCAAGCCGGCGCGGGATCAGGTCGGTCAGCTCGACCCCGGTGAGCCGGTGGAAGAACGGCTCGCAGTTCAGGTAGGGGATCCGTCCCACGCGCAGCATGTCAGTTCCACACCCGCACGACGTTGTAGAGGGCGTCGCGCTCGACCGGGATCTTGCCCGCGTCGCGGATGATCCGGATGACCTGATCGGTGGCCAGCCCGGCTGGGCTCGCCGCCTGCGCCATGTGGGCGATCTTCTCGTCCTCGAGGGTCCCGTTGACGTCGGAGGCGCCGAAGTGGAGCGCGAGCGAGGCGGTCGCCTCGCCGAACATCACCCAATAGGCCTCGATGTGCGGGAAGTTGTCGAGCAGGAGCCGCGAGGCGGCGACCGTCCGCAGGTCGTCGGTCGGAGGCGTCTGGCGAGGGACCAGCTTGGTGGTCCCGGTCTGGTACGACAGCGGAATGAACGTGATGAAGCCGCCCGAGCGGTCCTGCTGCTCCCGGAGCTTCAGCAGGTGGTCGACCCGCTCCTCCCGCGTCTCGACGTGACCATAGAGCATCGTCGCGTTCGTCTTGATGCCCAGGGAGTGGGCCATGCCGTGGATCTCGCACCAGCGATCGGCGTCGGCCTTGCCGGTGAAGTGGAGCAGCTTCTGCAAGCGGCGGGAGAAGATCTCGGCGCCGCCGCCCGGCATCGAATGCAGCCCCGCCCGCTTCAGCCGGGTCAGCGCCTCGCGTGGCTCGATCTTCCACCGGCGCCAGAAGTAGTCGATCTCCGCCGCGGTGAACGCCTTGATCTGCGTCTCGGGCCGCGCCTGGTGGATCGCCTCGATCATCCGCTCGAAGTACTCGAAAGGCCAGTCCGGGTGGTGCCCGCCCACGATGTGCGCCTCGCGCGTCCCGGGCTTGATCATGGCGAGCACGTCCTCGATGGTGTTCTCGAACGCCCCCGCCTCGCCCTTCTTCCGGGCGAAGTCACAGAAGCTGCACGACAGCACGCAGACGTTGGTGGGGTTGATGTAACGGTTGAGCACGAAGAAGACCTGCTCGCCGTGCCGGCGGCTCTTGGCGAAGTCCGCGATACGCCCGAGCCCGTGCAGGTCGGGAGTCCCGAAGAGACTGAGGCCTTCCTCGCGTGAGAGGCGGTCGCCCGCCTGGACCTTCTCCCAGATCGAATGGAGTGCCCGATCTCTCAGCCGGGGCGGAGCAGGTGCGGCGACGGCCATCGATTCCTCCATCGTGGCTAGGGCCAGACCGACCGGTCGGTCTGATTCTAAGTGCCCGGAATCGTGCCTGTCAAGGTTCCGGAGGAGCGACGTGCTATCCTACCGACTCGTGAGCGGCGAGTCGGCCACGTACTTCGAGGATCTGCAGGTCGGCGAGGCGTTCGTCTCGCCCGGCCGCACCGTCACCGAGGCGGACATCGTCATGTTCGCGGGCCTGAGCGGTGATTACAACGTGCTCCACACCGACGCCGAGCACATGAAGTCCTCGCTCTTCGGCGAGCGCATCGCGCACGGGCTGCTCGGGCTCTCGATCCAGCAGGGCCTCCTCGATCGCGTGGTGCCGGGGCAGTCGACGGGTCCGCTCGCCTCGGTGAAGTGGAAGTTCAAGGGGCCGATCAAGATCGGCGACACCATCCACGTGGAGGCGCGCATCTCGGCCAAGAAGGACGGCGCCGCGCCTGGGCACGGCGTGATCACGGTCGAGCGGCGGGTCGTCAACCAGCGGGGCGAGGTCGTCCAGGAAGGCGAGACGGACCACCTCGTGAGCCGCCGGCCCGCGTGACCGGCCCCGTGGCGCGCGCGGAGGCGGAGCGCCGGCTCTACTTCGAGGACGTGCGCGTCAACGTGCCGCTCGAGACGCCCGGGATGACCCTCACCGAGGCGCACGTGGGGCTCTTCGCCGGGATCACCTCGAGCCGACCCGCCGATTCCGCCGCGGTGCCGGACCTGATCCCCCTCTGCCTTTCCTCCGGTCTCGGCTGGCGGGTGCCGCTGCCCCCGCTCGTCGTCCTTGCCTTCATGGGCTTCGACTGGCAGTTCTTCAAGCCGACCCGCGTGGGCGATACGATCCGGAGCATCTCGACCACCGTGGCGAAGCGCTCGATGCGAGAGGGCGGGGTGGTGATCGAGGAGCGCCAGATCCTGAATCAGGCCGGAGAGATCGTCCAGTCCGGTCGGCTCACGCTGCTCGTGGCCAAGCGCCCGACCGCATGAAGCGGGCCGCCTGGATGCTCGCGGGAGCCGCGCCCGCGTTCTGGGGCGTCTACACGTGGGGCTCGCACCTGCTCACGGTGGCCAGCGTGTGGCGCGGCCCGCGGGAGCGCTGGGCCGCGGCGCTCACGTTCGACGACGGCCCCGACCCGGAGTGGACACCGCGGGTGCTCGATGCGCTCGACCGCGAGCAGGTGCACGGCACGTTCTTCCTGATCGGCCGCCGCGCCCAGGCCGCTACCTCGGTCGCGTGCCGTATCGCGGCGGCGGGCCACGACCTGGGCAACCACACCTGGAGCCACCCGAGCCTCTGGCGCTGCGGACCGGCGCGCACGGAGGACGAGATCGTGAGCGGTCAGGCCGCCATCGAGGACGCCGCGGGGGCCGCACCGCGCTTCTTCCGCCCGCCCTGGGGCAAGACCAACCTGGCCATGTTCGCCACGCTCCGCAGCCTCGCAATGCCGTGCGTCTTCTGGACGGTCCAGCCGGAGGGCCGACGCGCGGTGGACCCCGCCGAGCAGGCGCGGCGCGGCGGCGCCCGGGCACGGCCGGGCGCCATCTTCGATCTGCACGACGCCGACGGCGTGCCCGGCGCGGGTCGCCGCCTCGCCGCGTACCTGCCCGAGCTCATCGCCAGGCTGCGCGGGCAAGGGTACGCGCTGGTCCCCCTCCGCGAGCTGCTGTAGAATCGCGACACCCAGCTCAAGACAAAGGAGTCTCCGATGGCCGTCGATCCCCGCAAGCTGAGCCGCGTTCTCCTCGAGGGCACCGATCGCGCCCCCGCCCGCGCGATGATGAAGGCGGTGGGCTTCACCGACGAGGACCTCTCGAGGCCGCAGATCGGGGTGGCCCACTCCTGGATCGGGACGATGCCGTGCAACTGGAACCACCGGAAGCTCGCCGACAAGGTCATGCAGGGCATCCGGGCCGCCGGCGGCACCCCGATCGAGGTCAACACGATCTCGATCACCGACGGCATCACGATGGGCACCGAGGGCATGAAGGGCTCGCTCGTCAGCCGCGAGGTGGTCGCCGATTCGGTCGAGCTGGTGGCCCGCAGCCACATGTTCGACGGCCTCGTGACTATCTCCGGCTGCGACAAGACGATCCCGGCCATGACCATGGTGCTGGGACGCCTGAACATCCCCGGCCTGATGCTCTACTGCGGCTCGATCATGTTCGGCCGCTGCGTTGGCACCGAGGGGCCATTCGCGGGACGGAACCTGACGATCCAGGACGTGTTCGAGGCGGTCGGCGCTTACAACGCCGGCAAGATCCCGCTCGAGCAGTTCAAGGACGTGGAGGACCACGCCTGCCCGGGCGCAGGCGCGTGTGGCGGCCAGTTCACCGCCAACACCATGGCCACCGCCTACGAGATGCTCGGCATGTCGCCGATGGGCTGGAACGGCATCCCGGCCATCGACCCTCGCAAGGAGGAGGTCGCCTTCGAGTGCGGCAAGCTGGTCATGGCGCTGCTGAGCCGGGGCCTGGCCCCGCGCTCGATCGTGACCCGCAAGAGCTTCGAGAACGCCATCGCCGGCGTCATGGCCACCGGCGGCTCGACCAACGCGGTGCTCCACCTTCTCGCGACCGCGCGCGACTTCGGCGTCAAGCTCTCCATCGACGACTTCGACCGGATCTCGCGCAAGACCCCGGTGCTGGCCGACCTCAAGCCGTGGGGCAACTACACGGCCCCGGAGATGTACGAGGCGGGCGGCATGCCGGTGGTCGGCAAGCGGCTGCTCGAGGCCGGGCTGCTGCACGCCGGCGAGAGGACGGTCACCGGCCGCACCATCGGCGAGGAGGTGAAGGCCGCGTCGGAGCCGGCAGGCCAGCAGGTGATCAAGCCGCTCGCGAAGGCGCTGAAGGCCGAGGGCGGGATCGCGATCCTGCGCGGCAACCTGGCCCCCGAGGGCTGCGTCATCAAGCTCTCCGGGCAGACGAAGTACTCGCACCGCGGCCCCGCGCGGGTGTTCGAGCGCGAGGAGGACGCCTTCCAGGCCGTCAAGAAGGGGAAGATCAAGCCCAACGACGTGATCGTGATCCGCTACGAGGGCCCCAAGGGCGGCCCCGGCATGCGCGAGATGTTGCACGTGACCGGCGCGCTCCAGGGAGCGGGGCTGGGGGAGAGTGTGGCTCTCATGACCGACGGGCGCTTCTCGGGAGCCACGCATGGCTTCATGATCGCCCACATCGTGCCCGAGGCCGCCGAGCGGGGCCCGATCGCGACCATCCGGAGCGGAGACACCATCAGCATCGACGTGAAGAAGCGCCGCCTCGACATGGAGGTGCCGGCCGCCGAGATCCGCAGGCGCCTGGCAAAGTGGAAGGCGCCCAGGCCTCGCTACGCGAGCGGGGTCTTCGCCAAGTACGTGAAGGCGGTCTCGAACGCCTCCGTCGGCGCCATCACCTAGTCTCCCTCTCCCTACCGGGAGAGCGCAGGGTGAGGGGCGAGTGACGAGACGCGCTAGCCCAGTCGGATGTCGAGCCACCCCTCGGCGGTGACGGTCGCCCGCTCCTGCTCGCGGATCAGCACCGTGGTGGTCGCCGACTCGAAAATCGCCGGCCCCTTGATCTCCTGCCCCTCCGCCAGCCCGTCTATCGCGTGGACGGGCACCTCGGTCCACCGGTCCAGGTAGACCCGTCGGCTGCGCGGCGCCGCCGGCGCGCTCGCCCGGCGCGCCTGCTCTGCGGGCAGGGCCGGGAGCCGGCCGATCACGGCGGCGCGCAGGTTGACGAGCACCACGTCCTGGCCGGGGGCGCTGTAGGTGTAGAGCTCCTCGTGTCGCTGGTGGAAGCGCTGGACGACCTGGTCCATCAAATCCTTCGCGGCGATGTCCACCCCGTCCAGCGAGACCTGGATCTCGAAGGTCTGCTCGCCGTAGCGCATGTCCACCGAGCGTCGCACGTCGACCCGACCCTCGAAGGAGTCGCCCAGCCGTCGCCGGCCGTCGGCTTCCATCTCGGCGAAGAGGCGGCGCAGGCGCGCGGCGCCGATCTGGCCGGCCTCGCCCACGTGGGTGCGGACGAACTCGTAGCGCAGGTCGGTGGCCAGCATGCCCCAGGCCGAGAGCACCGAGGCCACGCGCGGCACCACCACGCGGCCGATCTCGAGCATCCGCGCGACGCCGGTGATGTGCAGCCCCGCCGCCCCGCCGAAGGACAAGAGCGTGAAGCGCCGCGGATCGGCGCCGCGTCGCACCGAGACCAGGCGGATGCCCTCGGCCATGTTGGTGTTGACCACGCGGTGGATGCCCTCGGCCGCGGCGACGACGCCGAGACCCAGCCGACGCGCGATGTCCGCGACCGCCGCCTCGGCATCCTTCGGGTGAAGACGCGCGCGGCCGCCCAGGAATCGTGCGGGGTCCAGCAGGCCGAGCACGAGGTTCGCGTCCGTGACGGTGGCGGCGGTGCCGCCGCGGCCATAGCACGCCGGGCCGGGAACGGCCCCGGCGCTCTCCGGTCCGACGTGGAGGATGCCGCCCGCGTCCACGCGGGCGATCGAGCCTCCACCAGCTCCAAGGGTGTGGATGTCGATGCTGGGCAGGGCGACCTTGCTGCCGCCCACCGCCTTGTCGCCGGTGAGATGGGGCTCGCCGCCCTCGATCAGCGCGATGTCGGTGCTGGTGCCTCCCATGTCGAAGGTAATCAGGTCGCGCTCCCCGCAGAGCCGCGCCGCGTGGCGGCTGCCCGCGATGCCCCCCGCGGGGCCCGAGAGCACCGCGCCGGCGGCGAGCCGCACCGAGTCCGGGATGGTGGCGACGCCGCCATGCGACTGCATGATCAGCACGTCGCCCCGGTAGCCCGCCTCCCGCAGCCGGGTCCCGAGATTGCCCAGATAGCGCGCGAGCACCGGACCCACGTAGGCGTTGACCACCGTCGTGCAGAAGCGCTCGTACTCCTTGATCTGCGGGAGCACCTCGGAGGAGAGCGAGACGTAGGCGTGCGGCAGGAGCCGGGCGAGGAGCCGGCGCGTCTGCCGCTCGTGGCGGGCGTCGCGGTACGAGTGCAGGTAGCAGACCGCCACCGCGCCGACGCCCGCGGCGCCGAGCCGCCGGATGGTCGACTCCGCCGACCTCCTCGAGAGGGGCGTCTCCACGGTGCCGTCGAAGCGGATCCGCTCGGTCACGTCGAGACGACGGGCGCGCGGCACCAGCGGCACCGGCGGCGGCATCCGCAGGTTGTAGCGGTCGTCCTTCAGGCCCTCGCGCATCTCGATGACGTCGCGGTGGCCGGCGGTGGTCAGCATGCCCACCGTCGCGCCCTTCCGCTCGAGCAGCGCGTTGGTGGCCACGGTGGTGCCGTGGACGATCAGCGCGGTGTCGGCGAGCAGGCCGACCAGATCGGCTCCGATCTCGGCGGCGAGCAGGCCGAGCCCGTCCATGACCCCGATCGACGGGTCCTCCGGGGTGGAAACGGACTTGGCGAGGCTCACGCGTCCGGTGTCGTCGACGCTCACCAGGTCGGTGAAGGTACCGCCGACGTCGACGCCGATCCGTTGCACGTCGAAGTGCTCCGGCTCAGGTTCGCCCGCGGCCCGGGCGGGCCGAGACGAAGCCGTTGGCGCGGTCGGCGGCGCGCGCCTCCTTCGACCGCCGGCCGGGAGGTCCATAGCCGCCGCCGCCCATGGACTCCACCAGGAACAGCGCGCCCGGCGGGATCGGCACGCCCACCTCCTTGGTCTTGAGCACGCGGCTCTTGCCGCGCGCGAGCAGACGGTAGCGATGCGGACGACCGTCGCGGCCGCCGAGCACGCCGTAGGCGGAGTGGCGGACGCCGTCGCCCGCGGTGTTGCCGAGGCAGGGCTCGGTGGTCTCCATGCGCAGCTCGAGCACCGAACCCACGCCGCCGCGGAAGCGCCCGTCGCCGGCCGAGTCCGGGCGGAACTCGTGTCGCCGGAAGAAGAGCGGGAAGCGCGTCTCGGCGACCTCCACCGAGCCGAACTTGATGCCGCCCGCCGCCTGTCCCTCGCCCGCCGTCTCCCAGCCGTCGCCCGCCGATGAGGCCCCGCCACCACCGCGGGCGTGGAAGAGGTGCCAGATGAACTTGCGCTTGTTGCGCGGATTGACGCCGGAGATCGCGATGCGGAAGCGGCGGGACCAGCCCGCGAGCACGCGGTCCGGGCAGCTCGGGGCCAGCGCGCGGATCATGGCCTCGGCGATCTCCTGCGCGCAGTGGTTGGTGGAGAGCGTCACGGGCGCGGGTGGGTAGGGCCACACGATCGTACCGGGCCGGGCCTTCACGGTCACCGGGCGGAACGTGCCCTCGTTCTTCGGCGTCCGCGGGTCGATGAGATAGGCGAGCGCCATGTGCACCGCGGACATCGTGTTGGGGAAGGCCGAGTTGACGAAGCCGACGACCTGGTCGTGCGAGTCGCTCAGGTCCACCGTGAGCCCGTCGCCCTTCTTGGTGACGGTGGCGCGGATGTGGATGTCCTCGATGCCATGGCCGTCGTCGTCGAGGATCGACTCGCCCTTGAAGACTCCGTCCTTCCACTCGCGGATGCACGCCCGGGCCTGCCGCTCCGCCCCGTCGAGGATCTCTCCGACCGTCTCGAGCACGGTGTCCAGGCCGTATTCCTCGACCAGCTTGAGCAGCCTCCGCTCCCCGAGCCGGGCCGAGCCCATCATGGCGCGCAGGTCACCCTGGAAGTCGCGGGGGTGGCGCACGTTGGTGGCCACCATCTCCAGCACGTCGTCGCGCAGCTCGCCGCGGTCGTAGAGCTTGAGCGGCGAGATGCGGATGCCTTCCTGCCAGATCTCGGTCGCTCCGGGGTTGTAGGCCCCGTGGGTCGCTCCGCCGATGTCGTGCTGGTGCGCGCGGTTGATCGACCAGAACACCAGCCGCTCGCCCACGAAGACCGGCAGGAGCACGGTGAGATCGGGCAGGTGGTTGTTGCCGTGATACGGGTCGTTGAGCAGGAAGAGATCCCCGGGGAGCACGCGACCCTTGAAGAAGTCGGCCACCGACGCGACCGCCCACGGCAGCGCGCCCACGTGGATCGGCACGTGCTCGGCCTGCGCGGCGAGACGGCCGGCTCC
>Ga0187766_10001409_pt1 | contig 14064 bp, 13 predicted proteins | sample 0216_QUI02_MP05__4_FD_132971 | JGI IMG/M metagenome (GOLD analysis project Ga0187766, IMG submission 132971) | Tropical peat soil microbial communities from peatlands in Department of Meta, Colombia - 0216_QUI02_MP05_20_MG | ecosystem: Environmental > Terrestrial > Soil > Wetlands > Peat ... | reverse complement strand
TCGGGCACTCGCTCTGACCGGCGTCAGTGCGCATCGGTTTCATACCGACCACCCCGCGGGCGAGCTCCTCATCGGCGAGGATGAGCGCGAGCGGCGCGCCGCTTTTGTCCGCGCGCCGGAACTGAGCCTTGAAGTTGCCACCTCCCAGGTTCAGCTCGATGCGCAGCCGCGGCCGCTCGCTGCGCAGCCGTTCGACAATGCCGAGCGCCTGTGCTGCAGCGCGGGTACCGCTCATCACCACGTATACGTCCGGGGGGGGCGGCGCGGGAGTGTGACCGGAGGCAAGGAGAAGCGCCACCAGTCGCTCGATCCCCATGGCAAAGCCGACCGCCGGCGTCGGTTCGCCGCCGAGCTGCGCGATCAGGCCATCGTAGCGCCCGCCCGAGCATACGGCATTCTGCGCACCGCGCGCCGGGCTCAGCCACTCGAACACGGTGCGCGTGTAGTAGTCGAGTCCGCGCACAAGCCGCGGGTTGATTTCGTAAGCGATGCCAACCTCACGCAACTGCGCGCAGAGCTCCTCGAAGTGCGCCTGCGACTCGGGGTCGAGGTGCTCGGTGAGCCGCGGTGCACCCGCGATCAGCTGCTGCATGTCAGGGTTCTTGCTGTCGAGAATGCGCAGCGGGTTGCCCTCGAGGCGTCGTCGGCTGTCCCCATCGAGGTGCGACTCGTGCGCACGCAGGTACTCGAGCAGGCGCGCGCGGTAAGCGCGGCGGCTCTCGGGCGTACCGAGTGAGTTGATCTCGAGCCTGAGCCCCCCGATGCCGAGCCGCTGCCAGAGCCGCGCACTCAGCGCGATCAACTCCGCGTCCACATCAGGCCCGGGACAACCAACTGCCTCGACGTCGACCTGCCAGAACTGCCGGTACCGTCCTGCCTGGGGCGCCTCGTGGCGGAACATCGGGCCGAGACACCAGAGCTTGTGGCGCTGCCCGCGCAGGAGCCCGTTGGAGATGAGCGCGCGCACGATCCCGGCCGTGGCTTCGGGACGCAGTGTGAGACTCTCGCCCCCGCGGTCGACGAAGGTATACATCTCCTTGCCGACCACGTCGGTGTGCTCGCCAATCGCGCGCTTGAAGAGCTCGGTGCGCTCGAGCACGGGCACGCGGATTTCCTCGTAGCCGTAAGTCGCGAGCAGCTCGCGTGTGCAGGACTCTAGGTGCTGCCAGGCGCCGATCTCCGTCGGCAGCACATCATTCATGCCCTTGATCGGGGGAATCGGCCCGGCCAAACCTCAGTCTCCGTGCGCGAGGCGCGGCGGAGCGGGTGACACGCGGCCGGTGTCGTCGATCAGCACGTGGGCGCTGCCATCGCGACGCACGAGCCCGGCGAGAGTCACGGCCTGGCCGTTGATCTGCAGCGCCACTGCGGGTGCGTTGCCGAGCACGAGTCGCAGCGGCGGGGCGCCGCTCGCGCGGCGGGCGCTGCCCGCTTCGATCAGACCCTGCAGCAACTGCCGCCCGTCGACATCCGAAATTTCGACCCAGCTCTCGCCCGCGAGCTGCAGCGTGAGTTGCGTCTCATGGGCAAGCGCGGGTGTCACGGTCAGGGGCGCGGACGGGGTGCTTGCGAGATTCGTCGCAAGCTGTGGCGGTGTGGTGGGCGTGACCGGCGCAACCGGTGCCTCGTGAACCGGGATCGGCGGAGCCACGCTCACCCGGCGGTTCTTCTCGCCGAGCATCCAGGAGAGGAGCCCGGCAAGTGCAAAGCCGACCAGCACCAGGATTGCCGGCACGATCAGGCGCGAGCGCTCACGGGGGTGCTCGGTGCGCATGATGTGCGTGAGGTCCGGACCCTGCGTCTGGCTCGAGTGGATGTAGAGTTCCTGAAATTCCGCGGGCGACTCGCCGAGGAGTTCGGCGTAGCGACGCAGATGTCCGCGCACGTAAACGTCCGCGCCAAGCGCTGCGAAGTCCTCCGCCTCGAGGGCCTCGAGAAGCCGCGCATCCACGTGGAGTTTCTCCGCCGCTCCGAGCAGCGTCAGCCCGCGCTTCTCCCGCGCACCGCGGAGCCGCGGGCCGATGCCGCAGGCTGGTGCGCCGCTAAATTGCTGCGTCATGGGTGTCAGCCCGGGGGGGTGCGCTCGAGCTCCGCGAGCGCGCGGACTTGATCGGATCCGGGGAAGTCCTGCTGCAAGCGGTGAGCGTAGCGCTGCGCGCCGACCGCATCGCCCTGGGCCCGGGCGATGCGCACCCCGAGCAGCAGCAGGTCGGCGGTTTCGTTGAACGTCGTCATGTACAGATCGAGGCTGGCACGCGCCTGCGCGTAGTGGTGTCGCTCGAAGTCGAGGCTCGTCAGCTGGAATTCCGCCTCGGCGAAGTTCGGCCGCTTCTGCAGCGCTTTGACGAAGTAGGCGCGCGCTTGATCGTCCTTCTTGGCCGCGTGCAAACACACCCCGGCGTTGGTATAGGCCGCCTCGGGCGTCGAGTAGAGCGGGTTGTTGGCCGCCTCTTCGAAGCGCTTCACGGCATCGTCGGTACGTCCGGCCTGACAAAGGAAAACGCCGTAGAAGTTGAGGATGGTCGGGTCGTGGGGCTTAAGGCTCAGCGCGGTGCGGAACTCGGCATCGGCCTTGTCATTTTGGTTCATCTTCTGGAAAAGGAGCCCGCGGGCGCTATGCACGTCGGCGTTGTCAGGGTCCTCTTTCACCGCCTTATCGAGCTTGTCCTTCGCGAGCGCGAGATCTCCCTGCCGCATGTAGGCGAGTCCGAGCTGCACGTTGTAACCGGCCGCTTCTTTCTGTTTGGCCGGACTCGGTGGCGCCTTCGAACTAACGCAGGCGCTGAGCACCGGGAGCACTGCGCCAGCGAGGCACAACGTCTGGAGGAAACGCCGGGCGGGACCGAGGGATGCTCTCATGCTTGCACCGCGACACCGAAGACCTTGCTGCCAAGACGCACCGTGGTGCGGTCGATGACGCGCCCGGCGAGCTGGCCACAAGCCGCGTCGATGTCCTCGCCACGGGTGCGCCGAATAGTCGCCAATACGCCCCTCTTCAGCAACTCGTCGCGGAAGCGGCGGATCACGGCGGCGGGCGAGCGCCGATAGCGGGTTCCGGGAAACGGATTGAACGGAATCAGGTTGACTTTGGCCGGGTGACCCTCAAGGAGCCCAGCAAGGGCACGAGCCTGCGAGGGGGAATCGTTCACCCCATCGAGCATCACGTACTCGAAGGTCACGCTGCGGCCGTTCTGTTCGTCGAGATAGTGCCAGCAGGCCTCGAGCAGTTCCGCGATCGGGTGCTTGCGGTTGATCGGCACGAGCTCATCGCGCAGCGCATCGTCGGGCGCGTGCAGCGACACGGCGAGCGCCACGTTGGTCTCTTTGGCGAGGTGGTAGATCTGCGGGACGAGCCCGGAGGTCGAGAGCGTCACGCGGCGCCGCGAAAGATCGAAACCTAAATCATCGAGCAGGATACGCAGCGCCGGCACGACGTTGCGGAAGTTGGCGAGGGGCTCGCCCATCCCCATGAGCACGACGTTGGTGACTTCGCGGTCAAGGGGCGTCGGTGCGACGCCATCCGCGGCGGGCGGCGCAGCCTCGCGACCGAGTTCGCGCGCGGCGAGCCACACCTGCCCGACGATCTCTGCGGTGCTCAGATTGCGGTTGAAACCCGCCTGCGCCGTGGCACAGAACGAGCAATCGAGGGCGCAACCGACCTGCGAGGAGATGCAGAGCGTGCCGCGCTCGGGCTCGGGGATGAACACCATCTCGAATGCCTGCCGCGCGTCGGCCTTGAGCAGCCACTTGCGCGTCCCATCGCGCGAGCGCTGTACGGAGAGGATCTCGGGCGCACGCACCTCAGCGGCGCCGCTCAGCGTGGCGCGGAACTGCTTCGCAAGATCGGTCATCTCGGCGAACGAGCCCACGCCGCGCTTGTACACCCAGTTCATCAGCTGTCGCGCACGGAAGGGTTTGCCACCGAGCTCTGCGACGTAGGCTTCGAGCGCCGGACGGGTAAGCCCGAGCAGGTTGGTGCGCTCTGTGGGTGGAGGGGTCATGCGGCTCAGGCGCTCAGCGGCGCGGGTGCAATTCGGTGGTGCTGAAGAAGTAGGCGATTTCCTGGGCCGCGCTCTCGGGGGCGTCGGAGCCGTGCACGACATTCTGTTCGATGCTCGTGGCAAGGTCGGCGCGAATCGTACCGGGGGCGGCCTTCTTCGGGTCGGTCGCCCCCATGATCTCGCGATTCACCGCGATCGCGCCCTCACCTTCGAGCACCGCCACCACCACGGGACCCGAGGTCATGTAGCGCACCAGGTCCTTAAAGAACGGGCGCTCGCGGTGCACGGCGTAAAAACCCTCGGCCTCGCGCTGCGAGAGCTGCAGCATGCGCGCACCGATGATGGCGAGACCCGCTCGCTCGAAGCGGCGATAGACCTCGCCGATGAGGTTACCCCGCACGCCATCGGGCTTGATGATAGACAGGGTGCGCTCGAGCGCCATCGGTTTTGGCCCCTTCGACGACTAACAGATGTGGGAAAAATCCCCTCGGCACGCGAAGCGAGCCCGCGGGCAAGGCGGGGAGTCTACATTGGGCGATATGCGTGCGGCAATTTGCCCGGGCGCCGAAGTACCGGTTCGGCAAGGTTTTTTTGCCGTGCAGACGCGCGCCCGTGCGGGCAAGCGCAACTCAGACCGAGAAGCTCTCCCCGCAGCCGCACTCGCCCTTGACGTTCGGATTGCGGAAACGGAACGCCTCGTTCAGGCCCTGTTTAACGAAGTCGACGATCGTTCCATCGAGGAGGCTCAGGCTCCCGGCGTCGACGAACACCCGCACACCTCGGTCTTCGAACACGGCGTCACCGGGGTTGGGGCCGTCGGCGTAATTGATCACGTAGGCGAAACCCGAGCAGCCGGTCTTGCGCACGCCGAGCCGCAGGCCGATGCCGTGACCGCGGGCAGCCAGGAAGGTCTTGACTCGATTTGCAGCGGCTTCCGTGAGTGAGATCGCCATCGCTTCTCGCATTTTAACGCCTCAGGGCCAGCGCGTGAGGCAAGCGCGCAGTGCATCTTCGATCACAAACAGCCGTCCAAGTTTCTCGACCGGGACGGCGCGGGCTTCGGCCCACTCCGCGGGCGTGCCGGGGATCAGTGCACCGCGCCCCCGCCCGACGAGCTGCCCGCAGAGCCAGGCCGCCGTATCCATAGTATGGGGGCAGCCAAAGGCCTGAAAACGTGCATCTTTCACAGTGCCGTCCCGGATCAGGAGATGGAATCGCACCCAAGTATCCTCGCCGGGCGCGCCGGCCTCCCCGCTCACGATCTCGCCCCGCTCCTGCCCCGGAAAGGAGAGCACCGTCTCTGACGCCGGGGAGAGCGCCCGCAGGCGATGTACCTCGTGCCGCACGGCGCTGAGCGCGAAATCGACGTCGGCCACCGTGGTGAAGCGCCCGAGACTAAAGCGCAGCGAGCTCTGCGCTAGCTGGCTGTCGCGTCCGAGGGCGCGCAGGACGTAGGAAGGATCGCCGGAAGCGGAATGACATGCCGCGCCCGTCGAGAGCGCAAGGCCATTGAGTCCATGCAGCAGACTTTCGCCCTCGATTCCCTCGAACGAAACATTGAGGATGCCCGGCACGCGCGGTGCATTGGCGCCGTTAAGATGCGTACCACCGAGTCTCTCAAGTCCTGCCCACAGGCGCTCCCTCAGCGCACCGATCCGCTCGATGTCGGCCGCGAGTGAGCGTGCGGCCAACTCACATGCCGCACCAAAGCCGACGATCTGATGGGTCGGTAGTGTCCCGGGGCGCAAGCCGCGCTCGTGTCCGGCGCCATGCATCAAGGGCCTGAGCAGCGCCTTCGCGCCGCGCCGCACGTAAAGCGCGCCGATGCCCTTCGGGCCGTACATCTTGTGAGCGGTGAAGGAGAGAAATTCGACCGGCAGGGCGCGCACATTGAGCGGCATCTTGCCCGCCGCTTGAGCGCAGTCGCTGTGGAAGGCGATCCCGCGTTCACGGCAGAGCGCGCCGAGCGCTGCGATATCCTGCAGCACGCCGATCTCGTTGTTCACGTACATGATCGAAACGAGAAGCGTGTCGGAACTGAGTGCGGCAGCGAGCTGACCGGGATCAATGAGCCCGGAGCGCGAAGGCGTCAGATACGTTACCCGGAAGCCCTCCTTCTCGAGCTGTCGGCAGGGGTCGAGAACCGCCTTGTGCTCGGTGCGCGCGGTGACGAGGTGGCGTCCGCGATCGGCGTTGGCGCGGGCCATCCCGAGAATGGCGAGGTTGTTCGATTCGGTGGCACCCGAGGTGAAGATGATCTCGTCGGCCTCGGCGCCAATCAGCGCCGCAACCTCGGCGCGCGCCGCGGCAATGCGCGCTGCGGCGCCGAAGCCGAATGCATGGCTCGAGGAGGGGTTGCCGAAGTCGCCGGCGGCAGTGAGACACTCGTTCATCGCCGCTGCGACCGCAGGATCGACCGGAGTCGTCGCCGCGTAGTCAAGATAAAGCGGAGCCGAAGTGCTCATCGCGCCTCCCCGGCGCGGCGGCGGCGGTTCTGCACCGCGGTCAGGATGCCGCGCAGGATGTTGACCTCGTTCTGATCGAGTTCGGCGCGCTGCAGAAAGCGGCGGATCCGTGCCATGAGATGGGTGCCGCTCTCGGTGCGGTCGCGAAACTCGATTTCCTCAAGCACCGCCTCGACGTGCGCGAAGAGCCGCTGCATCTCCTCGGTCGTGGCGAGCGGCGCCTCCGCGGGCGCGGCGGTAGCGGTCACGTCGGCCGCCGCGCGGTAGAGCTCATAGGCGACCAACTGCACCGCCATCGCGAGATTGAGCGAGGGGTAGGCCTCGCTCGCCGGGATGCGTACCAAAGCGTGCGCGGCTTCGAGCTCCTCATTCGTGAGTCCGCTGCGCTCGGCGCCGAACACCACGGCCGCCGGCGCACCGCGCGACTCGGCAACGAGACGCGCCGCCGCCTCGCGCACGTCGATCACGCGGAAGTACTGCTCGCGCTCGCGCGAGGTGGTCGCCGCGACGAAGCCACAGCCATCGAGCGCCGCGGCGAGCGTCGGCACCGTGCGGGCCGCATCCAGCACATCCTGCGCGAGCGAGGCGCGCGCGCTCGCCTCCGGGTGCGGGAACTGCTTCGGCCGCACGAGCACGAGCTCGCTCAGCGCCATGTTCTTCATCGCCCGCGCCACCGCACCGATGTTGCCCGGATGCGAGGGCGCGACGAGCACGATGCGGATGTCGGTCGGGGGCATCTGTTACGCTACTGTTGCAAAGATCGGGCGCCGACTGCCAGCCGGCGGCCGCGCGCTTTTTCACTTACCTCGGACGAGCTTAAGGACCGTGGCGCCGCTTCTCAACATTGCCGTGCGTGCCGCGCGCCGCGCGGGCGAGATCATCGTACGCAGCCTCAATCGGCTCGAATCGCTCGCGATTGCCACAAAGGGGCGCAACGACTTCGTCACCGAGGTCGACCGGGCCGCGGAAGCGGAGATCATCGGCAGCATCCGCCGCCACTACCCGCAGCATGCGTTCCTCGCCGAGGAAAGCGGCCGCCTCGGCGAGCACGACACTTTGTGGATCATCGACCCGCTCGATGGTACGACGAACTTTCTGCACGGCTTCCCGATTTTCGCGGTGTCGATTGCCTGCCAGATCAAGGGACGCCTCGAACACGCAGTGATCTACGATCCGATGCGGCAGGAGCTCTTCACCGCGAGCCGCGGTGGCGGCGCGCATCTCGACAATCACCGCATCCGCGTGAGCAAGGCGCGCGCGCTCGAGGGCGCGCTCATCGCCACGGGATTTCCTTACCGTGAGAACACGCGCTATCTGGATGCCTACCTCGCCATGTTCAAAGCGGTCACCGCGGAAGCGGCCGGGGTGCGCCGCCCGGGCGCCGCGGCGCTCGATCTTGCCTACGTTGCCGCCGGCCGTGTCGATGCCTTCTGGGAAATCGGCCTGTCGCCATGGGACACGGCGGCGGGGACACTGCTTATCCAGGAAGCGGGCGGCCGCATCGGCACCCTCAGCGGGGCCGAGTACCGTCAGGGCGGCCACATCGTCGCCGGAACCCCCAAGGTGTACGCTGCGCTCCTCGAAGCGCTGGCGCCGCATATTCCCGAGGAACTGCGCGCAAGCTGAGGAGCACCTGCTCGCTTTCGGCAGGTTGCTTGTGTAGAGTCCCGGCGAAATTTCGGGGGTCTCATGACAAGCCAGCTTCTTGCGACCAAATCCATCGACGAGCTCCACGAGCAGGAGTCCTCCGGCAACCAGCTGCGGCGCGCACTCGGTGCCTGGCAGCTGACGCTGCTTGGCATCGGCGGCATCATCGGCACCGGCATCTTCGTGCTGACCGGCACCGCCGCCGCCAATCACGCCGGGCCTGCGCTCGCAGTCTCCTTCATCATCGCCGGACTCGGCTGCACCTTTGCGGGACTGTGCTACGCGGAGTTCGCCGCGATGATCCCGGTATCGGGAAGCGCCTACTCCTATTCCTACGCGACGCTCGGCGAAGGCGTGGCCTGGTTCATCGGCTGGAATCTCGTCCTCGAGTATCTCTTTGCGGTCGCTACGGTTTCGGTTGGCTGGTCGGGCTACGCGGTAAGCCTCCTCGACCAGTGGCACATTCACATTCCCGCGGCGCTCGCGAATGCGCCGCTCACGCAGCAAGGAGACTCGCTGCACATCGTGCCGACCGGCGCGATTATCAACGTACCGGCGATGGTGATCGTGGCCGGGATCGCCACCATCTGCTACATCGGCATCAAGCAGTCGGCAATATTCAACACCTTCATCGTCGCCATCAAGGTGACGGCGGTCGTGCTCTTCATCCTCTTCGGTGTCAGCTACATCAACACCGATAACTGGCATCCGTTCATACCGCCCAACACCGGACACTTCGGCGCCTTTGGCTGGTCCGGGGTAATGGCGGCATCGGGCGTGATCTTTTTCGCCTACATCGGTTTCGATGCCATCTCGACCGCGGCCCAGGAAGCAAAGAACCCGCAGCGCGATATGCCGATCGGCATCCTCGCGAGCCTCATCGTCTGCACGATCCTCTACGTGCTCGTCGCCGCCGTGCTCACCGGCATGGTGAGCTACAAGGAACTCGATGTGGCCGCGCCCGTGGCACTCGCACTCGACAAATACCAGGGTCTGCACTGGCTCTCCGGTTGGATCAAACTCGGCGCAGTGTGCGGCATGACATCCGTGATGCTCGTGATGACGATCGCCCAAGCGCGCATCTTCTTCGCCATGGCGCGCGATGGGCTGCTGCCCCCGTTCTTCGGACACGTGCATCCGCGCTTCCGCACTCCCTCGACGGGCACAGTCGTCACGGGAGTGCTCGCCGGAATCATCGGTGGGTTGTTCCCGGTGCGCATCCTCGGCGAGCTGGTCGCGATCGGGACACTGGCGGCGTTCGTCACGGTCTGCCTCGGGGTACTCGTGCTGCGCGAGACGCGGCCCGACCTCAAGCGCCCGTTCCGTACGCCCTACCCCTGGTTCACCTGCACGGCGGGGGCACTCGTCTGTGGCGGCATGATGTATTCGCTCGGCCCGGCGACCTGGGCGCGGCTCTTCATCTGGACCGCGCTCGGGGTGCTGGTGTATGCCTTCTACGGCTACCGCCACAGCAAACTGCATGTGAACGCGGGCGGCTCCGCCAGCAGCGCACATCCCGCCTGAAGCGCGTTCCGCGCCGGCGCGGCTCTAGCGCCGGCGCTGACCTTGCTTGCGCTGCAGGCGCACGTTGATGGCCTCGACCGCGGCCGCGAACGCCATGGCGAAGTAGATGTAGCCCTTCGGGATCTCGAAGTGCAGTCCCTCGCCGATCAGCGCCACCCCGATAAGCATCAGAAACGCGAGCGCCAGCATCCTGACGCTCGGGTGGCGTCCGATGAAAGCGCCGATCGGCCCCGCCACTGACATCATCACCAGAATCGCCGCGACGATCGCCGCGACCATGACGGGAAGTTCGCGCACCAGACCGAGCGCGGTGAGCACCGAATCGAGCGAAAACACGATATCGATCACCCCGATCTGCGCGATCACGGCCGCGAGTCCACCGCGCAGGCTGCGCTGCGGCTTCACCTCCTCCTCGCCTTCCATGGCGCGATGGATCTCGAGCACGCTCTCGCCGATGAGGAAGAGCCCGCCCGCGATCAGCACCACGTCGCGCACGGAAAAGGTGCGGCCGGCGATGGTGAACAACGGCTGCGTGATGTGGGTGAGCCAGATGAGCGAGAACAGCAGCGCGATACGCGTCACCATCGCGAGCGCGAGACCGCCAAGGCGCGCCCGCTGCCTGAGTCTTGCGGGCAGCCGCTCGACCAGGATCGATATGAAAATAATGTTATCGATGCCGAGAACGATCTCGAGCAGCGTGAGGGTGATGAACGCGAGCAGGGTGTGCGGCGCGAGGATCAGAGGCGGGGCGCTCCGCTACGGCAAGTTATCGAAGGCTTCCTTCTTGACCGTGGGGAAGACGTGCTCGGCGGTCAGTCCGCAATCGAGCGCAATCGCACTCGCGATGTAGATCGAAGAGTAGGTGCCGGCGATGATGCCGATCAGCAGTGCGGCCGAGAAGCCCCGCAGCACCGGGCCGCCGAGGAAAAGCAGCGCCACTACCACGATCGAGGTCACGACCTTGGTCATGATGGTGCGTGAGAGCGTCTGATTGATGGATTGGTCGAGGACCACCGCGGGGGGCGAGCGGCGGTTGGTCTCAAAGCGCTCACGGATGCGGTCGAAGACCACCACCGTATCGTTGAGCGAATAGCCGATCACGGCGAGAATCGCCGCGACCACCGCGAGATCGAACGACATCTGCGTGAGGGAGAAGAACCCAATCACGAGAATCGGATCGTGGGTGACCGCGAGGATCGCCCCGAGCGAGAGCCGCCAGGTGTGAAAGCGGATCGCGATGTAGACGAAGATCCCAGCGAGGGTAAAAAAGAGCGCATATAGCGCACTCGTCTTCAGCTCGCTGCCCACCTGCGGGCCGACGACATCGAGCTGCACGACCTGCGCGGCCGGATCGATGCTCTTGAGCGCGGTCTCGAGCCGGGCACGCACCTCGGTCGCGGTCAGCTTGGCGTCGGGCGGCATTCGGATCGCAATATCGCGCGAGGAACCGAAGTTCTGCACCTGTGGCTCACGGAAGGCCGCGGCGGTGAGTTTGCCGCGCACCTCATCGACGTTGACCGCGTGTGGGAAACTCACCTCGGCGCTCACGCCGCCGGTGAAATCGATGGCGAGATTGAGTCCGCGGCTCAAGAACGAACCGAGCGACACGATCATGAGAATCGCCGAGAGCGCGTACCACACCTTGCGTGTGGCCATGAATGGGTAGCTGGTCTGGTGGCTGAAGAACTCCACGTGTGCTCCTTGGTCGAGCGCGTCAGCTCATCCGATCGACAAGCGCGCGATCTTGCGGGAACCGCCGTACATGAGGGTGAGCAGTGCCCGGCTCCCCATGAGAGAGGTGAACATAGAGGTGGCAATGCCGAGGGTGAGCACTACTGCGAAGCCGCGGATCGGCCCGGTGCCGAGTACCCAGAGCACGACACCCGCGATCAATGTCGTGACGTTCGAATCCGCGATCGCCGAGAACGCCTTGTCGAAGCCGGCGCGGATCGCGGCCTGCGGCGAGACGCCCTTGCGCAGCTCCTCGCGGATGCGCTCGTAGATCAGCACGTTGGCATCTACCGCCATGCCGACCGTGAGAATGATGCCGGCGATACCAGGGAGCGAAAGCGACGCCCTCATCAGGGAGAGGAGCGCCGTCAGGAGGACGACGTTCGCGAGCAGCACAAGATCCGCAACCAGGCCGAAGGTGCGGTAGTAAATCCACATGAACACGAACACTGCGGTCATGCCGACCACGAGTGCGGTCACGCCCTTGTCGATGTTCTCGCGGCCGAGACTTGGGCCCACCGCGCGCTCCTCGATCGGATAGATGACGGTGGCGAGCGATCCGGAGCGCAGCAGCAGCGCCAGCTCGCGCGCCTCGCCCGCCTGCAGCCCCGTGATCTGAAAGCGGTTGCTGAACACCCCGCGGATCGTGGCGTCGTTGACTACCTCTTCGTCGGTGACATCGCGCGTCACCTTCTTGCCGTCGACCTCGGTCGTCTCGCGCCGCTTCTCGATGAGAACCACCGCCATGCGCTTGTTGAGATTCTGTCGTGTGGTCTTCAGCATGTTCTCGCCGGCGCGCGCATCGAGCGTGACGTTCACGGCCGGACCTTCCTGCGATTGTCCGCTCGTGGCGTTGGTGAGCTGATCGCCGGTGGCGATCACCTCGCGCTTGAGCAGCACCGGCCGGCCAAAACGTGTGTGCGTGTAGAGCTTCGAGCCAAGCGGTACGCGGCCCGTCTGCGCTGCCTCGACGGCGTTGTTCTGCATGTCTTCGAGCCGGAACTCGAGCGTCGCCACTCGCCCGAGGATGTCCTTCACCTCGGCCGAGTTCTGCACACCAGGTAGCTGCACGTTGATGCGATCGAGCCCCTGGCGCTGCACGATCGGCTCGGAGACCCCGAGCTCGTTGACGCGGTTGCGCAGGGTGGTGATGTTCTGCTGGATCGCGTAATCCTGACGCTCCCGGATCTGCGCCGGGGACATGACGGCGACGATGGCCGAGCCGCTCGCGAGACTCTCGGTGGTCACGGTCAGTCCCTGCAGCGGCTGATTGAGCGCGCTGCGCGCGGCGCTCACATCCGCCTCGGGCGGCAGCACGATGCGAATCGCGTTCGAGCGCTCGCTCGCGAGGGCGGCGGTGATGATGTCTTTCACGGGAATGTTGGCCGCGGCGAGCGCGCGGCGGGCGTCCTGAGTGTAGCCCTCGAGCGCGGCGCCGACGGCGGCGTTCACGTCCACCTGGTAGAGCAGATACAGTCCACCGCGCAGATCGAGTCCGAGCGGCATAGGCCTGAGCCCGAGTGCCCGCAATACCTCAGGGGTGCGCGGCGCGAACGAGAGCGCCGTGATGTAGGTGCCGGCGTACTGTTCGTTGACGGCATCGCGCGCGGCAAGCTGATCGGGCACGTTCGCAAAGCGCACCATGAGGCGCCCGTTGTCGATGTAGCTCTTGATAAAGGCAACGTGGCGCTGCCGCAGGAACCCCTCGACCGCCTGCGCGGTGTCGGTTGCCATCGGCGTGTGATCCTTGCGCGCCACCTGCAGCGCCGGATCCTCTCCGTAGACGTTGGGAAGCGCGAACACCACCGCGAGCAGCAGCACGGCCGCCACGAGGTAGTACTTCCAGCGCGGGTACTCGAGCATCGTCAGGCGCTTTTCAGCGTGCCCTTGGGCATGAGCTGCGCGATCTGGACCTTCTGCACCTTGACGCGCACGCCCTCGGCGACCTCGAGCGTGATGAACGTGTCCCCGACTTCGGTCAGGCGGCCGAGCAGACCCCCGTTGGTCACGACCTCATCTCCGACGGCGAGCTTGGAGATGAGCGCTTGGTGCTGCTTGGCGCGCTTTTGCTGTGGACGGATCAGCATGAAATAAAACAGCGCGACGAACGCTCCCATGAGAAGCGCGAACTGCAGCTGTCCACCCTGCGCGGCCTGCGGCGCGCCCTGTGCCCAAGCGTCGGAAATGAGAGCGTTCATGGTTTCAGTCCGGAAGCGAAAAGGGCGGCATTATGCCACAGCGTCGCCCGCCCGCCGGGCGGCGAGGAACGTGGCGGCCCAGGCACCGATGCCACCCGCATCGATCGCGGCGCGCAGTGCGCGCATGAGCCCGATATAGAAGTGCAGGTTGTGGATCGTGTTCAGGCGCGAGCCGAGGATCTCGTTGCAGCGGTCGAGGTGGCGCAGATAGGCGCGGCTGTAGTTGCGGCAGGTGTAACAGTCGCAGGCCGGGTCGATGGGTGCGAGGTCGGCCTGGTGGACGCTGTTGCGGATGTTGATGACGCCGGTCGAGGTGAAGAGGTGGCCGTTGCGCGCATGGCGGGTCGGCATCACGCAGTCGAAGAGATCAATGCCGCGCAGGACCGCGGCGACGATGTCCTCGGGGCGGCCGACACCCATGAGATAGCGCGGGCGCTCCGCGGGCATGTGCGGCACGAGCCCCTCGAGGATCCGCAGTCGCTCCTCCTCGGACTCACC
>Ga0187766_10001408_pt1 | contig 14064 bp, 15 predicted proteins | sample 0216_QUI02_MP05__4_FD_132971 | JGI IMG/M metagenome (GOLD analysis project Ga0187766, IMG submission 132971) | Tropical peat soil microbial communities from peatlands in Department of Meta, Colombia - 0216_QUI02_MP05_20_MG | ecosystem: Environmental > Terrestrial > Soil > Wetlands > Peat ... | reverse complement strand
CGCGCGTGCGGCACCCATCCGTCGCCGTAGGCGATGGCGCGCCGCGCCCCGTAGGGGAACGCGCCGCCCACGATCACCGGCGGATGCGGCTTCTGCACCGGCTTGGGCCAGGTCATCATCGGCGGGAACTTCACGAACTCCCCGGCGTACTCGGGCTTCGACTTCGTCCAGATGGCCTTCATGGCCTCGACGCGCTCCCGCATCAGCCGGAAGCGCGACTTGAACTCGGTGCCGTGGTCGGCCATCTCCTCGGCGTTCCAGCCCGCGCCGATACCGAAGAGGAAGCGCCCGCCCGAGACCTGGTCGAGGCTCGCCACCGCCTTCGCGGTCTGGATGGGATCGCGCTGCACGACCAGGCACACGCCGGTCGCCACCCGGAGCCGGCTCGTCGCGGCAGCGGCGGCCGCGAGCGTGACGAACGGGTCCATGACGTCGTAGTACTTCTTGGGCAGCTCGCCGCCCTGCGGGAAGGCCGAGGCCCGCGAGAGCGGGATGTGCGAGTGCTCGGGTGCCCAGAGCGAGCCGAAGCCGCGCTCCTCCAGCGCCCGCCCGAGCGCCGCCGGCCCGATCGAGTAGTCCGTGAAGAAGATCGCCGCGCCGAACTCCATATCGCCTCCCCTTTCGTACGCGGCGAGAATCTACGCCCGTCGGCCGGGCCGGTCAACCGTGCTAGGATTCCCGGCGACGCGCGACTCTCCAGGAGGACTCCATGACGACGTGGTCCACCGCCCGGCTCGCGGTGGTGCTGGCGCTCGGCGCGCTCTTCACGGCGCCGGCGGCCGCCCCCGCCCAGGAAACGATCCGCATCGGCTGCCCCACCAAGACCTACTTCCCGACCATCCTGGCCACCGTGGCGAAGGAGAAGGGCCTGTTCGAGAAGGAAGGGCTCCGCCCGGAGATCACGATCTACCGCGGCGGCGGGGAGACCTTCGAGGCGATCGCCGCGAACTCGGCCGATCTGGGCCCGGTGGCCGTCCCGCTCGTGGCGACGTCGCGCAAGCGCGGGGTGCTCACCAAGATCGTGGGTGGCAACGGCGACGAGTGGTCGGGCTGGATCCTCGGGGTCAAGACCGCCTCGCCGATCAAGTCGGCCCGCGAGCTGGACGGTAAGAAGGTGGGCATCACCTCCGCCGGCTCCGGCACCGACACGCTGGCCCTGTGGGCACAGAGCGAGGCCAAGGTGACCTTCCAGCGAGTCGGAGTGGGCGGCGGCGGGCTCGTGCCCAACCTGCTCAACGACAACCTGGCCGCGGCGGTGATCTACTCTCCGCTCAGCTACCAGGTGGTGTCCGAGGGCAAGGTCCGCGTGCTGATGGACTTCGCGACCGCGATGCCGCCGAACCTCATCGGCGGCTGGGCCGCGACCGAGAAGAACCTGAACGAGCGGCGGGCGTTCATCCAGAAGGGCCTGAACGCGCTCTACGGGGCGCTCGAGTACATGCGCGCCAATCCCGACTACGCCATCAAGACGATCGCCACCAACAACGAGCTGCCGATGGAGATCGCCAAGATGGAGTACGAGAAGACCTACCTGCGCCTCTCCCGCGACGGCAAGATGACGCTCGCCTCGGTGGAGAAGGCGATGGAGCTGGCCGCCGCGAGCGGGGTGAAGGATATGGCGCCGGCCGCCGAGGTCTTCATGAACATGCCGATCACCCCGACCAAGCCGTAGGAGGCGTCTCCGGCCGATGCGGCGGCACGAGCGCGTCATCGTCGCCGCCGCCATCCTGGGCCTCCTCGCCCTCTGGGAGGCGCTGGCCCGAACGGGGCGCATCGACGCGAGCCTGGCCCCGGCGCCCAGCACGGTGCTGGACGCGCTGATCCGGCTCGCGGGCCGGCCGGAGGTCCGCGAGAGCCTCGCGGTCACCGCGTGGGAGGTGCTGGCCGCGTTCCTGATCGCGCTGCCGACCGGCCTGCTGCTCGGCTTCCTCTTGGCCGAGCTGCCGGTGCTGGGCGCGCTCCTCCGCCCGCTCATCAACTTCCTCTTCGGGGTGCCCAAGTCCATCTTCCTGCCCGTCTTCATCCTGGTCTTCGGCGTCAGCATCCCCCAGAAGATCGCCTTCGGCGTCTTCACCACCGCCTTCGTGCTGATCATGGGCGGCATCGCGGCGGTGCAGTCGGTTCCGCCCGAGCTGGTCACGGTGAGCCGCGTCTACGGGGCGAGCCGCGCGCAGATCATCCGCGAGATCTACCTGCCCGCGATGGCCCCGATCCTGCTCGAGTCCGCGCGGCTCGCGATGGTCTTCAACATCACCGCGGTGCTCCTCTGCGAGATCTACGGGGCGCGCGACGGCATCGGCTACCGCATCGCGGCGTGGGGCGAGAACGTCCAGATGTCCCAGCTCTACGCGGCGCTGGTGATCGTGGCCGCGGGCGCCGTCGCGGTGAACGAGGCGCTGCGCGCGGTCGAGACGCGACTCGGCGGCTGGCGGAGTCGGACGTGACGCGCGCCCTCGTCGCCGTCCGGGGAGTCTCGCAGCGCTTCGGCACGGACGGCGACGCGGTGACCGCGCTCGACTCGATCAGCCTCGAGATCCCGGACGGTCAGTTCGTCGCGCTGGTCGGCCCGAGCGGCTGCGGCAAGTCCACGCTGCTCTCGCTGGTCGCGGGCCTCCGGCTCCCCACCGCCGGCACCGTCCTCTGCGACGGCGAGGTGGTGACCGCGCCAATGCCGCGCAAGATCGGGATGATCTTCCAGGAGGCCAGCCTCCTGCCCTGGCTGTCCGCGGTTGACAACGTGGCGTTCCCGCTCAAGCTGCGCCGGGTGGGCAAGCCGGAGCGCCTGACCGCGGCGCGCCGCATGCTCGAGCTGACCGGCCTCGCCGGCTTCGAGGACCGCCTGCCGCACCAGCTCTCGGGCGGGATGAAGCAGCGGGTGGCCATCGCGCGGGGGCTGGTGCAGAACCCGGCGGTGCTCCTGATGGACGAGCCCTTCGCCTCGCTCGACGAGCAGACCCGCATGGTGCTGGGCGACGAGCTGCTGCGCATCTGGTCGGAGACGCGCAAGACCGTGCTGTTCGTCACCCACAGCCTGAACGAGGCGGTGTACCTGGCCGACCGCGTGGTGGTGCTGAGCGCCCGGCCCGGGCGCGTGGTGGACGACGTGGCGGTCGACCTGCCGCGGCCGCGCAGCTTCGCGATGACCGGCGGCGAGCGCTTCGGCGCGCTCAAGGACCGGATCTGGCAGCACATCCGGAGCGCGGAGCGGCGATGAGCTGGATCGCGAGGCACCTGCGCACGAGCCAGGTCGTCCTCTACGTCGCGATCCTCGTCGCGTGGGAGGTCTTCCCCCGCGCAGGCCTGGTGCCGCGCCTCTTCGTGCCGCCGCTCAGCGAGGCCCTGGGCGCCCTGCTCGCCGACCGCGGGGAGTACTTGGGCAGCCTCCCGACGACGTTCGGCGAGATCGCCGCCTCCTACGTCATCGTCTGCGGCGGCGGCATCCTCCTGGGCCAGCTCGTCGGCTCCTCCGCGATCGCCCGGCGCACGCTGCTCCCGGTGCTGCGCGGCGCCTACGCGGTGCCGCTGGTCGTGCTCTACCCGGTGCTGATGGTGTGGTTCGGGCTCGGGTCGTCGTCGAAGATCGCCTTCGCGTCGATCTACGCCTTCATCCCCACCATGCTGACCGCGGTCGCGGGCGTCGCGGCGCTCAGCCCCGCGCTCACCGAGACCGCGCGCGCCTTCGGGGCCACCCGGGCCCAGCAGATCCTCTACATCGCGCTACCCGCGAGCCTGCCCTCCGTCGTCGCCGCGCTCCGCCTGGGCGGCGCGCTGGTCATCGTGGGCGTGATCGTCGCCGAGATGCTCGGCGCCGCCGAGGGGCTCGGCTTCCTCATCACCCGCTACCGCACGCTGCTGAACAGCCCCGGAGTCTACGCCGGCATCGTGCTGGTGCTGCTGATCACCGGGATCCACGAGGTCCTCCTCCGCCGCCTGGAGCGGAAGGTGGCGGCGTACCGCCAAGGAGCGTGAAGCCATGGCCCAGCAGGCGCTGACGACGACCGTGGTCGGGAGCTACCCCCAGCCCGACTGGCTGGTGGACCGGACGATGCTGTCCAAGGGCGTGCCGCGCGTGCGCATGCAGGCGATGTGGCGCGTGCCCCAGCCCTTCCTCGAGCAGGCGCAGGACGACGCCACGATCGTGGCGATTCGCGAGATGGAGCGGGCGGGAATCGACATCATCAGCGATGGCGAGATCCGGCGCGAGAGCTACTCCAACCGCTTCGCCACCGCGCTCGACGGGGTCGACGTGGAGAAGCCCGGGACGATCACCGACCGCTACGGCAACCAGACCCAGGTGCCGCGCGTGGTCGGGCGCGTCCGGCGGACGCGGCCGGTCGAGCTGCGCGACATGCAGTTCCTCCGCCGCAACACCGACCGGCCGGCCAAGATCACGCTGCCCGGCCCGTTCACGATGGCCCAGCAGGCCAAGAACGAGTTCTACCCCGACACGGAGGCGCTGGCCATGGACCTGGCGGTGGCGGTGAACGAGGAGGCGCGCGAGCTGGAAGCCGCGGGGGCCGACGTGATCCAGCTCGACGAACCGTGGCTGCGCAACGATCCGGAGGGCGCCAAGCGCTACGCGGTGCCCGCGATCAACCGGGCGCTCGAGGGCCTCTCGGTGCCGACCGCGCTCCACCTCTGCTTCGGCTACGCGGCGGTGGTCCGGCACCAGAAGCCGACCGGCTACTCCTTCCTGCCCCAGCTCGCGGCAACGACCGCCGCGCAGATCTCGATCGAGGCAGCCCAGCCGAAGCTCGATCTGGGCGTGCTCGCGGACCTGGCCGGCAAGCGCATCATCCTCGGCGTGATCGACCTGGGCGATCCCACGGTCGAGACGGTGGACCAGGTGGCCGCGCGCATCCGGGCCGGCCTCGCGCGGGTCGGACCCGATCGGCTCATCCTCGCTCCCGACTGCGGGATGAAGTACCTGCCGCGCGAGACCGCGTTCGGCAAGCTCCGCGCGCTGAGCGACGCGGCGCGCGCGGTGAGGGCGACGCTATGACCGCCGCGGTGCTGCTCCTCGACGATCCGCTCCCCGGCGTCCGCCGTCTCACCCTCAACCGGCCGGAGAAGCGCAACGCGCTCAGCAACGAGCTGCGCGGCGCGATCCTGACCGCGCTCGAGGAGGCCGACGCCGATCCCGCCGTGAAGGTCTCGATCGTGCGCGGCGCCGGCCCCTGCTTCTCCTCCGGCTACGACCTCTCCGCCGACAACTCCAAGGGCCAGCCCTTCTACTCGGCGGGCGGCGCCGGGCAGTGGGCGCGGCACGTCGTGGAGAGCTGGTTCACGATCTGGGACCTGGCCAAGCCGGTCATCGCGCAGGTCCACGGCTACTGCCTGGCCGGGGGCAGCGAGCTGGCCGCGTGCTGCGACCTGGTCTACGTGGCCGAGGACGCGCGCATCGGCTACCCGCCCACCCGCCTGATGAGCCCGCCCGACAACCAGTTCCACCCCTGGCTCATGGGCATGCGCGCGGCGATGGAGATGATGCTGACCGGGGATGCGATCAGCGGCACCGAGGCGGCGGCCCGCGGCTTCGCCAACCGCGCGGTGCCGGCCGCCGATCTCGAGCGGACGGTGCTGACGGTGGCCGAGCGCATCGCGCTGGTGCCCACCGAGCTGACCCAGATCAACAAGCGCTCAGTCCACCGCGCGATGGAGATCATGGGCCTGCGCGCGGCGATCCGGGCCGGGACCGAGCTGCAGGCGCTGGCCTTCACGACCGCGGCCAGCCTGGCCTATCGCGCCCAGTTCAAGCGCGACGGCAGCAGCGTGCGCGACCTGCTGAGCCAGCGCGACGCCGCGTTCGGCGACTACCGGGAGCGAGACAAGCGACCCTGAGGGCCCGCCCTAGGCCCGCGCGGCCGCCGCCGGCGCCGACACGGCCTCGCGCAGCGCCTCGTCCCAGGGCCCGGGGAAGCGGCCCTTCTGCCCGGTCTGGGAGAACGGCCGCTCCTGGTTCCACTCGCGGCGCGGCAGCTCGAAGTAGGCCTCGAGGCCGTTGCCGTCCGGGTCGGAGAAGTAGACGCCGATCGAGACGGTGTGGTCCACGACGCGGGTCGCGATGCCGCGCTGCTGGAGCCTCCCGTACATCTCGGCGAGGTCGTCGAGGGTGGCCATGCGCCAGGCCACGTGGCTCAGGCCGACGCCGTCCTTGGTCGGCGCGGCCGCGTCCTCGCCCACCTCGAAGAGCGCGAGGTCGTGCGCGTGGTCCGGATCGCAGGCGAGGAAGACCGCGCGCACCTTCTCCGTGCCCGGGACGTAGAAGATGTCCTGGGTGTGCAGGCCGAAGATGTCGCGGTACCACTGATACGAGCGGGCCGCGTTGCGGACCTTGATGTTGACGTGATCGAGGGAAGCGGGCTTGCTGGCCATGTCGTGACCTCCAGTCGCGAGTCTCGTCGTTCGTCGGCGCGGGCGCGTCAGGCGGGTCCCACGAATCCCACGTAGGCCCCTCCGGCGTGCTCGGACCCCACCAGTATCGCCTGCTCGCCCGTGTTCCGCACGCCCCGCGCCGGCTCGGGCAGGCCGTGGCTCGTCATCCAGCGCACCGCCGCGTCCATGCTCGATGTGCGATAGAGCACCTGGAAGGGACCCGGGCCGCGTCGCCCGAGCGCCTCCGCGGCGGGACCGGGCTCGGCCGGCTGGGCCACCGTGAGGCCCGTCGGGCCCAGGTCGAAGACCGCCATATCCGCCTTGATGACCGCCCCGCGCTGGATCTTCGGCACCGGCAGGCCGAGCGCGCGACCGTACGCCTGGGCGGCGGCCGCCATGTCGGGCACCGTGATGTAGACGCGCTCCACGCGGAGCGCGCCACTGGGATGATCGCCGGCCTTCGCCACTTGCCGGCGGCGCTCCTCGAGCGGGGTGAGGTGCTGGATGAAGAAGATCGGGAGCGCGCCCGCCGGCTCGAGATGGGCCGATCGCCACTGGAGCTCCTGGCCGGCCGGCGTCTTCCGGCCTCCGTCGCGGATCTCCCCCACGGAGACCCCGCGGGCCCGCATCGCGGCCACGTCGGCGGCCAGGTCGTCGCTCTGCACCGCCACCAGGCGGAAGCCGCCGCCCCGGGCCAGGTACGCGGCGAGCTCCGCGTCCGGGCTGCCGGGCGTGACCGGGGCGCCGTCGCGGAGGCTCAGCAGCTCGATGTACTCCTCGCCGGTGAAGGCGATCGCGTTGTGGGTGGGCCGCCCGGTGTGCGAGCCACCCGCGTAGATGTTGAAGCCGATGCGGTGGTAGGCGTCGATGCCGCGCTGCAGGTCGGGCACGCAGATCATGACGTGGTCGACGCGGGTCAGCACGGGAGGCTCCGCTCGCCTAGCAGGCCTTGCAGGGCGGGTAGTCGCGGTTGTACACGGGCAGCTTCAGGAACTCCTCGGGCTTGTAGGTCCAGAACTGCGAGACCGCCGGGTAGGTCTGGATCACCGTGTTCTGCAGCTCCCCGTTCTTCCGCTCGACCTTCCGCACGTAGATGTTCTGGATCGGGTTGCCCCAGTCGTCGAGCTTCAACGGCCCGCGCGGGGCGTCCGGGATCTCGACCTTCCGGAAGCCGGCGATGAACTTCTCGCGATCTTCCACGTTGCCGCCCACGAGCCGCGCCGCCTCGCTGATCCAGCGGGCGCTCGTGTAGCACGTCTCCGAGAAGTAGGACGGGACCTTGCCGTACTTCTTCCGGTAGTCGGCCACGAACTTCCGGTTGGCCGGGGTGTCGAGCGCGGCGCTGTACATGAGCGGCGTGACGTAGCCGATGGCCTCGTCGCCGAAGTTGGGCAGGATCGACTCGTCGACGATCACCGCGCCACCGATCACCGGCAGCTTGCCGTAGAGCCCCGCGTCGCGGTACTGCGTCGGGAAGCGGAGCGAGGACGGCGCGGCCAGGATGATGAAGGCCGCGTCCGCCTCTCGCTTGAGCTGGCTGATGTACGGCGCGAGGTCGGAGGTGCCGAGCGGCGCCCACAGCTTCTGGATGATCTGGCCGCCCGCCTCCTCGAAGGTGCGCTGGAAGCCACCCACCACCTCGTAACCGAACGCGTAGTCGGAGCCGAACACCGCGACCTTCTTGTACCCGAGGGTCTTCGCGACGTAGCCGCCGAAGGGATGCGAGGGCTGGCTGCCGCTCCAGCCCAGGCGCACCACCCACTTCGACGGCTTGCGCTGGGTGAGATCGTCGGCCGCGATCACCGGGAAGATCGTGGGCATCCGGTACTCGTCGGCCTTGGGAGCCAGCGCGTAGCCGATGTGGGCGAACACCTCGCCGACCACCATGTCGACCCGGTCGCTCTCGACGAACTTGCGGAACTTGGTGATCGCCTGCCCCGGGTTGCCCGCGGTGTCCTCGATGATCAGCTCGACCTTCCGGTCCGCGATCTGGTGCCCCGCCTCGTCCAGGTACATCTCGAAGCCGTTCACGGTGTCGCGCCCGACCTGGGCCGCGCCGCCGGTGAGCGGGGCGAGGAAGCCGATCTTGATCGGCTTCCTCTGGGCGGCGGCGGGGACGAGCGCGCCCAGGCCCACGAGCAGGGCGAGCGCGCCGAGGAGGAGCCCCGCGAGCAGTCGTGAAATCCGCATGTCGGCCTCTCGGTCGAGGTGGCTTGGGGCTAGCCGGGAAGCGCGCGGACCGCCGCGAGCATCTCGTCGACGGTCGGGAACTTCCCGATGCCGGCCACGCCTTCCTCGCCGCACTCGACGTTGGCCCAGCGGACGATGCCGTCGCGATCGATCAGGAACTGGCCCTTGAGCTGCGGCCACTGCTTGCCGACCTCGGCCTCGTCGGTCGCGGTCGCGACGTAGCCGTCGCGCTGCGCGATGGCCATCGCCGCCTCCTGGACCGGCAGGGGCTCCGGCAGCTCCCCTGTCGGATTGATCCGAGTCGTGGCGAGCGCCTCCATCAGCTGGGGTGTCGGCGCCGGCCGGGGCAGACCGTAGGTCCGGTGCGTGACCATCTCGGGGTCGGCGGCCAGGCGGAGGCGGGTGGGTCGGTACTTGAAGTAGAGGCGCGCGTTGTCGGGCGTGCTGGCCACGACGCCCAGGCACTCCACGCCGGCCGCGCGGAGCGAGGCCTCGGCGGTGCCCATCTGAGCGATCGAGCGCCGGCAGAACGGACACCACAGGCCGACGAAGATGGCGAGCATGAGCGGGTTCTTGCCGCGGTACTCGGCCAGCGAGATCGTGCCGTCACGGTCCGCGGCGGCCAGCGTGAAGTCGGGGGCCCGCTCGCCGGGCCGGATCGGGGTGGGTCGAGTGTCGGTCATGACGGGTAGCCTAAGGCCGGGCCCGCCCGGTTTCAACCCCGAGGGCGCGACCAGGCCGCGTCACCCGGCTCCCCCAGGGCGAGACGGGCGAACTGGCGCTTCATCGCGTTGACCCGCCCCAGGTAGCGGGCCGCGTCGTGGTCGCCGCACTGCTGGCCGGGCGCCAGCCGGAAGCCATGGCGCGCGAAGTCGTCGCCCGGCCCGATGCCGCACAGGTGGATGAGCGCGGCCAGGTCCTGCTTCTGGCGCGGGGTCGCCGTGACGATCCGCCGGCGCTCCAGCGTGCGCGCCACGTCGCGATCCAGGAGCCCCGAGGTCAGCTCGACCGCGTGGCTCGGGATCACGCGCGTGTACAGCGATCGGAACCAGCACGCCGACTCCTGCACCACGTGGTCCTGGACGCAGTAGCGCCGGGCCTCGCGGAACGTGGCGTCGGTGATCTGGTACATGCCGACCGCGCTCGACGCGGGCCGGTAGACGTCGAGCGGGTTCCACGCCACCTGCCAGCGCCAGTAGGTGCGCGCCACCGGGTCGCCCGATCCCTCGACCTGGGCCAGCGCGGCGAGCAGCTCGGGCGTGATCGTCGCGGTCGAGTAGCGACGGAAGAGCGGCGCGTACTGCCGCCAGGTCTCGGGCGGCGCCTTCGCGAGCGTGCCGCTCACCGGGAAGAAGAGCTCGGTTGGCTTCCGGATGACGTGATAGATCACGTTCACCGCCGACCAGAGCACGACGAGCAGGATCGCTCCAGCCACGATGCGGATCACCAGGGGAGCTGCCCACAGCGCGAGCAGGACGCGTCCGGCCCGGCGGGCGAGCCTCCGTAGTGACGTGGGCCGGGCCCGGCGGGTGCGGGACCGGCGAGCGACGGCCGTGGCGACGGGCGCGTGGCTCATGGCGGGATACCTCGACTCTACACGCTCGCGAAATCCCGGAGTAGCCCGGCCGGCGTCGGGCCCCCTGGACTACTCGATCCCGACCGCCTCCCGGAAGCGGCGCAGGGTCTGGACGTGGTCGGCCGGCGTCTTGAGCCCCATGCCCGCGGTGTGGACGCAGAGATGGCTGATGCCCTGCATCGCCCGCCAGGCGCCGAGCTCCTTGCCCCACTCGGCGGGCGGGATCTGGGACAGCGTCATGCGCCCCTCGATGCCGAACTTCCCGGGATCGCGACCCGCCTCGCGGACCAGACCGTGCATCCGGTCGACCATGGCTTGCCCGGGCGCCCCGGGCCGGAAGTGCGGCATCCAGCCGTCCGCGATCCGGGCCATGCGCCGCTGGGCCACCAGGCTCTCGCCGCCCATCCAGACCGGGATCGGCCGCTGCACGGGCAGCGGGTTCAGCCCGGCGTCGGGGATGCGGTGGTGCTTGCCGGCGAAGGTGACCAGCTCCCGGGTCCAGAGCGCCCGCATCACCTCGACCTGCTCCTCGATCCGGGCTCCACGCGTCTTGAAGTCCTCACCGAGCGCCTCGAACTCGACCGGGTTCCAGCCGACCGCGACCCCGAGCCGCAGCCGCCCGCCCGAGAGCACGTCGACGGCCGCGGCCTGCTTGGCCACTAGCGCGGTCTGGCGCTGGGGCAGGATGATGATCCCGGTGACCAGCTCGACCCGTCGCGTGACCGCGGCGAGGTAGCCGAAGAGCACGAACGGCTCGTGGAAGGCGTGGCGAAACGTGTAGGGGCCCTTCCACCCGCCGGGCCGCTCGGGGTTGGCGCCCAGCACGTGATCGAAGACCAGGAGGTGGGTGAAGCCCATCTCCTCCACCGCCTGCGCGTAGGCGGAGATCGCCCCGGGGTCGTTGCCGATCTCGGTCTGGGGGAACACGACACCGATCTTCATGGCTGCTCCTTCCTCACTTGCTCCCCGGCACTAAGCCGGCGGGCAGCGATTCGATGTGGGCGCAGATCTCGCGCGGGCGCGTCAGCCAGACGCGATCGCGGCGCCCGAGGATGTGCTGGAGCGCGCGGCGGAGCCGGCGGATCCGGTACGGTCGGCCGAACACGAACGGGTGAAGCGAGATGGGGCACACCAGTGGCTGCCGCGCCGACTGGGCCAGCATCTCGTCGAACTGGTCGACGATCAGGTCCGCGAACTCGTCCGCGGTGTAGTGGTACCAGATGACCCCGCGGGTGTCGTTCACCTCGATCGGGTACGGGATCGCGAGGATCCGCCCCTTGCGCGTCCGCAGCCAGATCGGCTGGTCGTCCATCGTCCAGTCCATCACGTAGCGATAACCCGCCTCCTGCAGGAGATCCATGGTCACCGCGCTGTTGGAGAGCCACGGGCTCATCCAGCCCACCGGGCGGGCGCCCTCGTGGCGCTCGATGGTTGTGGTCGCCTCCGCGATCAGCGCGCGCTCGCGGTCCTCGCTGAGGTGCCCCTGCTCGTCGGAGTTGGTCAGCCCGTGGCCCAGGATCTCGTCGCCGCGCGTGCGGAGCTTGGCTGGGATGTCCGGCGCCATCTCGTAGACCGCCGCGTTGAGCTGGGCCTCCGCGGGCATGCCCAGCTCGTCGAGCAGCTCGAAGAGCCGCCAGATGCCGACCCGGTTGCCGTAGTCGCGCCAGCTGTAGACGCTGTGGCTCTGCGCCTGGTCCGGCGGGGCGATGGCCGCGCCCTTGCCGACGCCGAATCCGAACGCCTCGATGTTCAGCGCGAGGTAGACCGCCAGTCGACGCCCGCCGGGCCACGAGTAGTCCGGCCGGGTCGTGATGCTCGAGTAGTCGTAGCGTCCGTGGGTCGGCAGCATGTTGCGGCTCCTCCTGTCTCGGCGATTGCTTCTCCTCGATTGACGTTCCTGACCCGGCAGATTACGGTAGGCGCCATGCTACCCGCCAGCGACGGCCACCGCTCGTGGTTTTGAGGAGGCTGCCATGACCCGACGGAACATCCAGCCCGAATCGCTCAGCAAGCGGGTGGTGGGCGGCCACGTCCTCTACTCCCACGTGGTGGTGGTCGAGGGCCGGAAGACGATCTTCGTCTCGGGCCAGCTCGCCCGCAACCGCGACGGCGACGTGGTGGGCCGCGGCGACATGCGCGCGCAGATCCGCCAGGTGGGCGAGAACGTCAAGGCCGCGCTGGCCGCGGCGGGAGCCACGCTGGCCGACATCGTGAAGACCAACACCTACGTGACCGACATCGAGGAGTTCTTCAAGCACGTCGATGTCCGCATGGAATACTTCGGGGCGCTTCCCACGAGCACCACGGTGGAAGTCCGGCGCCTCGCCCACCCCGACCTGCTCGTCGAGGTGGAGGTGATGGCCGTCGTCGACTGACGGCGTCGGTCGTCGAGTCGATTCAGGGCTTCGAGGCGACGGGCTCGGCGGTGCCGGGCAAGCACCGCTGGATCTGTCGCCACGTCTCCTCCTCGATCGCGATGCCGGCGGCGCGACGCTCGGCGGCGATGCGCGCCTCCGGCTCGCCGGGAATCAGGATCTCCTTGGCGCCGGCCGCCAGCGGCGTGGCGCGCACGAACTCGAAGAGCGCGTCGACCTGCGTCTGGAAATCCGCGATCGGCAAGAAGCGCCCGGGGTCGAGGCAGATCATCAGGGTGCCGTTGGCGAACACTGCCCGCTCGGCGCTGGCCGCGCCGGTGCCCGAGAGGATGCCGCCGAGGATCTCGATGGCGAGCGACATCCCGTAGCCCTTGTGATTGCCCGCCGTCAGGAGCGAGCCAGGCGGCTCGGTGTAGTACTCGCGCGGATCCGTGGACGGCTGCCCGTGCCCGTCCAGCATGATGCCCGGGGGCGCCGCCTCGCCCCGGTTGAACTTCACCCGTAATTTCCCCTCGGCCCAGACGCTCGTGGCGAAGTCGTGGGACATGGCCACGGTCCCGCCCGGTCCGGGCATGGCGATGGCGTGGGGATTGGTGCCGAGCCGTCGTCCCGCCCCGCCCCACGGCGCCACGTTGAGACCGCCCTTGGCGTTGGCCCACACCATGCCGATCAGGCCCTGCTCCGCCGCCATCTCCGCCCAGTCGGCGAGACGTCCGACGTGATTGGTCCGGCGCAGCGCCACCGCGGCGAGACCGTGCGCCTTCGCCTTGGCGAGCGCCAGCTCCATGCCGCGCCGGGCCACGACCTGGCCGAATCCACGGTCCCCATCCAGCACCGCGATGACCGCGGTGTCGAGCACGGTCGTGATGTCCGGGCGGGGGTTCATGGTCCCGTCCGCCAGCGACGCGCAGTACTGCGGGATGCGGATCACGCCGTGCGAATCGTGCCCGCGGAGGTTCGCCCGCACCAGCATGCGGGCGATGAGCGCCGCGTCAGCGGCGGGCACGTCACGCGCCGCGAAGATCTCTCGTGTCGTCCGTTCCAGCGTCTCGGCATCGATGGTCGGCATGATGGGCACTCCTTGGTCACCGCCTCGGGCAGCGGCCCACGGAGACGTTACACCAAGGCTTGGACGAGGCCAAGCCGCTCGCCTCGTCACGAGACCGGTACGTCGCTCCTCGTCGAGACGTGCGCACTGACCACCCTCCATCCCAAATCGTCGCTCATCGCGCCTCTTCCATGGCGAGCGCCAATGACACCAGGGCGGCGTCGGCGCCCGGTGGTCCGAGCAGGGACAACCCGATCGGCGCGCCGTCCACCATCGCGCCGGGCACGCTCACCTGCGGCACCCCGGTCAAGCCTCCGTGCGCGCACAGGCAGAGGAGTTGATCGCGCAACGGACTCTGCGCCGACAGCGCCAGGCCTTTCGCCGGCGCCGGGAATGGCGTGGTGGGCAGGCAGAGCACGGTGCCCGGCGTGAGCAGGTGCGCCAGCCGCGCGCAGGCCTCGCGACGCATCAGTTCGGCCCACGCGCGCTCGACCTCGGGG
>Ga0187766_10001407_pt1 | contig 14073 bp, 18 predicted proteins | sample 0216_QUI02_MP05__4_FD_132971 | JGI IMG/M metagenome (GOLD analysis project Ga0187766, IMG submission 132971) | Tropical peat soil microbial communities from peatlands in Department of Meta, Colombia - 0216_QUI02_MP05_20_MG | ecosystem: Environmental > Terrestrial > Soil > Wetlands > Peat ... | reverse complement strand
GGCCTTCCTCGCCGACCCCTCGCTCATCTTCCATACCGGGGACAGCATGGTCGTCGACGGCGGCTACACGATCTTCTGACTGACGCCGTGGCCAGCCGGTTCGGACTGTGCCTTGCTGCATGCCGGCGCGGCGATGGACGCGGTCCAGCCAGCAGGCCGACCCAAGAGAGGACGAGATCCTGGCAGAGCCAACGCTTTACGAACGGCTAGGTGGCATCTTCGCCATCGCCGCCGTCGTGGACAACTTCAGCGACCGGCTGCTGAAGAACCCAACGATCGTCCAGGCGAACCCCGAGCTACACCAATGGCACACGGTGACCTACCCAGGACGGTTGCCGGGCCTGAAGTGGCTTCGAACCTTGTGGCTCGCCTCGCTGGCGGGGGGGCCATTCGAGTACACCGGCAGAGAGCTGCGCGATGCACATTTCGACCTCAAGATCCCACCCGAGGTTTTCGACGAGGTCGCCGCGGAACTGGCCCACACCCTGGATGAATTCAACGTGCCCGAGCGCGAGAAGGCAGAGGTGCTGGCCGGCTTCGCGGGCGAGAAGGGCGAAGTTACCGCCGGTTCCCTGCCCGGGGCCGTCAATTGGCGCCGCTGGCGCTGAGCCAGGCGCGATGTAGGGTTGTGAGGGCGGCTGCGTCACGCTCAGGTGACGGCCCGCGCCCAGATGGAGGGTGCCGAGCCGTAACGTTGCCGGAACGACCGGGCCTGGTACGACGCGGAGGCGACCGTAGCGATGTTCGCCGCCCGGCTCAAAGACGCGGTGGACCTGGACTCGATCCGAGATGACCTGGCCAGCGTCATGCTGTCAATCGTTTACGCGGCCTGCCTGGCGATCGGGGTCCAGGTGGCCTGACGGCGGGCGTCCGGCGCCCCCCTGCGGCGGGTGGTGAGGGTGATCCAGAAGCTGGCGGGCCGGCCGAGGTAGTAGGCAGGCGCGGTATTGGGGCGGTTAGGGCGCGGCTGGGTAGTGCTTGGCATGGTGTCCTCCGGTTGATCGGGGTGGCCCGGCCGCGGATCCGCGGCCCTGGCCGTTCCGGTTCTGCGGCTGGCACCGATCGTGCCCGGGCATCATTACCCGGCGGTTGAGCCGCGATTGAGCGGGTCCTCAACCGACGGTGACCGCGCTCTGATGAGCCACTGGCCGTCGGCGTTCCCCGGATGCGCTTTGTGAATTCCTGCACAAGCCGCTTCCGCGGAAACGCGGAGAATCAACCCCTTTGCTCGTCACGGCCTCCGCCCATCCAACACTCGCAGGTACTGCCCCTCATCCGCCAGCCGGCTCGGCACGCATGACCATGCCTGACAGCGCAGCATGAACACGCGCACAGGTGGAGCGGTACCCCGGCACGTGCGGCCCGCGCTACCTTTGCGTCTGGGGCACCGCCACGTGGTCTCAGGTCGGCCGGTCCCGGGCGCTGAGTTTCTGGAGCCCGATGACCTGGGCCAGGCGGAGCCGGCTGGCGTCCGGGCTTGATGGTTCGGCTGTGTACACGACGAGCCGCAGATCCGAGCCGGCCACGGTGAGCACGTCGCAGTCGAGCGTGATGGGACCAACCTCGGGATGGTCGATGGTTTTGCTGTTCGGACCGGTGCTGTTGACCACCCGCTCCGCCCACAGCCTGGCGAACCGCGGGCTGGCCCGTCGAAGGTCGTCGACGAGTTGGCGCAGCCTGGCATCGTCGGGGTAAGTACCGACGGCCCGCCTTAGGTCGGCGACGGCGTTCGTCTCGAAATCGTCGGCCTCGGCGTCACTCTTGCGCACCCGGGTGGACTTGCCGGTAAACGTCCGCCAGATCAGGTTTCTGTCCCGTCCGCTCACGGCCGACAGGTCACCCATGAGCGCGGCCCAGGCGGCGTTCCACGTGATGATCGTCCAGGCCGGGTCGTAGACGGACACGGGCAGATCGGCCAGCCGGTCCACCAGCCGCTGCACGCTGGGCGGTACGTGGGTGGGCATCGAGGATCGTCTCGGCGGCGCCTGGCCGGCGACGGTGTAGAGGTGGTCGCGCTCCTCGATCGTAAGCCGGAGGGCGCGCGACAGCGCCGCTAGCACCTGCGTTGAGGGGTTGGTGGCTCGGCCCTGCTCGAGGCGAACCAGGTAGTCGACGGATATCCCGGCCAACGAAGCCAACTCCTCGCGGCGCAGACCGCGGGTCCGGCGGGACGAGCCGGCAGGCAGGCCGGCGTCCGCCGGCTGGAGCCGGTGACGCCAGGCCTGGATATATGAGCCGACTCCCTCACTTGTCTGCACCTCACCCAGTCTGGCCGAAAACTGCGACTTCTAGGTGGTACTGGCAGTCCCATGGTCGGAGAGGGCCCTGGTTGCCGGATCGCATCGGCCCCAACATGGTCACCATGAAAATCGGTATCTCGATGGGCGGCTTTCCGATGGCGACCGAGGCAGCGAAGATGGGGCCGCTGCTTTCTCGTTCGGCTCGGCGCGCCGATGAAGCCGGCTTCGACACCTTGTGGACCATGGATCACTTCTTCCAGATCCCGATCACGGGCCTGCCGCCCGAAGCACCCCTTCTCGAGGCCTACGCCGTACTGGCCTTCCTGGCCGCCGAGACGGAGAGGATCCGCCTGGGCACGATGGTCACATGCGTCGCCTACCGCCACCCCGGCGTCCTGATCAAAGCGGTGACGTCGATCGACGTGCTCAGCGGTGGCCGCGTGATCTTCGGCGTGGGCGCTGGCGCCCCCTTCAATGAACTGCCACCCGGGCGTTCACCCCGGGACTTCGAAGCCTACGGGCTGGGCATACCGTTCCCGCGCCTGGCCGAACGGTTCGAGCGGCTGGAAGAGCTGGTGCAGATCGCCCTGCAGATGTGGCGCGGCGACGAGGCGCCATGGGAGGGAACGCATTACCAGCTGCTCCGGCCGCTCAATTCGCCCAATACTCTGCAACACCCGCACCCGCCGATCCTGATTGCCGGCAGCGGAGAGCGGAAGACCCTGCGCCTTGTCGCCCGCTACGGAGACATGTGCAACCTGTTCGATCTGCCCGGAACCGGTTTCGCTGACGACCTGAAGCACAAGCTCGATGTCCTTCGCTCTCACTGTGAGGATGCCGGCCGCGACTACGACGCGATCGAGAAGACGGTGTCCACCTTCGTCGAACCGGACGAAGACCGGGCCCGCGTCCTCGACCACTTGACCGAGCTGGCGGGCCTGGGGATCAGCCACGCCATAGTCAGCCCCAGACAGCCCTGGGACGAAGCCACCCTCGACTGGGTAGCAGCGATGGTGCCGGACGTTCATGCCATCCCCGGCGGCGGCTAGGCTGGCGCCGACCGAAGCCGGCCACAGGTGCCCGTCCCAGCCGTGGCAGCCATTAGTGGGGCGCCATCATCGGCCGGCAGCGCGTCTCCACGCCGTGTCCACGCCGTCTTCACCGCGCCTCGACACGACTTGGCTTCTGTTGACCTCGCCGGCCTGAGGGGGAACACATGGCATTTGGCGGCGGCTTCGCGGGTGCGCTCGGCAAGAGGCGCACCGCCTCTGCGGGCCCAGGCGGCTTCGGCGACGCGGATACCGCCGGGCAGGAAACCAGCGAGTTCAACTCCTTCATCGAAACCCTCGGCCAATCCAAGACCCGGCACGGCGAGGAGGCACAGTGGTAAGGCTGAAGACCCTTTCGGGTGAGAACATCGAGCTAGCGGACGACGAGCTGGCGGAGCTTCGAATGACCTTCCGGGGTCGGCTCCTGGCGCAGCAAGATGACGGCTATGACCAGGCACGTGTCGTCCAGAATGGGCTGATAGACCGTCGGCCGGGGCTGATCGTGCAATGCTCGGGCACCGCCGACGTTATCGACGCGGTGAACCTGGCTCGCGAACGGCGGCTCTTGACCTCGGTGCGGGCCGGAGGGCACAGCATCGCCGGTTACGGCGTCTGCGACGATGCGCTGATGCTCGACCTGTCAGAGATGCGTGGCGTGTGGGTCGATCCCGACGCTCGGACGGTACGCGTCCAGGGCGGTGCGACCTGGGGTGATGTCGATCGGGAGACCCAAGCGTTCGGGCTGGCGGTTCCAGGCGGCATCGTGTCGACGACCGGCGTGGCCGGGCTCACGCTGGGCGGGGGGATCGGCTGGCTTCATCGCGCCTACGGGCTGGCCAGCGACCACCTGCGCTCGGTGGAGATCGTGACGGCCGACGGGCAGCTCCGGCGAGCCAGCGAGGCCGAGAACGCCGACCTGTTCTGGGCGGTACGCGGAGGAGGCGGCAACTTCGGTGTCGTCACGACCTTTGAGTTCACCGCCCAGCCGCTGGGGCCGGTCGTCCCGGTCGCAGCGGTGATGTACCCCGTCGACAATGCTGGTGAGCTGTTCCGGGGCTGGCGGGCATGGGCCTCCAGCGCCCCGGACGAGGCCATGAGCAGGGCGGTGTTCTGGTGGATGCCGGAGTTCCCGCTCCTGCCTCCGGCGGTGCACAACCAGCAGGTGTTCATCGTGGGAGCCATCTACACCGGGTCGCCCGACAAGGGCCAGCAGGTCCTGCAGCCGCTGCGGGAGCTGGGTACGCCGCTGCTCGACCTGGGCGCGGAGATGCCCTTCCGGATGTTCCAGGCCGCGTTCGACCCGTTCTTTCCCAAGGGGCAGCTGGCCAGCTACTGGAAGTCGATCTACCTCAACGACCTCACCGATGACCTCATCGACCTGATCGTACGGCGCGCCGCGCAGCGGCCCTCACCGCTCTCGATCGTCCACGTGCCGATGATGGGTGGTGCGATGAGCAAGATGAAGGCCACCGCCACCGCGTTCGGCGACCGCGGCGCCCCGTTCATGTTGAGCGTCGACGGCAACTGGGTCGATCCGGCCGACACCGCCGGCAACGTCGCCTGGGTGCGTGAGGTCATCAGCGAGGTGGAGGGATCCTCCGTCGCCGGAGGGACCTACCTGAACTTCAGCGGCCAGGAGGAGACCGCGGCCGCCGAGCTCGTCCGGGCCGCCTACGGGGACAATTTGCAGAAGCTGGCCGAAGCCAAGAAGAGGTACGACCCCGACAACTTGTTCCGGCTGAACAACAACATCACCCCGGCGCGATAGCCCGGCCTGGGCAGACCACGGCGAGCAGTGTAACTGCTGGCAGCGGTCCGGGCGCGGTGTCACGCGAAGCTTGCTATATGAGTGAGTCATACATATAATCCGCGTTATGACTGTGACGTTGACGACGAAGATGCGCATCGCCAGCTGGGATGAGTCGCCGGTCGAAGAGTCCGGCGACGGCAGCAAGCTGACACGTGCGCAGGTGCAGTTGTCCGACGGAGAACAGGGGCTGGCGTCGGGCTCGGCGGGAATGCTGGCCTACTACCGGCCGGACGGTACCAGCAGCTATGTCACGGTGATGCGGCTGAGCGGCATCCTGGACGGGCGGGCAGGCAGTTTCGTGTTGCGCGGTGAGGGGACCTTCGACGGTACGACCGCCAGCGGGCGGATGACCGTGGTGACGGGCTCGGGGACCGGCGGGCTGGCCGGTATCACCGGCACCTGCGAGAGCGTCTCGACCCACGCCGACTACCCGTTCATGCCGCTGACGCTGGCCTACGAGCTGGCGTGAGCGCGGACCGTGCGGCCGCGGCGAACGTGCTGGGTGCGGTGGCGCTCGCCGTAGCCGACCAAGTCCAGGTGACGGTGACACCGGCCGGCGGACGGTCCGATTCGGCCGCCGCGGCGCTGTCTGCGCTCTACCACTTCCCCGGCCGCCTCACGGTCGACCAGCTGTGCCGGGTGCTGGGCCTGACCCATTCCGGCGCGGTGCGCCTGGTCGACCGCCTGGCCGGCGCCGGGCTCGTCGAACGCGCGCCCGGGGCCGACCGGCGGTCACGGTCGGTGAGCCTGACCGCGCCAGGACGACGAGCGGCACACCGCGTGTCCGACCGGCGAATCGCCTATCTCACCTGCCTGCTGGCCGACTTCTCCGCAGCCGAGACGCACGCGCTGCACGAACTGCTCGGACGCGTGATGGGCCAGGTCGTGCACCACAAGCGGGGCGGGGCGTGGATCTGCCGGATGTGCCACCTACAGGCCTGCGGCCGCGCCGCGGGCAACTGCCCCGCGGCCAACGCGGCCGCCCTCAGCGGGTACCGGTGATGTAATCGGTCAAGGCGGTTCGCTCGGTTTCGAGTTCGCCGATACGGATCTTCACCACGTCGCCGATGCTCACGATCCCTTGCAAGCTGCCATCAACCACGACCGGCGCGTGCCGGACCCGGCGCTCGGTCATCATGCGCATGACGTCCTCGATCGAGGTCTGCGGCGTGACGGTGTGCACCTCGGCGGTGTAGATGGCCGTGACCGGCTCAGACATCACCGCGGCGCCTCGCAGGGCCAGCGCCTGGACAATGTCCCGCTCGCTGGCGATTCCGTCGACCGAGGCGCCGTCGCGCGAGACGACGACCGCACCGATCCGGTGCTCGGCCAGGACGGCCAGAAGATGCCGCACCTTGGTGTCCGGGGTGATGGTGACGACCTGGGTGCCCTTGGCGCGAAGTACATCGCTGATACGCATCGGCCCTCCCGGAGACTCGCATGCGGCTGATGGTGTGCCCGTACCGGTACCCCCAGGCTAGATGCTTCAATCCCTGGTCGCCGGGCAGATGCCGACGGCCGGGGACCTATCTATGGCTCGGTCCCCCGCGATGCTGATCGGGGCTCCCAGCCGGATCCGGCCTGCGGACATACACTCTGAGTACGCGCCGGGCCAGCCTGGCCAACGAGCTGGGCGGTTGCCTGGTCAGCTCCTGGGCCGGCGGCTCTTGCCTGATGCCGACGACCACGGCGGCGAGCACGACCAAGACGAGCCCCATGGCAGCGGCGGAGAGGATCACGATAGCGGGCATCAGCGTTCAGCTCCCTTTCTGATGTGCGGAGCATGAACGGGCCCTGGAAATACCCAGGGTTCAGGCCAGTGATGTCACCGGCGCGACGTGTCCGGCCGGTGCGCGATGATGAGGCAGTACCGCATATGCCGCTGGCCGGGGAGGAAGGCCGTTGCCGGGCACCGCGCGGCGAGGAGGCCAGGCCCTGGCCGGGACAACTAGCTACCGGGAGGATCGTCATGGCCATACACTGGCGCGCGCCCGCTGGGCTGCACTCGGCTTCGGTCCGGCTGCCCGTCGAGGGTGAGCTGGCATCTTTCGGCGGCGCGACCGGATGGCTCAACTCGGCGCCGCTGACGCCGGCCGGGCTGCGCGGGAAGGTGGTCCTGGTCAACTTCTGGACCTATACCTGCATCAACTGGCTCCGCCAGCTGCCCTACGTCCGCGCCTGGGCCGGGAAGTACTCCGGCCAGGGGCTGGTGGTGGTCGGCGTGCACACGCCGGAGTTCGGCTTCGAGCACAACCCCGACAACGTCCGCCGGGCCGTGGCGGACATGAGGATCGATTACCCGGTCGCGACCGACAACGACTACGCGGTGTGGCGCGCCTTCGACAACTATTACTGGCCCGCCTTGTACTTCGCCGACGCGCAGGGGCGCATCCGGCATCACAACTTCGGCGAAGGCGAGTACGCCCAGTCGGAAATGGTCATCCAGCAACTGCTGGACGACGCCGGAGCCACCGGCACCAGCTACGACCTGGTGTCGCCCGACGCCGTCGGCCTGGAAGCGCCGGCCGATTGGGCCGACCTGAGATCACCGGAGAACTACGCCGGCTACGAGCGCACCGAGAACTTCGCCTCCCCCGGCGGCGCGGTCCCGGGCAAGCCGCACGTCTATACGGCGCCGGCCGGGCTGCGCCTCAACCAGTGGGCCCTGTCTGGGAACTGGACGATGGAGGAACAGCCCGTCACGCTGAACGAGGCGAACGGGCAGATCGTCTGCCGCTTCCACGCCCGCGATCTGCACCTGGTCATGGGACCGGCAGCCCCGGAAGCCTCCGCGCGGTTCCGGGTGCTCCTTGACGGGCAGCCGCCCGCCGCGGGGCACGGAGATGACGTGGACGGCGAAGGCCACGGCACGCTTACCGAACAGCGGCTGCACCAGCTCATCCGCCAGCGCGGGCCGGTCACCGACCGCACCTTCGAGATCACGTTTCTCGACCCCGGCGCCCAGGCTTACGCCTTCACCTTCGGCTGACGCGCGCCAAGCCCGGCGGACCGGATGCGGACCGTAAGGCCGCGGCCCGTTCGGCATGAATTGAAAATCTCTTCACCGAACGAGCCGTGGTGTCAGCCTGGAGGTGAGCTTCCGGCGCGAATCAGCCCGGTGCGCCTTCGGCGTCTTCGGCATCCTTGGCATCCTTGGCGTCTTCGGCATCGGGTGGCTCACGTTGCTCACCGCGGCCGGATCGGGAGGACCTCCGAGTGGGCGGCAGCCGGTCCATCAGGCCGGCTACGGCCTGACCTGTGCCCTCGCCGATGAGCGAGCCGACCACGGCGTCGCCCGGGTAGTGCACTCCGGTATGAACCCGGGAGTACGCCACGGCCGCGGCCAGGAAGCGCAGCACCAACCCGAGCCAGGGCTGGTCCCGGCCGATGGCCGAGGCGAACGCGAACCCCGATGCCGCATGACCGGACGGGAACGACGTGGAGGCCGGCATCCGCACCTCCCGCCGGCGCGGGACCCCGGCGCCGGCCCGATCCGGCCGCTGCCGGGCCCAGGCGGACTTGACCACGAGGTTCACCAGCGCGGACGTGACGCCGATGGCCACCGTTCCCCGTACCGCGGCACGTCGGCCACTCCTGCCCCCGGCCACGGCCAGCCCGGCCGCGATGGCCAGCCAGAGGCGGGAGTTATTGGCCGCGTCGGAGAGCCGGCGCAGTGGCTCGTCGAGGGACGGGGTCGGCGTGGTGGCCACCGCGGAGTAGACCGCCCGGTCCACGGCGCCCAGCTCACGCAGCCCTTCGACGGCCTGCTGGCCGACCTGTCCGCCCAGTGACGCGAGGCTGTCAGCCAGCAGCTGTGCAACCATCTCGGTCTCGGCGGCCGGATCGCGGGTGCCACCTCGTCTGGCCATCGGCTCATCCCTTCCGTGGGCGGCTCTTGCTGGGCGGAGGCGGGCTACTGCGCAGCCGCCTCGCCGCCGTGCAGCGCGTCCTGGAGCTCTTTCTCGTCTTCCTTGGACAGGGAGGTCTTCAGCACGGTGCCGCCGTACTTGCTCATCGCCTCGACGGCCTTGTCCGGGGTCACCTTCTCCAGCACCAGGAACAGCGCCGAGGTGCCGGGCTGGACCATGTCGCGGACCTGGTCCTGGAACTGCTTGTCGATGCTGGTCTTGGCGAACTTGCCCATCAACGCGCCCATTCCGGCTCCGATGGCCAGCCCGAGGACCGGGATGAAGAACAGCAGGCCGAACAGGAAGCCCCAGAACATGCCCCAGGTCGCACCCGCCCCGACCGGATGGTGGCTGGTCTGGACGTGGTAGTCGCCGTCCTTGTCCCGCGTGATCACCGCGATCGCGTCGGGCTGGATGATCAGATCCCGGGCCAGGCGGCGCGCCTCATCGGCGGCGGCCGCCGCGGTGGTCTCATCCGGATATCCGATGGCGATCAGATCAGCCATGGTGCTGTCCCTTCTTCGCGTGGTTGTCCTTGCCAGCCGATCCTGCCCTGGGCGGGCCGGGGATTCGTCACCTTCCGTGGGTGATCTGTCAGAACGCGGGGTCGCGTTCGATCGGGCAGGTCATGCTGGCCGGGGTCCTGTTGCGCCTGGTGCTGCTCGATCCGGGTCGATCCTTTCTGCGCCGGGCCGCGGTCCCGGCGGGCGACCCGTCAGCCGCTGGCCTGGACGGCTGGTCCGGCCGGGCCTGCTCCGGCCGGGCCTGGCGGGTCTCCTCGGCGTCGGCGCCCATCTTCGCGGCCAGCACCACGAACGCCGCCTCGGTCGGGTCGCCGATGACCGACCCGTCATCGCCGACGGTGGCATCGGTACACAAGATCAGGCCCAGGGCCAGGTTCCGGAAGTCCGGCAGCTCCGTGCCGGCCACGCCCAGGATCGCGCCGGTCTTCTGGTACCCGGGGCCTTCGATCTTGAACCAGTCACCGCCGCCCAGCATCTGCGTCGCGGTCATCGCGTTCAGCGTCAGCGTGCCGGTCTTATCGCTGTTGATGACGGTGGTCCCGCCCAGCGTCTCCACGTCCGACAGCGACTTGACCACCGCCCTGTGCTCGGCCAGCCGCTGCGCTGCCGAGGACAGCATGGCTTGCACGAACGTGGGCAGGCCGGTCGGGATGGACGCGATCGCGGTCGAGATGCACAGCAGCAGCGTGTTGATGTCCTGGCCCCGCACGATGCCGAAGATGGCGATGATGGCCACGGCCACGAAGGCGATCAGACCGAACACCTTGGTCATGTCGTCCAGCTCGCGCTGACCTACGAGATCACGTTCCTGGGCCAAGCGGGCGCCACGCTGCGCGCGGAGTTCGACGACTGCGAGGTCACCATCGGTCCCGGCACGACGACCCTCCGGGTCGACCTGCCGGATCGGGGGGCCCTGACCGGGCTGATGGACCGGATCAGCAGCCTGGGGCTCGACGTCATCGACGTGAGCCTGGTGGCGGCGCCGCCCGGGCCATAGCCGGGGCAGGTCACCCGGCGGCGGGTGATGGCGCCGGTGCGTTCTGCGGGGCATACTCGGGCGCAGGCACGAACCAGCGCAGCAGCCGAGATGTGAGGCCGATGTTCAGACTGGCGCGCGGGCTGAGCCTTCCGGCCTACCGGCGGGAGTGGCTGGCCAAGGACGTCGTCGCCGGGATCGTGCTCAGCACGCTGCTGGTGCCGCAGGGCATGGCCTACGCGGAGCTGGCGGGCCTGCCGCCGATCACCGGGCTGTACACCTCGATCTTGTGCCTGCTCGGGTACGCGGTGTTCGGCCCGTCGCGGATCCTGGTGCTGGGCCCGGATTCCTCGCTCGGGCCGATGATCGCTGCGACGATCCTGCCGCTGGCCGGCGCCGAGGGCGACCCCAAGCGGGCCATCGCGCTCGCGTCGTTGCTCGCGATCATGGTCGGGGCGATCATGACCGTGGCAGCCGTGGCGAAACTCGGGTTCATCGCCGACCTGATCTCCAAGCCGACCATGATCGGGTACCTGAACGGCCTGGCCCTGACCATCCTGGTCGGCCAGCTGCCCAAGTTGTTCGGGTTCAAGGTCGAGGCCAACGGCTTTCTCGGCGAGATCACCGGGTTCGTCAAGGGCCTGGCCCACGGCGAGGCGGTCGCGGCCGCGGCCGCGGTCGGGATCGCCGGGATCGCGCTGATCCTGGTGCTGCAGCGCTGGCTGCCCAAACTCCCGGCCGTGCTCATCATGGTCGTGCTCGCGATCGCGGCGACGTCGGTGTTCAACCTCGCCGATCACGGCGTCAGCCTGGTGGGTGTGCTCCCCAAGGGGTTCCCGCCGCTGACGATCCCGCACGTGCGGCTGGCCGATCTCGGGCCGCTATTCGCAGGGGCGCTGGGGATCGTCCTGGTGTCCCTGGCCGACACGATCTCCACCGCGTCGGCGTTCGCCGCCCGCACCGGCCAGGAGATCGACGGCAACGGCGAGATGATCGGGATCGGGGCGGCGAACCTGGCGGCCGGCCTGTTCCAGGGGTTCCCGGTCAGCACCAGCGGGTCGCGGACGGCGGTGGCCGAACGATCTGGGGCCAAGACCCAGCTCACCGGGGTCACCGGCGCCGCGGTGATCATCGTGATGATCGTGCTGGTCCCGGGCCTGTTCCGGAATCTGCCCAACCCGGCCCTGGCCGCGGTGGTGATCACCGCATCGCTGTCGCTGGCCGACATCCCGGGCACGGTGCGGTTGTGGCGGCAGCGCAAGACCGAGTGCCTGCTGTCGATCGCGGCGTTCCTGGGTGTCGCCCTGCTCGGCGTGCTGCCCGGGATCGCGATCGCCGTGGGTTTGTCGATCCTCAACGTCTTCCGGCGGGCCTGGTGGCCGTATGACACCGAACTCGGCCGGGTCGAAGGCCTCGAGGGCTACCACGACGTGCAGACCCACCCGGAGGCGCAGCACCTGCCCGGCCTGGTGATCTACCGGTTCGACGGCCCGGTGTTCTTCGCCAACGCCACCACCTTCCGCGACGAGATCCGGCGGCTCTCCCAGGCCGACCCGCCACCGCGGTGGATCCTCATCGCGGCCGAGCCGATGACCGACGTGGACACCACCGCCGCCGACATGCTCGAAGATCTCGATCAGGCGCTGAACGCCCAGGGCACCAGCCTGGTCTTCGCCGAGCTCAAGGACCCGGTCCGGCGTAAGATCGAACGCTACGGCCTGACCCGCACCATCGACCCGCGCCACTTCTACCCGACCATCGAATCGGCCGTCGCCGCCTTCCGCCAGGAAACGGGCGCCGAATGGCCGCCACCAGCTGACGGGACTTTGCCCCAGCCCGACAAGACGCGCCAGTAATCGGCGGGGTGAGCAAAAGAGCTCCGGCCGGCGGGGACGTGGTGGCCATGCGGGGACTGTGCGCCTACGGCAGCCGGGAGAACCTGACGCTTAGGCGCCCGGAGTAGATCCGGATCGGCTCCCTGGCCGGCTGCCCAGCGGTACAGGCCGCGAAGGCCGCGCCCGATCAGCAGGAGAAGGCAGAACACCGCCGCGGCGACGAAGGGCGAGGCGATGACCAGCGGAATGCTGTAGTCCGTGACCCCCATCAGCTTGCGGATCTCATACTGCCAGTACTGCCCCAGCCCGAAGGACACCACGACCAGGACGGCCGCGGTGATGAACAAGACGGTCCAGGACCGGCGCCGCGGCGCCCTGGGCTCCCGGTCGGCAAAGGCACGCCAGATCCACGCGGCGAGCACCCCCAGCCCGTAGCCAATGGCCGCGGTGATGCCCCAGACCAGACCCTGGACGATACCGCCGCGCGGGAGCAGCGAAGGCGTGAAGGACAGGCACCCGGCAATGAGCGCGCCCCAGCAGCAGGGGAGGGTGACATACAGCAACTTCCGCCGCTTCCCGGACCCCGGCGACGGCTGAGGCGCTTCGGCGGCCGGTACGCCCGGGGGAGCTTCGGCAGGCGGATGAACGGCTCCGGCCGGGTCGGCTGCACTCTGGATCGCCACATCGGCCTGGATACTCGGAGACGAACCGGCGGGAGGCATCGGCAAGTCGCGGGCCATGACCACCTCCATGGGTATCTGGCCTGCACAATCTGCTGATCAGGCCCGACGCCACGATGCGTGGCGGCTGGCCTGACGCCATCGTCCATGGGAGGGTGATCTCGTCATGGACCAGACGGGTGCAACTGTAGACCTGGGAGCCATACAGGTGCGCCCGTTCCTGGTGGTTTGCCTGGTGGCCGTGCAGTCACCCCGTCTGGGGGATGTGCCAGACCCCCTCGGCTCGTCACGATGTCGGCATGGACACGCCGCTGGCACGAGGGTGAGAAGAATCCTGAACCTGGCGATCCGGAGCCGGGAATGGCGGTAACCGCGGACGAGGTGTGGGCCGAAGATGCGCTGAGGGCGTACGCCACGAGGCTGTATCCGGCGGCACTCCGGATCACCGGCAATCCCCCCGACGCCGAGGACCTGGTGCAGGAGACGTTCGCGAAGGCGCTGGCGGCTTCGGGCCGGTTCCAGCCGGGCACGAACCTGAACGCATGGCTGCGGCGCATTATGATCAACACCTTCATCAGCGGCTACCGGAAGAGGCGAGCCGAGCCGCGCCTCGTCACCGGAGACGCCGTCGGCTCGCAGTTGCTCTGCGCCCAGTCACGCGACGGTTCGGCCGAAGACCAGGTGGTGGGGCGCCTGCTGGATGCCCATCTCACCGCGGCGCTGCGGGCGCTGCCGGACAGGCACAGGATCGTGGTGTATCTCGCCGACCTCGAAGGACTCGGCTACCGGCAGATCTCCGCCCTCACCGGCATCCCGCTCGGCAGCGTCAAGTCATGCCTGCATCGGGCCCGGTACAGGCTCCGCGCCGAACTCGGCGCTTATGCAGCCCAGAGCTAGACCGGTGTGGTCAGACGAACCGCCCTTGACCGTGAAAAAGAGGAGAATAGGCCCGTGGGCGCTTGGTGGATAGGCATGGGGGGGCCGAGCGGGCCCCGGTCGTTCGATCCGTTCCGCATCGCGGACCTGGAATACCGGATGTGGGTGGGCTACT
>Ga0187766_10001404_pt1 | contig 14093 bp, 9 predicted proteins | sample 0216_QUI02_MP05__4_FD_132971 | JGI IMG/M metagenome (GOLD analysis project Ga0187766, IMG submission 132971) | Tropical peat soil microbial communities from peatlands in Department of Meta, Colombia - 0216_QUI02_MP05_20_MG | ecosystem: Environmental > Terrestrial > Soil > Wetlands > Peat ... | reverse complement strand
CGCTACGGCTTGAACGTATTGACGCTCATTTGGGCAAACCGCTCCTATGCCATCCTGCGTGGCGAGCTTGCGAGCGTTGGCGCCCAGAATCCGGGTCCCAAGGCTCTCGACATGCTGAGCCTTGGAAATCCCGATCTCAACTGGGTTCAGCTTGCCAAGGGCATGGGAGTCGAAGCCCGACGGGCCACCACGGTCGACGAACTCGTCAGCACCTTCCGCGCTGGCGTCGCGGCAGAAGGCCCGTTCCTTGTCGAGGTAATGATTTAACGGAGCTTCGCGCGCAGGAGCGGCCAAGACTCGGTCGTCAAACGCCGCGGAATTTCGGACGGCGCTTTTCGACGAAGGCCTGCCGGCCCTCGATATAGTCCTGACTCTTGAAGCATGCTTCGACTGCCTCGTCGACGCTGGCGAGGTCGCGTTCGGCCGGGTCCTTGAGCGCCTCCTCGATCGCGAGCTTTGCGGCAGCGATCGTGAGTGGGGCGTTCGCGGCAATCGTATCGACCGTTTCCTTGACCGCCGCTTCAAGTGCCTCCTTCGGTAGGACGGCGTTCACGAGGCCCATCTGAAGTGCTTCTTTCGCGTCAAAGCGCCGTGCGGTGAAAAAAATCTCCCGTGCATAGGCGGGCCCGACCAGGTCGACGAGGCGTTTCACGCCGTCATAGCGGTAGCCGAGCCCGAGGCGCGCTGCCGGCACGCCAAACCGTGACCCTTCGGCCGCCATGCGGATGTCGCAACAGAGCGCCAGCGCGAGCCCGCCGCCAATGCAAAAGCCGTGGATCATGGCGATTGTCGGCTTCGCGATCTCGATGAGGGCGGCGTGAGCGTGCGTCGTCGTTGCATTATAGTGGGCGACTGCTTCCGGCGTCGCACGCCGCTCGGCAAACTCGGAAATGTCCGCACCCGATGCGAACGCCTCCTCGCCCGAGCCGGTCACCACGATCGCGCGAATCGCGAAGTCACGGGCAAAACCTTCGAGCGCCTCGGGGATCGCCGCCCACATTTCGTAAGTTACGGCATTGCGGCGCTCGGGATTGTCGATCACCAACCAACCGATGGCGCCGTCGTGGCGAGCCGTGATTTTGGCGCTTGTCATGGCAAGGTGGGCCTTTTCAGTTCGCGATGAGGCTCAGACGATGCCCTTTTGCCGAAGGGCTGCGATCGAAGACCGATCGAAGCCGAACTCGGCCAGGATTTCATCCGTGTGCTCGCCCCGCTCGGGCGACGCGGCCTCGATTCGACTTGGCGTTCGGCTCAAGCTCGCGGCATTGCGCACGAGATCGAGCGGGCCAAGTTTGCCGTGTTCGACATGCGCCACCATCCCAAGATGCGCCACTTGCGGATCGGAAAACATCTCGTCGATTCGATAGATCGGCCCGCAGGGCACGCCGGCCTTGTTGAACGCCGCGATCCACTCGCGGCTCGGCCGTCGGCGCATACGCTCGGCGATAGCCTCGTTGAGGGCGGCGCGGTTCTTCGAGCGGGCGTCGTCGGTTGCGTAATCCGGATGCTCGCCAAGCTCGTCGGCTTCGAGGGCCGCGCAGAACCGAAGCCAAATCCGGTCGCCAGATGCCGCGACATTGATGTGACCGTCCGCGGTCGGAAAGACGCCCGTCGGGATGCTTGTCGGATGGTCGTTGCCGGCCTGGGCGGGGACTTCCTGGCCGATGAGCCACCGTGTCGCCTGAAAGTCGAGCATCGCAATTTGGGCCTCGAGGAGAGAGGTGCGGACCCATTGGCCCTCGCCGGACGCCTCTCGTTCGAGGAGGGCCACGAGAATGCCGATCGCGCAATACAGACCGGCGCTCAAATCCGCGACCGGGATGCCGACACGCACCGGCCCTTGACCCGGCAGGCCGGTCACCGACATGAGCCCGCCCATACCTTGTGCGATCTGGTCGAAGCCAGGACGCACCGCATAGGGCCCGTCCTGGCCGAAGCCGGAGATGCTTGCGTAGACGATGCGCTTGTTGATTGCCTTGAGACTTTCGTAGTCGATGCCAAGTCGCGTCTTCACGTCCGGGCGGTAGTTTTCGACCACCACGTCGGCTCGCAGCACAAGTTTGCGCAAGACCTCGACCCCCTCGGGCTCCCTGAGGTTGAGGACCATGCTGCGCTTGTTGCGATGGAGGTTTTGGAAGTCCGACCCGTGGCGCGGGCCGCCCATATCGCCATCGGACTCTATCGACGCCGGCGCTTCGATCTTGATCACGCGCGCACCCCAGTCGGCCAATTGGCGCACGGCTGTCGGTCCCGCGCGGACCCGCGTGAGGTCGAGAACGGTAAAGCGCGAAAGTGCCGCACTGCCCGCAATCATCGCTCAAAGCTCACGAAGAACGATCCTCCAATCACGCCGGCGTCGCACGCGATCGGAGGCGAAGCATAATGGTCGGGGCGGCAGAGTCAATCTGACCCGCGATTGCCCCGGCATGTTCGCAACATTCGGCGGCTTTGCCGACGGTTACCTCGTCGCCGATGGTCGCGTGCGTCGGTCGAATGTGCGAGGCATCGGGTTCGAAGCCAGGCGAGACCGCTACGCCCTGATGAAGCCGCTGCTCGCTAACGGGTAAGCTCGGGGTACCGCGTCTTTGCAAGTGCGGTGCGAAGGGCGGCCTGTTCGGCTGCCGTGAGGGTCCTGAGCGGAGGCGCCAATCGATGCCAACTCGCGTCGCCATAGAGATCGGCGAGCGCCCATTTGGTTGAGGAGATAATGGGAAGGGTGCTGAGCGCCTCGCGTATCGCCGACGCATCCGCGATGGATTTGGCGCTGGCCGGGGTGCCGAGCCTCTTCCACCCCTCCGCAGCGAAAGGTGCGGTGATGTTCACCGTCGCCGAGATGCAGCCCGCGAAACGGTGATCGAGTGCTTTGGCGAGCGCACCCTCGGCACTCGGAAAAACGTCAAGAGTCGGCAGACGGCGTGCAAGCTCGGCGGAAAAGGCAAGATCGCCCGAGCTATCCTTGAGGCCGATAACTTGCTCGGGATGCGACTTATGAAGCCGCTCCACCACCTCAATCGCGTAGGGAACACCGGAGAGTTGCGGGAAGTGATAGAGGTAAAGCTGGAGTCCCTGCATGCCGACTCTGCTCATGACCGTCTCGACGTAAGCGACGAGGCTCGCCGGATCGATGCCTTTGTAATAGAAGGGTGGAAGGAGGAGCGCTCCAGCAAAACCCAGTTCCCGTGCGGCACCGGTAAGCCGAACGGCGTCGCCGAGTGCCGCAGCCCCGGTCCCGACCATGATCCGGTCGAGCGGAAGGTGTCCCTGGGCGACGGCCTTCATCGCGGCCAGCCGTTCTTCGACGGCGAAAGACGTCGCCTCGCCGGTCGTGCCGAGCAAATTGATGCCGTCGCACCCCTGTTTCAAAAGCCATTCGCAGTGTGAAACGAGTTTCGCCAAGTCGATCGAATTGTCCTCGCGAAGCGGTGTTGCCGCCGCCGCGATCACGCCCGTCATACGTTCTTTGCTCATTTCGTCTCTGCTCTAACGATGCTTAATCGCTGCCGCCGCGCCATCCCTCGTGTGATGGATTTCGGATTCGCCGCACTAGTGCGAGAGGATCTGGCTGAGGAACGCGCGTGTGCGCTCCGATCGCGGGTTTCCGAAGAACGCATCGGGCGGCGCCCCTTCGATGATTTCGCCCATATCCATGAAGATGACCCGGTCGGCAACGCGCCGCGCGAAACCCATTTCGTGGGTGACGACGAGCATGGTCATTCCGCTCTCGGCAAGCAGAACCATCACATCGAGCACTTCTTTGACCATCTCGGGGTCGAGAGCGGAGGTGGGCTCGTCGAAAAGCATGATCTTCGGACTCATGCAAAGGGCGCGGGCGATCGCCACGCGTTGTTGTTGCCCACCGGATAGCTGGCCGGGGTACTTGTGCGCCTGCTCCGGGATTCGCACGCGCTCGAGATAGGACATGGCGACCTTCTCCGCCTCGACCTTACTCATCCCCCGGACCTTCACCGGCGCGAGGCAGCAATTCTCAACGACGGTCAAGTGCGGGAACAGGTTGAATTGCTGAAACACCATCCCCACCTCGCGGCGCACTTGCTCGATGTTGCGGGTACCCTGGTCGAGCTCGATGCCGTCGATCACGATCTGGCCCTTGGTATGTTCCTCGAGGCGATTGAGGCAACGGATGAGCGTCGATTTGCCCGAGCCGGAAGGCCCGCAAATCACGATGCGCTCCCCCCGTCGGACCTCGAGGTTGATGCCCTTGAGCACCTGAAAATCGCCGAACCACTTGCTCACATCCGCCATCTTGATGATGACGTCGCCCAGCTTGTGCGATTCCGTCTGCGTCGCGGTGGAGGCCATGGTTTCGAAGCTCCCTTGAATTTACGGTACTTTTTTTCTTCGTTGCCACTGGAGAGGATGGCTTGCGCCATCCGCGTCCGCAAGCAGATTTACCTTGGAATATTGGCAAATCTGGGAGTGTGGTGCCGAGCCATTCTTTTCGGACAGCCCCGAATCCCCGTTATTGCGAATGCAGAAGACGGGGTTCACAGTGACCGATCCCCTTCGACCGGCGTCATGCCGACATTGCCGCCATCGAAGCGAGTATGTTGGCCGATCAGCGCGCGCCGATCCCTTCCTCCGCAATGGCGTCGCCCCAGGGGGACATGATTTCCGTGCAGCCGTGATTGGCATCGCCTTCCCGCAATACGCCGGCAGGGCAGGCAAACATATACGGAAAAGCCGCTCGCCGGGCCTCGACAAGCTTGAATGTGCGGGCAAGGACCGCGCGTATCGATTGCGGCAGGGAAAGATCGGCAATCAACGTATCGCCCCCGCTCAGATCGATGCGCGGGCTGTGGAATGCCTCCTCGAGCGTCATGCCGTAGTCGACCAGATAAAGCGCAAGTTGCATCACCGCCGGTAGAATTCGCCGCCCGCCGGATGCGCCCAGCGCGAACCGCCTGCGCCGATGCTCGCCGATCACCGGGCATACGTTCATGAGACAACGCTTGCCGGGGCCCAGCGAATTTGGCTTCCCCCCTTCCGGATCGAACCACAGGATGCCGTTGTTCATCAGAAGCCCGCTTTCGGGCAGCATGACTTTCGAGCCGAAGATCGAGAGGAGCGTCTGCGTAACCGCGCACATATTGCCGTGCCGGTCGACGACGCTGAAGTGAGTGGTGCAGGCCGGCCCTCTCCGCCCGCCCTCCACATCGCCCATGTTCTCAAGTCGCCAGGCATAGGCTTCGCGAAGTGCGATTGCGTAAGCCGCGTATGCGTCGGCGTTGGGAGCGCGGCCGGCAGGCGAGTACGCCGCGAGCCTGGCGAGGCAATCGGCCAGCGTCGGGCCGGCGGTCAATTCCGGCGCCGCGTAAAGCGTGGCGCCGCGATACACGATCTTGCGCGGCTCCATCAATTTGGCGTGGTAGCCGGCAAGATCCGCTGTCGATAGCAAACCGCCGGCGCGCCGTACGTCGCGCACGATGGCGTGTGCAAGCTCGCCTTCGTAGAATTCCCGCGGGCCACGTTCCGCGAGGCGTCGAATCGTGCCTCCCATGGTGGAAAGGTCGACGCGCTTTTCGGCGAGCGCCGTCCAGGCCGAAATCGTCGGCCACCTTCCGTCCTCGAGAAACGTCTTGGCCGCGAATTCGTTCACGGCAAGCATTCGCGTGGCCGAGGCGATTACAAGGGCAGCGTACCAATCGACGAGCAAGCCCTCGTCGGCCAGCTCGGCGGCCGGCGCCAAAAGATCGCGCCAGGGCTTGGTGCCGAAGCGCTCGTGGATCACGCCCATTCCGTCGACCGTGCCGGGTACGGCGATCGCTGTTGCGCCTACGGCATTGCGATCCTCGACGACCGCCGGCCAAGGGAACAGGTCGGCCGAAACGCCTGCGCCGGAGAGGGGATAATCGACCGGGTCGAGACCCGCCGGCGCTCTCATGCCGAAATCCACGACCCAGGTTCGTCGCTCTTTGGCGCGGTAAACGATCATGGCGCCTCCGCCGCCCGGCCCGCTCATCCAAGGCTCGACGACCCCGATCGCGAAAGAGGTTGCAACGGCGGCGTCTACCGCATCGCCGCCGTCGGCGAGAACGGCAGCACCTACCTCCGCTGCACGGCGATGCTGTGCTGCAACAATTCCACCTGACGACTGGACGGCGGGCTTTCGGGTGGTCTGGCTATTCGAGAAGTTATCCATGGCATTGCCTCTGCTGACCCAGACTTGGTTGGCGAACTCGCAGGCGCCGCGCGGTATCGTCGCGGAGAATAGCGATGCGGCCCGGCACCCGCCAGCTGTCACGGGGCCGTGTGGATTACCGCGCTCCGTACACTTCGCCTATTGTGGCTGCGGCCCGATTGGTCGTAATTATAGGCGCCTTTCAAGCGACACGGCCCGTGAATGCCTCGATGAGCGAGACGGGCTTACTAGGATACCTGGAGGAGGGGACATGGAAGCCGCAAATGCCCTGATCGAAGCCGACCGCCGCTATGTGATCCATCCGCTGCATCATCCGATCGACAATCAGGCGCCGATCCTGGTCGTCGAAGGGCGTGGCGAATTGCTTGTCGACGCCGACGGCAAGGAATATATCGACGGCCTCTCGGGCCTTTGGAACGTCAACGTGGGGCATGGCCGCAAGGAGCTTGCGGAAGCGGCTGCCGAACAGATGGCGCGCCTCGCCTTTGCCTCCGCCTATGTCGGCCAGACCAACCCTCCGGCCGCCCGCCTCGCGGAAAAGCTCGTGAAGCTTGCTTATCCGAGCACGGCCGCCGTCTATTTCACGACGGCAGGTGCGGAATCGAACGAGTCGTCCTTCAAGATCGCGCGCTATTACTGGAAGGTCAAAGGTCAACCCGACAAGGTCAAAATCATTTCGCGCATCCACGCTTATCACGGCGTTACGATGGCGGCGATGAGCGCCACCGGCCTGGCGTCCTATCACAAGATGTTCGGACCGCTCGTACCGAATTTTCTCCAGGTGGCAGCACCCTATCCCTATCGCTGGCCGGGTAATGGCGATCCGGGAATCGAAGCGGCGGAGGCCGTCGAAGCGCTGATCCTCAAGGAGGGGGCTCAATCCGTCGCGGCCGTCATCGCCGAGCCGGTGATGGGAGCCGGCGGGGTGATCGTTCCCCCCGAGACCTATTTCCCGCGCCTGCGCGAAGTCTGCAACCGACACGATGTCCTGCTGATCGCGGACGAGGTGATCACCGGTTTCGGGCGCACGGGGAAGTGGTTTGCCCTCGGACATTGGGGAGTCGAGCCCGATCTCGTCTCGTTTGCCAAAGGGGTGACGAGCGCATACCTCCCCCTTGGCGGCGTACTCGTCTCGAAACGTGTCCACACGACAATGCAGGAAGCACCTGCCGACCAGAAATTCATGCACGCCGCGACCTATTCGGGGCACCCCGTGTGCTGTGCCGTGGGTCTCAAGAATATCGAGATCATCGAGCGCGAGGGGCTTGTCGAACAGGCGGCGATCATGGGGCGCCGGCTTCTCGTTGGGCTCGAATCCTTGCGCAAGCTCCCCGTCGTCGGGGATGTGCGGGGGCTTGGCATGATGTGCGGCGTCGAACTCGTCGAGAATCAGTCGAGCCGCAATCCTGCACTCGGGCTCGGCGGGCGGGTGTTGAAGGAGGCGATGGCGCGGGGACTAATCACGCGCATGCGTGCGGGCAGCGCCTCGCCCGCCTGCGGCGACACGATTTGCATCGCACCACCTCTCATGACCCCGGCCAAATCAATCGACCGTCTCGTGGACATTTTGCGGGCATCGATTTCGGCCGCCGCAATCTAGCATCCGCTCGAAGCGTTTGCCGGAACCGGTGCCGTGTCAGGTATGCGCAGCACTGGTCGGGGCCGGATGCTTCGTCGCATTTTTGGCGCGGAGCTTGACAATTTCCTCTCGCAGGCGGGCAACCACCTCGCCGCACAGTGGTAGGTGCGGCGCCTCGCGCGCCAGGAGGATTTCGAACGCACGACACTTCAGCGCATTAACGTCGATGCCGTCTGACGAGGCGTCGATCTCCGCGGAATCGCAGACGATGTCGATCAGCCGGTCGATTGCGTGAAGCCGACCCCAGAGATAATCGTTTTCCCTGTAGGCGCGTGAGAAGAACGCGCCGAAATGGCCAAACGCAGTGCCCCTGAGTTCACCAACAAGCCCCGCGTCACGGAATGTCATCGCGTCGTCGGGACTGATGCGGTCGATGAGGATTTCGTCGAATTCGGCGGCGTCGCGCCAGTTGGTCACCGACAGCGTCAATACGTCCCAGAATGGGAAACCGAGATAATTGATCAGCACTTCACGCCGTGCCGCGGGACTCCAGGCGGCGGTGTCCATCCCGGCCAAGAGCGCATCGACGTCATGGGTCGTCCGGTTGAGATCGATTTCAGCGGCGAGCCGCGCGATGAGCCCTTCGATCCGGCTTGCATTCTCCCGCGCGAAGCGTTCGGCAAAAACGTTCAATTGCCGGGCTTCGTGCGACGTCGGCTTCAACGTGAAGAGTGCAGCCGCGGCTTGTCGGGTCGCCGTGCTGAAAGCGGCCGGATTTTCCCGCTGCCGCAGCGCATCGAGGCACCGATAAAACTCACGCTTGAGCTTATCGACCGTCGTCGGTTCCATCCCATGGCAAAACGGGTCGTCCAGCATCTGGTAAAGACGGTTCTGGCCCTGGACGAGGAAATTGAGGCGGCGCTTGCGGAAGTCGACGTCGAATGACAGCAGGAATTTGATCCAGGATGGCAACTCGCCTTCATCGCTCGACGATTCTTCCTTGAGTGCGTGACTATCGCGCTCGACATAGGTGAATCCGCTGAGTGCCGCCCAGGCGTCGACGATCTCCGCGACCGCCCGTGCTGCGGCTGAACGGGGCGGGATGGCGCACAACGATATGATCGTGTTGCTTACGAATATGCGCACGGTGGTGAGCTTCAGGCGCACATATCCCTCGTAGGCGAACCCCGCATCGCGCGCCACCCGAAAATTGACCGCCTCCCGCCACGCGCGGATTTGCTGGACGTCGACCGGGCCGTCCGACGGCAAGGTGGCGACCTCGGCCACGAGTTTCGCGATCTGTGGGCGAGCGGCTTCGACGATCGACTTGAGCCGGCGCACGCGCTCATTGAATCCGGCGACGTAGGTCAACTCGTCCGATATCGGCTCGTTGCGCGGGATGTCGGAAAGGGAGCCTTTGATCGCCGAAAAAAAACCGGGCCTGCGGTGGCTGTCGGGTGGCGGCGGCTGCGACGGATCGGGGTCGATATAGACGAGGCGCCGGTCCACCTGTCGATAAGCGGGCTTGCCTCTGATCGCCTGGATCGCCTCGCGAAACGGCTTGTTGTTAAGCACCGCGCCGTCGACAAAAGACGTTGCTTCCGGTTTGGCGTGCGCCTCGGTATAGGGACGAAAATTCCGCGCGATGAAGCGATCCCGGCTCTCCCAGACTATTCCGCGTTGCTTGAGCAAGGCCTCCATCTCCTGGATCTGCGCTGGCGGAAAGACGCCAGGAAAGGATGAGGTGGCGCGCGCCGCAAACGCAAGTGCTGGAGCGTTTTCTAGCTCGAAGTCGCTGTCGACCTCGCCATTGGGCCAGCGGCGATACTGAAAGCTCAGCGTATGGCGATGTTCCCGCTCACCGATGAGCGGCGGGTCGTGGATCTGGATGAGCTGCTGGTATCCGTAAAAATCCGTGAGCGTGACGAAGAGGTCGAGCTGATGATTGGAAGGCAGGAGTGAGGCTGTCGGATGCTTCGGCTTGCCCATGCTTATGACCGCGTCGAACATCAGGGCTGCCATGCGCAAGCCGTCGAAGGGCGGCTTGAACCAGCGGGAGCGCAGGAACAGTGAAAGCTTGTTGCGCACCTCGCGATCCTTGATGGCGCCGACCGTGCGCATCCGTGCCGCTGCCCAAACGAAGGGACGCATGAACCATTTGCTCCACACCTTCGCACGCGCTTCCGTGGCGAGCAGCTCGGTCACGTCCGCGTCCATCAGCCAAAGATCGCGAAGACTTCCCATCGGAAGGTCGTGGGCCAATGCCCGCGCCAGCATCGTGCCATTGATGCCGCCCGCGGATGCGCCTGCAATGATGTCGACGATCACGCGTAAATCGACTTTGCGGCCGATATCGCGCAAAAGCTCGAAATAGATGGCTTCGGTGTCGTATTCCGGATCGTCGGGATCGGCACTGCCATGGAAAACAGCTTCCGCGCGCGCCGAGCGGTTGACGATTGCGTGAAGTCCTGAGGAGGCGCGGACGAGCTTCAGGATTTCCTTGCTGATCCCGTGCATATAGACGGCGAGCGAGATGCCGCCGAAGCAGACGAGCGCCAGCCTGAGCTCTTTTTCGCGCAATTACCAGCCTCCGGGTCGTCGCCGCCTTCGCCAGGCACAAGTGCGGATCGTATCGGCGTTGTGGTTAATTGAAAGTAATTTTTGGCGGCCCGCCTCGTCGGCGTGCTGGCCGCTCGTCACAGCTCCCATGCGCGTTCGAGGCTCTATCTCCCGCTCCCTTGCAAGGCTATGCTTATGGAACGGGCGTCCCCGCGCGCGCGGGCAGAAACGGAGGGTGGAATATGCTGGATGCCGGGGTCTCGAGGAAAATCGGCGAAGAGCAGCAGGGCGGGCCGATACAAAATTTTTATATGAAGACCGGTGCCGCAAGGCGCCCCACGATTGCGCGCGGCGAGGGCATCTATTTATGGGATACCTCGGGGCGGCGCTATATCGACGCTTCTTCCGGCCCGGTCACGAGTAACCTCGGCCACGGCAACAAGCGCGTCGTCGCGGCTATGTTGGCGCAGGCGGAAAAGATCGCCTTTACATACCCGAGCGCTTTTGAGAACGAACCCAACATCAGACTCTCCGATCTTATCACGGGCCTTGCCGGGCCCGGTCTCGAGCGGGCATTTTTCACGTCGGGTGGTTCCGAGTCGACCGAGGCAGCGCTCAAGCTCGCGCGTCAACATGCGGTGGTGACGGGAGCTGCTTCTCGCTACAAGGTGATCGGCCGCAATCCCGGTTACCACGGCGGCACGCTCGGCGCACTTGCGGTCACGGGCGATCCCCATTCGGAGGCCCTGTTCGGGCCGGGAATGCGGGTGATGCCGAAGGTGCCCGCGCCCTTCACCTATCGCTTGCCGCCGAACCACACGCCGGAATCGCATGCACGGGCGTGCGCCGCGGCCCTCGAAGAAACAATTCTGCGCGAAGGTCCGGAGTCCGTGCTCGCATTCATCATGGAGCCGGTCGGCGGGCTTGCGACCGGCGCACTCGTGGCGCCGGATGCGTATTACCGGGGGGTACGTGAGATTTGCAGCCGGCATGGCGTGATTCTTATTTATGACGAGGTGATGAGCGGTGCGGGGCGGACGGGGAAGTTCCTCGCCGCCGACCACTGGCCCGAGGCACGGCCGGATATTGCGATCCTGGCGAAGGGAATCGCTGCGGGCTATACCCCGCTCGGCGCGGTGCTGGCGCCGAGAAAGATGGTTGAGGCCGTGGCCAACGCGGGCGGCTTCGCTCACGGCCATACCTACACGGCGAATCCGCTTTCGTGCGCGATCGGACACGCCGTGGTCAGCGAGATGATGGAGCGGAACCTGATCGCCAATGCCGATCTGATGGGCCGTTCCCTGCGCGAAAAACTCGACGCACTCAAGGCGAGAAGCCCGATATTGGGCGATGTGCGCGGAAAAGGCCTGTTGTTGGCAATCGAGATTGTCGCCAACAAGGAGACGAAGGCGATTCTCCCGCTCGAACTCATGGCGCCCTATCGGCTTGTCGAGCTCGGCATGGAGCGGGGGATCGTGCTCTATGCGCGCCGCACAGCGCAGGGAAAATACGGCGAGTGGGTCATGGTCTCACCGCCACTCACAGTCACCGAGCCGGAGGTCGAGGAGATCGCCCTGCTGGTCGGTGCTACGGTCGACGCATTCGAAGCCGAGCTTCGCGCGGCAAAGGCGATCTGAGCGGAGCGACCGTCATGGCGCGCATGGTTGGGGAGCGATGGGTTACCGGGTGAATTCTCTCGTCCGTGAAGTCGCCGTGCCGCCGATTGCCGAGGCGCACGGCTGGGTGAGCGGTCGCGTCTTTCCGCCGTCGAAACCGCTCCTCGACATGGCGCAGGCAGTGCCGAGCTATCCGCCGGCCGAATCCCTGCAGGCCCATGTGGCGGCCCTAGCTCGACTTCCCGACACGTCGAACTATACGGCGATCCTCGGCCTTCCTCATCTGCGTGAAAAGCTCGCGCGGCGCATGAGCGAAAATTACGGCGCGCGCATCTCGGCGGAACGCGTCGCGATCACGGCGGGCTGTAACCAGGCATTCTGCGTTGCACTGACGGCACTCGCGGGGCCGGGCGACGAGGTTTTGCTGCCGGTGCCCTACTACTTCAATTACCAGATGTGGCTTGAAATGCAGGGCGTGCGGGCCGTTCACCTGCCATGTCGGGAAAACCGCGGCGCTCTGCCCGATCCCGCCGATGCGGCGAAGCTGATGACCCAACACACGCGCGCAATCGTTCTTGTGACGCCGAACAATCCGACCGGCGCCATCTATCCGCCCGAACTGATCGATGCCTTCTACGATCTCGCCAAGGCGAAAGGCCTGGCGCTTGTCGTGGATGAGACCTATCGCGATTTCCGCGTCGATCCGACGCCACCGCACGGGCTTTTCTCGCGCAGCGATTGGGTCGAAACGCTGGTCCAGCTTTACAGCTTCTCGAAGGTCTACGCCCTTACGGGCTATCGAGTCGGTTCCATGATCGCGAGCGAGCGGCTGTTGGCGGAAGTCGCGAAGATCGTGGATTGTGTCGCGATCTGCGCGCCGCACATCTCGCAGGAAGCGGCCGCATTCGGCCTCGACCATCTGGGCGATTGGCAGCGGGAGAAGTGCGCGGCGATAGAAGGACGGCTCCAGGCGCTACGCCGCATCTTCCAGGACAATCGGCTGAGATACTCGCTCGTGAGCTCGGGCGCATATTTCGCCTATGTGCGCCATCCGTTCGACGGTGAACCGGCCGCACTCGTCGCACGCCGGCTTGCGGACGAGGAGAACATCCTGTGCCTTCCGGGTACCATGTTCGGCCCCGGCCAGGACGCCTACCTTCGCTTTGCGTTCGCCAACCTCGATCAAGCCTCGATGCCGGAGGTGCAACGACGGCTTTTGGCGAGCCAGAGTCATTAGCCGCATATGCCTGAGACGACACTGGCCAATGCAGGCAGCATGGCGCGCCTTGCCGCCGGTTGCGTTTGGGCTCAGCGTCCGAATAGGTCGTTCGCGTGGTAATAGGCTTTGACGAGCGGAAGGAACCACGGCTTTCCGGTATAAAGCGGGGCTGTCGGGTGCGCGATTTCGGCGAAGGCGCTATTTCCTTCCTTGTCGCCGAGGATGCGAAGGGCGGTCTTGCGCCCGAGCCAGGTGGACATCACGACGCCGGAACCGCAATAGCCCATCGCATAATGCACGCCGTCATGCACACCGGTGTGGGGGAGCCGATCGAAGGTATAGGCGATGAAGCCGAACCAGCTATGGCTGAGCTTCACGTCAGACAACTCCGGAAACAGTTTGACCATGTAGCGGCGCAAGATCGCACCGGCGTCGGCGAGGTCGGCGGGTCGGTAATGGGCGCGGCCGCCGAAGAGGATCCGCTTGCCGTCGTGGGAGGGACGATAATAGACGAGCAGACGGTTGTTGTCCGTGATCATGCGGCCCTTGGGCATGAGCTGGCGCATGAGGTTGTTGGACAATTCCTCGGTCGCGATGATGTAGCTTGTGACCGGGATGACGCGCCGACGCAGCCAACCGGTCACCGCACCGGTGTAGCCGTTGGTCGTAACGACGACATCCTTCGCCTCGACTTCACCGCGCGGCGTCGCAACGGTAAAGCCGCGGCTTTCCCGGCGGAGGCCGATCATCGGCGTTTCGCCGAGAACCGTGGCGCCCGCCGCCAGCACGCGCTGGAGCAGCCCCTTGTGATAAAGGGCCGGATGAAGGCCGCCGTGGTGGTGCGTGACCCGCCCGCCCACATACTGGTCCGTGCCGATTTCGTCGCGCACGCCGCTCTTGCCGACCATGTCGAATTCAAATCCTGTGACCTTGCGCAGGGTCTCGGAGGTGCGCGCCATT
>Ga0187766_10001403_pt1 | contig 14094 bp, 10 predicted proteins | sample 0216_QUI02_MP05__4_FD_132971 | JGI IMG/M metagenome (GOLD analysis project Ga0187766, IMG submission 132971) | Tropical peat soil microbial communities from peatlands in Department of Meta, Colombia - 0216_QUI02_MP05_20_MG | ecosystem: Environmental > Terrestrial > Soil > Wetlands > Peat ... | reverse complement strand
GCGTGCGAACCTGGTCGCGACGACGACGGGCATCGGCACCCGCGCTGCGGCGCAAGCAGCCGAGCGCCTGCTGGATGCCGAGCACGTGGATCGCGTGATCGTGGTGGGGATTGCTGGCGCGGTGGGCCCGGGGGTGGCGATTGGGGACCTCGTCGTCCCGGAGTGGGTGATCGACGGCGCGAGCGGTGAGACCTACCCACCGGCACCCCTTGCGGACCTCCAGGGGCGGGGCCTTCTCGAGACCTCCGACGAGTTCGTTGCCGAACCGGAGCGCGTCGCGCGTCTCGTGGCGCGGGGCGTCATCGCGGTCGACATGGAGACCGCGTCGGTCGCAGCCGTCTGCGTCCGCCGGAACTGTCCCTGGTCGGTCGTGCGCGCGATCAGCGATCGCGCGGGGGAGCTTCCCGGCGACATCCTGAGCTTGGTGAAACCGGACGGTTCTCCAGATTTGCGCGCCGCGGCACGCTACCTCCTGACCCATCCCGCGCGCCTTCCTGCACTGCTCACCCTCGCGCGCGACTCGAACCGGGCCGCTCGCGCCGCTGCCGCCACCGCCGTGCGCGCCTGCGCTGCGCTCTAGCCTCCGGACAGCGCGCAGAATTCAGCGCGCATGCAGGCGCAACGGGATCGCCTTGTAGGCGTTGTTGAGATTCGAGCGCATGCGGCGAACAGGGCCGCAGAGCTCAGCCGAGGTGACGCGAGCCAAGAACTCCTCCCAGAAGACACGCGCCTCAAGACGCGCAAGCTTCGCGCCGAGGCAGAAGTGTTCACCCCATCCGAAGGCGAGATGCGGATTCGGATCGCGGGCAATGTCGAACCGATAGGGATCCGCGAAGACGTCCTCATCGAAGTTCGCCGAGGTGTAGTGCAGCACCACACGCTCGCCCTGTCGGATGCGCTTTCCCCGAAGCTCTGTGTCGCGCGTGGCGGTGCGCCGGAAGTAGTGCACCGGGGTGGTCCAACGCAACATCTCCTCAATGGCCGTGGGCAGAAGGCTGGGTTCGCGCTGGAGCACGCGCCAGGACGCGTCGTGTTGAAGAAGCGCCAAGACGCTTCCCGCAAGCAAGGACCGAGTCGTCTCGTTTCCAGCGATGATGATCTGCACAAAGAGTCCCGCGAACTCGATCTCGTTCACCTCGTCCTCCTGGGCCTGCGCGTGCAGGAGCACCGAGATCAGGTCGTCGCGGGGTGTGCTCTTGCGCTCCATCGCCAGCCGGAAGCCGTAGGCACCGAGTTCGCGGCTGGCCGTGAATGCCCCGCTGCCGGGACTCAACTCCGGATCGTCGCGACCGATGATTTGGTCACCCATTTCGACGATCCACGCTCGGTCCCCTTCCGGGACGCTGAGAATTTCGCAGATCACCTGGAGCGGGAGCGCGGCGGCCAGCTCGTGGACGAACTCGACGCGGCCCTTCTCGAGAGCGCGTTCCACTACGGAGCGCGCGCATTCCCGCACGAACCCTTCCATACGCCCGATCCTGCCGGGGGTGAGACCTCCCAAGACCTTGCGCCGCATCTCACCGTGGTGCGGCGGGTCCATCGAGAGCAGCTGAGAGCGCACAAGTTGGAGCTCGTCCGGTGTCAGGTCTTCGATGACGACACCCCCGAGCTCGGCGGAGAACAGCTCCGGCGCAGCCGAGGCGGCCTTCACGTCGGCGTACTTCGTGAGGCACCAAAACCCACGACCGGCAGAGAGCTCCTGCCAGAAGACAGGATCGTGCGCGCGTAAGAATCGGAAGCGATCGTGCGGAACCTTCTCGACGTAGAGGCTTGGATCGTAAATGTCGAGGTTGGCAAGGGTGAGGGGTTCGGTCACAGTCGCAGAACCTCATCGACGCCCTGGAACGAAGCGATGGATCGCGCGTCGCAATGATTTTGCTGCCCGGGCGGGAGAGAAGCAACGTCCAGTTCCGCGGATCTTCAGGAAGCGGCCCTGCGCCGGTCAGCCGTTTGTTCCCTCGGTCATGCGGCGCGGGAGGCGGAGGGTGAAGAGCACGAGATCGGGCCGCACCCGACTGCTGGACCAACGCCTGGAAGATCCCTGGCGCTTGTTGATTTGGTTCATGAAGCCTTCCGTGGTGTAGCGAAGCGCTTCCGAATACCCCGAGGCGTTGTTGTAGAGGATCTCAAGGGAATCGCGCTGTTCAGGATTCAATCGGACCTCAGTCGTTAGAAAGTTGAACAGCGAACCTGTGATGGTCGTAATCAGCTTGGTGCGCCGGATCAGATTGTCGGTTGCATTCGCCCGTCCCGAGCGCTCGGCGAACTGGAGCTGCTGGTAGATCCCGGATTCAAACAGGCGATCTGCGGCGCGCGCTCCCTCTTCCCGCATGTAGTCCGGGTCGCGTTTGCCTCCCACCTCCCAGTCGGTGTCCAGGATCTCGCAGAACTCGTCGAGGGGATACCAGCGGCCGAAATCAATCTTCTCGTCGAGAAGCCGGAGCGCCCCCGCGCTCAGGCGGGCCGCAAGCTGGTCGGGCGCAATGCGGCCTCGATCCCGCATCCTTCGGACCGTCACCACCGCGCCGAGGACGAGGCTCCCCTTGATGCAAGGCGGTTGCGCAGGGTTGGCCATGGCTCGCTATCGGGCTCCCAGGGGAGGCTCTTGAGGAAGCGAACGGGGTTCACGGGCGCCGCCTGCACGCCTCCGGTCTCCCCGCTCTCGGCCCGCCGGAAGGCGGCGGTTCCGGGAACGCTATGCGGAGTGGGGCCCCCGGACGCGCTCCGTGGAGGGTCTAGCTGGGACTCCCGCGCGAAGCGCCCATCATCTTTTGCACCGCTTCGAGGAGCTCCCGGGGCGTGAAGGGCTTGGCCAGAAAAGCGGCATTCTCGTCGGACGCGAGCCACGCACGATCGCTCTCTTGGGCATAGCCGGACGTGAAGAGCACCCGCAACTCGGGCCAGCGCTGGCGCAGCATCGCTGCGAGCGAGCGGCCGTCGAGGTTCGGCATAACGAGATCGGTCAGAAGGACGTCGATCGACGGTTGCTTTTCTAAAAGCCTCAGTGTCCTCTCGCCATCCGAGGCTTCAAGGACCCGATAGCCGGCGTCGCGAAGGACGCGTACCACAACACCCCGCACTCGGTCTTGGTCCTCCACCACCAGAACCGTTCCTGGTGTCGCCATCGAGAGCTTGGGAAGGGCCCGCTGCGCGCTCGTCGCGGCGCGCGTGGTCTCGGGGAGCAGGATGCGGAAGGTTGCGCCTTGGCCCGGTGCACTCTCCACCTCGATCATTCCGCCGTTTTGCTCGACGATTCCGTGGACGCTCGCCAAGCCGAGTCCGGTGCCCTGACCGACTGCTTTGGTGGTGAAGAACGGCTCGAAGATATGCTCCCGGGTCTCGGCGTCCATTCCCTCACCGGTATCGCGGACGGAGAGCATGACGTAGCGGCCGCTGCGTACGGTCGGCCCCCACGAGGACGTCGCGCCCGGCATCCGCTGTTGCTCGGTGCGGATCTCGATCCGTCCTCCCCGTGGCGTGGCGTCTCGCGCATTGGTCACGAGATTGAGAAGGAGCTGCCGGATCTGATTCGGGTCGGCCTGGACGCGCGGGAGATCGGGAGCCAGGGCGAACTCCAGCTCCACGTCCTCCCGAACCAGTCGACGCAGGATGCCGGCGCTCTCGCGCACCACTCCATTGAGATCCAGGACCGCGGGCTGCACGGGCTGTTTTCTGCCGAACGCGAGGAGCTGCGCCGTCAGGTTCGCGGCCTGCCGTGCTGCCTCGCTGATCTGCGCAACCGCCTCGTGGGCAACCGCATCCCCCTCGACCGAGGGCTTCAGCAAATCCGCGAACCCCAGGATCGCGGTCAAGAGGTTGTTGAAGTCGTGGGCGACGCCGGCCGCGAGCTGACCCACCGCTTCCATCTTGTGGGCATGACGAAGGGAGGCTTCGAGCTCGACTTCCCGCGTCACGTCGCGAACGACTCCCACAAATCCGAGGAACTCTGCCGAGGCTCCGCGGATCGGGGCCCAGCTCGTGTCCCGTACCACCCGTTCGCCGTTCGGCAGCTGCCCTTGGAAGCGGTCCGAGAAGGATTTGCCAGCGACGACATCGGAGCGGATCTTGCCCACGAGATCGTTCCGCCTCGGGTCGTTCACGAGTTGCTCGAGGGTGGGGTGTCCGTTGAAGTCGACGGAGCCGTCATACAGGCTCCGAAAGAACGAGTTGGCGTAGACCAGGCGCTCGTTGGCGTCGAGCACCACGATCCCTTCTTTGGCCTCGTCGAGCGCCACTTGGAGCTGCCCGCCCTTGCGTTGGGCTTCGACCCGCTCGGTCACATCCCGTGTCATCACCTCGATGCGACCGTCCGAGAGCAGCCGCGAGTTGCCTTCGATGATGCGGGAGCTGCCGTCTTTGCACAGCAACGTGCGCTGTTCGGACATGGTCTCCCCACTCGCCAGCGTCTCGAGATCGCGTCGGAACGTGCCAGGCTTCGGCTCCACGAAGATGCTGCGGATCGGCAAGGTCAAGAGCTCTTGCCGTGTGTACCCCGTGAGCTGGCAGGCCTGCTGGTTGGCGTCCACAAAGCGGCCGCGCAGCAGGACGAAGATGGCGTCGGCTCCCTGCTCGAAGAGTCGGTGGGCGCGCTTCTCCCTTTCCACCGCGCGTCGGAAAGCCTCTTGCACCCGACCCAGGGCATCGAAGAGAAGGAAGCCCGCTGCAAGGAAGATGCTGAGCTCGACCCACCAGGTCTTCCACGGGGAGCGAAGCACCGGCATCGAGAGGGCTCCGGAGCTCTCGAGCCAGGCCAGTACCCCTGCGGCCAAGCCGCACAGCCCCGCCATCACAAGACTGGCTCGGCGTCCGACGAGGAGCCCGGCTCCGAGAATCGCCACGGTGTAGGCCTGGAGGGCCGGAGCCGAGACTCCTCCCATCTGTCCCGCGGCGACCGTGCTCCCCGTCCACAGCGCGATCACGAGCACAACCCCACCGGCCCGGGGCCGGCCCGCGTGAACCAAGGCGAGGGACACGAGGAGAAGGCCTGAGATTCCGCCGGCCGCGACCGAGACGAAGACGGAGGAGTGAAGGACCACGAGGGTCGCAATCGTCCACAACGCCCCCGCCACAGCGAACAGGAGTGCCGTGTGGCGAAGGCTCGCCGAAAAACCGGCTTCACCCGGCTCCCCCTCCTCCGGCGGGTGGATCAGCCGTCGGAGCCAACGCCGAAGGGAGTCACTCACCGGATTCTCCACTCCGAAGAGGCTGCAGGGCCCGAGAAGCGCACGGTGGGAAGGCCTCGAGTCCCTCGGATCCGCGAGCGGGCCCTGCCGGGAATCCTTCGTGATCTCAGGCGCGCCATCCGCGGCTCGCGACGCTGGCTCGAAGGGGTCTTTCCTTCGCTTCCAGTGCTCTCTTATGAAGACACATTGATCTACCTAGAATCGCAAGGAAATCGTCTTCGCGGAAACGATCAGCCCGCGCGCGGACGCAGAGCGCGATGACCCGCGCCCTTGCGGCGAAAACGCGCGCTCCTCGGTCAGGCTCGGCTCCCCCGCGACGCCTCCTCACATGGCCTTCAACCCGGGACGTCCATCGCGAAGAGTAGAGGATTCGGCTCTCTTGAGCATGATTCATTGACGACACACGAGGTGGGAGGGGCACCGCGTCGCACCCCACGAGGGGTGCTGGAGCGGGTCCCTCGCGCTCCTGGGTCGCAGCATCGTGTTGTTCCGCCGACGAGGGAGAGACGGCGGATCGCCTAGTCGCCCCCGAGGCGCCGGAAGACGTCCTCCACCGACGGCCCCTGCGCGGGGATCGGGGCAATGCCCGCAATGCGCTCGGCGATGGTCGAGCACACGGCGTCAGGTTCTTTGATGCCAAGCGCCCTCAGTTCTCCAGGGAGCACGTGCTTTAGCACGACGCGCATCTGCGCACTGGTCACCTGGCGCGCATCGAGACCTGCGCTCTTCAGTGCATGGCGTACGGTGCCCCGTGCGCTTGGGTTGTCGAAGGACGTGGCCCGCGCGAGGGCCTCGCAGGTGGACTCGAAGACCGCGGATTCGTTCATCGTCCTCTGCCGCACTCGCCCCGTGCGGGCGATCCCGAGCTGCGATCACTCATCGCGGTCCAGCGAGCTCAGCGAGAGGCGTCGCCCTGTCATAAGGTCCCATCGGCACGAGGTTGTTCCAGGCGCGCGGTGCCAGGCTCCTATCGACCCCCCGATCGCAAGGCTTGAGGAAAGCGAGGCGCCCGTGCGCGAACCAAAACCAACGGCTCAAGCAACCCCGCCACGAGCCAGAAGACTTCAGCCAAGGACGCCAGCGGCCTTGTCCATACTCACCATCCGGTCAGAGGATCTCTCGTTCCACCTGAGATGCACCGGGGATGTCGACGGAGGGGGCTCGGTTCGTGTTAGCCTTGTCCGCAACCGCTGTGGGCGTCTGGAGGGAAGCCGTGGCCACACCGTTCGATCCTCGTTCCGCGCTCGCTCGCATCGAGCCCGAGCCGCTCCCGACCGATCCCGACGACGCGGAATCGCTGGACGTTTGGGGATTTCGAGACACGCGTTTCCGCGCACGCAAGGACGGCGTCGTCGAGCTCACCGGAAGGCGCTATGAGCTCTCGGGACAGGAACTGCCCGATCTTCTGCGTTGGGTCCAGGACACGATTCACCCCGACGTCTCGCCGCACGACCTAAACCCCGCGCACTACCCTCCGCCCATCCCCCCACCCGTGCGCAACCCCGCCTTCCTCGAGGAGCTCCAAAAGATCGTCGGCGCCGATCAGCTGTCGGAGGATCCGGAGCTTCGATTGCGCCGCGGTCACGGCCACACGCTCGAAGAGATGTGGGCGATCAAGTACGGCTCGCTTCCCCGGGTGCCCGACCTCGTGGTGTGGCCGCAGGACGAGGCGCAGGTGGAAGCCCTCGTGCAATCTGCCGTGCGGCACGACGTCGTACTCATTCCCTACGGTGGCGGCACGAACGTGACCGACGCCCTGCGTTGTCCGGAGCGCGAGGGCCGGACCATCGCATCCGTCGATATGGGTCGCATGAACCGGGTGCTCTGGATTGACCCGGTGAACCGCATGGCCTGCATCCAGGCCGGTGCGGTGGGACGCAACATTCAGCGGGTCCTTGCAAAGCACGGCTTTACGCTGGGCCACGAACCCGACTCGGTGGAGTTTTCGACGCTCGGCGGCTGGATCGCAACCCACTGCAGCGGGATGAAGAAGAACCGCTATGGAAACATCGAGGACATCGTCCTCGATCTGCGCGTCGTCAGCGCGCGAGGCCTCCTCGATCGCAGTGCCGCATTCCCGCGTGAGTCGGTTGGGAGTGCCGATCTTCGCCGATGGATGCTGGGTTCTGAGGGCTGCTTCGGCATCGTGACGAGCGCGGTGGTGAAAGTCGTGCCGCTGCCGGAGGCGCAGGTCTATGGATCGGTCGTCTTCCCGGACTTCGAGTCGGGCGTCCGATTTCTGTACGAGCTCCAGATGCAAGGAAATACACCGGCCAGTGTGCGGCTCGTCGACAACCTGCAGTTCCAGCTCTCGCAGATGCTGAAGCCGCGCTCGACCGGGCTCAAGCAGCTCGAGAGCCGTCTTCAGCGTCTCTTTGTCACCCGGGTGAAGGGCTTCGCCCTCGACCGCATGACGGCCTGCACGCTCGTCTTTGAGGGGAGCCGGGAGGAGGTGAAGGCTCAGCAGAAGTCCACCTATGCGCTGGCGCGCCGCTACGGCGGGCTTTCCGGGGGCTCGTCGAACGGGCAGCGCGGGTACCAGCTCACCTTCGGCATCGCCTACATTCGAGATTGGATCATGAACCATTGGCTGCTCGGGGAGTCCTTCGAGACCTCCGTGCCGTGGAATCAGGCGCTCCCCTTGTGCGAGAGCGTGAAGCGACGCATCCGCGAAGAGTGCGCGAAGCGCGAGCTCGCGGGCACGCCGTTCGTGACCTGTCGGGTGACCCAACTCTATCCGACCGGCGTCTGCATCTACTTCTACTTCGCCTTTTACTTTAAAGGGTTGGTGAATCCGGCAGAAACCTATGCGGAAATCGAATACGCCGCACGGGATGAGATCCTGCGTGCCGGGGGCTCGCTTTCCCACCACCACGGAGTCGGCAAGATTCGCCAGCGCTTCCTGCCACGGGTCCACTCGCCCGGGGTCGCCACTTGGGCTCGGGAACTCAAAGCGGCCGTCGACCCGAGCAACGTGTTCGCTGCCGGGAATCAACTCTTTTCCAACCCTGACGCGTGAAGGGGGTTGACTCAAAGGAATCGCGGTAGATCCCGAGCCCGCCTCCCGGGGCGAGAGCCAGTGCCTCGACTCTCGCGCTGCAAACGAGAAGTGCTTGCGGCGAAGGGCACTGGCCTTGCGACGCGCGGAACTCACGCCCGGGTTCTCTCTCTCGTGCCCGCTGTGTGGGTTTCCGGCCGTCAAGGCCCGGGGCGTCGATCGGAGGGCGGCGGAGCGAGCCGTGCAGGGTTCCTGTCCGACACGCGAATGCGCGAAACCTGGCGGCCCGGCCGCGGCAAAGCTGCGCCCAAGGATTCGTGTGTGGGCCTACGCCCCGCTCGCCGCGGCGCGTGCCCGGACGCGTCGCGTGTAGGCGGCGGGCGGGAGAAATGCAAGCCAGACGCAACCCGCGGTCGTGAGTCCGAGCGGAGCCATGATGAGATTTCCAGTGGGTGAAACGGCGATGTCGATGCCAAAGCAGCCGAGAACCGTGCCGAAGAGGCTGATCACCAGGGCCAACAACATCCCAGTCCCCCAGAGTCCCACACGATCGGCCACGATCGGATCTGCAAGACCGAGCCGACAGCGCCTTACGAGCAGGCGGTGGTAGCGAAGGGATTCAAATGCAGCCCAGCCGAGGGGAACCCCTTGGAGCGCCATGAAGAGCCGAACTCCTGCACCCTGATTGTAGAGGGCCGCAACGCGCAGACCCGGCGCCACGCTCTGCAGGACGAGCGCTCCGACGAGCGCAGACGCAAAGCCCACGGTCACCCCTCCCGGCCACTTCTCCCGCGGGTGGAAGACGCGTCCATTGAAGATGCACACGCCCACCATCCCGGTCATGTTGAAAAGCATGGAGAGCCCAAAGAAGGCGATGCGCACGGCCACGTGCAGCCCCGTGGCCATACGGGCAACGCTGAGGATCGGGTAGCCCAGGCCGCCCATCAGGAAGAGCGCAAGTCCGATCGCGAACTCGGGGAGCTGACGGGTGCGGCGAGCGAGCAGGAGAAGACGCAAGCCGATCACGAGACTGGCGAGGATGAAGGACAGGCCGCCGATCGCCGCGAGGAGCTCCACCGACACACCGCCGGGACGCAGAAGAACGTCCAGGGCTCTTTATCGTCGGCCCCGCCCGAAGCCTTGAGTGACCCGGTGCCAGGCCCAGCTGCCTCCTCTCCATCCTGAGACTGCGACGGGCACTCGTCTACGGACTTGCAGGCTCGTAGACCGCACCGGCGAAGAGGACGGCCCCGCTTCCCGCGTCCGGGCCGATTCCCTTGTCGATGATCGCGACCAAGAAGGGCTGGTCTGCCACAAAGCGGAAGGGGCTCTCGTGCGGCAGCGCAACGGCAGTAGGCATGATCTCCACTGCCGTCGCCGCTGCAGCTTCCGCACCCGCCTCATTCACCTCGAGAACTGCCTCGTGGAGCACTCGACTGATGAAGAAACGACCCCCGTTCGACGAGAAGTGCGAGAAGTCGGCGCGCTGGGCGTCGAAGGCCCGTGCCATCCCGAGCTCTCGCAGCACGTCCGTGAGCTCGGACTTGTCGCGAAGCTTGAAGCGGGGGATCGAGACCGTTCCGTGGTGACGAGGCGACGTGGAGATCTCCTTCAGTCGCTCCGCGTCGAAGAGGCCCAGCACTTCCGAAAGCCGTCTCCCTTCTGCAGGGACGATGAACCACATCACGCGGTCCTGCTTCTGTCCGAAGCCCAGGCCCACAGCCTGATAGTCCTTGGTCTCCACATAGGGGTATTCGCCCGTCGCATTCATCATTTTGACCCTCTGGGTGTGGCCCGCGCTCAGCCTGAAGTCGGCCTCTTGCGTTCGTCTCTCGTCGAAAGCCCGATGCCACGAGCCCTTGAAATGGACGGCGCTGATGAGATCGCCGGCCGCCTCCCTCGGGAGCTTGTCCAAAAGCTGCGGGATCTTTCCTGCGGTTCGGTCGCTTATCCAGCCGTTGATCGCAAGGAGGGAGCGGGGGTCTTGAAAGGAGAGCGTCCGTACTTCGGCCGAGTAGTAGGTCTTGCACTCCGCCGCAAAATCCTCGTTCAGCTGCACGATCTCGGAGTTTCCCCACAGCGAATTGGCCAAAGCGAGGGTCGAGTCGGTGGGCGCCAGGGAGAGATCGATCAACGCGCGATTGGCGGCGGGCAGATCGAGCTCCTCCACGTGCATGGTGCGCACCATCTCTGTGCGTGTTTCCCCGCGTGCGGCACCCGAGGTCATCTGCAGTGCCGAAGAGACGCTAAGCGGCGAGAGGAAGAGGTTTTGGCCTTCCCGATGGAGCCTCGCCATCAGCTCAAGACCAAATCGGTTGTTGCGCTCGGCCAATCGACGGGCAAGCTCGTGCGCCGCGGGGTTCGGACCGGTTTCGGCGTGGAGATCCCGGAGTGCAAGCGCCCCCAGCAGGGACACCGCAACCAAGGAACAGCCGAGCCGTCGCGTGTTCATGCCTTGCCCTCGCTCCTGTGCCTGACACGAGAGAGACTTTGCCAGACGGCTACTCTAGAGACGCTATGCTGGCGTCGATTGGCGTTTCGCCCGTTCTCACCCGTAGGAACCCCATGACCCAGGGCACGCACTGGACGGCAGCCGATCTTCCTGATCTTTCGGGCAAGGTGTTTGTGGTGACGGGCGGCAACAGCGGCCTGGGCCTCGAGACCGCCCGAGAACGTTCGCGCAAAAGCGCTCATGTCGTGATTGCCTGTCGCGACGCCGCCAAAGCAGCGACGGCGCTTTCCGAGATCCGCGCCGGCGCGCGAGGCGCCTCGATCGAGGCCGTGAACCTCGATCTTGCAAGTCTGGCCTCGGTGCGTGCGTTCGCGGAGGCTTTCTGCGCGAATCACCACCGGCTGGATGCCTTGTGCAACAACGCGGGGGTCATGGCCCTGCCCTATCGGAAGACCGCGGACGGATTCGAGATGCAGTTCGGCACGAATCACCTCGGCCACTTCGCCCTGACGGGCTTTTTGCTCGACGTGCTTTGTGCGACCCCGGGTGCCCGCGTCGTCAATGTCAGCAGTTCGGCGCATCGCTTCGGCCGGATTCGCTTCGACGACCTTCAGAGCGAGCGGAGCTACGGGAGATGGCGTGCCTACGGACAGAGCAAGCTTGCAAACCTGCTCTTCACCTACGAGCTGGCACGGCGCGTGGAGAAGGCGGGGGTGGCTCTGCTCAGCGTTGCCGCCCATCCCGGTTACGCAGCGACGAATCTCCAGACCGCCGGCCCCCGCATGGAGGGGGCGGCGTGGATGGAGCGTCTCTCTCTCCTCGGAAACCGCCTCTTCGCACAGAGCGCCGGGATGGGTGCGCTGCCCACGCTCTATGCGGCCACCGCGCCGGACGTGCGCGGGGGCGACTACTTTGGTCCCGATGGCGTGGGAGAGATGTGGGGCAGCCCGACGAGGGTGCGCTCGAGCGCACGCGCGCAGGATCGTGAGAGCGCAGCCCGCCTGTGGCAGGTCTCGCGCGATCTCACGGGCGTTCGCTTTCCCCGTCTTGGGGATTAAGCCGCGCCCGCCCTTCCGCGTTCGCAGCTGCACGGGCTTCCGCCGCAACGCCTGCGCAAACACTCAGTCGCGACCCGCCGCCGACAAAGCGCGCTGGACATCCTCGCGCCAAAGCCGCGAGTGTTTCAGCAGTGCCTCGGCGACCGCAACGATCTCGTGCCAGTGTTTGTCGACGAAACGCCTTGCGAGCTCCTCCTGCTCCCTCCAGAAGGGACTCGCCTGAGTGCTCCCCTCCACGAACAGCCCGGCGTCCACCGCCTCCTCTTTTGCGCGCGCATAGTCATCTGCGGCACCGTCACGGCAGGAGCGGCCTGTGGCCCGTTCCTCGGCCTGCCGTCCTGCCATTCGCTGGATCATCAAATCCTGCACCAGGGCGCGGTTCGCGGCGTCCTTCGCGTCGACCGACCCTTGGCAGTGGGTAAGGTCCAATCCATTGCCCGGAGGATCGGTGGTGACGAACACCAAGGTCCCCGGCACATCCAGATAGAAAGACGCAACGGCGTGTCCCGCCTCGTGATAGGCCGTGGAGCGACGGTCAGGCGCCATCGCTTCTCCTGGCGTGGGAAGGTGTCGGTGATCCGGTGGGAGTGGCACCCGAGCGCGCGAAGTCGATAAAGCCCCGCTCCGGGTCCGTGTGGATCAGCTTCACCCGCACGCGGTCTCCCACATCCAGACCCGCCTCGCCCTGCTCGACGCGGCCTTCGGTCGGGGGATCGAAGATGCGCACCCAGGTCCCCTTGGACGAAGCGCCGGTCACGATGCCCTCGAACTCCTGTCCGATGCGTCCGGCCAGCAGGCAGGCTGCCGTCGCCTTGCGCACCAGCCGCTCGACCTTTTGGGCGCTGTCCTCCATCAGCGTGCAGTGGCGTGCGAGATCTACGAGTCGATCGCGCGCGTAGGGAATCTCGTGCGACGCGAGCGCGGCCTTGATCATTCGCTGCGTGATCAGGTCGGGATAGCGCCGGTTGGGTGCGGTGGAGTGTGTGTAGTCGCTCACCGCCAGTCCGAAATGACCCTGGACCTCCTCGCCGGGGAAGCTGGCCACGTACTCCCCTCGCCCGAGCAACTTGATGATCGAGAGCGACAGGTCGGGGAAGCGCAGCGGATCCGCTTCGTGACGCTTCTGCAGAAACTGGTTGAGCGCCTTCGCGTCCGGCTCCACGGGCAGTGACTCCCCGTCGGCCCGGGCGATCTCCACGATCCGTTGCCAGCGCTCCGGCGAGCGGACGACCCGCCGCATGATCGGAAATCCGTGTCCGTCCAGGAAGCGGGCAATCGACCCATTGGCGGCGATCATGAAGTCTTCGATGAGCTCCTTCGCGCGGTTGCGGGGATCCGCCACGATCCTGCGGACCGTGTCCCCTTCGAACTGCGCATGCACATCCACGGTTTCGAGCTCGAGGGCACCGTGGGCGTGCCGCAGCGCCTTGAGCCGCTGCGCCACCTCATCCTGCAGGCGGAGATTCTCCGCCAGTCCCGAAACCTGGTCAGCAGCCGCAGGAGGGTCGCTCTTGCCTTCGAGCCACGCTCCGAGGCTCGGGTACGCGAGCTTTGCTCGATTGCGAACTGCGGCCTGATAGACGTTTGGCGCACCACAAACACCCTGGGCATCGACGATGATGTCCGTCACGATCGCCAGGCGATCCTCGGCTTCGACGAGCGAGGTCAGATCCGTACTGAGCCGGTCGGGGAGCATGGGAAAATTCTGGGGCGGTGTATAGACGGAGGTGGTGTTCGTTCCCGCGTGGTGATCGAGCCGGGATCCGGTGGCGACGGCCGCACTGACGTCGGCCACGGCGACGAGGATGCGTGCGTTTCCGCCCGCGAGGGACTCCGCAACCGTCAGCTGGTCGAGATCCCGGGAGTCGTCATTGTCGATGGAGCACCACGGCAGCGCGCGCAGATCGCGCACACCGGAGGCCACGCGCGCATCGGGGAGTGCAAGCGCCTTCAGCTCCGCGCTCACCCCAGCCGGAAAATCGGGCTCGAGGCCACGTTCGATCATCGCGCGCCTCGCAACCCGCAGGAGTAGGGCGCGCTGCTTTTCCCCGACCACACTCACACCGCGAGTCTAGAGCCTCGCTGGACACCTAGGAATTCGTACCCCCCGCTCCAGCGCACCCGGCGACAGAGGCGGCGCGTAGTACTCCATGGGCGCGCGACGTCCGCGCGCTCGCGGCGCCGCCGCGCCGACGCGGCTCCTCTCGGCTCCGTCGGCCGGCGAGCGCTTCTTGACCAGGCAGCTCGGTGCAGACGGCTTGCCCGCTTCTCTCCCCGGAAAGGCAGGTTCACCCAGGCTCGGGGGATCCTTGCACAGCGTTTGGCCGCCGGATGGTTTTGCTCGAAACCCGGGAGCTCCGTGACGCGAAATGCCCGTAGAACGGGCGAGGATCGGGAAGAGTG
>Ga0187766_10001400_pt1 | contig 14130 bp, 11 predicted proteins | sample 0216_QUI02_MP05__4_FD_132971 | JGI IMG/M metagenome (GOLD analysis project Ga0187766, IMG submission 132971) | Tropical peat soil microbial communities from peatlands in Department of Meta, Colombia - 0216_QUI02_MP05_20_MG | ecosystem: Environmental > Terrestrial > Soil > Wetlands > Peat ... | reverse complement strand
CCACAAGAAGCACGTACTTCCGCCATTCGCTCCGCAGCGTGCGTCCCATCGCATGCACATCGTGAGCCGGATCAATGCTCGCCACCCACGGAGCGAGCGGGCTGCCTCGCACCGCCTCAAGGTACTGGCCGAGGCGGGGGCTGGTCTCGATTCTGCGCCAAGTACGCTCATCGACACGCTCCCCATGCCGTGCTTGCACGCGCGTGGCGGCGTATGGAAGGTTGCCTTCAGCGCCCATCATGATGGCGTCGGACCTTCGGCCGTCGTCAGCCGCGCGGCAAGCCGCTCGAGCGCCTCGCGACGGCGCTCGGGGTCGGCGAGTTGCTCGACCGCGGCGGTTGCTATCCGTCGATGTTGTTCGAGGATGGCAGCGCCGCGCCGCTCCAACGCCCCTGCTGCGCGCGCGTGCAGTGCCACGATGCGCGCCTGTATACGCTCCAAGATCGCGCGACGCTTAAGGCGTGCACGCTCCAACTCGGATGCGCTCTGGCGTTCGCATTCCGCGATCGCGGCGAGCGCGTCCCGCTCCGCCTGCAGAACACGATCCATGGCATGAGTTATCGCAACGGCAGACGACTTGTCTGAATCGCCGATCATGGTCGCGACTCCATAACCCCCCTGCCGCGCTCGGGTGTGCCGGAGTTGGGTTATCGGCGCAGCACAACTCCTGCGGACTCGGCGCTTCGACTGCCGAATCTGCAGGGGCTGCGATCAGGATCATCCTGCACCAGCGCGGCTGTCGATACGTAGGAATACGTGGCGGATATCGGGCGGCTCCGCGGCCGGGCGCGCCTCGATCGAGGCATAATAACTAAGGGTACGAAGTCGGCGATTAGTGTGACCAACAAAGGCTCGATCATCGACGTGCTCGGCGAGCGCGCGTTGCTTCTGCCCCGCAAATTGGAAGAAGCACTCGCCGCCAACGATCGCCTCAAGGTCTGCTTCACGCTGCTGCAGGCTGCCGAACGACACGCCGACCATCCCGAGGAGCCGGTGCCTGACTTTCTCAGCGAGCGGCATGCTGCCGGCATGGATGGCGAGCTCGATCTGCACATTACCGACAGCCGTCGTGATCCCGAGGGGGCGCTGCACATCCCCGGCGCGGCGGCGCTGCGGCTGCACATGCTCGCTGATCTCGCCGCGATGCAGACACCGCTAGGGCTGGGCGCGACGAGCGAGATGGGCGCGTTCGCGACACGCGCGCAGACGCTGACCCAGGAGCTGCCGCTCTTTGACGACGACCGGGTGCCAGCGGGCGCGATCGCCGCAATCGCCCGCGCGCACCCTGGCAGCGGCGCCGACAGCCTCCACCTCCTCGTGATGGATCTACATCGGGCGATCAACGCACTGCAGGCGTCAATCGCCGAAGAGGATATCGAGGGCGCGCGGGTCTGGCGCGTGGCGGATGCCGATCGGCCATTGGTTATAGCCTTCATGACGGGACTCAATAAAACCGCGCCGCTCAAATTCGATCATCCCGGGCTCGGCACGACCGTCACGCGCGTTGGCGCAAGACTCCTCATCCAGAACGATATCGGCACGACCGATGCGCACGTGCTGGTGCTCCACGTCGAGGGACTCATTGCCACCCTCACCTACACGGACGTGCATGCGCAGCGCCTCGCCTTCTTTCAGAGTCTTCTCAAACCATTCGCCGTTGAGTGGTCAAAGCCGCACGTACACCGCACGGAGGATCTCGCCGAGGACGAGGACTATTACCTGAGCGTCGGGCGGCTTGAGGCACAGGACAACAGCGGCCTTCTCAGCTATCTCGAGTACCTCGGATCGCGGCTCGTCTTTCTCATCGACTGGAACCGCGCGCGCAAGCGCCTGCGCGAGTTTCTCCCGAAGGACGAGACGACACGGTTGCTCAAGTGGGCGGCCGACCGCGATATCGGGCATCGGGGTTTCCTCCAGCTCGGCGGCGAGCGGCTCGTGTATGAGGCGATGGAATTTGCCCAGCGTGCGCCGTTGCGTTACGGCGAGCGGCTTGACGAGGCCCTCGGCGCCGAGGCGGCCTTCGACTACCTTCAGTTCGTGTTGCGCGAGGCGAGTAGCGGGCTGCGCGCGCGTCGCTCGGAACGCTTCATCCGCGACGAGATCAAGACGGAGTTGGCGCGCCGCGTGCGCACCGCTCACTCGAGCCTTCTCGGCATGGCACTTACCCACGCCGAGCGCGTCTTCGATCTCGCCTCCACCGTGCAGGAAGGGTTGCTTCGCCAGAGTGAACCGCACGCGGCCGAGATGCTCGCGCGGGCTGCCCAGCGCGCGCTCAAGTGGGAACAGGAAGGCGATGCGATCGTGAGCCGCATCCGCTCGCTCGCGAGGCGCACCTCGACGCCCCAGGTCTACACCGCGCTCCTGCATGAGGCCGACGAAGCGGCCGACGGGCTGGAAGAGGCCTCGTTCCTGATCACGCATCTCGTTGCGGTTGCACCACCCAGAAGCATCATCGAGCCCCTACAAGTGCTCGCAGCGCTACTCGTCACCGGCGCGCAGGAATCGGTAAAAATGTTCGAGGCGGCAAGTCACGTGACGCGCGAGGGCGCGCGCGAGGATCTGCAGGATTTCTTCACCGCGGTCGATCGCATCGTCGCCATCGAGCGTGAATCCGACGTTGCCGAGCGCGCAGTGACCACGAGCCTGCTCACGAGCGAGTGCGACGCACGGGCGCTCCATCTCGTCGCGCGTCTCTCCCAGGTGCTCGAGCAGGCGGCGGACGCTCTGGCTTTGAGTGCGTTCAAACTTCGCGACCACCTCCTCAATGACATCATGAGCGCCTGAGGTGCGTGTGACCGAGGCAGCCGAAAACCTTTTCTTCATTCTGCCGGGCGCTGCGGTGCCCGCGGGAGCGGATACCGCCGCTCTCGGCTCGAAGGCCTGGGGGCTGTTGCGCCTCGCGCGCCAGGGGCTGCGTGTGCCGCCCGCGTTCGTGCTCGGTACGGCAGTGTGCCGAGAGTACTTCGCACGCGGAGGCGAGCTGTCAGCAGAGATGCGAGCGATGTTGGACACAGGTCTAGCGCGGCTCGCGGATGCGACCCGCCGGGAGTTCGGCGACACCCGCCGACCGCTTTTGGTAGCTGTACGTTCCGGTGCGCCGGTATCGATGCCGGGGATGATGGAGACGATCCTTAATGTCGGCCTGTCGGAGCACAACCTGTCGGGGTTCCTGCGCAACACGGGCAATCCCCGCCTGGTGCGTGACTGTTACCGCCGCCTGGTGTGCGACTTTACGACGGTCGTCCATGGAACCAGCGCGGCACCATTCGATGCGCTGCTTCAGCGCTTCTGCCAGGAACAGGGCGTCGCGAGCGCCCGCGAACTCGACAGCGCAAGTCTCGCCGAGCTTTGCACCCAGTCGCTCGAGACGGCGAGGGTGGTGGCGGGCCGACCCTTTCCGCAGAGCCCGCATAAGCAGCTTGAGCAGGCCGTCGAGGCTGTGTTCCGCTCCTGGAACAGCGATAAGGCGCGTCACTACCGTCGCCTGAACAACATCGACGATTCCATCGGCACGGCGGTGACGGTGCAGGCCATGGTGTTCGGCAATAGCGGCAGCGCCTCGGGCGCAGGGGTCGGCTTCACGCGCGACCCGGCGAGCGGCGAAAACGGCCTATATCTCGATTTTCTCTTCAACGCACAGGGGGAGGACGTCGTCTCGGGACGCTATCCGGTGCACGACACGGCGCGGCTCGCGCAGCGGCTACCCCTCGTCGCGGAGGAGCTGCAGCGCGTCAAGGGCGTGCTCGAAACCGAGTTCCGCGACATGCAGGACTTCGAGTTTACGGTGGCGGACGGAAGGCTCTACCTCCTGCAGACCCGCGCAGGCAAGCGCTCGCCCTGGGCCGCGTTGCGCATCGCCGTGGACATGGTACGGGAGGGACAGCTCACCGAGAGCGAGGCGCTCTCCCGGCTCGAACCCTATGAGCTCGACCGCATCGAGCGAACGCGGCTAGATCAGAAAGTGAGCGCCGAGCCTCTCGCCACCGCAGTGACTGCCAGCATCGGCGTCGCGAGTGGAGTCTTAGCCTTCGATTCGAAGGGAGCCGTCGAGCTCGCCGCCAAAGGTCGCCCGGTAATCCTCGCGCGCCCGCAAATCGAGACAAGCGACATTGAGGGTATCGCAGCGGCTGCGGGCATTCTGACCACAACCGGCGGACGCACCTCGCACGCTGCAGTCGTCGCGCGGCAGCTCGGCAAGGTGTGTCTCGTCGGATGCTCCTTGCTCGTGATCGATTCGACAGGCCGCAGCTGCCGCATCGCCGGGCAACGCCTGAGCGAGGGAGACCCGCTGACCCTCGACGCCGATCGAGGCCGCATCTACAGCGGAAGCCTGCCCGTCATCCGCGAACGCCCGACGGCGGAACTCGCCGAAATCCGTCGGTGGCGGACGCACCGGGAACCGAAGCTCAGCGCCCGGGCCTGAGGAGCGCCGCGGCCTAGCTGCCTCGGCCACGAACCGGCGCTGCGGTGCACCCACAATTGCGCGATGGAGTACGGGCGAGCGGGAGCGTTTTTCCTTTGTATACGTGCTTTCCACGACGACTCCCGCGATGCCCTCGCCCTACGATCGGTTGGAGGGGTGGATATATGTGCCTCGCCGTTCCAATGCAGGTCCAAGCGGTGTCGGGGTTTCTCGCGCGCTGTGAAGCCAAGGGCATTGAGCGCGAGGTGAGTCTCTTCATGCTCCAGGGCGAGCCCATCGCCCCGGGCGATTTCGTGCTCGTGCACGTCGGCTACGCGATCCAAAAGATCGATCCGCAGGCGGCGAGATCCGCGTGGCAGGTTCTGGACCAGATCCTGGCAGCCGAAAATGCATGAGCTTGCCGTCAGTCTCGCGCTAATCGATGAGGCCGAGCGCGTGGCACGCGAACACGGCGCCAAGGGGATCGCGCATCTTCGGGTGCTGATCGGTCCGCTCTCGGGAGTCGATGGCGAACTGCTCGCGCGTGCCTATACGGTCGCGCGTGTTGGCAGCACGCTCACGGCCGAGGCAACGCTCGAATGGATCCCATCGGTCATCGCGGTCTGCTGCGAGCAATGCGGGACGACGAGCGAAGTGGCGGTGCAGCGGCTTTTGTGCGGCGTCTGCGGCAGCTGGCAAACACACGTGGTAAGTGGCACAGAGCTCACGCTGCAGAGCGTTGAGCTCGTCGGCGCCACGCACTAAAGAAGAAAACGCGGGGCAAAGGCTATGTGTGAGACCTGTGGTTGTGGCATCAAGGCAGAGACGCCATTGCCGACGCACACGATCACCGTCATGCGCGGCATACTCGACCAGAACGAGGAGCAGGCCGCTCACAATCGCGCCCACTTCGATGAGCACGGCGTTTTTGCCGTCAATCTGATGTCGGCACCGGGCTCGGGTAAAACCGCGCTTCTCGAACGCACGATCGATGCACTCGCGGGTCGCTTCGCGTGCGCCGTGATCGAGGGCGATCTCGAGACGGACAACGACGCGCGGCGGATTCGCCGTCACGGCGTGCCCGCCATTCAAATCACGACCGGCTCGACCTGTCACCTCGATGCCGCAATGGTTCACGATGCGCTGCACCACCTGCCGCTTGCGGGTCTTGACGTGGTGTTTATCGAGAACGTGGGCAACCTCGTCTGCCCGGCAAGCTTCTCACTCGGCACGCATGCCGACGTGACGCTCATCTCCGTGCCCGAGGGCGAGGATAAGCCCTCGAAGTATCCGGTGATGTTCCGCTCGGCGGGGCTGGTACTTGTCAGTAAAGCTGACCTCCTGCCGGTGTTCGAGGAATTCAGCGTTTCTGCGGTCACCGAGCAGGTGCGCGCACTCGCTAATCGCGCACCGATCCTTGCCGTATCGAGCAAGACCGGGCTAGGCATCGGCGCGTGGATTGATTGGATTGGCGCCCAGGTCGCCGCGCGGCGCGCACTTCGAGAGGTTGCGAACACACGCGGCGATGCTCCCGCCGTCGCAGTCGGAGCCTCGTCATGAGCAATGCCCGCGAGTGGCTCGAGCGCATCCGCGCGCTGCCGCTCGAGCGGCGCGTGAAGATTCTCAACGTTTGCGGCGGACACGAGCGCGCGATCAGCAGTGCGGGACTCAGGGCGGCGCTGCCAGCGCTGGTCGAGATCATTCCGGGTCCCGGTTGCCCGGTATGCATCTGTCCCGAGGAAGACATCTACGAAGCCATTCAGCTCGCCCGCCACGAGGAGCTGACCCTCGTGGCCTTCGGCGACATGCTGCGCGTGCCCGTCAACGGACCGAAGCGCGAACCGCGTTCGCTCGAGCAGGCGAAGGCTGCCGGCGCCGATGTCCGCCCCATCGCAAGTCCGGACGAGGCCGCGCGTCTCGCAAGGATGCTCGCGCCCCGACCGGTCGTCTTTCTCGCTGCGGGTTTCGAGACCACAACCGCGCCGGTCGCGGCTATGCTGGCCGCGGGCGCGCCTGCGAACCTCTACGTGCTGCTCTCGGGGCGACGCACCTGGCCGATCGTCGCGCAACTCTTCGCCGCAGGGCGTCCGGGTTTCGATGGCATCGTGGCGCCCGGTCACGTCGCGACCGTCATGGGGCCCGAGGAATGGCAGTTCGTCGTCGACCAGTACGGCTTTCCCGCAGCGGTCGCGGGTTTTACTCCCGATACGCTCCTCGCGGCAACCTACTCGGTTCTCAGGCAACTCCTTGAAGGTCGTCCGTTTCTCGACAACTGCTATCCGAGCGCGGTGCGCCCGGGCGGCAACCGGCTTGCGCAGCAGCTGCTCGCCGAAGTCATGGAGGTCGTCGATGCGAACTGGCGCGGCATCGGTATGGTCCCCGCTTCGGGCTTCGCGCTGCGGGACGCGTACGCGGCGCACGATGCGCGCCGGCGCTTTCGGAGCTACGCGGAAGCCTCGCGCAAGCGCGCGGGCGAGATGCCCCCCGGCTGCGAGTGCGCGAGCGTCGTGCTCGGCAAAATCTACCCGAACGAGTGCCCGCTGTACGGGGCAGCCTGCCATCCGCATCACCCGATCGGCCCTTGCATGGTCTCCGATGAAGGCGCGTGCCGAATCTGGTGGGCGAACGGCGTGCGCGTTCCAGAGAGAACGGTACGGCGCGCCGTGAGCGCCTGAGGATCATCTCGTGCTCGCCCACCGGCTGCTGCTCACCGGCCGCGTGCAGGGCGTCGGGTTTCGTCCCTTCGTGTATCGTCTGGCGCAGCGCCACGGTCTGCACGGCACGGTGCGCAACGCGCTCGGGCAGGTCGAGATTCTGATCCAGGGACCCGATCGCGCGATCCACGCCTTCGCGAACGAGCTGATCAAGGACGCGCCACCGCTCGCGCGGGCGCGACTCACCACCCACGAGGAACTCGCGGTCGATGACGCGTTCGGCGACTTCCGGATCCTCGCAAGCGAGGCCGCTGGAACTGCAGAGATCCATGTGCCGCCCGATCAGTTCCTTTGCGACGATTGCCGCGCAGAACTCGATGACCCTGCCGACCGGCGCTACCGCTATCCCTTCATCAACTGCACGCAGTGTGGGCCGCGTTACACGCTCATTGAGCGCATGCCCTACGACCGTTCTAACACCACGATGGCGGAATTCGTCATGTGTGCGGCGTGCCGCGCTGAATACGTCGAACCTGCGAACCGCCGCTACCATGCCGAGCCGATCGCGTGCCCGGTCTGTGGGCCGCAACTGACGTTGCGCAATGCCGCTGGTGAACCGCTCGAGCTTGGCGAGGCGGCATTGCGGGCAACAATCCAATCATTGCGCGCGGGCGCGATCGTCGCCGTGAAAGGCATCGGCGGCTATCACCTCATGGCCGATGCGAGAAACGCGGCCGCCGTCGAGCGGCTGCGCCTGCGCAAGCATCGGCCCGCCAAGCCGCTCGCGGTCATGTACCCGCGGCGCGGACCGGACGGACTCGAGCGGCTGCGGCAGGATGCTCAACCCGAACCCCTCGAGTGCGCGGCGCTCTGCGCACCCGCCCGACCTATCGTGCTCGTTCGGCTGCGCCCGGACCATACGCTCGCACCGAGCATCGCCCCGGGACTCAACGAGGTGGGCGCCTTCCTTCCCTATAGTCCCCTCCACTACCTGCTGCTCGAAGATTTCGCGGGGCCGCTGGTAGCCACCTCGGGCAACCTGAGCGGCGAGCCCGTGCTGACCGACGAAGCGGCCGCCCACGAGCGGCTCGGCGCGATCGCGGATGTCTTTCTCGATCACAACCGCAGAATCACGCGGCCCGCTGACGACCCGGTGCTGCGCAGCGCGCGCGGCGCGGTGCGCGCGATCCGCCTCGGGCGGGGTCTCGCGCCACTCGAACTCGAGCTATCTCGGCCGGTCGCTGAGCCCGTGCTCGCGGTGGGTGCGCATCTCAAGAACTGCGTGGCGATCGCCTGGGACCGCCGCCTCGTGCTGTCCCCGCACATCGGTACGCTCAGTGCGCCGCGGAGCCTCGCGGTGTTCCAGAGGGTGATCGCCGACCTTCAGGCGCTGCACCAGGTGCGCGCCACGGTGGTAGCGTGCGATGCGCACCCGGGCTACGAGAGCACTCGCTGGGCGCGAGGTTCGGGCCTCCGCGCGGTGACGGTATGGCACCATCACGCGCATGCCTCGGCGCTTCTTGCCGAGCAGCCGCGTGAAGGTCAGGTGTTGGTCTTCACCTGGGACGGCGTCGGGCTCGGCGAAGACGGCACGCTCTGGGGAGGGGAAGCATTCTACGGCGTTCCCGGCGCGTGGCGACGAGTCGCAAGCTGGCGGCCGTTTCGCTTGCCCGGAGGTGATCGTGCGGCAAAGGAGCCGTGGCGCACGGCGGCTTCGCTTTGTTGGCAGGCTGGGTGCGCTTGGGCTGGAGCGCCCGCCGCGGCGAAAATGCTGCGAGACGTCTGGGCACGACCGCATTTTTCACCACAATCGAGTGCCGTCGGGCGACTCTTCGATGCGGCCGCCGCTCTCATCCTCGGTAAGCACGAGGCAAGTTATGAAGCCGAAGCGCCGATGCAGCTCGAGGCCGCGAGTGACCCGCACGCCCTCGGTGAGGCGCTCCCGCTCGAGCGGACTGCGGATGGTGTGCTGCGCGCCGATTGGGCCGCGCTCCTGCCGACGCTCCTCGATGTGCGTCGCCCGGCCGCCGAACGTGCCGGTGTCTTCCACGACAGCCTGGCGCGCACGCTCGTCGCGATCGCCGCGCGGATCGCATCCACGCGGCCCCTGAGCTGCGTGGGCCTGACGGGCGGGGTATTCCAGAACCGCCTGCTCACCGAGAAGGCGGCGAGTGGGCTCAGTGCGCTAGGTTTCGAGGTGCTCTTGCCCGCCCGCATCCCGGCGAACGACGCGGGGATCGCGGTCGGGCAGATCGTCGAGTTCGCGCATCGCGCGCCACGCAGTGCCCGTGCGGCGGGGCGGGACTAGAGTCAGTGCAAGACGCGCACGTCAGTCTCGCTCACGGCAACGGCGGGCGCTACATGCGCGAGCTGATCGCCGAGATTTTCGTCCGCCACCTTGGCAACCCCGAGCTCGATGCCGATGCCGATGCCGTGCCAGTAACCCTCGGTGAGGGTGAGATCATGCTGACGACGGACGGATTCACGGTGCAGCCCCTCGAATTCCCGGGCGGCAACATCGGTTCGCTCGCGGTCCATGGCATCGTCAACGACCTCGCAGTGAGCGGCGCCACGCCCATTTATCTCACTCTGAGCGCCATCATCGAGGAGGGCCTGCCTTTCGAGCAGCTCGAACGGATCATCGCCGCGCTCGGAGAAGCGGCTCGCTCTGCGAACGTGCGGGTCGTTGCGGGCGATACCAAGGTCGTGCGGCGTGGCGAGGCGGCGGGCCTGTATCTGAGCGGATCGGGGGTTGGACTGCGCGCTCGCGCGCACCATCTCGGGCTCGAGGCGATTCAGGCGGGCGATGCCGTGCTGGTGAGCGGCCCGGTCGGGGATCACGGCGCTGCGGTGCTGCTCGCGCGCGAGGAATTCGGTCTCATGGGCCGACTCGACTCGGACTGTGCAAGCGTGCTGCCGCTCACCCAGGCACTCCTCGCCGTGCCAGGGCTGCGCTTCATGCGCGACCCGACGCGCGGCGGTCTCGCTACGGTAACGCACGAGATCAGTCGCGCGAGCGGACTTGGCCTCCGACTCGAACAGGGCGCAATACCGGTGCGTCCTGCAGTGCAATCCGTCTGCGAGATGCTCGGCTACGATCCGCTTTACCTCGCCTGCGAAGGCCGTGTGGTTGCGGTCGTTGATGCGAAGAGCGCGCCGCGGGCGCTCGAAGCGCTACAAGCCCTGCCGCAAGGACAGGAGGCGGCGCTCATCGGCACCACCACTGCCGAGCAGACCCGCGTCGTGCTGACGACCCCGCTCGGCGGCGAACGCTTTCTCGAGGAACTCGAGGACGACCCGCTGCCCCGTATCTGCTGAGGCCCGCCGCCGCTCGATGGCGGCGGCGTTCAGACGACCTTCACCCGCACGAGCTCGCCCTGCTTCGGATCGGTGACGTGCACCGCGCAGGCAATGCACGGATCGAAGCTGTGGATCGTGCGCAGGATCTCGACCGGCTGCTTCGGGTTGGCGAGCTGATGGCCAACGAGCGCGGCCTCGTAGGCACCGGGCTGACCTTGCGGATCGCGCGGTCCGGCGTTCCAGGTACTCGGCACCACCGCCTGGTAGTTCGCGATCTTGCCGTTGCGAATCACGATCCAGTGCGATAACCCGCCGCGCGGCGCTTCCATATAACCGACGCCCTTCGCCTCCGCCGGCCAGCGCGAGGGGTCCCAGCGCGTCTCGTCGAAGGTCTTGGTGTCACCTGCCTTGATGTTGGCGATGAGCCCGTCATACATGCCCTGCATGGCATCGGCGATGATCTTGGTCTCGAGCGTGCGCGCTGCCGTCCGTCCGAGCGTGGAATAGAGCGCAGCCACTGGCACGTCGAGCTTCTTGAGCGTCATGTCGACGAGTTCGTGCGTTTGTGGGTGACCCTTTGCATACAGCATGAGTACACGCGCGAGCGGTCCGACCTCCATCGCGTGGCCGCGCCAGCGCGGCGACTTTAGCCAGGAGTAGCTCTGCTCGACATTGAGTTGCTCGTAGGGCGGGGTGGGACCGGTGTAGTTGAGCACCGTCTCTCCCACCCAGGGGTGCAGCCCCGTGTTCTTGCCGCCCAAGTAGTCGTAGTACGAGTGGCCGACGTACTCCTGAACCTGCTCTGCATCGCGCAGGTCAACCTCCTGAACTTCGCTCAAGTTGCGATTGAGGATCGCGCCGCGCGGGATGAGGAGCTTATCGAGCTCGTTTGCCTGTCCGGCGGGGAACTCGCCGAAGGTGAGGAAGTTGCCGAGCCCCTCGCCGCGCCCGCCCCAGTCCTTGTAGAAACCGGCAATCGCCAGCGTATCGGGGACGTACACCTCATCGACGAAGGAGCGCATCTGGCCAATGATCTGCGCGACCTGTGCGAGACGCTTGGCGTTCACAGCCGAGTCGGAATTGAGATCGATCGGGCTCGGCGTGCCGCCGACCAAAAACATCGGGTGCGGATTCTTGCCGCCGAAGATCGCGTGCAGCTGCGCAACCTCCCTCTGCCACTCGAGGGCATCGAGATAGTGGGCGACCGCCATCAGATTCGCTTCCGGGGGCAGTTTGTACGCCGGATGTCCCCAGTAGGCGTTGGCGAAGATGCCGAGCTGACCCGCCTCGACGAACTTCTGCAGCTTGGCGCGCACGTCCGCGAAGTAACCCGGTGAGCTGCGTGCGTAAGGACTGATCGACTGGGCGAGGGTCGCGGTCGCCGCCGGGTCTGCTTTCAGTGCGCTCACCACGTCGACCCAGTCGAGGGCGTGCAGGTGGTAGAAGTGCATGACATGGTCGTGTACGTACTGCGCCGCGATCATGAGGTTGCGGATCGCCTGGGCGTCAGGCGGCACGCTCATCCCGAGCGCATCTTCGACGGCGCGCACCGAAGCGATGCCGTGCACGAGCGTGCACACCCCGCAGATGCGCTGCGCAAAGGCCCAGGCATCGCGCGGATCGCGGTCACGCAGGATGATCTCGATGCCGCGCACCATGGTGCCGGAGGAGTAGGCCTGGGCGATGGTATTGCCATCGAGCTGCGCCTCGATGCGCAGGTGGCCCTCGATGCGTGTTACCGGGTCAACGACCAGGCGAGAGGCTTGTGCCGTCATTGCGAGAACTCCTCTTCTAACTCTCAGTCCGCGAGCTGCCTGCCGACCAGCTCGACGAGACTCTGTACCTCGGTATGCCAGCTCGCCTGAGCGGCGCCGGCCAGAAAGTTGTATCGGCAACTGTTGCAGGAGGTGACGAGGCTCTTCGCACCGGTCGCGTCCGCTTCGTGCATCTTGATCTCGAACGTCCGCTGCCGCAGCGGCTGGGCGCGATCGATGAGGAACTGCCCGCCCCCGCCTCCACAGCAGTAACAGGTGCGCCCGTGTGATTCCATCTCGACGAGGTCGAGGCCGAGCGACTTAATGGCCTCCCGCGGCTCCTCGAATACCCCTCCATGTCGCCCCTGTTTGCACGGGTCGTGATAGGTAACCTTCGGGCGCCCCGCGATGGGTTTGAGCTTGAGTTTGCCGTTCTTGAGCTGCCGGCCGATGTACTCGGCGATCGTCAGCACCTCGAAGGGCAGCTCGCGAGCGAGGATATTCGCGGCCTCAAAACGCATGCGCGGGTAAGCGTGTCCGCACTGGGGCAGGATGAGGATCTTGGCGCCGCGCTGCTCGGCCTCGGCGACGATGCCCGTCACGTTGACCTCGGTGTTCGATTCGCCGGTTCCGAGGAGCTCCGCACTCCTGCCGAGAAGCGTCCAGGACGCCCCCAAGCGGTTGAAAATCCGCGCGGCATCCTTCACTGACTCCGGAAAGAGCCGCACATCGAGCGAGGTCGCAAAGTAGACGATGTCCGCCTTCGCGGCATCGACGGGCACCTTGACGCCCTCTGCAGTGAGACGCGCGGCGAGCGCCGCAATTTCCGCAGGTCCGATGCCGAGATCCTTCTTCGCGGTGGTCTGCTCGGCCTTGACCGCGCGATATTCCGCAGGCGCGAGCTCCGCGGCGGTCAGTGCCTGGCGCATGATGCCGATCATCGGCGAGATCTGAATTCCCATCGGACACATGAGGTCGCAACGCCCGCACTCGGTGCAGGAGTCAAAGACGAGTTCCTGAAAGGCCTCGAGCTCGGCGGCGCTGATGTCGCGCGTCACGAGGCGGTACCACCAGCGCATCGGACCGATCTCCCGCCGGTACACGCGCCGGAGCGGCGCGACCTTGTAGATCGGCGTGTACTTCGCCTCACCGGTTCCGACATAAAAGTGACAGGCCTCGGCGCACATGCCGCAATGCAGACAGGTTTCGAGGTATGCCGCATTCCTGCCGTCGACGCGCCGCCGAATGACCGCCTTCGCCCGCGCGACGCGCTCGGCATCATTGAGGGTCGAACGCGGAGCGCGGCCTGCGAGGCCGGCGAGTTCGGTCCGGAAGGTCTCGAAGGTCGTCGCGTTCATGCTTCTACCCCTTTTCGCTGCAGCAGCACCCCGGCCTGGAAGCGTGCGGGGAACGCGAGGAAGAGATGCATGAGCTTCCCGAACGGGAACCAGATGAGGAGCGCACAGACTGAGAGCACGTGCAGGGCAAGCAGCTCCTCATAGCGCACGCCGAAGAGCTGCACATGGGCGTTCGCGGCAATGCCGGTGATGAGCGGCAACATCGTCACAACCGAGCTGATGTAGTCATCGGCGCTCGTGATGCGCTTGAGCACTGGATTCACGATCCGACGCAGTAGCAGCACGATCAGCAGCGCGAGCGCGATCGCAGCCAGCGCGAGGCACCAAGTGTTCGGCAGCGTCGGCCACGTGAAGCCGAGGAACTGCCGGATGAAGGGCATGTGCGGCCCGAAGAGGAGGAACGCCGCGAAGTACGCGATGTGCCAGCCGTAGCCGCTCGCGTGTTGGAAGACGATATGCTTCTCGAGTTCGTGCGGCGGCAGCGAGCGCATCAGGATCGCACGCATACCACCTTCGAGCAGGTGCCCCGCGCGCGCGGGTGAGAGGTCGCGGTTGCGGCGCAGTAGAAAAACCCCCACGAGCCGCCACACGACGCCAAAGACGAAGATCAATATGGCGACGTGAAAGGCGGGGCCGCGCGCAAAGTCCAAGAGGCTCATGAT
>Ga0187766_10001399_pt1 | contig 14130 bp, 17 predicted proteins | sample 0216_QUI02_MP05__4_FD_132971 | JGI IMG/M metagenome (GOLD analysis project Ga0187766, IMG submission 132971) | Tropical peat soil microbial communities from peatlands in Department of Meta, Colombia - 0216_QUI02_MP05_20_MG | ecosystem: Environmental > Terrestrial > Soil > Wetlands > Peat ... | reverse complement strand
TTCGTAAGCGCACCCTACGACCAGTATGTCACTCCCAACACGCGCTTCTGGCAGGCCAGCGGAATCGACGTGTCGCTCACGGCGAGCGGACTCACCGTGCAGACCCAGTCGATGCTCTCAATTCTCATCGGCGGCGTCGCCTTCGAGACACCCGCGGAGGGTCCGCTGCTTCCGGCCGCGGATGCGGAGACGCAATTCACCCTGTTCCCCAACCGGGCCGAAGCCTTCCGCTTGCCGGCCCGCAATCCACAGACCTACCTGGTCGTGTTCAAGGGGTCGGTCCGGGGGCTCGCCGTCGGGGCACCGGTGGAGTTCAAGGGCATCCCGATCGGCGAGGTGTCGGAGATGCGCGCGCAGTTCGACGCCAAGACCTACGAGTTCTCGGTGCCGGTCACGATTCGCGTGGATCCCTTGAGTCTGGGTGTGAAGTTCGTGGATATCAAAAATCCAAAGGAGTTCATCGAGGCTCACCGAAAGGTCGTGGACACGTTGGTCGGACGGGGTCTCCGTGCCCAGCTTAAGAGCGGGAGCCTCTTGACCGGAGCCCTCTACGTGTCCCTGGACTTTGTTCCCTCGGCTCCGCCCGTCTCACTCGACTGGTCGCAGACTCCGGTCCAGTTCCCGACCGTTCCCGGCGAGGTGGAGGCGATCGAAGCAAACGTCACCAGCATCATCAAGAAGCTCGATCAGGTGCCGTTCAAGGGAATAGGCGATGACCTCCGCAAAGCGATCGGCGAGCTCGACCAGACCCTCATCAGCGCCCGCGTCACGCTCGACAACGCCGACAAATTGATCGAGCCGAGCTCCCCGCTCGACCAGCAGCTCGGGAACACCCTCCAAGAGGTTTCCCGCGCAGCCCGAGGGCTGCGCGTACTCGCGGACTACCTCGAGCGCCATCCCGAAGCGCTCCTCCGCGGCAAGTCAGGGGAGGCGAAGTGATGCCGGGCCGGTTGGGGCTTCTGCTCTTGTTGTCGCTGGGGGCAAGCTTCGCCTCTGCGTGCGGGACGACCGCGCCCTCGCGCTTCTATACCCTCGACTCGACCGCGACCGCGGATGGCGCGTCTCCCACCCGTTGCGCCGTGATCGTCGGGCCCGCATCGATCCCGGCTTCCGTGGATCGGCCAGAGTTCGTGGTCCAGGTCGCGCCCAACCGTGTGGAGATCGAGGAGTTCAACCGCTGGGCTGCGCCCCTCGGCGACAGCATTGCAAGCGTCGTGGCGGGGGACCTCGCCATGCTGCTCGGGACGCCGGACGTGGCAACCGGAACTCTCGCAAACTTCAATGCCGACTATCGGGTGACCCTCAACGTGCAGCGCTTTGAGTCGGTTCGTGCGGTGGCGGTCACGGTCGACGTCGTTTGGGCCATACAGAAGGCCGCGGGGGGCCCCGCGCGCTCCGGCCGAACCATCGCCCATGAGGCCGTCCAAGGCGACGGCTTTGATGCGCTCGCCGCAGGACACAGTCGTGCACTCGCAACGGTCAGCGCCGACATCGCAGCTGCGATTCGCGAAACCAGAAGCAGCGTCCGCTAACCGCTCGCTCGCGATTTGGTCCGCAGGTGCGGCTCCCAGTTGGGTCCCACGGCCAGGGGCCGGTTTTGCATCCGGCCTTTCCAAGGCGCCGCTCATTTGCGGCGATTGGCCTTCTTCGCGAGCCAGCGACTCTTCGACTTCAGCGTCCGTGATTCCGGAAGGGACACGATCAATCGAGGGGCTTCGTATTCCTGCGTTTCTCACAAGTGCCCGAGGCACGGTAGAGGTGTGACTCACCACCGACAGAGCTCAGTTCGCTGTAGAAGCCCGTCAGGCGGTCTATCTTGAAGCTGTCGGATCGCTTTTTCTCTCCATCCGCCGTCCGACAGTCGCGAGCCCAGGAGAACAAGTTCGCCGTTACACTGACCGTGTATGTGCACGGCCCGCCGAAATCTTCGACCTCCCCGTCTTTTTTGCCGTCAATCGTCGGAATGGAAGTATCAATTTCGACCGTGGTGTGGTCGATGTTCCCGTCTTCATAACGGACATTGCACACGAAGGTCACCTGTTCCGCAGCCGCGGGTGAACCGAGCAAGGTACCCAGTATGGCCAGAGTCGGGACCATCGCGCGTTGTGTTACTCTCGGCCGCACCTGAGTACGCGCAGTTTGAATCTCGCGGTTCACGGGAATTCTCGCCCGATTACCTCTCGTCATCGCGCGCACTCCACGCTCTAGCGATCTCTGTGGTAAAGAATGCTCCGCAAACGACGTTAGCCTTCTTTACTTCGCAACTCTCCGATTGTACGCAGTACTCTTCAGAACAGACGTGCACTCGCTTCCCCTCCCCCGCCAGCCCGAATGCTGGGGTCACGGGCCGAACCCGCTTTCCCAAGGCCATGCGCTCCCATCAACCTTCTCGGCTACCGTTCGACAAGTGGTCGCCGCGGCCGGCAGATCAGACCCTGCCGGTATAAGCAGGTTCTCCGGCACGCCGGGGCCGTCATCTTCCTCGGAGTGCTCGGTCATGGGGAGAGCGCCGCGGCCGCCCCAGGCGGCCCTTTCGCGGCGGCCGCTGCGGCCTTAGTTAAGCAGATACGGGGCACGTCGGGCCTTCGTTTAGAAAGAGGTGGGCTGGATGAAGGGCGATGCGTGTTCGTCGGTCGGAGGTCTGCACCAGAAGTGGCGCGTTCGACTCCTCACCGGCGTTGATGACGGCCCGGCGGCTCGGGCAAGGCCTGAACTCGAACAATCGGCCCCACGGGCTAAGCCTGCGTCTGTCCGCGCCTGCCCGATCGAGCCGCGCCCTGCAACCGCACCTGCCTCCCGACCGAGGCGCTAAGCGCACCGCGATCCAGCTTCCCGAGTGCTGGAGAGATCCACGGCCACAAGCAACGCAAGGAACGACGCTCCCGGTTACCAGCCGCCCGTCCTGATCCATTCTTCCAGCATGGGAAGCCTGTCCCAGCCCCAAAAGGGTTCGCCGTCGACGACAAAGAACGGGGATCCGAAAATACCCCGCTGAACCGCCGTCTCGCTCATGCTGCGGGCATGATCCTTGATCTCTGCGGCTTCTAGACCGACGCGCACTCTTGCGGCATCGAGTCCGAGGCGGCCCGCGACCGCGGCAACGGAGTCCGGATCGCTCGTGTCAAGCTTGCCGGAATAGTATTGGCGGAAGACCTCTCGCGCGAAGACCTTCTCATGGCCCGCATGATTGGCCTCAATCCAGTAGAAGGCGCGTGTCGCTGCAAGGGCGATCTTCGGATGGTCCTCAGGCGGAGCAAAGAGCACCCCCATCTTCCGCGCGGCGCGGGCCCAATCATGCCTCGCATAGTCACCTTTGACCGGTGTTGAAGAGAGGCCGCGCATACCGGTCACCTTGAATGCTGTGCCGAGCATATAGGGCCGCCAGAGAATAGAGCGGTTCACGCGCGCGCCCAGCAAGTCGATCTCTTGTGACGCAAAATAGGCGTAGCCAGAGGAGAAATCGAACCAGAATTCAATCGAGCTCTTCGTGGTCATGCGCGGTTGCTAGGGTAGGTCGCTCCCTCAAAGCCCAGCAAGCTCAGACTCTTCTCACACTGCAACTGCGTTCCTCCCACCCTCGCGACGCGGCTCGAAGAACGCGGTACTCGGCCCCTCCGTGGTGCGGGTCGCCGACAGTTGAGTCGCGCCCCGGATCCCGAGGCCCGAAAAGCCCCTCGCTCTCCTGCCGGCCGGCGTGCTCCGACCCTGCACCATAAATGTCCGAAACCTCAGACTTGAAAGTACGTTGCAGTGACCTCCAGATCTACTCGCGTGCTGCCGAGACATTGCTATGGGACAGACGGGGAAGCTTCGGAACCTCCTCCTCCTATCGTTTGCGATCTCTCTTGCGCTCTCGTTGACATCCAATGCTCAGGAGCACGACTCGGCGCAAACCGCGCGAGCAGAACCCAACTATTGCCCTGCGATGCATACGAGTGAACCCCGAGTGAGCAATCCCCCCGCCCCGTATTCGTCATTTTATACAAAATATTTGGATGCAAACGGAATCGCGATTCTAGCGACAGACAACGTGTGTGATCGTAGTCTGCAAATTGCTTACTCAATCGTCCTCCATATGCTCTCACAAAGACAGGACATCAGGCAGAGAATGGCCGATCTAGAAGCGCGGGCGGTGATCTGCGCAATTCATCAGAAGCAAACGGATCTACCGGAGTTCAAGCATTTACTCGGCAAGCGAGCCTATGACAGAGCTTGTGGTGCCACAGGGTTTAAGAACAATCCAGTTTCCGCCACGAGTGAGGAGAACATTCTCGGTGTGCTTGATCCGGTCAAGGGCCGCTCAATCTTTATTCACGAGTTTGGACACCTGATACACAACGTGGGTCTAAGTGAAGACGAACGTGAGGAGGTCAGGCAACTCTACAAACAGGCACAAGACCAACATCTCTTTCCGCCAAATCGCGGCCGCCCGCCTTCTTATGCGATGACCAACGAAATGGAGTTCTTCGCCATGGCCACTGGCGCATGGTTTTCAGCCGCAAATTGGAGTGCACCCTTCAACAGTGTTCACGAGCGAACGCGCGAAACTCAGGCCGCGCACGACCCCGACCTTGATCGTTTTTTGCGCACAATCTACCCAGCGGATGTTTGGCGCTTTCCGGACCGCTAGCTCAAAAATTTCCAGGGCAGCGCTGGGTGCCTCTTTTTCTTGCGGAAGACAAACGTCGCGCCAGGAGCTCGGCGTGTCGAAGTGAAGGCCTCGCTCGATGCTCACGGGGTGCGTTGCATTCGCCAGACCGAATAGCCCGGCCATTGCCGAGACCCTGTCCTACGCTCAGGCATGGCTGGGCGCCACGCTCCCCGTGGCTGCTCGGAACCGGGCCGAAGCCGACAATCGCGTGACCGTCGGCAAAAGGCCCCAATGCGCCCACCTGATGCCGACCGGCTTCATGAATACGCTGGATCGGCACCTGTCGTTCCAGTTCATAAACACCCTTCTCCGGAGTGCGCTGGTGTGGTGTCGATCAACTCGTGGGGCTCGTCGGCTCCGACTGGCTCAAACTTCTCGCGGAGCGCATCAAAGGCCAGCACATCGATCACGAACGCGTCACCGGGATTGACGTTGCGTCCGAGGCATCTCGCTCTGGCGACATCCTCGTTGCAGGTCAGCCGGTAGAGTTTGATCTCGCCTCCGACTGAGAGCGCTAGTCTTCGGGTGTCTTCGCGAAGCTGCCGACTCCAAAAGCCGAAGTCCAGTACCACGTCTACCCCGTGGTGCAGGACCTTCGGCCAGATCTCGTCGAGCATCGCCAAGACACGATTCCACCATGCCGGTTCGAGATGCGCTGTCGGCTCGCCGCCGGCATAAAGGCGTAGGTACCACTCGTCGACCGAGAACCGGATGCCATCGACCCGACGTTCGATCGTTCGGGCGAAGGACGTTTTGCCCGTGCCGAGGTACCCGTGGATCAGGTGTGCTGTCGCCATGTGTCGTCTCCTCACTTCCCTTTGCGGAGACTCACGTCTGCGCTGCGATCTTCCTCGCGCAGGACCCAGCCGCCCTTCTGCGCGAGGACCAGAGGGTGCCTGTGATTTTGGCCGGTGCACGACTCCGAGAAGCCGTCGCGGACAGTAGCCATGCATAAGATTTCGTAACCAAGGCCTCGGAGAAGGTCGTGGTATTCCGCTTCGGCGAAGTTTGTCCAGTACATCGGAGCTCCGAGGAAATCATCCTCGATGTAGGGCGGTTCATTGAAGACGCTGAGTGTGGCAAGCAAACACCCGCCCGCGACGAGCCAAGTATGAACCCGCTCTAGTAACTCTATCTGCTGACGCTGCGGTAGATGAAAAAGAACAAAGAATGCAACGACCGCATCGAACGACTGCGATGGGAACCTTACCGTCATGATGTCCGACTCGATAAAGTCTGCCTGCGGAACATCTCGTCGAGCGCGCCGAATCTGTTGCGTGGAGAAGTCGACGCCTGTTACCGAAAACCGGTTTGCGAGACTCTTGGTGATGGGAGTCCCGGCGCCACACCCGATGTCGAGCACTGAGGCTCCGGCGCGAACGCGCTCGGTGAGAAGATCGAGGGCAGAAGGAGACTCAACTGCCCGCATCGCGTTGTAGCGATCGACGCACCGATCGTAACCAACTCGAACCAGCGCCTTGTAGTCAATCATCGGATCATTTGCCGGCTTCATATCACTGCGTGGTCGAGTCTGCGTCAAGCTTCATGCAGTGCGACACACTCTGCAGGCCCTCGCACTAGAATCGGGCGCGTCCGTGCGATGGGGCCGACCCCACATTGATACCCCGCACCTGTGCTCACGCGGTTCGGGAGACCGAGCTAGACCTCTCGTTTCTCACGTTTGACCGCTCCACGGCTCTATCCGGTCCCGGCCGAAGATAAACCGGACGACGAAAGCACCAAAGCTCTGAATTGATTGGCGCCGCCCGCAAGAGTCGAAGTCGCGACACCCGCTTAGGAAAGTGCTCGAAGATGACCTTCGCAAGCCGTCCAGAAGCGTTAAACTCCCTAAAATCGCGGGGGTCAGGAAGTCTCAGGGGAAACAGCGTTGACCATCGGAGAAACACCAGAATACAGATCGATTGACACAGGAGTCAGACTGTACACCCAAGAGTGTTAGCGAGGAGTTTGGCACCCTGCCCTACCCGGAACTCTCGGAGGTTGGGCCCCCGCTTTTCATTCTTGGGCCTCGGGTCCTCCTGCGGACCACACTGGGAGCAAAGGGCTAGGAGCCCAGGAACCCATACCCTCTGTCGGCCGCTCGACAGTCCTGGGGGAACCTCCTGGCGCAGCATCGAGGGAACGGAGAGTGTCCACTCATGAGAGGAGTAGCGAACGCGATGCGCTATAGCATTGTAATCGGCTGCCTGGCTGTAATTCCAGCGCTTGGCTGTGAGCAACGGTACGAAATCGTCTCAGGAGGCAACAACTCGTACGCGTTTCGGCTGGACCACAAGACAGGCGAGGTTTGCGTCTTTGACTCGGATCGCCTCGGGGAAGCAGCCTTTTGCGAAAACCCTAAGAAATCTCAACAGCAAACTGCATATGACACTGCCTACGCACTCTTGGAACACGCCGAAGCCGTACGGGCTGATATTGAGCGTGAATGGCTGAACGAACGGATGACGAAGGCAGACAACTGCCTGAAAGCTGACGTCATGATTTGTAGAGAAGATCGAGCGTGCTCGGATCGAGCACTTGCTTGGTATCGGAAGAGAGCCGCCGACCAAGCGGCGGCCTTTACGAAGGCAACTAACCTGCCCCCACCTGAAGGACCCTTCTACGCTACTTTGCCCACAGATGTAAGTGCTCAGGACTGCTGGACCTATTTCAAACAAGATCCGTACGCTAATCCGTTCGCTGATCTCATCCCAAAGACTCAGCCGACGCCGAGATAGGTGAGCGGCTGGCATAACCAAAAGGGGGCCAGGAAGGAAACGAAGCACCCTCCCCTTTCACTCCTTTCTAAAGAGTGGAGGCTCCACAGCGGGGAATCGCTCGCCATGCGTGGGCGGTGAAGGAAAACTGAGAAGAGGTCCGACGGGACGTAGGAGACGTTTAGTTTTCCCCCAAGCGCTCTAGCGCGTTTGCCAGGCCACAGAGAACCAAAGATCCGCGGCGGGAGTGGAGCAGCTCGTGGGAGACCATTTCGCCGCTCGGCGGGCTGCCCAGACGCATTTGGAGCTTAGTGCGCCGTATCCCTCTATTGTCTTTGGGCGATGGGCTACCAGGCCACCATCCTAAAGCCCGTGGTCATCGATTGAATTGTGGCCATCGGCGGTCTGACCTGGGCGGGCATTGATCGGAGGTGGCTCCTACGTCCGCGCAGGCGTAAGAAGTACTGAAAGGGGCCCTTCGCTAGGTGCGGGACTGTGGTCGAGCAGAAACCCCAACACCATCCGTAAGCTGCAGCCGCGACTACAATCCATCGACTCATCTGGATGTCGACCCTGGTGGTAGGGAAACTCCATCAAGACTTGCTCTGCGGCACGAAGGACTACAGCTCCGTGCGGCCAGGGCTCTTGCCTGTTGGCGCCCCTGGCAAGACCCTTTTGATAAAAAATCGGCAAATGAGGTACGTCAAACACCTCGGGGGTCGAGCGACTACAGGAGGTGTGCAGGTTGGCGGCTCCTAACATGCGTCCGACTAGACTGGCATCTTGATACGCGGGACGTAGGATCTCAAATGCTACGCCGCCGGGATTTGAGCGTCGCGGAAAGGTGGGCATGGACATCACGTTTAGACGGACTGACCAAGGCGGGTGCAAGGCCAGCGCGGTTCGCGACGACGGCTCTACGGTGGCTGTAATAAGCAGCGTCGCCCGTAAAGAGGCACTGCCCCACGATCTTGCCCACTACGTGGTGGAATCCCAGTTGCGGCTCGAACGCGGATTCTGGGGATGTATTGCGGCGGGGGCCCTTCTCGGGGTAGCGGTAATCTCAGGTCGGCAGAAGATGTCCCGCCACCACTCCCGTATGCTGGTAAAGCAAGCCAAGGGAGAGGGTACTGAAATCGAGAATCTGGTCGGGATTTTCATGGAACTTGCTCGCAGGGAAACTGGCTCCTGCGGCAAGACCCCATTCCCGGACTACCTGCTTCAAGAGGGTACCAAGCGGTTCTCTCCTAACGAGGTCAGACGAACCGTCACTGCGCTGCTTGACGCTCAGCGCAGATGGGAGGCTCTCGGACCCGGTGAAAGTATCACCCTGACTTGGCCGGTCGGCCTGAGAGCCAAGAAGAATCGGCCAGCGATCAGGAAGAGGGCATAGGCTCCAGGTGAGATTGGAAGCAGGTATCTCGGGCTACTGGCTCGTCCTCGGTGGCCGTATCCCTTCCTGGAACTGTGGAGCCGGCCCGCCGATCTCGTCCCATGGTGCCTTCAAGCCGACGAAGATGTGACCGCTGATTCGAAGGCCAGGGTCATCGTCAAGAAGCCCAGCGGGGACTGGTCGAGAGACCGTATAGTGCTCCAGGCAGGGTCCCTGAATTAGGACCCGATTCGCACCCTACCACTTCTGCGCGCGCGCCTGGGTGGATGCCTCGTAGATCGACCGAATGGAGAACCCATCTAGATCCCGGGTTCAGAAGGCGCGATCTTGCCTTGCGTGAATACGAAGCCGCTGAAACTGGCCGAGGGGCGAGAGGCTGAGATCCTAAGCTGGGGTCCCGACACGGTGCTTCGCCTTTACCGACAGCCCGGTGATCACGATCGAGCAGACCGAGAGATGATGGTCCTCCAGGCCGTCCGCTCCGCTCTCCCATTCGTCCCCGCGGCGCTCGAGCGAGTTGAGTGGGAGGGAAGACCGGGAGTCGTCATGGAGCGCGTCGAGGGCCAAGACGTGCTGACCGAGATTGCGCGTCGACCCTGGCGGCTCCTGGAACTCGCCGCAGTCATCGGGCGGGTGCACGCGGAGCTTCACGCCATTCAAGCACCGGAGCACCTCCCGTCGCTTCGGGAGGTTCTTGAGGATCGCATTCGAAAATCTGCCGCGATCCCGGAGGAGCCGCTTCGTAGAGGAGCTTTGGAGCAACTCCAGTACCTTTCGGATGGAAATGAGCTTTGTCACGGGGATTTCCATCCCGCCAACATCCTCTTGGCTGCTCGGGGTCCGGTCGTCATCGACTGGGCGTATGCGACGCGCGGCCCAGCGATCAGCGACTTTGCGCGCACGATGTTGATGATGCGAGTGGGGAGCCTCCCTCCTGGAGCGCCGGCGTTGATCCGCTGGGGGAGATGGATCGGTCGAGGTGCTCTGTGCGTCACCTACCGTCGGGCCTACCAGTCAAAGCGTTCCTTGGACTTGGCGACACTTCGACGCTGGGAGTTTGTGAGGGGAGTGGATCGGTTCGCCGACGAGATTCCAGAGGAGCGTTCCGCGCTCCTCGGCGAAGTGAAGAGGCTCCAAACAAGGCTAGCTAAGGATTCATGATCTCCGCTGATACCGGTCGGTGGTCTTGTCCTCTTTTGTCCGCGCTTTCGTGGCGCATAAGGTCCGCTCCAGAGCGCGACGGGCTGGCACGGCGGCTAGTGCGCGCCGAAGTTGGAGGCCTCTTCTTGGTTCCGCACGGAATCTGACGTCTACTCCGGGGGGCCTGTGTTCCGGTGTCTGCGCCGAAGGCGCCCATGGTCGTCCGGGAGAAGCGAATGCGCCGGTCCGGCCACCGAACGTGGGGCGGGGGGGGTAGACCCACCCACAGAGCCTGGCCGCGGGCGAAAGGGCGCTCTCAAAACTAGGATTTTAGGGCGTTCTGAACTACACTATACAGTGTTGGTCCGAAGCCGCCGCCTGCGGAACAGCGCCACGTAGAGCCCGGGCGAGGGTCTTCCCGAGCCCCCATGCTCCACCTCTCCCACGCACGATGCGGACGCGTAGCCGTATCCCGCGACCGCCCCACGGCCCCCAGGCAGTCCCTACGCGCACTGGCAATGCCTGCGCAGAGCGCTTGCCTGACTGACTACCAGATAGAGGGTACGAGCCGGGACTGAGTTCGTCTGCAGTACTCCTCGTACCCATCGAGGTCATACCGAAGCGTCTGGTCCTCTAGATTGGTCCGCACCACAAAGAGCAAGCCCACTAGCCCCGCCGGAACGAATGTCCAGGCCGACCCCAGCATCAGGGGAGTCGCCAGTGCTCCGAGGATGGCTGCGAGGTATCCGGGGTGCCTTACGAACCGATAGGGTCCGGTGGTTACCACGCGATGTTTCCTATCCTCCTGGATCCGAACGAACTGCTCAAAGTGCTCATTCTCCAACATTGCCCATGTGCCCAACACGAACGCTGGAACCAGGATTATCAGCCCGATGTAGAACGTCGAGCCCGGCAAGCTCGACCAATGGAAGCGGACAGCGTCTAGGCCGGAAACTGCGGGGGTACTCAGAGCGAGAGCCAACCAAAGTGCTGCGAAGACTCTGTCGAATGACTTAATCCCTGAATGCCCGGTACCGCGCTGGTTCAGCGTTTCCGGTGCCCGAGCGGCGAGGAGAGACAGGGTGCATATTTCAAGTACCGAAACAGTCACCACGTAAGCCCAGCCCCGTGGCCAGTTCCAACGTCCGGCGGACAAAAAGAGGATGCTAGCGAAGACAAGAATCAGCCCGAGCCGCTGGCCGATGTAGCGCACTCCGCCCGAAGTGACTTTGGTGACCATCCTGGACCATCCACGGTTCACAGATAATGGCCAATATCCTTGGTGGTTGGCTCGCGGTTCACGCAGCGTTTCCCCAAGTATCACTTGGGCGAGAGATCGTCCCGGGCCCCCCCATCCCCCACCTCTCCCACGGCCAACTCAGGCACGTATAGCTCGCGCAAAAATAGATTGTGAAACTTAACGGTGTCCCCGAGGGGCATACCTCCAAGGAGATGCCATTGAGGCATAGCGTAGAGCGGGCGACGGGCTTCTAGGGACACACCCTAGGAGCACGGCAGATCGCTGCCGTGCAGGTCTGGACTGAACTCCTCTCTTCTAAGGTTTCTTCTGACACTTTTTGCCTAGGGATACCACCTAAGGAGCGGAGGGGCTGGAGGGGGGCCGATTACCGTGACTCTCCGGAGACTGCGTTCTTTTCTCCTGCTCCTCGCGTTCGCGTGTGTGGCGTCGACCCATCCGGCCTCGGCGTCGTCCGTTGTCCTCTCCGACGGGGAGTTCGCGGCGGCTGACTGGACGACCGCCGTCGTCTCGTTCGGCGATGGTGGCACCCCGACCGTGGATCAGGTCCTGACGGGAGGGAACCCCGGCTCCTTCCGTCGGATCGACCTCGCCATCCGGGCGGCTCCCTCCCCGACGACGTTCTCTGCCCTGTGGCTTTTCAATATCTACAACGCCGCCGGGTACGATCCAGCCACCCAGGGGGCGATCCTCTCGATCGACTACGGCGAGGACTCGATCTACCTCGGAGGTCAGAACGATCTCGGCGTCCCGCTCGGGACGTCCAATGGCGCGCATGCCGTCTCGATCGCGCTCGTCCAAAACGGCATCCTCTATACATCGACGGCGTATCTCGCCAACTCCGAGAGCTGGACGAGCCGAGCGTTCACGGGCCTCGGGGCCGGCGACTTCTTCCGCGCCGACGGCGCAGCGGGAAGCCCCGATTTCTCGTCGACCGGCGCGCCGATGCAGCTGGGCTTCCTCGATCGGGTCTCCGGCAGTGTCGGCGGGATCGGCTTCGACACGGCGACCGGCATCGACAACTGGAGCGTCACAATCCACAGCGTGCCAGAGCCGTCCACCGCGATCCTGCTGGGTCTCTCGCTGGCAGGGCTGTTCACGCTGAGTCGTCGCGGTCAACGTCGAGAACGATCGTTGCGCCGGGAGGTCCGTTTCGGTGATTTCTACCGCGGCCTTGGGTACTTCGTCCCGGACGCGGACGATACCTGACCGAGGGAACCCGGGTGGAGGTAACTCCGCGACCACCAGTAGCGCTCATCGCCCACGCGCTGCATGAGGGTGGTCGAGTCCCCGAGGTCCGTGAACAGGATCGTGGTGATCGGGGCAGCCGTGCGCTCGCCCATGGCTACCTAGAATGGAGTACCTGAGGCTCGGCGGCGAGCCCTGTCAATCCCACCCGTCCCTTTGGATGGTCAGACCTGCCTGCGCACGTTTTCTGCTCCGAGGCGGGAACGCCCATCGATGATGGAAACTTTCGGCGCACTTGGGAGCGTGTGCGCCGTCGGGCTCGTGCTGCGGGAGTCCGGTCCCTTAAGCTGCATTGCGCCCGCCACACGTGGGCCAGCTTGGCCCTCGAATCTGGCAAGAGCTTGCGATGGGTCGCAGACCAGCTCGGACATGCCGACCCGGCGCTCACACTGCGGACGTATTCGCACGATAGTGTTGCGCGAGACGGAATCGGACCTCGGTTTTCTGAAGCTGGGGGAGACCGCGAGCGTCGCTTCCCGTCGCTATCCGTCGCTGGCCTCCGACGAGCACGTCGCCGAGAGCGCTAACCCCTTGGATTCCTTGGCGCCCCCGGCAAGACTCGAACTTGCGACACGCGGTTTAGGAAAGCGGACCAAACCTTAGATGCGACGCCAACTTGCGTCTCCTGCGTTGCGAGGGCCTGCAAGGAGCGGCACCAGGCTGCACCGGTGACGGCTCCCGGCTCTATCCGGCTCCAGTTTCCAAGGACGTCGCAGCCTGCCTTCTGAGGAGTGGGATGGCCCTCGGGAGGCTGCGGGGGTTCCCGTCACCAGGACCAGGAGGGGGAAGCCGGGGACCGTTGCACCGTTGCACGCGTTTCCAGGGGTATAGGGACCCCCTTGAGGCCGGTGGCTCGGCACCGGGGGGGAGACCCACCCACACGACCTGGCGCTGGGCGAAAGGGGGCTTTTACAAGCAGAAGTTTTCTACAAACACTATACACTATATAGTGTCTAAACAACAGTACTGGATATGATCACAACACGCGATCGGAGTGCTTTGGGGATCCCTGTGCAGGGGACTTGGCGCGGGCGAGTGGGACTACCTGTGCCGGCGACATCCGCCTCTGGCCGCGAGGGTTGCCAGACCAACCGTGAGAAGCAGCAGTGTCCCCGGCTCTGGGACCGGAGTGGTTGACTGCACCAGCACCTGGATCCCAACGCTCGACGGAATGTCGAGTAGGCCATTCATGTCCTCGAGGCCCCCTGTTTCTGGAAAGCACGTAACCCCGCTGTTGCAATCTATCGTGCCGGGCTCGCTCAGAGATGTAAGAGTCGCCTGGAAGACGAAGGCGGTGCCACTTTGCGTGATGGAAGCCAACACAGTATCGCTTAAGGGTGTAAGACCAGTCGGAGACGGATTACCAATTGTAAGTGCGGCTTCGGTAAAGGTCTTCGCGCTGGTGGCGGTGGTGGGAACTACAATCGTTACGGAGGCGGAGCCGCTGGCTTCATCTGCTTCTGAAATTGTCGCTTCCGCGGGATTCCCATGGATGTCTGTAAGGAGATTCCCAACGCCGTCGGTAAGCTCGAGCAAGTCCGAGATGGGTACGGCATAAGCACCGCTGGCCCAACCGAGTGTGCCAAGGCCGGCCACGATAAGCCCGAGAAAGCGACGTGTGTACATCGAAATCTCTCCTGGTGCCCTAGTCATCGGCTCGCCCGCTGAGACACGACTGGATCGGCTTCTGACACGAATTCGGGCTGCTGCCGTGGACTCCCTT